>Ga0335075_10008488_pt1 | contig 15725 bp, 10 predicted proteins | sample Lox_Sample_24_FD_206723 | JGI IMG/M metagenome (GOLD analysis project Ga0335075, IMG submission 206723) | Soil microbial communities from Loxahatchee National Wildlife Refuge, Florida, United States - Lox_Sample_2.4 | ecosystem: Environmental > Terrestrial > Soil > Wetlands | place: USA... | reverse complement strand
CCTCAGGACCGGTTCGCCCTCTACGGACAGGCCACGTACACGGAGCAGGAGACGGACGGCTTTCACTCGCCGTACGCGGGGCCGAACAGTCTTTCGCCGCACAGCGGCCGCGAAGCGGCGGACGCGACGCTGTTCCTCGGAGCGCGCCTGTGGAGCGGTGCCGAGCTGTGGGTCAACCCGGAGGCCGACCAGGGCTTCGGACTCGACGACACGCTCGGCCTCGCGGGCTTCCCGAGCGGGGAAGCCTACAAGGTCGGACACAACGGGCCCTATTTCCGTCTGCAGCGCGCATTCATCCGGCAGGCGATCAATCTGCGCGGCGCGGTCGGCGACACGGACGCCGGGCCCAACCAGTTCGCGCTGCCGCAGTCATCGGACAGACTGGTCGTCACGCTCGGCAAGATCAGCGTGGTCGATATCTTCGACACCAATCGTTACGCGCACGACCCGCGAGCCGATTTCTTCAACTGGTCGGTCATCGACGCGGGCACCTTCGACTACGCGGCGGACTCCTGGGGCTACAGCGTGGGCGAGGCGACCGAGTGGTACGTCGGATCATGGGCGTGGCGCGCCGGAATGTTCGACCTGTCGGACGTCCCCAACAGCAACCGGCTCGAGCCGGGCTTCGACGAGTATCAGGTCGATCTCGAGGCCGAACACCGCCACGAGCTGTTGGGTCAGCCGGGAAAGATCGACGTCACCGCATTCGAGAGCCGGGGACGCATGGCGCTGTACCAGGACGCCGTGGCTTACGGCGCGGCCAACGCGTTGCCGCCGGAAGTCGTGCCCGTGCGCCGCTACCGGAAGCGCGATGGCATCTCGCTGAACGTCGAGCAGCAGCTGAGCACGAATGTCGGAATGTTCGCGCGCCTGGGCGATGCGGGCGGCAACGTCGAGACTTACGAATTCACCGACATCGACTACACCGGATCGGTGGGTGTCTCGCTGAGCGGCGGTCCGTGGCATCGGCCCGGAGATACGGTGGGCGTGGCCGGCGCGGTCAATGCGCCGTCGCGGGATCTGCGCCAATATCTCGCGGCAGGCGGCCTCGGAGTTCTGATCGGGGACGGACGGTTGCCGCACGCCGGACACGAAGACATTCTCGAGACTTACTATGAGGTGGCCGTCGTCCGGGCCCTGCACGTGACGCTCGACTACCAGTGGGTGCAGAACCCGGCGTACAACCGCGACCGCGGTCCGGTGTCGATCTTCGCCGTGCGCGTGCATGCGGCGCTGTGACCCATGGAATAGTAATTCCGAGGGGTCCTGTAATAGAATGAGAGTTGCAACCCGTCACGCAGGCATCCCGGACCCCGCATGGCTGAACCGATCGGCGGCCCACCGCTCGAGCTGATCACGATCGGCCGGTCTTCCGTGGACCTGTACGGCGAGCAGGTCGGCGGGCGTCTGGAGGACATGGGCTCCTTCGCCAAGTACGTGGGGGGAAGTCCGACGAATACCGCGGTCGGCGCGGCGCGATTGGGGTTGCGCGCGGGGCTTCTCACCCGCGTCGGAGACGACCACTTCGGACGTTACATCCGCGAGGAGCTCGCCCGCTGCGGCGTGGATGTCACCGGCGTCATCACCGATGCTCAGCGGCTGACCGCCCTCGCGGTGCTGGGAATCCGCGACCAGCGGCGCTTCCCACTCCTCTTCTATCGCGACAACTGCGCCGACATGGCGCTCTGCGAGGCGGACGTCGAGCCCGCATTCATTCGCCGCGCCGGCGCGGTGCTCATCAACGGGACGCACCTGTCGCAGCCCGGCGTGCGCGCGGCAAGCCGCAGGGCGGCGGAGCTGGCGCGCGCGGCCGGAGGCCGGGTCGTGTTCGACATCGACTACCGGCCGGTGCTGTGGGGTTTGACCGCGCGGCAGGCCGGCGAGAATCGATTCGTCGCCAGCGCCGCGGTCACCGCCCGGCTGCAGGAAACCGCCCCGCTTTGTGACCTCATCGTCGGCACGGAGGAGGAATTCCACATCCTCGGCGGCTCGACCGACACGATGAGCGCGCTGCGCTCCGTGCGGGCGCTCACGGCGGCCACTCTGGTGTGCAAGTTGGGAGCGGACGGCTGTGTGGCATTCGAAGGCGCCATCGGCCCGAAGCGCGACAGCGGCGTGAGGGCGCAGGGCTTCGGCGTGGAGGTATTCAACATCCTCGGCGCCGGCGACGCATTCATGAGCGGTTTCCTGCGCGGGTGGCTGCGTGGAGAACCGATTGCGACCTGCTGCCGGTACGGCAACGCCTGCGGCGCCATCGTGGTCTCGCGCCACGGCTGCGCGCCGGCCATGCCCACCTGGACGGAGCTGTCCGCGTTTCTCGACGGCAAGCGGCCGCGGCGGCTGCAGGACTCGGAGGAACTGGAGCACGTGCACTGGGCCACCACGCGCGCACCGCGGCCCGCGGAGCTGTTGGTGCTCGCGATGGATCACCGCGGCCCCCTCGAGAGGCTCGCCGCCGAAGTGGACGCCGAGGAGTCGGCGTTGGAGGCGTTCAAGGCGCTGGCGATCGACGCCGTGGACCGCGTCGCGCGCGGTGACCCGCGCTTCGGCATCCTGCTCGACGGCCATTTTGGCCGCCGCGGCCTCGAGCGCGCCGCCGATCATCCCTACTGGATCGGGCGGCCGATCGAGGAGAGCGGCTCCCGCCCGCTGGCGTTCGACGGCGCGGCCGATGTTGGCTCGACGCTGCGGTCCTGGCCGCAGAATCACGTGGTCAAATGTCTGGTCCGCTACCATCCCGATGATCCGGAGATGTTGCGGCAGCGGCAGGAAGAGCGGCTGCTGTGCCTGTTCAGCGCCTGCCGCGAGACGCGCCACGAGCTGTTGCTCGAGGTCATCGCCTCGTCTTACGGGGACCCGGGGCCGGATACGACGGCCCGGGTGCTGGAGCGCCTGTACGATCTCGGTATCCGCCCGGACTGGTGGAAGCTCGAGCCGAGCGACGACCGGCAGGCGTGGGCCGCGATTCAGGACACGATCCGGCGGCGGGATCGGCTGTGCCGCGGTGTTCTGGTGCTGGGTCTTGCCGCCGATGCGCGCAGCCTCGCGTCCGCCTTCCGGGCCGCGGCGCCCTTCGAGGTCGTACGCGGCTTCGCCATTGGGCGTACCATCTTCGCGGAGGCCGCCCGGCGGCGGCTCGCCGGCGAGATCGGCGACGCCGAGACGGTGGCCGCGCTTGCCGCGAGGCTGCAGGCCGTCGTGGCCGCGTGGCGCGAGGCGCGGCCGAATCCGCCAGCCTGACTTCGCAGGAGACAGCCCGTGACGCGGATCCGTCTCACCGCCGCCCAGGCCGCCGTGCGCTACCTGGCGAGCCAGTTCATCGACCAACACGGCGCGCCCGTGCGTTACTTCGCCGGCGCGTGGGCCATCTTCGGCCACGGCAACGTCGCCGGAATCGGCGAAGCGCTGCAGGCGGCGGGCGAATCGCTGCCGACCCTGCGGGCCCACAACGAGCAGGCCATGGCCCATGCCGCGATCGCCTTCGCCAAGACCTCGCGCCGGCGGCGCGCCATGGTCTGCACCAGCTCCATCGGTCCCGGCGCGCTCAACATGGTGACCGCCGCGGCCGTCGCGCACGTCAACCGCCTGCCCGTGCTCTTCCTGCCGGGCGATGTCTTCGCGGGGCGCGAACCCGATCCGGTGCTGCAGCAGGTGGAGGATTTCGCCGACGGTACGGTCAGCGCCAACGACTGCTTCCGGCCGGTGTCACGCTACTTCGACCGCATCCAGCGGCCGGAGCAGCTGATCGAGGCGCTGCCGCGCGCCATGTCGACTCTGCTCGACCCCGCCGGCTGCGGTCCGGCGACGCTGGCCTTCTGTCAGGACACGCAGGCGGAAGCCTGGGATTTCCCCTCGCGCATGTTCGAGCCGGTGACCTGGTCCATCCGCCGCCCGCTGCCGCAGCCGGAAGAGCTGCGCCTGGCCGCTGCGGATCTGCGCGCGGCGCGCGCGCCGCTGATCATCGCCGGCGGCGGCGTGCTCTACTCGGCCGCCGAGTCGGCGCTCGACCGTCTGGCGCGCGCCAGCGGAATCCCCGTGGCGGAGACCCAGGCCGGCCGGGGCGCGCTCCCCTGGGAGCATCCGCAGTCGCTCGGCGCCATTGGTGTGACGGGCACCAGCGCCGCCAATGCCGCGGCTGCCGCGGCCGACGTGGTGCTTGCAGTCGGCACCCGCCTGCAGGATTTCACCACGGCCTCGCGCACGCTGTTTCCGAGGTGCGCACGCTTTCTGCAGGTCAACGTCAACCCGTACGACGCGTACAAGCACGACTCAGTCCCGGTGATTGGCGATGCCCGCGTCGTGTTGGAGGGCCTGCACGAGGCGCTGGCCGGATACCGGGTCCCGCAGACCTGGAGCGATTCGATATTGGCCGAGCGCGTCGCGTGGGAAGAAGCGTGGAGCCGGGCGGTGCGCCCGCCGCAGGACCAGCGTGACCTTCCTTCGGACGCGCAGGTCATAGGCGCGGTCGGGCGCTGGGCGCGTAACGAGACCATTGTCGTGTGCGCGGCCGGCGGGCTTCCCGGCGAGCTGCACAAGCTGTGGCGGCCGGCGCGCGCGGGCGGCTACCACGTCGAATACGGTTTCTCCTGCATGGGATACGAGATCGCGGGCGGGCTGGGCGTGAAGCTCGCCGAGCCCGATCGTGAAGTCGTGGTAATGGTCGGCGACGGCAGCTACCTCATGTTGAATTCCGAGATCGCGACTTCCGTCATGCTGGGCCGGAAGCTGGTGATCGTCGTGCTCGACAACCGCGGCTTCGGCTGTATCAACCGCCTGCAGCAGGCGACGGGCGGGGCACCTTTCAACAACCTGCTGGCGGACTCCGCGGCGCCGATCGATTTTGCCGCGCATGCCGCCGCGCTCGGCGCGCACAGCGAGAAGGTGCCGGACATCGACGCGTTGTCGGCGGCGCTGGAGCGCGCCCGCGGGGCATCGGGCACCTACGTGATCGTCATCGACACCCATCCGCAGGCGGCTACGAACGCGGGCGGCGCCTGGTGGGACGTGGCCGTGCCCGAGGTTTCGTCGAGAGAGCCGGTGCGCGCGGCGCGCGCCGAATATGAAAGGCGCCGCAGGGCGCGGTGGGAGAAACAGTGAGCGTTCGTTTCGGGGTCAGTCCCATCGCATGGATCAACGACGACCTGCCGGAGCTGGGCGGCGAGACGCCGGTCGAGGCCGTGCTGCGCGATGCGCACGAGCTGGGATTCGAGGGCATCGAGCTCGGCGGCAAATTCCCGCGTGATCCGGCGCGGCTCGGCGCGCTGCTCGACGACCATCGGCTGGCGCTGATCGGCGGCTGGTGGTCGGCCGCCCTGCTGGTCCGCTCCGTGGAGGCGGAGATCGAGGCGCTGCAGGCGCACCTGCAGCTGCTCGAGGCACTGGGCAGCGGCGTCTTCATCATCGCCGAATGCAGCAACACCGTACATGGCGACCGCCGGCGTCCGTTGTCCGACACGCCCAGGCTGCCCGAGGCCCAGTGGCCCGTGTTCGGGGAGCGGCTGAGCCTGCTGGCGAGCTACCTGGAGGATCGGGGTCTGCGCCTCGCTTACCACTTTCATCTGGGTACCGTCGTGGACGGCGAGGACGACATCGAGCGGTTCGTCGCTCATACCGACCCAAGCGTCGGGTTCGTCGTCGACACCGGGCATGCCGCTCTCGGCGGCATCGACGCGGAGCGGCTGATCCGCAATCATCCCGGACGGGTGGCTCACGTACACACAAAGGATGTGCGCCGCAAAGTGTTCGACGACAACCTGCGGCGGGGCGGCAGCTTCCTCGACGGCGTGCTGGCGGGGATGTTCACGGCGCCGGGCGACGGCGATCTCGACTTCGGCGGCGTGGCGCAGGCGCTGATCGATATCGGCTACGACGGCTGGGTCGTCATCGAGGCGGAGCAGGACCCCGCGCGGGCCGATCCCCGGGTCTACAGCCGGATCGGTCTCGACACCCTGCGGCGACTGCTGGGGCCGGCGGGCGCGGGCCGATGAACCTGCGGGTACGCCCGACGGCGCCGGACGCGGAGGGCCGCGTTCTCACCATCACGCCTGCGAGCGCGGGATGGAAATATGTTGGCTTCGAAGTGCGCCGGCTGGCCGCGGGACAAACGGCAGAGCTGCCATCGGCCGGCAATGAGACGTGCATCGTGGTGCTGACGGGTACCGCTGACGTTCACGTTGATGGGCGAAGCTTTACGCGGCTCGGCGGCCGGAAAAGCGTTTTCGAGGACGTGCCGCCCGGGGCAGTGTATGCGCCGTCCGGCTGCCGCATCCGCATCCAGGCCGTCAGCGCAGCCGAGATTGCGCTCTGCAGCGCGCCGGCGACTGCCGGAGGCGAGCCGCGTGCGATATCCGGCGAGCGGATGCCGCAGGAAGTCAGAGGCGAGGGCACCAATCGCCGCTTCGTGCGCAACGTGTTGCCGCAGACCGAGCCTGCGCAGCGGCTGCTGGTCGTGGAGGTGATCACCCCCGGAGGACACTGGTCGAGCTATCCGCCGCACAAGCACGACACGGATGCGCCGCCCGCGGAGACCCAACTCGAGGAGACGTACTATCACCGTCTCGATCCGCCGCAGGGGTTCGCGTTTCAGCGCGTCTACACGGACGATCGCAGCCTGGACCAGACCGTCTGCGTGGAGGATGGGGACGTCGTGCTGGTGCCGCGCGGATATCATCCCGTCGGCACGCCGCACGGCTACGATCTCTACTACCTCAACGTGATGGCCGGGCCGGTGCGGAACTGGATCTTCCGCGACGATCCGGCCCACGCCTGGATCAAGCGCCGCCGCTGAGCGCCACCGGACGGCCCGTGGCGTGGGAGCGCGCCGCAGCCTCCGCGAGCTCGAGCGCGCGGACCCCGTCGGCGAACCCGACTGCGGGCTCCTCTCCGTGCAGCACCGCCGCGAAGTGATCCATCTCCGCCCGGTACGCCTCGGCGTAACGCTCGAGAAAGAAGTTCTGGAACGGTGCCCGGGATGCGCCCTCCTCGTCCCAGACCTCCACGGTGGTGGTCGTCATGTTGTCCACGCGGACGGAGCCGCCCGAGCCGAACGCTTCGATCCGCTGGTCGTAGCCATAACCGCTGCGGCGGGTGTTGCTGATGAGCGCCATCCGCCCCGAGGCGGTCCGCAACAGCACTTTGGCGGTGTCGATATCGTCCGCGGCGCCGATTGCCGGATCCACCAGGCAGGCGGCCATGGCGTAGACCTCCACCACCGGCTCCGCGAGCAGCCAGCGCGCGACGTCGAAATCGTGGATGGTCATGTCCTTGAAGAGACCGCCGCTCACCTTGATGTAGCTCACCGGCGGCGGCGCCGGATCGTGGCTGATGATGTGCAGGGTCTCGAGGCTGCCGATCGCCCCCGCCTGCAGCTTCTGCCGCAGCGCGCGGAAGCTCGGATCGAAGCGGCGGTTGAAGCCGAGGAAGAGCCGGGCCTTGCCGAGCGTCGCCAGCGCCGAGCGCGCGCGCTCCACGCTCAGGTCGACGGGCTTCTCGCAGAAGATGGCCTTGCCCGCGGCCGCCGCCTGCAGGCAGTGGGCAAGGTGTTGGTCGGTCGGGCTGGCCACGATCACGCCGGCGGTGGCGGGATCCGCGAGTGCGCTCTCCAGAGTCGTCACCGCCGCGCCGTGCCGCGATGCCAGCGCCGCCGCAGCGTCACCGAAGGGATCGATGATGTACTTCAGCGACAGCGCGGGATGCGCCGCGGCGTTGGCCGCGTGAATCTTGCCTATCCGCCCGCCGCCGATCAGCGCGACGGCGGCGCGGGCCGCATCATGGGTTGGCTTGTTCATGTCCGCTCCCGCGCGGCGTGGCGGCGGCGGCCCGTGCCCCCGCGTCCTTCGGGCCGCGCCCGGCGATCGCTGCGAAATGCGTAGCCGATGACGAGTGTCTGGGCGAGACACATCGACGCCGACAGCGAGCGGAAGCCGCGGATCTCCGCCTCCTGCACCCGCAGGACCGTCTCCGCCTCCTTGGCGATCGGGCTGACCGCGCTGTCGGTGATGGCCAGAATGGCCGCCTTCTGGGCGCGCGCGGCGCTCACCAGCTCGACGGTCTCTTGCGCATACGGCCGATAGCTGACGCAGATGAGAAGGTCGCGCGCGGCAATGGCGGCGGCCTGCTGGCGCCAGAGTCCGGCCACACCGTCGACGAATACGGTGCGCTTGGCGCTCTGTTGCAGCGAATAAGCGAGATAGGCGGCGACGGGGAAGGCACGGCGGACGCCGACGACATACACGATGTTGGCCTGCTCCAACAGCCGGAAGGCCGCGGAAAGCTCCGCCGTGCCGACGGTGTGCGTCAGTTGCCGCAGGGCGAGATCCGTGCCCTCGGCGAATTCCCGCAGCAGGCTCGCCGGGTCGTTGGGCGCGTTCTCCAGGCGATCGAGCGTCTGACGCACGCGCTCCCCGTAGGCCGCGACCGGGTTGGCCGCGACCAGGTCGGCGCGGAACACGCGCTGCATCGGCGTCGCGCCCTCGAAGCCGAACTGCTTGGCGAAGCGCACGATGGCGGAGGGTTGCACGCCGCTGCGCTGCGCTATGACGGCCAGCGTCTCCAGCGCGACGTCGTTCGGCGCATCGAGAACATAGTGGGCGAACTGGCGCAGCCGGCCGCTCAAGGAGTCATAACGCGCGAGGATCGCTTCGCGCAGCTCCGCGGCCGTTGTTGGCACTGCCACCGGCTGCATCATATTTTTCACGTTGACAGAAATTAAAATGATCATACCATCGGTCGGCGGGAGGTAACAGCCATGCTCCGCGGTGACCTCGAGTTGCAGCACGGCCCGCCGACGGTACCGCCGGCGATGGGCCGCCAGTTGCGGCGGCGGCTGCTGCTCATCAGCCTGATCGCCTCGATCGGCGGCCTGCTCTTCGGCTATGACACCGGCGTCGTCAACGGCGCGCTCCTTTACATGGGCCGCGACCTGCGGCTGACGCCGGCGGACGAGGGCCTGATCACCGCGGCGCTGCTGTTGGGCGCGGCGCTCGGCGCGCTGCTCGCCGGGCGGCTCGCCGATCGGATCGGCCGCCGGCAGACGCTGTGGCTGCTGGCCGGCACTTTCGTCGCGGGCGCGGTCGCCTGCGCGCTGGCGCCCGACCGCGCGGCGCTGGCGGCGTTCCGCTTCGTGCTCGGCCTCGCCGTCGGGGGCGCCTCCGTAGTGGTGCCCACCTATCTGGCGGAGCTCGCCCCGCCCGCGATCCGGGGCCGGCTGGTGACCCAGAACGAGCTGATGATCGTCTCCGGGCAGCTCCTCGCCTTCGCCGTCAACGCCGTGATCGCCCAGGTGTGGGGCGAGTCGCACGTCGTCTGGCGCTGGATGTTGGGTGTGGCCGCGCTGCCGGGCATCGCCCTCGGCATCGGCGCCGTGTTCCTGCCGGAGAGCCCGCGCTGGCTGATCGCGCGTGCGCGCGGCCCGGAGGCGGAGGCGGTGCTGGGCCGCCTGCGGCCGCCCGAAACGGCGGCCCTGGAAGCGCGCGCCATCGCCGACCTTGCCGCGGCGGAAGCCTCCTCCGACATCCGCGGCTGGTCGGCGCTGCGCATCCCGTGGGTGAGAGCCGTCCTGCTCGTCGGCATCGGCATCGGCATCGTGCAGCAGGTGACCGGCGTCAACTCCATCATGTACTACGGCACGCAGATCCTGTCGCGGTCCGGGCTCGGGATCCGGGGCGCCCTGGTCGCCAACGTGCTGAACGGCGTCGTGTCGGTGCTCGCAACCTTCATCGGCATCGCACTCGTCGGCCGCACCGGCAGGCGGCCGATGCTGGTGATCGGACTCATCGGCACTACTTCGTCGCTGCTGCTGCTCGGCGTCGTCTCGCTCCTCTTCCAGCCCTCGCACTCGCTCGCGTATCTGGTGCTCGGCGCCATGTCGCTGTTCCTCTGCTTCCAGCAGGGCCTCGTCTCGCCGGTGACCTGGCTGCTGCTGTCGGAGATCTTCCCGCTCAAGGTGCGCGGCCTCGGCATGGGCGCCGCGACGCTGGTACTGTGGGCGGCGAACTTCGTCGTGGCGTTCTCATTCCCGCAGCTCGTGGCGGGATTCGGCGTCTCGGCGACGTTCTTCGGCTTCGTGGCGGTCGGGATCCTCGCGGTCGCCTTCTCCGCCCGCTACGTGCCGGAGACGGGCGGCCGATCGCTCGAGGCGATCGAGGAACTCCTGCAATCCCGCTACTCGCGCGGCTAGAATGCGCCGAAACGACGCCCGCCGGCGGCGGGCGGAAGGGGTTGCATTTGAAACGGCTGAAGATGGGTCTCGTGGGTCCGGGCTTCATCGCTGCGCAGCACATCGAGGCCGTGCGACGTCTCGGCTACGTCGAAGTCGTGGCTATCGCCGGCTCGAGCGTCGGCGCGGCGCGGCGCCGTGCCGCGCAATGGTGTGTCGAGCGCGCGTACGGCGACTACCGCGAGCTCATCGCCGACCCGGACATCGAGGTCGTTCACAACACAACGCCGAATCATCTACATCTGGAGGTGTCGCTGGCGGCGCTCGCGGCACGCAAGCACGTCATCTCGGACAAGCCTCTCTCGGACAGCGCGCAGCACAGCCGCACCCTCTGGCACGCGGCGCGGCGCGCGCGCGTCGCCCACGTGGTGACATTCAACTATCGCGGCAACCCGCTCGTGCAGCAGGCGCGGTCCATGGTGAGCCGCGGCGAGCTCGGTCCGCTCTGTTACGTGCACGGACAGTATCTGCAGGACTGGCTGGCGGATGAGCGGGTGTATTCCTGGCGGCTCGATCCGAAACGCGGGGGCGCGAGCTCCGCGCTGCGCGACATCGGCTCGCACTGGTGCGACCTCGCGGAGCACGTGTCGGGCTTGAGCATCGAGGCGGTGCTGGCGGACCTGGGCACGGTCGTCGCGCAACGCGAGGTGTCCCGTGCCGCCGGCGGCACGTTCTCACGCACCACGAGCCGCGGGCGGCGCAAGGTGCGGATCAGGAGCGAAGACCTCGCGACCGTGCTGCTGCGGTTTCGCGGCGGCGCCAAGGGCTGCGTTGCCATCGGCCAGGTGCTTCCCGGTCACAAGAATGATCTGCGGCTCGAAGTCTGCGGCCGCACGGCCTCGGTGCGCTGGCTGCAGGAGCGGCAGAACGATCTCTGGGTGGGCCGATTCGGCCAACCGAGCAGTGTGATCGGCAAGGACCCTTCCATCCTCTCCACGGACGCCGCACGCTATGCGCATCTGCCGGCCGGGCATCAGGAAGGCTGGGCGGACGCCTTCCGTAATGTGATTGCGGACGCGTACCAATGGATACTCGAGGGGGCGAGACCGCAGGCGCGGCCTGCCGCGCTCGCGACGTTCGCCGACGGTTACCGCAGCGACCTGCTCGTGGAAGCGATGCTCGCGAGTCACGCCGCCGGTGGCGCGTGGCGGAAGATCCCGCCGCCACCGTGAGCGGCCGGCGCCGCGGAACAAACATTCCAATGTTTTTGACAGCGAAATTGCATTGCAATAACCTGCGGTCCACGAGACTGCGGGCGGCACCGCGGCGTCCGCCGCGGCCCGTCCGCCTCGCGTTTTTCGACTGAGGCGCCCTCCCGTGCTCAAGAACACCATGTTGCTGCGGCTGAACGCCATGATGTTCCTGGAGTTCTTCACCTGGGGCGGGTGGTTCGTCACCATGGGGAGCTTCCTCGCCCTCAACCTGCACTCCACGGGAGAGCAGAGCGGGCTCGCCTATTCGACCCAGGCCTGGGGCGCGATCATCGCGCCGTTCATCGTCGGCCTGATCGCCGACCGCTATTTTCACGCGGAACGGATGCTCGGCGTCATCCACATCGTCTGCGGCGGGCTGATGCTGATGCTGGCGCGCGCGCATGATTTCGCGCACTTCTATCCGTACCTGCTGGCGTACATGATTCTCTACATGCCGACGCTGGCGCTGGTGAACGCGATCGCGTTCCGGCAGATGGACGTGCCGGCGCGCGACTTCCCCAAAGTGCGCGTGTGGGGAACGATCGGGTGGATCGTCGCGGGTCTCGTGATCAGCTACCTGTTTGCATGGGATGCGCCCGCGGCGCTCGAGCATGGCGCGCTGCAGAATACGTTCACGATGTGCGCGGTAAGCAGCTTCCTGCTCGGCGTGTACAGCTTCACGCTGCCGCACACTCCCCCGCTCGGCGGCGCGCAGCGAGGGCGGAGCCTCGGAAGCCTGCTCGGCTTCGATGCGCTGGAGATGCTGCGTGAGCGCAATTTCGCCATCTTCTTCGCCGCATCGATCCTCATCTGCGTGCCGCTCGCGTTCTATTATCAGGACGCGAACCAGTTCCTGACCGAGATCCATATCGCGCATGCGACAGGCAAGCAGACGCTGGGACAGGCGTCCGAGTTCTGCTTCATGCTGTTACTTCCCCTGTTCCTCAAGCGCTACGGGATGAAGGCGACGCTGCTCATGGGCATGGTGGCCTGGGCGTGCCGATACGCGCTCTTCTCCCTGGGGGACGCCTGGCACGTCGAGTGGCTGTTGCTCATCGGGCTCGCGCTGCATGGACCCTGCTACGATTTCTTCTTCGTCTCCGGACAGATCTACACCGACACCCGCGCCGGGCAGGAGCGGCAGGCTGCCGCGCAGGGCCTGATCACGCTGGCCACCTACGGTGTCGGGATGCTCATAGGCTTCTCCGCCGCGGGCGCGATAACGGACCGCTACGCCGTCGCGGGCGGCCACGATTGGGTAACGGTGTGGGCGTGGCCGGCGGTGTTCGCATTCGCCGTCGCGGTGCTCTTCCTGGTCTCGTTCCGCAACGAGAGGCTCGGCCATGCCGTCCCCCAAACCTGAGCCCGGCGCCTTCCGGCCGCGGCCGATGAAGCTCAGCATCCTCACGGCGGCGCTGCAGGAGCTGACGCCCCGGGAACGCCGCGAGGCGGATCCCGATGTCGCCATCGAGGAATGGCTGGCGTTCGCCGCGGAGATCGGCGCGCCCAACATCGAGCTGTCGTGCGCCCTGCATCCCACGCAGAGCGATGTTCCGGCGGAGGCGCTGCTCGACCCCGTCGCCAACACGCTCGACCTGCGCAAGCCCTTCACGGCGGCCCGCGCCGCACGCGTGGCGGGCGCAATGCGCTCCACCGGCGTCGGACTGTCGGAGGTCGGCTACTTCGACAACATGCTGGCCGCGGACGAAGCCGCCCGGCGGGTGAAGCACGAGCTGATGCTGCGCGTCTTCGATGCGGCGGTACTGCTGCAATGCGATGCGGTCGTCGGCTTCGTCGGCCGCAACCCGAAGATCGGCATGGACGCCAACCTCGATATGTTCGAGGAAGTGTTCATTCCGCTGCTGCGGGAGGCCAAGGCGCGAGGCCTGACCTACCTGGTCGAACAGTGCCCGATGCCGGGCTGGAACGTCACCGACGCCTGGCACAACAACATCGCCTATGCGCCCGGCCCCTGGATCGCGCTGCACCGCATCTGCGAGCGGCATGGCGTCGGCGACCGGTTCCGGATCCACTACGATCCCTCGCACGCCATCCTCATGGGCCAGGACACGCGCTCGGTGTTCCAGTACCTCAAGGACTCGGGCTACGCCTTCCTGATTCAGCGCTTTCACGTCAAGGGACAGGTGATCGACTCGCGCGGCATCTCCGCGTGGGGCTATGGCGGCCAGACGATGCAGCGGGGCGACCGCGACGGCGACACGCCGCGCGCCAATCCCGCCGAGCAGCAGAATGCCTGGAAGAAGCAGACCGTCTTCTGCGAGCACGAGCTGCCCGGCACGGCGCGGCACGACCCGCTGGCATACCTGCAGAACCGCTCGGTGGACTGGCTGGACCACCAGCTGGCGGCGCGCGAGCTCCTCGACCTCGATCCGGAGCGGACGTACCTGGTGGTCGAGCACGAGTACCCCAAGGCGCGGGTGCAGGACAAGGCGCTGCTCGGACCGATTCTCGCCGGCTCGCTCGCTTTCACGCGCGCGATCGACGAGGCGGCGGCCGCGATGTATGCCCTGCAGCACGAAGTGCTCGCACACCGGGGAATCCCGGTGCAGGGGTACGGCCGGGAAGCCTACCGAACCTGAAACGCAAGATAACCTCAACGCAGGAGCAGTGATCGATGCCATTCGTGACGGCAAGCACTCAGCGCGGACCCTACGATGTCATCATCGTGGGATCGGGTGCAGGTGGAGGTCAGGCGGCCTACACGTTGTGCATGGAGGGTGTGCGTGTGCTGATGCTCGAGGCCGGGCGGCAGTACACGCCGGCGAGCGAGACCCCGATGTTTCAGACGCCGGACATGGCGCCGCTCGGCGGCTCGTCCACTCCGGACAAGGAGTTCGGCTTCTACGATGCCACCGTGGATGGCGGCTGGACCGTGCCGGGTCAGCCGTACGTCACCGTCCCCGACAAGTGGGGCGGCCGCTTCACCTGGTGGCGGGCCAGAATGCTGGGCGGCCGTACCAACCATTGGGGCCGCATCTCGCTGCGCAACGGACCCTATGACTTCAAGCCCCGCAGCCGCGACGGACTCGGGCTCGACTGGCCGATCACCTATGACGACGTCGCGCCCTACTACGACAAGGTGGAAATGCTGGTCGGGGTCTACGGCGGCGACGTATCACTGGAAAATACCCCGGCGGGGCCCGGCGATACCCTGTTGCCGCCGCCGGCGCCACTGGTCAGCGATCATCTCCTCATGAAACGCGCGCCCCGCCTCGGTATCCCGGTACTGCCGGGCCGGCGGGCGGTTCTGACGCGCGCGCAGGACCATCGCGCGATCCCGGGGAAGCTCCATCCGGGCAACCCGCGGGCGCAACGGATCCTCGCCGAGGCGATGCGCAAGCGCTCGCCCTGCCTGTGGGCGACGCCCTGCGGACGCGGTTGCGCCGTGGCGGCCAACTACCAGTCGACCACCGTGCATCTGCCACCGGCGCTCGCCACCGGGAACCTCGACATCATCACCAACGCGATGGCGTATGAGGTCACGACGGACAAGCGTGGACGCGCCAACGGGGTGCGCTTCATCGATGGCACCAGCGGTCGGCACGAGCACGCCACCGGGCGCATCGTCGTGCTCGGCGCAAGCGCCTGCGAGAGCGCGCGCATCCTGCTCAATTCCAAGAGCGGCCGGTTCCCGAACGGCCTCGCCAACTCGAGCGGCCTGGTGGGGCGTTACGTGCTCGATACCGTCGGCAGCTCGGTCAGCGGACAGATTCCCTTGCTGGAGAGCCTGCCGCCCCTCAGCGAGAATGCCGCCGGCGGCCTGCAGGTGTACGTCCCGTGGTGGCTGTACAAGGAGCAGCTCGCACACAAGCTCCCGTTCCCACGGGGCTACCACATCGAGTACGGCGGCGGGCAGCAGATGCCCGGCGCGTATACGTTCAACGATCTGGAGTGGCTGACCGGCGGCAGCTACGGCAGGAAGTTCAAGGAAGATGCGCGGCGGTATTACGGCTCCTTCGTCGGCTTCGACGGCCGCGGCGCCATGGTGCCGAACGACAACTGCTACGTGGAGATCGACCCCAAGGTCAAGGACAAATTCGGCATCCCGGTGCTGCGCTTCCATTGGCAATGGGGGGAGTCCGAGCAGCGCCAGGCGGCGCACATGCAGGAGACCTTCGGGGCGATCGTGGAAGCGATGGGCGGACGGGTTCAAACACCCGTGATCACAGACCCGGTGAAAGCCATCTCATCCGGCGGCCAGATGATCCACGAGGTCGGCGGCACCGTCATGGGGGCGGAGGCGCGCTCCTCGGTCACCAACAGATGGTCGCAGACCTGGGACGTGCCCAACCTCT
>Ga0335075_10008487_pt1 | contig 15727 bp, 9 predicted proteins | sample Lox_Sample_24_FD_206723 | JGI IMG/M metagenome (GOLD analysis project Ga0335075, IMG submission 206723) | Soil microbial communities from Loxahatchee National Wildlife Refuge, Florida, United States - Lox_Sample_2.4 | ecosystem: Environmental > Terrestrial > Soil > Wetlands | place: USA: Florida... | reverse complement strand
CACATCGAGCACATCCCCGCCGGCGCCCGGCACGGGAAACCGTGGCACCAGTTCTTTTTCTGGTTCGGCGGGAACGTCAACGTCTTCAACGTGGTCCTCGGCGGGATCACCGTCGCGATCGGGCTGACGTTCTGGCAGGCGCTGATCGCGATCACCGCCGGCACGATGATCGGCGCGCTGCTGATCGCCTTGCACGCGACCCAGGGACCACGGCTCGGCGTGCCGCAGTCGGTCCAGAGCCGCGGCCAGTTCGGCTTTTACGGGGCCGCGTTCATGTTTCCCGCCGTGCTGCTGGTCAATGTCGGGTTCATCGCCGCTGAACTGGTCATCCAGGCGCAGGCGATGACCGGCGTGACCGCCGCCGTGACCATCCCGGCGTGGATCCTGCTGCTGACCATCCCGTCGGTGGTCATCGGGATCGCCGGATACCGGTGGATTCACCGGGTCATGCAGGCCACTGCGGTCGTCGTCGGCGTCTCCCTGGTCATCATGCTCATCCAGGGACTGCGCTACGGGCCGCTGCCGGCCCGCGAGCTGGCCCTCACCCGCCCGTCGGCCGGCCTGTTCGCGGCCGGTGTGGCGCTGCTGGTCATCGACATGCTCAGCTTCGGGCCCTTCGTGTCGGACTACACCAGGTACCTGCCTGAGCGGACCAGCGGCACCCGGTTGTTCTGGTGCATCTACGCCGGCAACGTGACCGCCACCGTGGTTTCCTGCGCGATCGGCGCATACCTCGCGGCGCTGCTGCCGTCGCTGGCGCCGGTGGCCGCCGTCGGCAAGATCTCCGGTACCTGGGCGCTGCTGGTCATGGCGTTCAGCCTGGTCAACGCTAACACCTTCAACGCCTACACCGGAGCATTCCAGGTACTGGCGCTCGCCGGCATGTGGCGCCGGTTCAAGCCCGAGTCGGCCACCGTCCGGCTGATCCCCTTCCTGGCCGTCATGGCCGCCGGCGTCCTGATCGCGGTCGCCGGCTACCAGCACTTCGTGACCAACCTGAGCAACTTCCTCGACGTGCTGCTCGTCTTGTTCATCCCGTGGAGCGCGGTCAACCTCACCGACTACTTCGCGGTCCGGCGCGGCAGCTACGACATCACCGCGTTCTTCACCCCCGACGGCGGCCCGTACGGCAAGATCGCCTGGCGCGGCCTGCTCGCCTACGCCGTAGGCCTGGCCGTCGAATGGCCGTTCGTCTCCCAGCCCGACTACACCGGCCCTCTCGTCGCCCGGCTCGGCGGAGCCGACATCTCCTGGCTGATCGGCTGGGTCGTCTCCGCTGCCGCCTACCTCGCCCTGACTACCGGCACCCGGCACCCCGGCCGTATCCCCGGCCTCGTCAGCGGGATGCACGGCAGCCGGTGAACGACCGCCGTGCGCCGGTGGCTGATGCCGAGGCGGGGGGATTGCGCCCTTATCAGGCCGGGCGAGATGCTCCCTGACGGCGCGCTGCTCATCGGTCACGTCCGGGAGCTTGCCGCGCTCATGGACACGGCATGATGCCGGCTGCCAGCGCGGCCCCTGACCGCGGCGGAGGGCGGCCAGGAAGCTTCGCATCCCGGGACGGAGTAACAGGGCCAGCCAGGCCGGGCGGGCGGCAGTACAAGGTCCTGGTCGCGCTGGCCTCGCATCCCGGCGGCCTGACCTCCCGCCAGCTCGCCGAGCGGCACGGGGAGGACACCGGGCAGGCGATGCTGACCAGGTACGGCCAGGTCCTGCGCAGCCTGCGCGACGCCGGGCACGCCCGCGCCGCCGGGACGGTGCCGTCCGGGCGGCGCAACTCCCTGGCGGTCATCTACCAGATCACCGGCGCGGGCCGGGAACACCTCGCCGCCACCGCCGCGCCGCGCCCGCAGCCGGCGCCGCACGGGCGCGCGGCCTACCCGTGGGCGGCTGAGGCCGCGCGGCGGCACCAGGCCGGGGAATCGCCCTGGGCGCTGGCGCGAGATTACCGGGTCAGCCCGGGCACAGTGCGGCGCGCGCTGGAACGCGCCGGAGTCCCGGTCCGGCAGCGCGTCGAACGGCCGCGCAGGCATCCATCGCCCGGCTGGGCAGCCGAGGCCGCCCGGCGGTACCGGCACGGCGAGCCGCGCTCGGCGCTGTGCGCCGCCTACCAGGTCAGCGACCGAGCGATGATCAGGGTCCTGACGGCCGAGGGAATCATCCTGCGCAGCCGACGCGAGGCCCGGCAGCTGCAAGCCGCCGCCGACCGCGCGGGAGCGGACACACCCGACAGCGGGGCAGCAGCCTGCTAGCCCTGGCTGCCGATCGTGATGTCGCCGAAGTCGCGGCCCATGAGAACCGGACCGTGCACCACCCCGCTGACCGTATTCGCCACGTTCCCGCCGGCCTGCGCAATAGCCGTCTTCAGCTGCTCCACGAGCGCGGACAGCTCGCTCGCGGCCTCCGGATGATCGGCTAGCAGGTCCACAAAGCGGGTCTCCCACTGGCGAACGCAGGCTGCCCGGACGGCGTCCAGTTCTGCGGGTGCGATAGCCGTGAGTTGATGCCTGGTCGTGGTGAGCCGCCGCTCGATCGCCCGGTCCGGTTTCCCGCGCCCGAACACACGCGCGACTTGGTGCCGGGCCTCGTCGAACGCGTCAGTCACCGCGGCGGTCACGAGGGTGTTGCCCGCGAGAGCCGCCAAGGTAGCCATGTCCATTCCGTGCGCCCTCCGGCAGATAACCAAGTTCAACGATCCCACAGCGCGTCCTCCGCCGCCAAGTCTCGTGCGCGCGCCGACCGGCAAGCGCGGCATGAGAAGCAACAACGCCTTGGACTACCTGCCGTTATCGATTTATGCCGAAGCATGCTTCCCGCCCATGTAATTTAGACCCGTCAATTAAGATGCACTCACGCCCCGGGGAACGCTAGCGTTTCACGTGCAGCATAAGTCACCTCAGTGTCACCCGCACTGATCCCTCATGCCGGGGAAGGAGGCGGACTAGAGGGATGATTGACGAAAGTGACGAATGGATCGAATGGTTAGCTATATCTGAGCACGGCTTTCATCAAACGTTGTCAGAGAAACCATTCGAGCAGCCTGTGGCGGGAACGCATCAAGCCACAGGCTGTTTACGTTGGGCGATGACTTCCGGCACTATCGGGTTTTCCGGCGAAACCTGACTGCCCGCCATGAACGCGCACTCCAGCCGTGCGCTCCCGGGATGCGCCCGATACCCGGCGGCTGAATAACTCCCGGCGCCGCGAAATCTCGTATGCACGTTAATATCGCACTTGCAGCCGCGTTTGCAGCCCGAGCGGCCGACTCAGTTCGCACATGCCGTCACTTCCGGCGCCGGCTTGCGACAGACGTACCGGATTTCATCAGGGCAGCATCTCAGTTATGAAAATGTAATGGGCTGGTAATGGCTCAGTTTGGATTCAGATACGTGAATCCTGGTGATGCACCTAGGTGAACACGAGGGGTAGGGGAAAAGCGCCCCTCCGTGTCCACGGGACCTCACGAGGGTAGCGATGGAGTTCAACATACTGGGGCCGCTGGACGTCAGGACGCCGGGACAGCACCCCGCCCTGCGGCGCGCCAAGGAAAGATGCCTGCTCGTCAGCCTGCTGATCGACCCTAATAAGCATCAGGAAATCGAGACCCTGATCGACCATGCCTGGGGTGATGGGGAACTGCCGGACCTGGCCAGGCGAACATGCCAGTCCTATCTGAGCCGGGTCGGGGACGTCGCGGAGGCGGCCGGCTGTGGTGCCAGGCTGGAGACGGGGGGAGGCTGGTACCTGCTGAGGATCGATCCCGACCACATCGACTGGCACCGCTTCCGGCGGTTGAAGGGCGCGGCAGAGGCGGCGGTCCGCGGCGGGGACGTTGAGGGTGCGGTCACGCTGCTGCGTGACGCCGAACGGCTCTGGCGCGGTCCCGCGCTCGCCGGGCTCTCCGGCCGGTGGATCGACGGCATGCGCGTCAGCATGGAAGCAGAGCACCACACGGCCACGGTGAAGCTCATGGAGCTGGAACTCGCCCTGGGCCGGCACGCGGAGATCACCGGTGAGCTACAGCGGCTGTCGGCGGAGCACCCGACGGATGCGGTGGTAACCGGCTATCAGATGACCGCGCTGTACAGGTCGGGCCGCCACGCGGAGGCACTCCAGCTGTACCGGGACTACCGTGCGCGCTGCGCCGAACTGGGGCTGGCGCCCGCGCCAGGCTTGTCAGCGCTTCAGCAGCGAATGCTCCGTTACGATCGCGATCTGGCGCTGAACCCTGCGCGAAGGCGCCGTAACCCGCCGCAGCAGGCCGGCGGCCCGCCGTCCCCAGGCACGCCGTTCGTGGGCCGCGCCGCCGAGATCCTGGCGCTCATCGGGGACGCCGAGCCGGACCAGCCGCTGGTCAAGATCATCGAGGGGATGCCCGGCGTCGGCAAGACGGCGCTGGCCGTCCACGCCGCCGACCGGCTTGCCGAGCGTTACCCGGACGGCCGCCTGTACCTGAACTTCAATACCCACGTAGCCGGCGAGGCCCCGCTTGACGCCACTGAGGCGCTGCGCACGCTGCTGGAACTGGCCGGGGCGGCGCCTGCGGCCGCACCGCGCAGCCCGCGCGAGCTCGGAGCGCTATGGCAGCGCCACATCGCGGGCCGCCGGCTGATCTTGCTTCTCGATGATGTGCCGGGCGCCGACGCCGTAACCGGCATCCTGCCCGCGACGGGGAAATGCCTCACGCTCATCACAACCCGCCGGAACCTGCCCGGAATCGCCGGCTCGTCAGCGCTGTCCCTCGACGTGCTGCCGGAGAACGACGCTGCTGCCCTTTTCCGGGAGATCGTGGGCGACGAGAAAGCTGACGATCACGCCGCCCTGATCAAGGCGGCACACCTGTGCGGCTGCCTGCCGCTCGCCATTACCGTGAACGCGGCCAAGCTCCGCGACACCGGCCTGGCCACGGTCTCGCGGTACGTCGAGGAGGTCATGACCCTTCAGTCCCTGCCCGAGCGCATCGGATCGGCGAGTCCCCGGCTCGTGTCGGCCTTCCAGCTCTCCTACGACGGGCTGACCGGAGACCAGCAATCCCTGTTCTGCCACCTCGGGATGAATCCGTGCCCGGAATTCACGGCGCACTCCGCCGCCGCCGTCGCGGGCATTCCCCTGCCGTCCGCCGAAGCGGGGCTCGCCGTGCTGGCCGGCCGTCATCTCGTTGAGCGCGCCGCGCAGCGCAGGTACCGCTTCCACGACCTGGTACGGTCCTTTGCCGCCTTCACGGCGGAACGCGATCGCAGCCAGCCGGAACGCCGAGACGCCGAACGCAGGCTCCTCGGCTACTACGCGATCTGCCTGGAGCGAGCGGACCGGATGCTCTACGGGCACGGCGCTCGCAGAGCGCTGCGGGCCCAGCACGATGTCGCGGTGCCGGAGCTCAATTCGCGCACAGAGGCCCTTGAGTGGCTCGAGTCGGAGTATGCCAGTATCCTGCGGGCCGCCGAGCACGCCATCGGTCACAACTGGCAGCGGCAAGGCGCGGATATCGTCCACGCGCTCGCCGAGTTCATGACGGCGAGTGGCCGGTGGGCAGAGGCGGTCCGGATGCACAGCCTCGCCATGCGAGTGTGCGGCGAAGCCGGCGACTCGCGGCGGTGCGCCAGGGCGGCCATCGACGCGGGCGTGGCGGCCAGGGAAACAGGCCAGTACGACCTGGCACTCGAGCTCGCCAGTGAAGCCCAGGGCGTTTACCGGTCCCTCGGTGACCGTAACGGCGAGGCGGCCGCCACCGACAGTATCGGGATAATCTATGACAAGTCCGGCAGGTCGCGGGAGGCCATCGTGCACTACCGCGAAGCGGGAGAGATATACCGCAAGACGGGCAGCAAAGCCGGCCAGGCCGAAGTCAGCCTGCACATCGGCGCGGCCTGCCTGTGCCTCAGCCGGTTCCCGGAGGCCGCCGAGCGGCTCAGGAACTCGCTGCGGATCTTCCGGGCGCTGGGGAACAAGCGTGGCGAGGCCAAGGCCCTGCTGAACATCGGCGTCACGCAGCAGCGGCTCGGGCACTACGGCCGCGCGCTACGGAGTTACCTCCGGTCGCTAGCGATATACCGGGAGCTGGGATACCGGCCGAGCCAGGCTTTGCTGGCCCTGAACATAGGAAGCATCTACCAGGTGCGGGGCGACTACGAGGCAGCCCTCACGGAATACCTCGGCGCGCTGAGAACCTGCCGGGAATCGGGAAACCTGCGCCAGCAAGCCGGCGCCTTGCGGGACATCGGGGAGGTCTTCCACCTGATGGGCCGCTACGACGAATCGCTGGGCAATTACGAGAAGGCCAGATCCATAGCCGAGCAGATCGGCGACTCCTATGTGATGCTCGTAACCCTCCGGGGGATCGCGGCAACCGAGCGGGCTCTGGGCCGCTATCCAGGTTCCCTGCAGAACTACGGCCGGGCGCTACGGCTCGCCAGGGAGCTCGGGGACCGGCATGAGGAGGGAAGGGTCCAGGCCGGGATCGCCGAATCCGAGTTCAGGACCAGGGGATTCTATGCGGCGCGGATTCACTGGCAGCTGGCGCTGGAGATCTTCGCGGAACTCGGAGTGCCTGAGCAGAGATCCGTGCAGCGGCGCCTCGACGGTCTGGCCGACTCCGCCTCGTTACCCTGCCCGACCTGGCCAGATTAGGCGATATGGGGTAATCTGCGTGTTCCTACTTTCCGTTACGGCAAGGCTAAACAGCAGTGAGTTCCGGCCGGGACAGCGGTCACCCAGGCGGCACGCGCGAGGAACGCTGTGCCGTATCCCCGGCTGACGTTCCGGTCTCGCGGAATGAAATGGGCGGATTTGTCGCCGGCCCGGCGATCCAGGCGCAGACAATCCACGGGGACGTCCGCATCACCTCCGCGGGGCCCGCGCCCGCTGCGGTCCCGCCGCCCCGCCAGCTGCCCCTGATCCCGGCGAACTTCACAGGCAGGTCGGACGAGCTGGCCGCACTGGGCCGCCTTGCCCTCCAGGCGGACGCGGCGCGGCGCATCGCGGTCGTGGTCATCGTCGGCTCAGGCGGGCTCGGCAAGACGTCCCTGGCCTCCTACTGGCTGCACAGCGTCAGCGACCAGTACGAGGGCGGCACCCTGTTCGCCGACCTGGGCGGTCACCGGCTCGATACTGCGGCACAGCCGGCCGAGGTCGTCTCCGGGTTTCTCCGGACGCTGGGCGTGGCACCCGAGCGCATCCCGCTCGACCTCGGCGGCCAGACGGCACTGTTCCGGTCGGTGACCGCCGGCCGGCGGATGATCGTATTCCTGGACAACGCCGCGTCAGCCGCACAGGCCCGCCTCCTGCTGCCGGGGCCGGGACCTGCGCCAGATCCGTCGGCGGCGCAGCCGCAGCGGCCGACCCTGGTCGTGGTGACCACCCGCTGGCGCATCAGCGCCCTTGCCGTCGACGGGGCACGGTTCGTTGAGCTCGGCCCGCTGGACGACCCGGGCGCGCTGGACCTCTTCGACCGCATGATCGGCGCCGACCGGGCTGCCGCGGAACCACGCGAGCGGCACGCGGTGGTGCGCCTGTGCGGCGGCATCCCGCTGGCCATCTGCGTGATCGGGGCGCGGCTGTCGGCTCATCCGTACTGGCCGGTGAGCCGCGCCGCCGCGAGCCTGGCCGACGAGCGCCGGCGGCTCAGCGCGCTGAGCCTGACCGATGACCTGTCGGTGCGGGCCGCGTTCGACCTGTCCTACCGCGCGCTTCCGCCGCCCGCGGCCAGGGCCTTCCGGATGACCGCGCTGATCCCCGGCCCCGGCTTCGGTCCCGGCCTCGCCGCCGCAGCGCTCGACGGCGATGCGCAGGACATCGGCCCGCTGCTCGAGGCACTGTCCGACGCGAGCCTGCTCACCGAAACGCGCCACGGCACGTACCGCTTCCATGACCTGGCTCGGCTGCACGCCCGCGAGCAGGCCGAATCGGATCAGGAAGCAGAACGCAACGCCGTGATCGCCCGGAGCATCACCTGGTACCTGAGCAGGGCCGTCGCCGCCGACCTGATCGTCAGCCCGTTGCGCTGGCACCTGAACCCGATGTACGCACGCGCGGCCGGAGAGCCGCCAGCCTACGCCAGCGCGGCTGACGCACTGGACTGGCTGGAGGCCGAGCTGCCGGGCCTGCTGGCCGCGGTGCAGGCCGCACACGATGCGGCCCTCCACGAGCAGGCATGGCAGCTCTGCGAGGCCCTGTGGGGCGTTTTCCTGTTCCGCAAGCACTTCCGGCACTGGGTCAGCTCTCACCTCACCGGCCTTGCCTCCGCTCAGGCCTGCGGTGACCCCCGTGCAGAGGCCCGGATCAGGGTCCAGCTGGGTACCGCCTTCCGCAACCTCGGCCGTTCCGCCGAGGCCCGCGAGCAGTTCACCACCGCGCTTTCGCTCGCACGGCACGCCGGGCAGGCGATCGGCGAGGCAACCGCCCTGGAGCAGATCGCGCTCGCCGACATGTCGGATCACCATCCTGATGCGGCGATCAGCGGCTTCACCGAGGCCCAGGCCATCCACCGGCGGACCGGCGCCGCCCGCGGCATCGCCATGACGACCCGTCACATCGGCGAGGCGCATCGCGAAGCCGGACGTTACGGCGAAGCGGTGCGGCTGCTCACCGAGGCCAGCCGACTGTTCGCGGCCCTGCCCGACCCCTACATGGAAGCCCGCGCCCTGACGAGCCTCGGCCAGACGCACCTGCTGGCGGGGCAGCCGGACAGAGCGATAACGCCGCTGACTGCATCGCTGGCCGCCATGACCAGGCTCGGCTCCCGGTACGAGCAGGCACGGATCGCCCGCTACCTCGGTGCCGCCGCCAGCCGCCTCGGGGACCGCCGCGCTGCCCGTGCTCATCTCAGCCAGGCAGTGACGGAATTCGAGGAAACCGGCGCACCCGAGGCCGCGGAAGTCCTGGCCGAACTCAAGGCCCTAGACCTGGACGCCGGGCCGGGACAGTAGCGCAGCGGGGTACCCGGCACGTTTACTCCGGGACAGCCAGCGGCCGGGGAACCGGAACCGGCCGGACGGCAGGCCTCGCTGCCGGCTCCACCATTCCCATGAGCCGGTACATGACAGCCGTGATCAATTCCGCTGAACGGCCGGGGGCGCCTGTCACCAGGCCGCTGATCACCCGATGGCGGGCCGGCGTCCAGGTCGCCGCCGCCCGCTCGAGCTGAGCCTCCAGCGGCACGCCATCGTCCAGGCGGGGCGCCATCCGGCCGAGCCGGGCGACCGCGGAGGCGCGGTCAACTTCACCGGCCGGGAAGCTGGCGAGCAGGACCGGCCGGCCGATCGCGGCAGCGTAGCAGGTCACAGAGCCGTGGTCGCCCAGCACGTAGTCGGCCGCCACCAGGACGGCCCGCCACCCTTCCTCCGGCGGAATCAGGATGACACCGTCGCGCATGCTGCCGGAGAACCAGGCGCGCACCTGGCGCCTGCCGTGCCACGCCCATATGTTCGGGTGCAGGATCGCCGCCACCCGGAAACGATCCTGCGGGAGCTGGCTCAGCACGGCCGGTATGAGGTCCGGGCACTGCCGCAGCAGCGATCCCGTCCCCCACGTTGACGAGATCGCGACCAGCGCCCGGTCCGTCGCGCCCAGCGCCCGGCGGTACCGCTCCCTTAGCGCCATGCTGGCGGCGAGCCGGTCAAACGCCGGGTCCCCGGCCATCACGCCCACCGCGGCCGCCTCGGGACAACCTCGGCGCAACCGCGCCAGGTCCCGGCCCGTCGGGACCACCACGGCAGACGGGATGACCCGCCCCCGGTACACCAGGACAGCCCGCTCCATGCCGTACATCTCCCGGCCAGCCTCGGGGCCAGGACCTTCCCACCGCCTGGCGTACTTGTTGAACCCGGCCCCGTGCGGCAACGTCAGCACCGGAGCATGCACCCGTTCCAGGTTCCCGTACGAGGCCGCGACCGCCAGGTCGAACCCCGTCTCCACCGCCTGCTGCCACGGGATCACCGTCGCGCCGAGCCGCCCGAGGTACTCCCGCGTCCATCCGGGAGAAACCGGCGCCGGCGGGCACGTGTACACCACCTGCACCCGCCGGTCGGACTCCAGCAGCGGCATGACGTCGGCCAGCCGCGTCGCCGCGGTCATGTGATGGACAACGGCCAGCACAGTCCGTTCCGGGCTCATCGTCGCCGCCCGGTCCGCATCAAGGCCGAACGAACCGGGCACCCAGCGCTCATCATCGTGTGACATGAGTCCCTCCTCGGCAAGGAGCATGCGCCCTGCCTGCGGACACTCTGGCTGCACCCGGCTGGACAAGATCGCTGCAACGGGGGCGATGTGATACGGCTTAACCCAGCATGGGGAAGGCGACCCCCAGGAGCGGAGCGGAGCATCACCGACCGGCTAGTCAGCTGGGCCGTGGACCGCGGTCACACCTCAACTGTTCGTTGTCGGTAACCGGTGCTTCTGCTTGCAGGCGGATTGAAGCCTGATGGATGTTGTCCCGCGGCCGGATGCCGTATTCCGCGGCGGTAGCGGTCCAGATAACGGATTCCAGACCCTTGAAACGGATATTGCGGGATCTTGTCGCGCACGAGTGTCCAGAGACTAGGCCAAGGCGCGCTTCGAGTGCGGCTTTCTTGATCCAGATCACTTGACGTAGTAGCCCAGGCCAGGAATGCGGCGGAGGAGTCCTTCGTCTTCCAGCACGCGCAGCCCTTTCGCGCATGTCTGCCTGGCGAGCCCATACCGTCCACTCAGGCTGGCGATCGATGGCACAGGCTGACCTGAACCCAGCGAACCGTCGATGATCTGCTGGCGGATCCGCCCAGCCACACGCATGTACGCCCGTGGGTCTTCCTGGTCAGCGTCTGTGATCATCAGTACCCTCACTATCTCTCGCACATTCCCTACAAGGGTCGACTATAGGCGTCCCTTTATGAAGATTGCTACGAGAACGAGAATGAGTCGGAAATCGCGCGGGCCGCCGGGAGCACGCCCGACTCAGCGGCACACGTCAAGCCAGGACCCGCCGCTGGCGCAGCCCGTCCGTGGACACCGCCCTACAGCGTTACAAGGTGACACACGCCGGGACAGAGAGGGATCGGCCCACTAGCGCGAGAATCCGCAGCTAGCGGGCCGTTTCCGCAGATGGTGGTGGGTGATGGGTTCGAACCATCGTAGGCCGAGCCGACGGTTTACAGTCCTCCGTCCTCCTGGGTGAGTTACATGTGGCTGACCAGCGCTTATGTGGGTGGAGACTGGGTTCCGTGCCGCTTCCGTTCGTTATGCGCTCGTGGTGGCCGGGCGTCGGGGCGGTGCGGCGTGCGGACGGGCGCGGATGGCCTTGGCGGCGCGGTCGTTGCGGAGGGCGAGCGCGGTCAGCGCGGCGAGCGCGACGACCGCGACGGGCAAGATCATGGTCTGGCGCATCGCGTCCACGTAGCCGTTGCCGCACACGATTCCGGCCAGCCGGGCCAGCTCGTGGGCCAGCGCGGGCGGGGTGCCGGCCGGCAGCTTGGGCTGCGTTCCGGAACCGGTGGCGAATGTCCCGCTCGCGGCCGCCTGGCGGAAGCCGTCGATGAACGGGGCCCTGGCCGCGGCGGGCAGCGTGGCCGCGTGGGCGGTGGCCTGGCTGGCCAGCGATGAGGCCAGCCGGTTCTGCAGCAGCGCGCCGACCGCGGCGGTGCCGGCCACCGAGCCGGCCTGGCGCATCGTGTTGAGCGTCCCTGACGCGGCGCCGGCCAGCCGCTCCGGCACCCCGGACATCGCGATCGTGGTGAGCGGCGCGAACACCAGCCCGATGCCGAGGCCGAGCAGCGACATCGCGGGCAGGAACGTGACCCAGGTCGAGCCGGTCCCCGCGACCAGCACGGCCCAGCCGGTGCCCGCGGCGAAGAAGACAAGCCCGGACAGCAGGATGTACTTGCCGCCGATCCGGTCGGTGAGCTTGCCCGCGGCCGGCGCGGCGATGACCGACACCAGGGAGGATGCCAGCAGCGTGAGGCCGGCCTTGACCGCGGAGTAGCCGAGCACGCTCTGCAGGTAGATGGTGAAGCCGAGGAAGACGCCGAGCATGCCGATCGACAGCGCGGCGGACGTCCAGTTCATCAGCGTGAAGTTGCGGTCGCGGAACAGTTCGAGCGGCAGTAGCGGCTCGTTCTCGCCGTGCTGCCGCCGCGCCTGGTCGGCGAGGAACGCCACGAGGAACACCGCGTCGGTCCCGAAGATGAGCGGGATGGAGAGGAACCCCGAGATGGTGCCCCAGTGGTAGCGCTGCCCCTCGACGAGCCCGTAGCAGGTCGCCAGCAGCGCGATGCTCGCCAGCGCCACTCCGCGCAGGTCCATTCGGTGCCGCAGGCCGGTGCGCATTTGCGGGATGATCGCCGGCGTCGCCGCGAGCACCGCGAGCCCGATGGGCAGGTTGATGAAGAAGATCCACCGCCAGTCGAACGCGGTGACGAGCAGTCCGCCGAGCACCGGTCCCGCGATGGTGGCCAGCGCGGTGACCGCCCCCCAGACGCCGAACGCCGCCCCGCGGCGCTCAGCCGGGAACACGATCGTGACCATGGCCAGGGTCTGCGGCATCAGCATCGCGGCCCCGACGCCCTGGACGGTGCGGAACGCGATCAGCCACCCGGCGCCTGGCGCGAGCCCACACGCGGCGGAGGCGGCGGTAAACACGGCGGTCCCCGCGATGAACATCGCCCGCGGCCCGAGCCGGTCGCCGAGCCGCCCGCAGGTGATCACCAGCACGGCGAGTACCAGCGCGTAGGAGTTCAGCACCCACAGCACGTCATCGAGCGAGGCGCTCAGCCTGGTGATGATGTTCGGGATGGCGATGTTGACGATGGTCAGGTCGAGCAGCGTCATGAAGTAGCCGAGCGAGGCCAGGGTGAGCACGGCCCACGGGTTTCCCCGCAGCCTGCTCACCCCGGTGGTAGCGGTGGTCATGGGGGGAGCCTCCTGTATGATTACCTTGATGATTGATTTTCTTGATCACTGGCTCTCTTAAAAATTGAGATATCTTGAAGATAAGCCGCGAGGAGGCCCCGTGTCAACGAGACGTACCGGACTGATCGCCAAGGCCAGCGCCGAGATGCGCCGCCAGCAAGCCACGTACGACCGGTTCCACGACGCGGTGGCCGACCACCTCAAGGTCAACCGGACCGACCTGCGCTGCCTCGACCTGCTCGACCTGCATGGCAAGATGACCGCGGGCGAGCTGTCACAGGCGACCGGGCTGAGCACGGGCGCGGTCACCGTCATGCTCGACCGGCTCGAGCGCGCCGGGTACGTGCGGCGCGTACGAGACCCCGGCGACCGCCGGCGGGTCTACGCCGAGCCGACCGAGCTCGCCGCCAAGCACGCCGCAGAGATCTACGCGCCGCTGACCGCGCAGGCCGCGCCGCTCTACGACCGCTTCACCGACGACCAGCTCGCCACGATCGCGGACTTCCTGGGCACCGCCACCAAGTTCTACAGCGGGCAGACCGCCAGGGTTGAGGCACTCCGTCCCGACAGCGCGTGACCAGGCCAGCGTCCGCGACATTGATGCGCGCCGGCTCAGCGGCATGCGTCAAGCCAGCACACGCCCCCAGCGCGACCCGTCCGTGCCGTCCGTGGAACCCAGCAGTTACACCGACCGTCCCACCGGCTCGAAACCGGTCCGCTATACGTCCGTGGACGGCACATTATGACGGTCTACAGCGCCACAAGGTGAGACATGATGAGACAGGGAGGAAACACCCCGCTAGCGCGAGAATTCGCAGCTAGCGGGGTGTTTCCACAGGTGGTAGCAGGTGCCGGGTTCGAACCGCAGGCTGAGCCGACGGTTTTACAGCATTAATTACCTTTTCGAGGTTTATGCCGCTGACCTGCATTGATGCGTTAGAAGATGCGATTTGTGGCTGCTGCCGTCCGCTATGCGTCCGTGGACACCGGATTTCCGGTGCCCACGGTATGCGGACCGATGCGGAACAGGCCACGGACGGGCGCGGAAAATGCCACGGACGGGGGCGGTGGGAGCGGTTTCACCGACCGTCCCAGGCGGTTTGTAGCCCTGACCTGCCATTTCAGGATGCCTGCTCGGTGTCGCCGTCGCCCTCGTCGCCTGTGTCCGGCCCGGTGCCCAGGATGGCGAGGGCGTCGGCGATGCGGTCGTTGGCGGCCGCGGCCTGTCCGTCGATGCAGTGCGCGTAGATCTTGAGCAGGACCGCGACGCCGTGCCCGGCGCGGCGGGCGACCTCGGTCGCGGGCACTCCGGAGTTCAGCCACAGGGAGACCGCCGCGTGCCGCAGGTCGTAGGGGCGGCGGCCGAGGGGCGACTTGTACTGGGCGGGGGTGAGCGCGGACTTGCGAGCCCGGTCCCAGACCTCGTTGTAGCTGGAGTCCTGCAAGATGCCGCCCCGGGCGGTCTGGAAGACCCGCCCGTCGGGGGTGATGCCGAACTTCTTGACGTGGGCGCGGAGCAGCCGGACCAGGACCGGGGGGATGGGGATGGTGCGGGTCTCGTTGGCGGCGCGGTGCTTCAGGCCGCGTTCCTGCCGGGCGGTGCCCGCATCGGTCCAGGCGCGCCCGGCCAGCGATGCCGAGGCTGACAGGACGATCCGCCCCCCGCCGGCCTTCGGCAGGTGCAGGTCGGCCTCGCGGAGCATGACCGCCTCCGACGGGCGCAGCGCCGCGTAGTAGAGGCAGCCGAAGAACGCCTTCAGGTGCTCTCCCCGCTTCCCCAGCCGCCCGGCGGCGTCCAGGAGCATCCCGGCCTGGGCGGGGCTGACGACGACCCGCCGGTCGACGCTCTGCGCGACGGCGGGGGCGGTCCACTGGATCCGGTCGACCGGGTTGGAGCTGAGGTGCCCGAGCTCAACCGCGTAGCCGAGCGCGTTGTAGAAGACCGACCGCTTGCGCCGCTGGGTTGACCCCGCTGCTGCCTTGCCAACTATGGTCTTGGCGCAGGCGGCCAGCGCCAGCCGCACGTTCGCGGTGTCTTCCAGGTCGGCGACCGGGAGCGACGCGCGTTCGGCCCAGTCGAGGGCGGCGGCGATCTGCGGGGGCGGGCTGGTGTCGCGGGCGGAGTGGTTGAAGGCCCAGGAGAACAGCGCCTGCCGCAGCACCCGGGGCTCGGGCGCGCCCGGCTCCTTGCCTGTGAGCGCGACGGTGACGGTGACCAGGGCCTCGGCAACCGCCCGGCGGGAGACCGGGGCCAGGTTCGGCCACTTGGCCTCGGTGTAGGCGCGGGCGTGGGCGTACCAGGTGACCGCCTCGCCTTCCATGACCTCGGAGTCGGGGAGGCCGGTGCGCGCGTTGAGGGACCGCCGGTCGCGGACGGCGTCCTTCAACTCGGTGAGGAACCCGTCGGCCAGCGGGCGGGCCTTGAACGACTTGCAGTGCTCACGTCCGTCGACCGCCCACCGGACCCGGTACCGTGCCCCGGGGCCGTTTCCGTTCTTCTTGATGTTCCCAGAACCTGATGTCGTAGCTGTCCATCTGCTGTCTGCTCCTGTCCGTCTTGCGTGTCTGCTTCCAGGCGGCGCAGCCACGCGGTCAGCGCGCTGCGCCGGACCCGCGCCCCGCCGCCCGGCAGCCGCACGACTAGCGGCCCGGCTCCCCGCCGGCGCCAGCGGTAGAAAGCCGCCCGGGACACCCGCAGCTCGGCGATCACCTCATCGATCGTCAGCAGCGGGTCATCCGCGGTTCCGGGTGCTCCGTCCGGGGTGACGGGGGGTCGGCCGGGAGCGGTTGACGTTCCCGGTGGCGGCCCGTCCGTGGGTCCGCGACGACGGACGCTCCGCTCCGCCCG
>Ga0335075_10008485_pt1 | contig 15733 bp, 12 predicted proteins | sample Lox_Sample_24_FD_206723 | JGI IMG/M metagenome (GOLD analysis project Ga0335075, IMG submission 206723) | Soil microbial communities from Loxahatchee National Wildlife Refuge, Florida, United States - Lox_Sample_2.4 | ecosystem: Environmental > Terrestrial > Soil > Wetlands | place: USA... | reverse complement strand
GTCAAGCCCAGGATCAGTGACCAGCGAGGTCACAGTGCCTGGCGGTGAATAGCTAGCTATCTTTTTCGATTGTTGAAGGGACCAAACAATGACTTCGTTCTTCGAGTCTACACTCACAAGTCGGTCGGCGCAGAATTGTAGAAAGCGAATCGAAGCGCGCCTAGGAAGTTTCAAGGTGACTTTAACGCGGGCTTGTCCGAAAATATAGATCTGCCCGCTACCAAATGGTGATTCATTCGTTCCCACAGCCAGGAGGGACTGAACGGGGTCGTATGCGAGGGTGCTATGTGACAGTTTAGTTAAGCATGCAATGTAGTAAAATTTACAAGAGAACCCACTTAATCTGGGAATTAACTCCATATCGAGCTCGGTCATCCAGGGCAAATAGCCCTGGGAGAATGGCCGCAGAGAGGTCATTCTGGATGCCGGCCTGCTTACTCCGGAGGAAGGACGCCATTCTCTACCAGTGTTGCTTGTTAGGCTCCGAGTCACAAGGCTGTAGTCTGACAAAGCCAACACAAGCTTTCACAGAGAAAGCGGTGGTGCTTTTTCCAAGACCAAGATATCAATCAGGGTCTTGGTTACATGGCGGGGCGAAGATGCTGGCCACATTCGTCATTGTAGCCTGAGGCATATATATTCAGCCTTGCCTATTTTGCGTATTCAAATGTAACTTTAACAAGCAATTTTACGGGGTCCTAGATTTCGGTATATATTACTATTTAATTTGTGATATTTAAACTCTAAAATCACTTTTAACTTGCATTACTGCTCCAGTAGAGCTTATGCCCTGCACAATGAGGAAGGGCAAGCAAGGCTAACCAATGTTTGCTAAAACTGAATAGACAAAACATAAGCTAGACTTTACAAACAAAAGTCAACAAAGCCGATATGAGTCGACAAGAAGTGGAATATGCGCCAGATTTTGGGTTCTTGAACCATGTTGAGAATGTCCAAAAGTATAAAAATAAACGGCAAAATGACAGATTGAGGTGGACCGGGATCGAACCTGAGCCGATGTCAGTTGTATTCCTATACCACACAAAGTACCATTATTTCTACTTACCGGCGGCTTTCTGGACTGGAATCAGATGCGCTAACCACTGCGCTACCACCCCCAATGGATTTGCGTGAGTATGCCTATAGTGATTTATACACGAAGATCTGGAAATTTAACGTGAGAGTGCAAACAATCCCGCCAATCAAACACCTGCCACAGGAGCACATCATAATATCTCAATGCTATGTGGCCAAGCTCCAGGTTTCATATATTGACCGAAGAAGGTGTTCCCACTTAGTCTAATGGAAGGACAGGGTGCGAAATCTGGTTAGACACTGCGCGCGGCCTGCTTGAAATAATGTGATCAGAATCAAGGCATTTGACAATTTATGCAAAGATAATTTGTACTCAAGAGATCTCGCTGCACAATTCCAATGAAAAGCTAATTTTCTCTGAAGACTATTCATATTTCACATACTTCCAGACCCAACAAAATCTTCCGCTGTGTGAGACCGTCTTCATATGCAAACGAATTCAAAAAGAGTGGCTCATTTTCCCTTACCAGCAACTTTACCCTTGCCCTTAGTAGAACCCATTGCAGCCTCTCTACGTTTTGCCTCTCGAGCCTCAATCTCAGCCTTTTTTGCCTTCTCCGCCTCCTCACGCTCTTCTTTCTCGGCCTAAAAATTGTTAATATCCTCTTGAGCGCATAAACCAAGAGTCATGATTCAATGTACCTGCTTTCTAGCCGCTTCTGCCTCTCTCTTCTTCCTAATTTCTGCCAATCTAGCCAGATCCGCCTTGGCCTCATCCGTCTTTCCAGCCTCATGCAACTTTTGATATCTCTCCTTTGCTTGCTGTGCCTGTAAAGCCTCCCTCTCTCTTCTGCTTAACTCTGCCACAGGCTTTCCTTTCGCTGGCGATCCCTTTCCGCCTACCCTCAGGTTCTTAACCCCTTCCGCAGCCTCTTCGGCAGATACTGGTGGGGCACTGGCCTGATTTCTTGCTGCTTTTGAGTGATTCGGATTTGCTGGCATAGGCATGTCATCATCACTATCGTCCTCATCCTCCGAGCTTGATGGCAAATCGCCTGGCTGTGCGGTAGTATTCTTTTTGCGAGCGATCGCGGCTTCTTTTTTAGCTTTGGCGGCAGCTCGGCGTTCTTCACGGGACAGAACCGGCTTCTCTTTTACTTCTTCTTCAGAGGATAATTCTTCTTCACTCTCTTCTTCTTTTCCAGATTCGTCAGATCCCTTTCCCCCGATTTCATTGCCGTCGGCATCTAGTGGTTTAAGATTTCGAGAGAAGTGTTTGCCACCTGAGAGTATTGGTCAGCTGAGACACTCGTTAATACGTGTAAGAAAATGTTCGTACCACCACGAGTGAACTTCTTGAATTTGCTTCCTCTTCCTCGGCTTCCTCCTCCTGGTGGTCCACCAGCCATAATGTGAGGATTAGTGTATATGTGGGAAGATAAATTGGTTTGAAAGGAAGATTAGTGTGAGAAACAGGAAGGAAGTCTTTTACGACTTTTAAGAGAAATAATCCTTGTTCGTAGCACGAGATATTTGTCTCTGACTCGATAATAGAGGCTGGCGGCGAGGCGCTCATTCACCGCCGCGCCCCACCAAAAGTTCGCTGTGAGCTGGCACACTAGACCTGATCTTGACACCCTAAAGGCGGAGAAAAATGGCAGTTTGGAAAGTTACTCTCACGTGATAATGTAGGAAACTTCAAAAAGAGTCAATGAGTTGTCAACAAGATGGGATACGACGATGGCAGATTATTTTTTAAAATGAAGTTACACGCCGTGTTATTATCATATATACATAATCGTGGGAAGGAAGTCGGTCCCTTTTGTTCTCTCCCCCACGATGTGTTAGCCGTTTTGGGTGCTCTACCTACTAGACTCTACTTTTGATCTTTCCTACAATATAATTTATGAATACGATAGATTAAGAGATCATAATCAAAGATAGAATTTTATATTCTCACATCAAGGCTTCAAGAACATACATGAAGAAATTCACCAACCGTAATCCTTAAATTCATTAGGCGCTTATGAGATACTAGGAAATAAATTGTTCCACCCCACCGAAACCCTGTCTCGGCCTCGATAGAAAACAACAATAATAATCTCCCCTGGAACTGCCACTGTCTTTTGATCGCAAACCGTTCCTCGCCTTATCTTGGTTGCAACTCGTGCTTCACGAGTACGCAAAGCCGCGGTTCCACCATTGTTTCTGCGTGGCACATTCAAGCGGGTGACCACACCGAGGCAGTTCTTTTATCACCATTCCGCGCGCCTTCACGCAGTATTCACATCACGAAACATGTCGGTTTTACCACCTCAAGTTCATGCAGAGCTCACGGAGCTTCTGCAAGCTCTGCAGTCATCTGATAATACCGTGCGTTCACAAGCAGAAGATCATCTGGCAACAAATTGGACTAGCGCAAAGCCTGAGATGCTGTTAATGGGATTGGTGGAGCAAATTTATGGCTCGAACAACATAACGGTGAGCAGGAACGAGTATAATCTCTCTGATTCTAAGATATGCTTGCAGAAGAGTAGAAATGAGAACATGATCGCTGATATAAGACCTGCAGACGCGCTCTTTCGCTGCTGTAATATTCCGCCGAATAGCTTCAAAGACGCGTAAAGTAGCCTCCGGTGACAACGTAGAGCTATTTCTATCAATACCGCAAGAACAAGCATATGCTATACGGCAGAAACTCCTTGAAGCATTGGGCGCCGAGACCACAAGTAATGTAAGAAATAAGATCGGCGACGCTGTGGCAGAAGTTGCAAGAGAATACTCGGACAACAGTAGGTTTCACATTTGATATTTTGTTCCACCACTCTCATGCGCCGTTCCAGTTACCATAGCTAATGCGAGTAGACCAACAATGGCCGGAACTGCTTGGGATACTTTTCACCTTAAGCAACTCAAAAGAAGCCGGACAACGAGAGAATGCTTACCGAATATTTGCTACTACTCCCGGGATTATCGAGAAGCAACATGAAGATACTGTCCTCTCTGCATTCACAAGAGGCTTCAAGGACGAGGACGTGACCGTGGGTAACCAGCGTCCATCTAACCGAGAGCATCAAACTGACAGGAATAAAGGTCCGTCTAGCAGCTATGGAGGCCTTTGCTTCATTTTTCCGAACCATTAGCAAGAAGGCGCAGGTCAAGTATTATGGACTGATCCCAGAAGTTCTGAATATTCTACCTCCCATCAAGGAGGCGCAAGCATCAGACGACCTTACCAAAGCGCTCATTGCGCTCATCGACCTTGCCGAGATCGCACCCAAGATGTTTAAGCCTCTCTTTCACAATCTTGTTGCCTTCAGTATATCCGTTATTCAAGATAAAGAGTTGAGTGACCAAGCTCGCCAAAATGCGTTAGAGTTAATGGCTACATTCGCGGATTATGCTCCAGCTATGTGTAAGAAAGAGCCTTCATACACTTCAGATATGATCACCCAGTGTTTGAGTCTTATGACTGATATTGGAATGGATGACGACGACGCTGCTGAGTGGAATGCGTCTGATGATGTAAGTTCTGCTAAGGCTAAATCTTGCTGTATAACCACATGGGTCCATATGTTGCTACTCTCTATTTCACGCACAATTTTTACATGCCCTTGGAAGTGATCTATGCAAAAGCTGACATGCAGTAGATGGAACCCGAGGAGAGTGATCTAAATCACGTGGCTGGCGAGCAGTGTATGGATCGACTTGCCAACAAATTGGGCGGCCAGACGATCCTTGCACCAACGTTCAGCTGGCTGCCACAAATGATGAACTCCCTAGTTTGGAGAGATCGGCACGCTGCACTTATGGCAATTTCAGCAATCTCAGAAGGGTGTCGCGACCTGATGGTTGGTGAACTCAATCAAGTTCTCGCATTGGTGGTGCCGGCACTTAAAGATCCTCATCCAAGAGTCCGATGGGCGGGATGTAACGCACTGGGTCAGATGAGCACTGATTTCGCCGGCACAATGCAGGAGAAGTACCATCAAATAGTCGTCCCAGCCATCATACCGGTCCTAAAGTCCCCAGAGCCTCGGGTCCAAGCCCATGCAGCTGCAGCGTTGGTGAACTTCTGCGAAGAAGCCGAAAAGACCATTTTGGAACCATATCTCGACGACCTTTTAACACACTTATTTCAGCTTTTGCAAAGCCCAAAACGATACGTTCAGGAGCAGGCTCTCTCGACCATTGCTACAATCGCAGACTCTGCGGAAGCCGCATTTTCTAAATATTACGACACGCTTATGCCGTTACTTTTCTCGGTGTTACAACAAGAGAACACGAAAGAACTTCGATTACTACGTGCTAAGGCTATGGAATGCGCTACTTTGATCGCCTTGGCAGTAGGGAAGGAGAGATTAGGGAACGATGCAATGACTTTGGTGCAATTGCTTGCTTCTATTCAGCAGAATATCACCGACACTGATGATCCGCAAGCACAATATCTAATGCACTGCTGGGGACGAATGTGCCGAGTATTAGGCAAGGATTTTCTGCCTTTCTTGCCTAGTGTAATGCCGCCGTTGCTTGAGCTCGCTAGTGCAAAGGCTGACATCCAACTCCTGGATGACGAGGACCAAGTCGAACAAGTCCAACAAGAAGAAGGCTGGGAGCTTGTGCCACTGAAGGGCAAGGTGATAGGCATCAAGACCAGCGCCCTTGACGACAAGCATATGGCAATCGAACTTCTTGTGGTCTATGCTCAAGTTCTCGAAGGCGACTTTGCACCATTCGTTGCGGAGATCATGGAGAAGATCGCTCTACCTGGCCTTGCCTTCTTCTTCCATGACCCTGTTCGAGTCGTTTCGGCTAAATGCGTTCCCCAGCTCCTCAATTCGTACAAAAAGGCCTTTGGCAATCCTTCCCAACAATTACAGGGTCTATGGAATGTTACAATCGAGAAACTTCTTGAGGTGCTCAGCGCCGAGCCTGCTATTGATACTTTGGCCGAGATGTATCAATCATTCTATGAATCTGTCGAAGTCATGGGGAAAGGATGCCTCACCCAAAAACACATGGAGACGTTCATTGAGTCAGCACAATCTGCACTTGATGACTACAAAGAACGTGTCAAAGGCCGCGCCGAGGAGGCTGAAGATGTTAATAGGGAGGAGGGCGAAGAAGAGTCAGAGGAAATGCTCTTCGCAATTGAAGATGATCAGACCCTTCTTTCAGACATGAACAAGGCTTTTCACTGCATTTTCAAGAATCATGGAGTTGACTTTATACCATCATGGCGGGCTCTCGCTAGCACATACGAAGCATTTCTGAAGAGCTCCGATCCCACTCAACGTCAGTGGGGTCTTTGTATCATGGACGATGTTCTAGAGTTCTGTGGTGAAAAGAGCTGGGAATTCAGCCCGTACATTATAGAGCCCTTGATCGCTGGCTGCAGAGATCCAGCACCAGCAAACCGCCAAGCAGCGGCATACGGGGTTGGTGTTGCTGCTCATAAGGGTGGTCTGAATTGGTCAGGATTCCTCGGTGCAGCAGTGCAATTGCTGTTCCAAGTAACACAGATTCCAAATGCCAGAGATGAGGATAATGTCTTTGCAACTGAGAACGCATGTGCGGCCGTCGCAAAGATTCTCCACTTTAACTCTTCACAAGTGCAGAACATTGACGAGACAATCGCACGATGGATTGATACGCTCCCGGTTGTCAACGACGAGGAGGCCGCACCCTACTCGTATGCCTATCTTGCAGAACTCGTTGACAAGTAAGTTTATGGTTCTGCTACAACTCTTTGATATGTGCTGACATCTTTCCTTGCAGACAGCACCCAGCGGTTCTCTCGCAACCTGAGAAGGTCTTTGTTTTCATCGCCCAAGCCCTTGAAGCCGAGACCTTGCAAGGGCAGATCGCCACTCGTGTAATTCAAGCTGCAAAGATTCTATTAGGAATTACAGGAAGGGACCCCGCGCAGTTAATGTCACAACTGAACCCGGAGACACAACAGACGGTCAGAGCATACTTTAGCTGAGCACATGGTTAATGGCTGCGGAGTCACGGACTGGGAAATTTTGATAGACTGATACAGCATCGTGTGCAAAGTTTATAGGCTTACTTTTTCCCTTTCATTTTGTCACGAGACATGTTTGATCTGATAGGATATGGGGCACAAGACAATTCTTTGATTTAATTTAGCATAGCGAGAGAGCAGCTACTGTTAAATGGACGATGATACCTAATAGTTCAGTGTTTTCACTGAAAGGCTGTAATAGTTTAATTCTAGCAGCTGTGAACATGAGCTGACTTTCGAGAACTCATCTATAATGAACCCCTCACCTGTTGACCTCAGCAATTGATACCGGCAAATGTGGCGTTTTCGGGCTGCACGTACCGCGCTCAAACGGAAGCCTCACTGGCACAGTTGTCCAAATAACATTCTAATAATGATAGTCAATTGAATTCAAAAATATACAGAAGTCATTAGATAATCCGAAAAAGCTCATGTGAGATAGGTTGTGGATGCCGAAAATCAAGATAAGGCGCAAAAGGCGTTAAGCATTTCATGACCCTGAAAGGGACGGTTTGGTTTGCTTGGTAAGGTATGTCATGTGTGCCGCACCCGCACTACTGACGATGATCGACAGTTGCACCTTCACTACAGCTCACATCGCCATTATCTTCGGCAACCATTCTTCACAGATACGCGGTGTCCCTTCCTTCTGTCCATAAGTTGATCCATTCTTGCGAGGCGATCAAGCTTCTGCACGATTTCGATCTTATAATCCGACGCGTAGATCCCCCGCAGAGCTTGGCCGGCAATTGGACAAGTGCCGGGAGCTCACAGCTACAGAGCTTCACGACCCGCAGTAGCCCGGCCTTCAAGGCAGGACCCGGCGCCGTGGACAGACTTGACTTTATAGGACGAGCACATGATCACCACATCCTCCTGTTACCTTTTCTACCACGTATATGATCGGTACGAACTCGTTTGAGCAATATCCTCATGAAGGCCGCCATAAGCATATCAAGGGACGCGCTCGACACACAGGACAGATGTTGGGATCATGAATCAGTTCTTTGGGACGCAGTACTCTCAGGAGGGCCTGCAGCGACATGTTGCTCAGCGACGGAGCCAGAATAGCAGGCGGAACTCTAGCATTGCCATGCCCCCACCGCCTCTCCGTGATGAAATGGATTTGTCGAGCATGGTGGGAGGAGACTCTCTGGACGATATCATAATGCAGAATAGCAAGGAGTTACAACGACGGCAGAGTCTGCCGCATCAGTATGGAGTCGACACAATGGATCAGGAGTCCGGTCACAGGCCATCTATGATTGGCTTTGGATCTAGCAGTGTACCCCTCAACGGTTTTCAGTACAGTTCACAAACTTCTAACCGCAATGGGAGACATTCTATGGATGGTATGGACATGTCAGCAGGTTATGCGGATATGTCTGGTGGAATAGGCATGGGAGATCTATCAACAAATTATGCTGGGCCCCTGCTTCCAAACCAGCTCAGCATTGACACATCCGCCTCCTATAATGGGCTATCCGGAGAAATGATGAGAGAGATGATGTCCTATCAAAATGGTGGAATGAGTGGTATGCCAGGAGACAATACTCCTACGAATATGTTCTCAGCTACCCACTTTTCTAACCCCTTCTCCGCTGCTGGTATGGGCCCTCTACCAGCTGAATACACAATGAACATGGATACCTCCGAAGATCCAATGAGTGGCGTGTCAAATGACTCGCATACATTGGGCAATGATGAGTCCGAAAACGATATGATGACAGCGGTACCAGGACTCAGAATATCGGAGACTAGCAATGGTAATGCAACAGGAAACATGAGTTTAACTCAAGGCCTTGTCAGTTACAATTCGCCGACGTCGCCGGTTGTATCTCGGAAACGGTCTAACGATGATGCATTCCTACCAATTGCTAACGAAGTTGTTGAGGTTTCCTCTGAAGTCACACTGTCACAACCTGCTCAACGTCCTCAGCCTAAATCCACATACCAAAACATATACTCCTCGAGCGGCTTCGACATGTTGCGTGCCCTGATGCAGGTTGCCACACGGAAGAACCCCGAGATTGAAATTGGAGCAGTCGATTTGTCGTGCGCGTTCGTTGTCTGTGACGTAACTCAGCATGATTGTCCAATTGTCTATGTGTCGGAAATATTTGAACGACTAACCGGGTACTCTAAATTTGAAGTCCTCGGGCGCAACTGTCGATTCTTACAAGACCCCGAAGGGAAGGTTATCCCTGGAAGCAAGCGACAAAACGTTGACGATGAAACAGTATACTACCTGAAAACCAGGATTCAAGAGAAGAAAGAAGCCCAGCGGGGTCTGATAAATTATCGCAAAGGGGGCCAGCCATTCATGAACTTGCTAACCATGATACCGATAACTTGGGACACCGACGAAATTAAGTACTTCGTCGGATTCCAGGTGGATTTGGTTGAACAACCTAGTGCCATCGCAAGCAAGAATGCTGGCGGATCTTATACTGTCAACTACTCACAAGCTGGAATACCTGCTTACGTGTGGTCACCGCCAGTAGCGGCACAACAGCACCGTGATTCTGGACAAACAGTCAGTCCAGATGATGTTACAGCCTTGCTAATAGCATTCAAGAATAATAACAGCGAAAATGAGTTTTCGAAAAGAGTGTGGGACAAAGTCCTGTTGGAGAACACGGATGACGTCGTTCATGTTCTTTCACTGAAAGGTCTTTTCCTCTATCTATCACCATCTAGTCATAAAGTGCTCGAGTATGATCCCTCGGAACTCGTTGGCACAGCCCTATCTTCTATATGTCACCCTAGTGACATAGTACCGGTCACTCGTGAACTGAAGGACACTTCCACCAGTGTCACTGTCAACATAGTATTCCGGATACGTAGGAAGAGGAGTGGTTATACTTGGTTTGAGAGCCATGGTTCTCTTTGTGTTGAGCAAGGTAAGGGTAGGAAATTTCTAGTTATGGTGGGGAGAGAAAGACCAGTCTACGCCCTTGCAAGGCATGATATCGAGGCAGCTGGCGGTATTGGTGATAACGAGCTATGGACCAAATTATCAACTTCTGGAATGCTGTTGTTTGTCTCATCGAACGTACGAGTGCTCTTAGACCGGCAACCTGACGAGTTGATTGGGACGAGTATACAAGCGCTTATGCGACCAGAGTCAAAAGTTGAGTTTGGCCGTTCGCTCGAGAGAGCCAGGACTGGAAAGCAGATTAGCTACAAGCACGAGATAATGAACAAGCGAGGCCAGGTCTTTCAAGCTCAAACAACCATTTACCCCGGTGATGCCTCGGAAGGGCAGAAACCAACATTCTTGGTTGGCCAGACAAGGCTATTAAAGCCGTCATCGAGAACAGGTAATTCGACAATATCACCTCGCGCTGGAGCGTCTTCTGTGGCCATAGGGAGAGATGGCCTCTCGGAGGAGTCTCTACCTGCAAGCCACTCATCACCAAATTCTCGCGGCGATGGCACACCTAGGTCTACAATGACTACTTTGACAAAAGACAACATCATGACACAGGCCGGTGGTATGGGACTCGCCATTGGATCTCAGGATATTGCCTTAGCATCCGAAGATAACATCTTCGACGAGCTTAAAACAACTCGCTGTACGAGCTGGCAATTTGAGTTGCGTCAGATGGAACGGAATAATAGACTCTTAGCCGAAGAGCTTGTAGGCCTCATTGCGAATAAGAAGAAACGAAAGCGAAGGAAAGGCGTTGGCCATTTGCAACAAGACTGTGCGAACTGCCACGTAAAGACCACTCCTGAGTGGAGACGTGGACCAAGCGGGAAACGGGATCTTTGCAATAGTTGTGGGCTGCGGTGGGCGAAGCAGGTGAGTTAAGGAAGCTCTGATTCGAGCATATAAGGGTGGCTGTGAGCCACCTTTTCAAAGACAGATTCGTCGTCAGGAAGGTCCCGAGCGGAACAATCACCACCGCGACTACTTGTCCTTGGCGCCTGACTATTGTACTCTCTCGCCAGTGCAAGTCGAGATGTCAGGATTGTGCGCTTTACGCCACGAAATAATTGCTACAAAGATCCGCCTATATTGTTCTGATGCTATTGCGCTATATCATTCTGTTCTGTTATATTCTGTTAAATCTGCATCGACGGTGATGTTAGCGCGCCATTATTAGACCTTCTACATCATGTTTACCTCATCTATTCGTTATTTAATCACTCATCATGAACGATTCGCTAATTCTAATACTTCTACTTCACAGACAGGACGGATCTCACCTCGTACTACATCACGTGACACGGCAAGCAAGCATTCATCATCACCAGTACATACTTCTCCTCTGCAGAAAGAAGTCCCTCATGTTCCACTACTACACTCATCAAATCCGAATCTTAATCCAAATCCGAATTCACATTCAGCAACAAACTCGAGACCTTCAGTTGCAGGCAATATAGCAGGAGGAGGTGAGAAGAGAACGACTGCAGAGAGCCAGCCGATACACACCCCAAGCCAAGGTTTTAAGGACGGAGGGCCAAGTGGAATCACGAAAATCGCCGAGGCGGATGAGCTTTCTGCATAATTGGTATTGCTCATGATACCAGCTGGCGCCGCCAGCTGCACTTAGGCGGTGCAGAATTCGCTTTTTCTTATTAGTTAATACTTACAAGATCTGATCTTGAGCTACGGGACAGAAATGAGACAACGGCGCATTATGGAGACGGATTGGGCTGCGTTGAGCGGGAGTAATGCCTGCATATCATGCCAACATCCTTTTCTTCTCACATTGGACATTTAGATTATCCCTTATGACTCCTTTAGCCAGCGCTTGCGGATACCTTGAGGAACACACATATTTATAATGCATATCTTTGGTGTCCACTAAGCAATACACAGGAGCTTTAAATTGCTTAAACGAATAAGAATCCTTTGGTCTAGCACTTTCCCGATTCGTGCCAAGGTAACAGTGTCGTAGTCAGTAGGGCCGGGCACTGGAAATGCAGATCTTGCTGTCTATCCCGATTATCCAACGCCGTCGATATCTTAATACCCTCTGCCGCCCCAGGAAATTCCCCGATTAGGGGGAAAGCAACCTAAATTAACGTCGGTACTAAACAAGCGGTGGCAAGCCAAGAAGAACACTATCTAAAGTGCCAAACACTTTTAAAGAACAGTTAAGCATGAAAGAAATGCACTTAGATGGCGTGAACTTGGTTATCATACGATAACAGTAGCACAGGTCCAAGCTTGGTAGTCTAAGGGGGTTGTTGGCAGGGGTTCCCAACTCGGAATCTGACCACGCATTTCCCCGAACCTCCTAAGGAAAAGGAACCCTAACAAAGTTCTTGGTTCGAAATAAAGCTTAAAGCATCCCCCTGCGCACATACTTACGTACCTCCCAAAGAATCCCTCTGCTTCTCTTCTTCACGATTCTACAAAAGTCCATGGTCCCCTGCAAAAGTTGAAACAGAACGTGATTGTGATAGTGACTTGACAGCCCTACGTGCTTAAAACGGAACAAACACGGCTGCGCCTTCGGCTTGCATGTGCGTGCTGTGAGAACCCTCCTTCACGTCACATCGCCACCCTTTTCCACATGTACCGCTTTGGTTCCTGCATTGGAGATCAGTACTGTTGGCAGGTTATTGAATATTTTAGCAAAAGAACCTCGGAACTGAGCCGCCACGATACGAGGTATTTTTAAACAGAGCCTCGTTGTACTGCAGCGCCAAAGGTTTGGATTCACGTACAGGGAGACGTAAAGTGCGGCTTGGAAGTATATTTGGTGCACACACGCGTCGCTGTTGCCAATTGAAGCTTAGGGGAGTGGGAGTGATTTTAAGTGGACTTGACTGAGGTTACTACCGAAAGAGTTGGATTGGATGTAAGAGAATAATCTACGAGGCTCCAAGCAACTCGACAGCTCGCAGAACACAATCACAACTCGCAATCAGCTCCAGCTCTAGCCCTCGAACCTCCCTCGCTGCCCTTCTCGCACAGCGCTCAGCTACCCCACCTCACCTCATATCACCGACGATGGACGACCCCTCCCGCATAACCATCACCATCTGCGGCGACGGCGGCTGCGGCAAAAGCAGCATAACCCTCCGCCTCGTGCGCTCCCAATGGACCTCCGACTACGACCCCACCATCGAAGACTCCTACAGCATAACGCGCCGCATCGACGGCCAGACATACCACCTCTCACTCACGGACACGGCCGGGCAAGAAGAATACCGCGGGATGTGGGGCGGCGCGAACCTCCGCTCCGACGCCTTCTTAATGGTCTACGACATCACGAACGCAGATTCCCTGGACCAGCTGGAATATTTCAACGAGCTGATCGACATGGAGACCGAGACGCGGATGGACGCTGCGGCGTCGGCGGCGAAGAACAACAACAACAACAACAACAGCAATTATGCGGGGCAGATAGTGATGCCGGTCAAGATCGTGGCGGGCAACAAGTGCGACTTGCAGGAGAGCCGGCAGGTCGATGCCAAAACGGGGCTGGAGTGGGCGCGGCGGCGGAACTGTGGGTTTATGGAGACGAGCGCCCGGAATGTGGTGAATATCGAGGAGACGTTTGCGTTGATCGTGCGCAGGGTGGTGGAGCGGAGGAGGGCGGCGGCTGAGATGGCGAGTGGAGGGGCGGCAGGTCAGAAAGCGGGGCAGGGGCTCAGATTGCCGCGAGAAGGGTTGGCGTTCGATGTTAATGCTATGGGAGGAGGCGCAAACTCGGGAATAGGGACGAGAAGGGCGGTGACGGCGCCGTTGAGTCCGCTGCCGCTGCCGGGGGATGAGAAGGTAATGAGGTTGGGGAGAGGGCCGATTGGGAGGCCGAGAGGCAGCGGTGGGTTCTGGGGCAGCTTACGGTGCTGGTAGAGTTCGTGGTCTGGAGAATCGGCGTTCTGTTTTAAATTATTTCTATTTTGGGATGGTTTGATGCGTTTACGGCTGGCTTGACGTGTTTACGGCTGGCTCTTGGGGATACGATCGATACCTTGCTTGTTTATGTGGATGGATGAATACTAGAGGACAGTAATGCGCTTTCGAAGATGATATCTTTGCTTGTTTGTGGAGCAATTTTGGGCTCTGGCAGAAAGGGGAAGGAAGAGGCAACTCGTGGAAATCTATATAGGTACGAACGGTCTCAGGGAGAGTTGGCAATCACAGAGCAGAGCATCAAGTTAACATAACAAGCCATTAAACCTTTGAACTTTCAATGCCTCTTCTTAGAGGCTTTCTCTAGATGCCTTCTACGTTTCGAGCCGTTCCCCAATGCAACCCCAACCTCAACTCTCCTCCTCCTCCTTCCGCTGCCCATCAACCCACTCCTTCCACCTCCTATACTCCTCATAATCTACACTCTCCTTCTTCCCCTGATACTTCACAACCTTCAGATCCCCCACATCCCTCCACTTCTCCCTCCGCCCCAACCAGCCCGCCTTCCGCATCAAGCTCAACAACGTCTCTTCTTTACTCCAGCCCTGCTCGACCGCCACATCCGGCAAATAGGTCGCCCCGAAGCGCTTATGATGGTAGTAAAAACTGACTTTGAGCCCGTGCACCCCAAGTTCCCAATCCATGGGCTCGGCACACGTCTCGAAATCCGTCAGGAGCGTAACCGACACCTCGAGCTTGGGGAGCTCCGCCAGAGTGACGGGGTTGAAGCGCGTGTCGCCCAGCGCGGACGTTAAAGCGTACGACGCCAGGCCTTGCGCCAGGGGCTGCGATTCGAATGTGCCGATGCAGCCTCGAAGGCGCGGCGCGGTGTTTGGGAAGCACTTGTTCCAGGTCACGAAGAGGGGGGATTCGGTTATCGTGCTGCTGCGCTGGGAGGTGCGGCGCCCGATGCCGATGGGCGTGAAGGAGGGGGAGGGCGAGTAGGTGGAGGAGGCAGGCGTGGAGCTTGTGGTGGAAGGCGCAAGCGAGGACGAGGATGCGCTGCTGGGCGTGGAGGTGCCGGTGCTGGGGGCGGCGAGGCGCAAGACGGCGGGGTTGTGCAGTTTGGGTCTTGAGGAGGAAGCTTCCTGTTCGGACGTTTCGGAGGATTCTGCATCGTCTACTTCGACTTCCTGTTCGGAGAGGGCATCTCCTTCGGCTTCCTCGAGGCCTTTGGGATAGTCGGCCCAGGAGGCTTGCACTTGGTTGAGGGTCATAGGAGTGCGTTTCTCGAGGTCGGCGGCTAGAGCCTCGAAGCAGTAGAGGCAATGTTCGACGGTAGCCATTGCGGAGATGGCAGAATTGGGGGGATTTCAAGTACCGTTTGTCTCGGTACTTGTTCCGCAAGCGTAGAGCGAGCAATGGCCTTTCAGTGACAGAGGAAATGAATGAGGGTGGTGAAGGGAAAAGTGGTGGTGAAGAAGAGGGTTCATGGCTCAGCCTCACCTCGTCGACTGGCCTCGAATGGCGATGCCTTATCCTGCAAGTCCTGATAAGTTATGCAGCACAAAATCCAGGCCTAGCTCCACTTTTAGATTTATGCAAATGAGTCTATCCTGGTCACGTGCATATCCATCTCTCACCTTCACCTTTGTCTTCTCTAGTTTCCTAACAATAACAAGGAGAGCATTACAAGGCAATCCTCGTGATATTATTATCCCATACCGCATCCCAGGCCGCATACATCTGATCGTCCGGAAGGGCAATGTGGGTTTCCCTCAAGATCCCTGCTTTTCGACGTCGCGGCCTGTCTCAGCCTCGTCTCGACCAGCCCCCGCTTACGAATTTTCCTT
>Ga0335075_10008484_pt1 | contig 15734 bp, 19 predicted proteins | sample Lox_Sample_24_FD_206723 | JGI IMG/M metagenome (GOLD analysis project Ga0335075, IMG submission 206723) | Soil microbial communities from Loxahatchee National Wildlife Refuge, Florida, United States - Lox_Sample_2.4 | ecosystem: Environmental > Terrestrial > Soil > Wetlands | place: USA... | reverse complement strand
ACCAGAAAATCGCAGGTCAAAGGCATAAATTTAGGCGACGCGAAGTGCACGTCAAGGCCTGCGGCCTCCGCCGCATCGGGAATAATCCCCATTTTGCCCATTTTGCGCAGAGAATTACGCGTACTTCTCGAACCCTGGCCTATTTGTCGACTATCCCCAGCCGCTGGAAAGTGTCTCGGACCCCGTCCTTCCAGTGCACCGAGCACTTGCCGATGAGCTCTTCGCGGCGACTGTTATCCGAGGGGAAGGAGTCAAAGCTGATCGGGCCCTCAGCTAGGTTCAAGGTGATCCTTGTCAACTTGGCGACGTACTCGCCCATTTCGCGATCCGATACGACGTCATCGCCGCCCCAATTTACGACGGTAGCTGGGACGCTAGCGATTTCGAGAAGCTTATGTGCCTGTAGGCCAATGTCGACGCCGCCGATCGGGGAGCCTAGGTTGTAGTAACCGATAGGTACTGGCCAGGGCTGGCCGGCTTTCATCGTGTGGTACATCATCACGGGCAACCCGCCGTGGCCGGTCCAGCTGTATCCCACATTCATCCGCGCGATCGTTGTCGGAAGTTCGAGCATTCGGGCGGCCGCGCGGACGGACCCCTCGGACGTCAGCTTGATCACCGGGTACACCTCTGCATAACTGGCCAGGCCGCCTAGCGGGTCAGTCTCGGCATACAAGTGATTGGGATGGTCGTCGTGCCGTTTGTAGACGCACGTGCTGGAAACATGCAGAAATGCGTTGGCTTTCCTGCAATGCTGCATGAGCAGAGCGGTTGCTTCAGCGTTGTTGGTGATTGACGCGTCGTAGTCCGGACTCACATGAAGCGCCGAATGCACGACATGTGTGAAGTCGTCAGGCAGAGCCGACATATCACCGGAGTCCATATCCCACGCCACCGTCTTCACGCCTATTGCCTCGAGTTGGGCTTTGCGCGTCGGATCGGAGAATCTCGCGGCGCACCACACCTCGTTGGTCTCCGCGAAATTCTCCGCGATGGGACCAGCTATCTGACCGGTCGCGCCGGTCACTAGGACTTTTCGACTCTCAAGCATGGCTTCTCCCTCTTTGACAGACATGAGCGCGCCGCGTCTCTTGGTAGTGCCGTAGCGATCCGATTTTGTAGGACATCAGCCGAACTCCAGGGGCAAGCTTGTCGGCCCACTCATGCCGAGTAGCGGCTTCCATGGCGCCGGCCCGGCGCAACGGGGGTTTGGCAGGCGCCGGGCCAAGATCTTGAGCGCTTCGGCGAGTTCACGCCGCGCCAGATTGGCACCAAGGCAGTAGTGCACGCCTCCACCAAACGTCAAGATGGGTGGTGGGTCGTCGCGGGTGATGTCGAAGCGCGTCGGATCGTCGTAGAACGCGAAATCACGGTTCGCCGCGTAAGTGTTCACCAAGATGAATGTGCCTGCGGGGAACATGTAGTCGCCGATCGCGACGTCGTCGGTGACGCTTCGCACCGTGCTGCACATCGACGGTGAATGTCGCATGGTTTCCTCAACCGCGCGCATTGCCAGTTCGGGCTGGTCGCGCAGCAGCGCCAACTGCTCGGGGTGATCGCAAAGCACCTGCATGGATGCGGCAAGTTGGCTGCGCGTGGTGTCGGTGCCGGCCACCAAAATGCTGAACGCCAACATGCGCAACTCGCCGGCGTTGAGGCGGTCACCCGCGTCCTCGATGCCGATCAGTTCAGACAGCAGATCTTCGGTCAGGTGTCGACGCCTACGCGCGACCATGTCGTCGATGTAGTCGTCGAACTCACCCCACGCCTTCAGGACAAGGGGCTCCTCCTCGGAGAGATCGCAGTCGAAGCTCACGATCTTAAAGATGTCCTCGGCCCACCGTGAGAACTGTTGCCAGTCCTCACGAGGTGCACCGAGTAACGCGCAGATGACCGGGATGGGATATGGCCGTGCGACGTCCGCTACGAATTCGCAACGACCCGACTCCGCGACGTGATCGATGAGCTCGTTGACGACGACGTGGATGGTGTCATCCATGCGCGCCGTCGCCCGCGGCGTGAAAGCTTTGGACACTAGGCTGCGCAGTCGACGGTGTTCGTCGCCTTCCATGTTCAAGATGCTGCGGGTGACTCTGTCCCACAGCGGTCCCGACGTGATCCCGTGGGCGGAGAGATGAATTCCCGGAGGGATGACGAACCGTGGATCGCGAAGCACCGTCCGGGCAAGTTCGTACGAGAGTACCTCGGGGCCAATGGGTCCCAATGCGATCGGTGCCTCCTGCCGCGCTGCTCGGAACTGTGGATAGATCTCCTGCGGGGTGTCGGTGAGGTCATAACTCAGCGTGGGTAGTCCGGCGTCGAAAACACTCGGCCTGGCCGCGTCAACGGTCACGACGTCTCCTAGCTGCTGGCTTCGTCACGGGATATTGGTCGACAGCAAGGTCAGCGGAAGGCCGAATACCGACAGGTCGATTTCGTCGAGATACAAACCCTCACCGGAAAAGCTCTGCCGGAAGCGGGTTTTCGACCCGTAACGTTCGGTGACGGCTTCGGCGTCGGATGCCCCCGGGACGCGCAGCACCACGGTGTACACGCCGTCGCCGTTGCGCTGCACGAATTCACTGACGGATGCCGCCACTTCGGCGGTCGCCCCGGGGACCGCGCTGATCAGTTCGACACCGCCGTTCCAATCCAAATAAATCGTCAAACCGAGTTTAGTCAGCTCGGTGTTCTCGAAGCTGAAGCCGAGTTCGGTGAACATCTGCGCCACGGCCGCCTGCCGGTCCGGCGCGACGGCGAACACGACGTGATGAAGCTGGGTCTCCCGTTGTTCGGTCACCGGCGCACCAGCCGCGGGGCCGGATCTGTTTCAGGCATTGAGGACTCCACGCGGAAGTAGTAGTGGCAGATCGTTGTAGGTCGCTATGCCGGGTGGCGCTGCGACGACGGCCGGTATCGCGGTGATGGCCGGCACGGCTGTGATGGTCAGACCGAGCAGGATATATTCCTCAATCGTCTCTGCGACGAAATCTGCGGGCGGCTCGAACGCCAGGGTGGTCTTTATCGTCGGTCGGCCCTCGACCGTGATGTTGTATCCGAAGCCCATCGTCCAGGTGGGCTTGAGCGATTGGCCCTTGGTCCACACGCCCCGTACCTCGACGACGTCACGCTTACCGACAAAGCCCTTCCAGCTCACGTCAATTCCGGCCACGCAGCCCTTGGCAATGACCCAGTCCCCGGGAAGGTGGACGTCTTCGGTGGCCTGGGCGTATTCGGCTTCGCAACGAATCTCGTCGAGCTCAACCCCCAGCGCATCGGCGACGATGAGGACGGCTTCACGGAAGATCCCCGACCCTTCCTCGGTGACCCCCAGTAGATCGGGGTAGTCGATCGGGTACCCGAACCCCATGATCTTCTCGGTCTCCGGCGAGTTGTAGATGGTCGTATCAAACGATTCCACGATGCACACCCGGTCGATCCGGTCCGATAGTCCTGCAGAAACGATCGCAAAGAGTTCGATGAAGCCCGGGTTCAGGCCGCTGCCGAAGATCGTCGACTCACCCAGTTCGCACGCCTTAAGGATGCGTTCGCGTCCGTGGCCGAGTCGATGGCCGGTGATGAACTCGGACGTGGTGACGACATGGATGCCTGCCTCGAGAATCCGGACCAGATCGTCGACGTTGGCGAACATCTGGTTGTACGCCACGCAATCGGGCTTCAGCGCGATCAGGGCGTCGATGTCGTCGGTGGCCAGTACGCCGAGTGGCTCGATACCGCACAATTCCCCGACGTCGCGGCCGACCTTGTCCGGTGACCACGCGTAGCATCCGACCAGCTCGAGCAGCGAGTTCTCGACGATCGCGTGTACCGACTTCGTGCCGATGTTGCCTGTTGTCCACTGAACCACCCGAAATGTCATGTGGCTGTTGTCATTCCAGGACTGAAAGCGACAGGAATCTTTCGGAATCCCCTCGTGACTGAGTTACCGTGGAACGTGGCGTCGGCGCCGGGCGCAAGGGTGTAGTCCGGGATCCTCGACAGCACCTGCTCAAGACCAACCGTAAATTCCAGGCGGGCGAGGTTCGAACCGAGGCAGCGATGTACTCCGGCCCCGAATCCGAGGTGGTGATTATCGCGGCGATCGAGGATGCACCGATCGGGTTCAGGGAACTCGTCCGGGTCGCGGTTAGCGGAGGCGTAGTTCACCAGTACCGACTCGCCAGGGCAGAAGGCTTGTCCGGCGAGCTCGACGTCCTTGGCGACAGTTCGCGGTATGCCGTGAATCGATCCGCCAAAGCGAATGAACTCCTCGACGGCTCGTGGCATTATCTCCGGTTCGCCGGCGAGCCGGTCGCGTTCGTCGGGATGTGTTGCCAGATAGTGGAATGCGAACGACATCGCGTTGGCGGTCGTCTCTAGGCCTGCCTGCACCAGCAGCATGGCATTGGCAACAACGTCGCTGAAAGGCAGCCGCTCACCGTCGATCTCGGCATTGAGGAGCACGTCGATCATGTCGTCCTGCGCAGGCTTGGTACTTCGCGCCGACACCGCATCATGGAGGTGCTGATAGAGGCCGCCCCACGCACCCATCCGAGCTTCCTCGGTTTCACCGTTGAGCGCGGTGTCCGTCAACTCGATACACAGCGGGACGTCGTGGATCGGCAATCCGAGGAGATACTTGAAGAAGACAATGCCCGGCTGTCGCCAGGCAACCTGAGCGAGGTCACCGGTCCCCAGTTCAACGAAGGCGTCGATCAACTGGTCCGTCTCATCCCGAATCTGTGGCCGCAGCGCCTTCATCCGCGCCGGCGAGAAGTAGGGGTTGAGCACCTTACGGAACTTCTGCTGCCGAGGCGGGTCCAGGGTGATCACCAGATCGCCCGCGAGCTGCTCAGACGCTTCCGGCGTTGGGTTACTGGAGAAGTGCTGCCAGTCCTGCAGAATTCGGTAGCACTCCGTGTATCGCGTTGCGACCCACGCGCCGCCGGGAGTGGCGCTCAGAAACGGCGTATCTGTATGGGCGAAGGGCGCATTCCGACGCATGACCGAATAGACCTCATATAGGAAGTCATTGTCCTGAAAATCCCCGTGACGAAGATCCCAGTTGCGTGCGTGCTCCTCGAGTGCCTTGGTCACGGATGCGGAGCACCTTGCTGCTGTGCGGCCTGCCGGGCCACACGTGCGTCGTGGATGCGCACCAGTTCGCGGAATTTGAGCCGGTGATACTTCGGAACCGGCTGGATGCCCCACTGGTCCCGGGCGGTGTCCTTGCCCTCGGCGCCCTCCGGTGGCCCCAACATTGGATAAGGAACCTTGCACTCCAAGGTGTCGTCGGAGTAGCGAACCTTGAGCAATTCACTGCAGATCTGGGTCAGGCTCAGAGTCGGATAGCCGTAGTAGACCGCCATGAAGGGCAGCGTGAAGGCACCTTCGATGACGAGGGCGACCAGACAGACGATGACGGCCCGCTTGATGTATTTGTGCATCCTGGCGTAGTACGGCGTGGTGCCAGGGGGCAGATCTTCGCCCGGGTCCTTGTCTTCGGTGGACGCCGGTGCGGGTAGAGGTGCAGTCACAGCTGGGCTCCTTAAAGTGTTCAGTCGGTGAAGATTTCGCGGTTGACCGTGTGCAGGTACGGGATGGCCAGGAACGGCGTGATGTAGAAGATGTCGTAGAGCCACCAGCCGATGACGGGGAATACCACGCCCGCATAGCGCACGTCGGCGTACATGGTCATGTTGAACACGTAGGCGCACCAGATGACCACGCCCATCCAGCAGGTGATGACCATCCATTGGTGGCCCCATCGCTTCATCTGCAGGAAGCCGATCGCCGCGGCACAGCGCATCGCGAACACCGTCAGGATCAACCCCGCCACATACGCTTTCTCACCGGGGCCGGCGGCGCCGCCGACCCACAATTCGTTGTAGTGCCAGAAGTAACCGGCGTCGAACATGTTGCCCCAGCCGACCATCAGCACCCGGTTGATCAACGTGTGATTGGCGACCAGATCCAGGGCCCAGCCCAGGCTGTTGAGGGCTCCGTCGATCAGCACCAGATAACCGATCAAGGTGACGATCATCGGCCGCACGGACAGACCTGCCCGTAAGGCCTGGCGCTGTAGCCAGACTCCGCGCATGAAGATGGGGAAGCCGATCAGGCCCGGCGCCCACATCCCCATCAGTGCGGCTCCGGCTATCATCCACTTGTCGGCCCGGCGCTGTGCGAGACGGGATTCGTCGTGATGGTCCTCGAGGCTGACCGGGTCATCGGGTGCTGCTGGTTTGCCAGCCGAAAGCCGGTTCAATAGAGGAAGATTCACAATTCCCACCAGCCGCGCGCGAAGGACATATACAGCTGAATTCCAAACATCAGCAGCAGGTAGCCGTAGATGACGATCTGCAAGATGATGAGCGCTTTCTTGCGCTGTCGTTCCTTCTGATCCATGGTCGTGACTCCTTTCCCGGTTCTGCTAGTGAGACGTGCGCGAGCTGTCGACGGCGGCGAGGCTGGCGACGGCGACCTCGCGTAAACCGTCGTTGATGGCACCGTCGGTCGAAAGTGGAGCGAGGATGCAGGCTTCGGCCGCCTCTAATTCGCTTGCACCGGAGGCGATCAACTGTGCGGCGGTGACCAGGACGCGGGTAGATGGCGGCTCGAAATGGAAGGCGTGGTCGGCGGTCCGGATGGCGGTGGCGCAGGCAACGAGCCTTTTCGCGATCGAAGGCTCAATGCCCGCTTCGGCGACGATCACCTCCGCTTCTCGGTCCGCGGGCAGATACCGCATCGGAAGCGTGACGAACCGCTGGCGGAAGGACGGCTTGAGCTCCTTCAGCGAACTGCGGTAGGCCGGATTGTAGGAGCAGACGAGCATGAAGGTTTCGGGTGCTTTCACGACTTCGTCTGCCCGGTCGAGGTAGAGAGCACGGCGGTGGTCGGTCAGCGAATGCAGGATGGCCAGCGAGTCGTGGCGTGCTTCGACGACCTCATCGAGGTAGCAGATCGCGCCGCCCTTCACCGCCCGAGTCAGCGGGCCGTCGGTCCACACCACATCGCCGCCGGTCACCATGAACCTGCCCACGAGGTCCGAACTGGTCAAATCGTCATGGCAGCTGATAGTGACCACGGGTCGGCTCAGCAGCAGGCCCATGTGCTCGACCAGCCGTGTCTTGCCGCAGCCGGTCGGGCCGGTGAGCATCACCGGCAGCCGCTGGTGATACGCCTGCTCGAACAACTGGACCTCGTTGCCGTTCGCGTAATAGGTGTCGGTGGTCATTTGTTCCTCAGCGTGTTCTCGGTCATGCGGCTACGAGCTCACGATGGACATGGGCCAGTACCCGCGGAAGATCCTCGACCCGCCGAATGCGTTGGGACCGTGAGGGTCCGAAGATTTCAGGTAGCGGGTCGACGCGGGTCGGTCCGACACCCAGGTAATAGATAGAAACGCCTGCGGCGTTCGCTTCCTCGACCGCATGGGCGACATCGGCCCACGCATAGCGCCCCTCGTAACCCTCGTCGGAGATCATGCCGTCGCCGATCACGATGAGCAGCCGCCGCTCGGAGGTCTGGGCAAGAAGCCGACTGGTCAGGTGGCGCAATGGTGCACCGAGCCTGGTGTAGCCGCCGGTGGCCAGGCCGAGCCGTCCCGGGGGAACGAACCGCCGATCCTGGAAGTCCTTGAGGCAACTGACTTCGACGCGGTGTCGCGTGTTGCCGGTGAATACGAAGATTCCGTGGCGCTCCCGTGCGAGTGTCATCGCTTTTGACAGAGCGTCGGCGCAGGCCAACTCCAGTTTGAAGATCCGTCCGCCGTGCACACCCAATGACGAACTGCCGTCCAGCAGTACCGCCGTGGTCACGTCGCGGCTGTTGGGCAGCAGGTCGCGAAAGATGCGCGGTTCGATCGCCTCGCCGGTCGCGAGGTCGATGTAGTGGCGCACGTATTGCTCGACGTCCAGGTCTGAGCCGTCCTCGAGGCGGTCCTTCATCGCGCGGTGAGTGTGTTCCTCAAACCATTTCCGCAGTTCTGCGGAGAGGGGCTCCGGCGAACGCGTCTGGGTGGTATGGGCGCGTTCGAGAACGGCAACATGATCCCGCATGAAACTGTTCGTCCAGGCATTCCACTCGGGGTAGGGGATGCCCGGCCGGTGCTCCGGAGTGATATCGAGGTCGTTGTCCTGAGGCCGGCTGGGCGGCGGCAGGTTGGGGTTGCGCACGCCGCCGTCGCCGCCGACCGGAACCGAGTACGGGCGTGGCAGGCGTTTCTGCGTTGTGGTCCAAGGCATTCTGCCGAAGCTGCGACGCAGCTTGTCGGTCAAACCCTGCGGCGCTGTGTAGGCCAGGGGCAATCTGCCCAAGAGTGGATGAACGGTCAGCGGCGCGGCGGTGCGTGACATTGAGATCGCACGTTTGACCATCTCGCTGGCATCTGTGTCGGCGGGCAACGCTGGGAGGTCTGGCAGCACCCGGTGTGCTTCATCGAGCAATCCGGGCCAGTTCGACGCGATCCACCCCATTGCGACACTGGCCTCAACGAGGGTGAGTGCACGGAGCTCGCGGGACGACAGCTCGTTCAGCCGAAGCGTAACGAGCTGTTCCTTCGACGGTGAACATTGAAGTGCGACACCGCACGTCAGGGTCCTGCGAGTCCAGTCCCTTCCGATCGACGGGTACGGCACGTGCACGAAGCCGAGTGTCGAACTCAAGCTGAACTTTCGATGCTTACCGGTCACCAGGCGCACACCCTCCCGACGCCGCCCGCTCAAGGCGACAGCCGTGACGGCGCAACTGCGCTCGATCGCCATTGCATGCGCGTCGGAAAGCTCGATCATCGACGCTCAGAATGTGCCGAGATTGGAGAACATCCAGTACCAGAACCAGATGACCAGGCCCGTGCCGCCCCAAGCTGCGACGTAGCGCAGGATCTCCCAGACCCAATCCATGTCATTCCTCCTTATCGATGATTTGTGGCGTGTGCGCGATTGCGTCACCGGACCTCTAGGCCGCGCACGGCGGTGGCGATCAACTTCGTCAGCATCGTGTCGCGTTTGCCGGCGTTGTCAGTTGTGGTCAGGACGCCGTATACGCCGAGCAGGAAGAACGTCGCACTGTAGAAGGCGTTCACTTCCGGATGCACTTCGCCGTCGCCTCGCGCCCGCTCGATCTCATCGACCAGTAGAACGATCACGGGATGGTCGCTCCAGTCGTCTTTATTGGGCCGTGTCGGTGAGAAATGCAGCGCCAGAAGCTCTTTGAAGAGAAGCGGGCCGAGCCGCTGCTCAAGGGCGGCCACAAGATGGACCACTTCTGCCAACGCGGCGGCAAGCTCGTGTGCGTCCTTGAGATATTTGGCGAATTCCGCGGCGATGCGTGCTTCTTCGCGGAACTCCAGATCATGAAGTACATGCTCCTTGCTGGGGAAGTGGAAGAAGAAGGTTCCGTGCGCGACGCCTGCGGCTGCCACGATCGCGCTTATATCGGCGCCTGTCATGCCCGAACGCTTGAACTCGGTGATCGCCGCACCGAGTATGCGCTCCCGCGTTTGCCGCCGACGCACCTCACGCGCCGTGGACTTGACCTGTAGCCTCATGGTTTAGTCTTTGTAGCGCGATTACTGACCTGAGTCAATGAGTAAAGTCAACATGACGACGTCAGTCGGTGAAGATCTCGCGGTTGACGGAGTGCAGATAGGGAATTGCCAGGAATGGGCTGATGTAGAAGATGTCGTAGAGCCACCAGCCCACGACGGGGAGTATGACGCCGGCGTAGCGCACGTCAGCGAACATCGTCATGTTGAAGACATAGACGCACCAGATCAGCACGCCCATCCAACAGGTGATCACCATCCATTGGTGGCCCCATCGCTTCGTCTGCAGGAAGCCGATCGCGGCTGCGATTCGCATGGTGAACACCGTGAGGATCAGACCCACTTCCAGGGCTTTCTCGCCTGGCCCTGCCGCACCGCCGACCCACAGTTCGTTGTAGTGCCAGAAGTAGCCGGCGTCGAACATGGCGCCCCAGCCGTTCAACAGGATTCGGGCCAGGATGGTGTGATTGGCGACGAGGTCGAGCGCCCACCCGACTGTGTTGATGGCGGCATCGATGATGACCAGGTAACCGAGCAACGTCACCAGCATCGGCCGGACCGACATGCCGTCGCGCTGCGCCTTGCGCAGCAACCACACCCCTCGGAGAAACAGGGGGAGGCCGAAGATACCGAGGGCCGCGGTACCGATGAGGATACTGCCCGAGATGAGCCACTTGTCGGCCTGCTGCTGCGCGAGGCGCGACTGCTCGAAGTGTTCGTCAAGCTGGCTGCCTGCGGCGGTCAATGTGGGCGAATTCAAGGACTCCTCCTAGCGACAGCCGACCCGATCTTCCCGCAGAGACTGACTACTGTCAATCAGTTACCGATTCGAAGACTGCGCAGCGTGCTGGCCACATAGTCGTCGAGCATCGCGCTCTGGGTAGGCCAATCGTGTGTCGTGGTCAGCAGCGCATAAAGACCCAGCAGGAAGAACACGGCACTGTTCACCGGAACGACTTCCGGTGCAACGTGACCCAGTCGCTGGGCCCGCTCGATCTGTTGGGCGACCCGCACGATGACCGGATGCTGTTTGCTTTCATCCGCGGGACGGGTCTGTGAGAAGTGCAGAGCCAGAAAGTCTTTGAAGAGACTTGCACCGAGGCGACACTCCAGATCAAGGACGAGTCGAACTGCCTCGCGGAGTGTGGAGGAAAGATCGTGCGCTGCCTCCACATAGCGGTCGAGCTGTTTGGCTATGCGCTCCTCTTCGCGGCGCTCGAGTTCCAACAGCACATGCTCCTTGGTTGGGAAATGAAAGAAGAAGGTGCCGTGGGCGACTCCCGCGGCCGTGACGATCGACCCGATGTCGGCGTCTGCCATGCCTCCCCGTTTGAACTCGGAGATGGCAGCTCCCAGTAGGCGCTCCCGAGTTTGCAGGCGCTTGGTCTCGCGCGCCGACGGCTTTTCCACCGTTGCCATAGTCCTTTTCCTCTGATCCGGATACCTCACCCGTGTGCAGAATAGCTGCCGGGGCGGCCACCTGCGAATTCATTCCGTTGACTTTAGTCAGTTTTGTTTGTTAGATGAGCACCACGTGATGCCGACGAGAGGATTGGGATGGCCCTTGAACAATTCAATCTGAACGGACAAGTGGCGATCGTCACCGGCGCTGGGAAGGGCGTTGGGCAGGGTATTGCGAGGGTCCTGGCGGAGGCGGGCGCAACCGTAGTCGGCACCGCGCGTACAGAATCCGACATCCGCGCAACGATCGCCGGTCTCGAAGAGGCCGGCGGGAGGGGACTGGCGCTCGTCGCGGATGCCATGAGCCGTCCGGACAGTGAACGGGTCGTCTCTGCGGCCATGGAAAGCTTCGGGCGCATCGACATCCTGATCAATAACGTCGGCGGTTCGACATACGCGCGCTTCCACGACATCACTGACGAGGACTTTCGTCACACCTTCGACTGGTGTGTCACATCGGCCTTCATCATGAGCCAGCTCGTAGCGCCGCACATGATCGAGGCCGGCCACGGCAACATCGTGAACATCTCCTCTGGTGCAGCCCGCTTCGGCATCCGCGCGCTGACGGCGTATTGCGTCGCGAAGGGTGGCCTTGAGGCGCTTACCCGCGCGATGGCGCAGGAGCTTGCGCCGAAGATCCGCGTCAACGCAATAGCCCTGGGCTCGTTTGCCACCGACGGTCTGCAGGGGAGCCTTGACATGATGCCCGGATCGCAAGAGAAGATGCAGGAGGCGACACCGCTGCATCGCCTGGGAGACGTGGCGGATCTCGGGCGCCTCTGTGTGTATCTGTCCACTCGGGACTGCTACGCGACCAACGCGATCTTTCATGTGGACGGCGGCATCGACTCCAACAACTCGCCGTTGCCAATTCCCGACTACTGATCAAGGACGAACGCAGGATGCGTACAGTAGTTCAATTTTCGACCGGCAATGTCGGGGTCCATTCGTTACCGGCGATCATCGGGCGCCCCGATCTGGAATTGGTCGGTGTGCACGCCGCGAGCCCGGACAAGATCGGACGTGACGCCGCCGAATTGTGCGGGTTGAGCGAGCCGACCGGCGTCATCGCAACCGATGATATCGACGCGCTCATTGCGCTGAAGCCGGACTGTGTGGTGTACACCGCGCAGGGCGAGACACGGCCGATGGAAGTCATCGAGCAGATGTCGAAGTTCCTTTCCGCGGGCATCAATATCGTGGCGACATCGATGGTGTGGCTGGTGACTCCTCGTCAGGCCGACGACTGGCTGCGGGTCCCGCTGGAACAAGCCTGCGAGGCCGGCAACGCCTCGTTGTATGTCAACGGCATCGATCCTGGCTACTCCGGAGACACCGAGGTGCACTCCGCACTGAGCCTGGTCACCCGCGCCCGGGCGATCACCGTTCAGGAGATCTTCGACTATGCCAACTACGACGACTACGAATTCACCGGCAAACAAATGGGTTTCGGTGTCAGCGCCGAGGACGATACGCCGATGCTGTTCCTGCCGGGCGTCCTCACCACGATGTGGGGCGGTGCGGTTCGCAACCTCGCCGAGCAGCTGGGCGTGCAACTCGATGAGGTTCGACAACGCATCGAGCCGTGGTACACCGACAAACGGATCGAATGCAAGATGGCGACAGTGGAGCCGGGACAAATGGCCGCCGTGAAGTTCGCGGTTGAAGGGGTGCGTGACGGAGTCCCGGTGATCACCATGGAACACATCACGCGGCTCACCGCTGACTCAGCTCCAGATTGGCTCTATCCGCCCGATGGCCGTTCCGGTGTCCATCGAGTCGTGGTCGACGGGGATCCTCGCGTCGAGCTGAACACACATGTGTCACACCCAGGGCTTGACGTCACCGAGGCGGGATGTCTTTCGACCGCAGCTCGGGTGGTCAATGCGATCGACTGGATCTGCCGCGCTCCCCAAGGGCTGATCGCCGTCGAGGACATCCCTACGGCAGAAATCATTCGCGGACTGATGTGGTGACAGGACCTAGAACGTCGAGCGGACGGGCCGCCGGGAAACGAGTGCTGATCACCGGTGCCGCACGCGGTTTAGGGCGCAGTCACGCGCTCAGACTGGCCGAGGCGGGTGCCGATCTCATTCTCATCGACCTCTGCCGGTCCCTGCCGGAGATCGAATACGACTTGGCTACTGAGAATGACTTAGCCGAGACGATACGTTTGGTCACCGAGCACGGCGGCCGCTGCGTGAGCCGAATCGCTGATGTCCGTGACGAAGCGGCATTGCGCTCAGCTGTCAACGACGGCGCCGACGAACTGGGCGGGTTAGACGGCGCCGTCGCTAACGCCGGTGTCCTGACAGTCGCCCCCTGGGATAGAACAACTTCCGATCATTGGCGCACGGTCGTCGATGTGAACCTCATTGGGACGTGGAACACCTGCGCCGCAGCTATACCGCATCTCCTCGCGCAAGGCGGCGGCAGCTTGGTCAATATCAGCTCCGCCGGTGCGATGAAGGGGTTCCCGCTTCAAATACCGTACACCGCTGCCAAGCAAGGCGTTGTAGGTCTGACGATTGCGCTCGCTAATGAGCTTGCCGCACAGAGTGTTCGGGTCAACTCAGTACACCCCACCGGGACGCCCACCGGAATGGTTCCGCCGTCGTTCGGCGCCACTCTCGGTGAAGAACGTCCAGACCTGATACCGATGTTTGTCAACGCCATGCCCACACCTTTCATCGAACCCGTAGACGTCAGCAACGCGGTCCTGTTCCTGATCTCGGATGAATCGCGTTTTGTCACCGGACTGCAGTTCAAAGTCGATGCCGGAGTTGCGATCAAGTAGTGATCATGAAATCGAAGGAGGAGCAATGACGACGGTCGAGCAAGGTCACGCAAAGACAACCACGTCGCCGGTCGACAAGAAATATCGCGTAATCCAGTGGGGCGTCGGCAACGTCGGAACGATAGCGCTCCGCCATTTTGCTCATAACCCTGCCTACGAACTGGTTGGGGTGCTCTGCAACCGTACTGAGAAGGTCGGCAAAGATGCCGGCGAGCTCTGCGGCAAGGCGCCGACCGGTGTGCTCGCCACCAACGACAAGGACGCTATCGAGGCACTGGAAGCCGACTGCGTCTTCTATGCGCCGCTTTGGTCTGACCCCGATGAGGTCTGCCGTCTGCTGCGCGGAGGCAAGAACGTCGTCGCGTCAGGTGGCGCATGGTGGTACCGAACCGAACACAGCCAGGCGGATATCGACAAGATCCATGCGGCGTGCCTCGAGGGCGGCACCTCGTTTCACGCGGGCGGTGTCAATCCCGGTTTCGCAGGAGATCTGCTCGTTCTGACACTGGCCCGAATCGTTAGCCAGATCGACAAGATCCACATCTACGAGGTGGTGAACTTCGGCAGGGACACCTTGAAGTACCTGTACGAGATGGGCATGGGCAGTGATCCGGCCGGGTTTGAGGACGGCCCCAATCTGCTGGGGCAAGCGTGGCCGTTGTTCGCGCAGTCGATGGCCATGATCGTCGAGGGAATGGGCAAGACAGTCGACAGATACACCACCGAGGTCGAGCTCGGGGTCGCCACCCGCGACATCCCCTTCGAGGGCGGCGAGACAAGCGACATGCCGGGGTTCAAAGGCGTGATCAAGAAGGGCACCGTCGCCCGTCAACACCACAAATGGACGTCGTGGGTGGACAACAAGCCGCTCATCGTCTTCCACGAGATCTACACGATGGATACATTCGATGCCATTGAGCCGCAGGAGGATTGGCCCCAGCACTACCACTACCGCATCGTGATCGAAGGCGACTCATCCACCGAGCTGATCCTGCAGGGAGCCAAGGACCCCGACGGCGGCTATGCGTTGCCCGGCTACACTTGGACCGCGATGGGTCCGGCGAACGCGATCCCCGCCGTCGTGGATGCCCCGCCGGGGTTCATGAGCCACAACGAACTTGGACTGATGCCTCTGCGCGGCGTGATACGTCCGTAGCGTTTCGTGGAGTGCTGGCGGTGTTGGCGCGACAGACTTGACGGTTAACCGTCAGTTAGAGTCAAGCCTGGTGAGGATGTCGACTGACCGGCCACTCCGGATCGACGCCGCGCGCAATGCGGACCGCATTCTGCGCGCCGCCCGCGATGCGTACGCGGAACTTGGACTCAATGGCCCCGATCGACGTCATCGCCCGGCGCGCCGGGGTGGGTGAGCGCACCCTATACCGCAGGTTCCCGAACAAGGCTGATCTGATCCGCGCTACGCTGGATCAGATCGTCGGCGAAAACATCTTGCTCGCGATCGAAGAAGCACAACGAAATCCAAACGCGCTGGCCGGCCTCGCCGGACTGATCGAGGCGGCCACATCGATCGGAGCGCGTGAGCACCACCTCCTCGCCGCGGCTAGGAGAGTCGACGCGCTGGCCAACATCTCGGCGCGACTTGACGAAGCCCTCTACGACCTGACCGCTTGTGCCCAACGAGCCGGAATGGTCCGCGACGACCTGGTCGCCGAGGATCTGCCGCGGATCTTGTCGATGCTCTGTTTGTCGTGGCTCAGAAACCCAATACCGAAACGCTCAAGGCGTTGAACGGCAACGTCACCGACGAGTTCCGCGCCAACGCTGGCAAGGTCGGGGGGCGATTCGAAGGCACTGAGCTGTTGCTCCTCACTACGACGGGCGCGAAGTCCGGCGAGCCGCGGGTCGCACCGCTGGTGGTCTTTCGCATCGACGGCAAGCTGCTGATCGTCGCCGGTTACGGCGGGGCCG
>Ga0335075_10008483_pt1 | contig 15736 bp, 15 predicted proteins | sample Lox_Sample_24_FD_206723 | JGI IMG/M metagenome (GOLD analysis project Ga0335075, IMG submission 206723) | Soil microbial communities from Loxahatchee National Wildlife Refuge, Florida, United States - Lox_Sample_2.4 | ecosystem: Environmental > Terrestrial > Soil > Wetlands | place: USA... | reverse complement strand
CAGCACCTCGAGCACCGCGAACTCCTTGGGGCTGAGGTGGAGACGCTGCCCACCGCGGGAGACCCGGCGGCGGGCGGGATCGAGCACGAGATCCCCCTGTGCGAGCAGGGGCGGCCGCGGGCGCCGTGAGCGGCGGGCGAGCGCATGAACGCGGGCGACCAGCTCGGCGAGCGCAAACGGCTTGGACAGGTAATCGTCGGCTCCGAGGCCGAGCCCCTCGACCCGCTCCTCGATCGCCGCCGCCGCGGTCAGCATCAGGATCGCGCCCGGGTACTCGCCGGAGGCGAGGCTGCGGCACACCTCGTCGCCGTGAACGAGCGGGAGGTCTCGGTCGAGCAGGACGACGTCGTAGGTCGTCACCGAGGTCCGCTGCAACGCCTCGCGCCCGTCGAAGGCGAGATCGACCGCAACTCCGTCCCGGCGCAGCACGGTGGCGATCGTCTCGGCCAGCCGGGCGTGATCCTCGACCACCAGCACCCTCATCTCGTCACTCCTCGGTGATCGATGGACGTGCCGCCGAGCAGCGGCCCGGCGGCACCTGGATCAATGATCGCGCAGCCCATGTCACAGCGATGTAACAGCGTTACGGCGGTGTTAGCGGCACGTCCGTACAACTGCCGTGCCCGGCGCCACCGGCCGCGGCGTCGACATGCAAAACCACCGTCTGACCACCTCCACTCCTCGCCGGGCCGCGGTCATCGTGGCCGTGGGATTGTCGCTGACCGGATGCGGAGTCGCGGGCGGGGGCGGCGACGGGAGTGGCGGCACGACCACCACCGGTGGCGCGAGCACGCTGATCGCGATGTCGCACTGCATGCGGGCACACGGCGTGTCGAACTTCCCCGACCCGACCAACTCAGCAGGAGGCGGGGTCGGGATGTCCGTGACGATGACCCCCGGGAGCTCGGCGGTCACGGTCGCTGGGATCACGTTCAGTGGCCCCGTGTTCGTGACGGCCGAGAAGGCCTGCCACTTCGGACCCGACGGCTCCAAGCCGAAGCTGACCGAAGCCCAGAAGCAGGCGATGCTGAAGAGCGCGGAGTGCATGCGCCGGCATGGCGTGCCCAACTTCCCCGATCCGGCGTTCGGCCCCAGCGGTGGCGTCAAGATCGACAGCAGCCAGATCAATGTCAACTCGCCGGCGTTCCAGACGGCCGCCAAAGCCTGCCGCGGCGTGGGCATGGGGATCCCGGGCGGCGGCTGATGCAGCGCCCTGGTCGGACGGGGGTGATCGCCGCCCTCGCTCTGCTGATCGCGGCCGCCGTGGTCGTCGTCCTCGTCGTGCGTTCGAGTCCGGGCGCGGCATCGGGCTCGACGGGATCCGCGGGCACGACCGGGGGCTCGGCGACCGTGCGCCGGCGCAACCTGGTCGCGACCGACACCGAGTCCGGCACGCTCAGCTACGCGGGGGCTCAGACCGTCTACAACCGCCTCGGCGGCACTGTGACCTGGCTGCCCCCGGTGGGTCGCACAATCAACCCGGGCGGAGTCCTGTACCGAGTGGACGGACAGCCGGTCGTCTTGATGAGCGGCTCGGTTCCCGCATACCGGACGCTCAGCGCCGCCGACGTCGACGGTCACGACGTGCTCGAGCTCAACCGCAACCTGAAGCGGCTCGGCTTCGACGCCACGGAGATCACCGTCGACGATGTCTGGCAGTCGGCGACCTCGCTCGGCGTCGAGGAGCTGCAGGAATCGCTCGGCGAGGACCCGACCGGCAGCCTCGCGCTCGGTCAGGTCGTGTTCCTGCCGGGCCCGCAACTGGTCTCCTCGCTCGATACGACGGTCGGGTCGACCGGTTCAGGCGGAGGCTCGGCAGGGGCGGCCCAGGACAGCTCGAGCGCGCCGCTCGCCGGATCCGCCGAGTTCGTCTCCTCCACGACCCCGATCCCGACCACCGGGGGGAGCACCACCGCCACCACGACCACGACGACCACCACGACCACGAGTTCGCCGACACACGGGGCCTCGAGGACCACCCCCACCACCTCAACCACGTCAAGCACGCCGACCGCATCGACGCAGCCCCCATCCGACGGCGCCACCGGAGCACTCTCGGCGCTCGCCAAGCAGCTCAAGGCCGAGACCTCGCAGCTGAAGGCGGCGACCGCGGCGCTGAAGGCGGCGGCGAAGAGCTCGCACCACTCGAGCTCGCACCACTCCGGCGGCGGCAGCCGCAGCAGCGGCGGCGGCAGCGCCCAGGCGATCCTTCAGACGACCTCGACCCGCCTCGTCGTCACCGTCGACATCTCCGCAAGCTCGCAGAGCGAGGCGCGTGTCGGAGAGCACGTCAGCGTCGAGATGCCGGCCGGGAACACGGTGCACGCGAAGATCACCGCCGTCAGCCGCATCGCGCAGAGCGCGGGATCAGGCGGCGATCAGGGCACCGGCCAGGGCGGCGGCTCCGGCGGCAGCTCATCCTCGACGGTGCCGGTGACGATCGCGCTCCTCGGCCGCCACCAGACCGCGGGGCTCGACCAGGCGGCGGTGAGCGTTGACTTCGTCTCCCAGCGCGCACGCAACGTCCTGTCGGTCCCCGTCACCGCGCTCGTGGCGACCTCCGGCAACCGGTATGCGCTGCAGGAGGCCCGCGCACCCCACACCCTCATCCCGGTCACCGTCGGGCTGTTCGCCGCGGGCTACGTCCAGGTCTCCGGCTCCGCCGTCCGCAGCGGTCTGGCCGTCACCGACTCCCAGGGATGAGCGCAGCGCACGCACTCGCCCTCGACGGCGTCAGCAAGCAGTACGCGGGCGGCGTGACCGCGCTGCACGACGTGAGCGTCGCAGTCGCGACCGGGGACCAGGTCGCCGTGACCGGCGCCTCGGGCTCGGGCAAGACGACGCTGTTGACAATCCTGGGCACGTTGGAGCGCCCGACGGCGGGGACGGTGTCGGTCGCGGGTCGACCGCTCACCGACGCCTCGGACCGCAATCTCGCCGGGCTGCGAGCACACCGCATCGGCTTCGTGTTCCAGGCGTTCCACCTCCAGGAAGCACTGACCGCGCTCGACAACGTCGCCACCGGAATGCTGTACACCGGCCGGCACCTGCGCGACCGACGCTCAGCGGCACGCGAGGCGCTGGACCGGGTCGGACTCGCGCACCGGCTCTCCCACCGTCCGACGCAGCTCTCCGGCGGGGAGCGCCAGCGCGTCGCGATCGCGCGGGCGCTCGCCAAACGGCCGGAGATCATCCTCGCCGACGAGCCGACCGGCAACCTCGACTCGCATGCCGGAACGCAGGTGATCGAGTTGCTGCACGAGCTCGCGGGCGACGGGGCGACCCTCGTGCTCATCACCCACGACCCGGCGATCGCCGCCACCTTTCCCCGGCAGATCCACATGCGCGACGGCGAGATCGTCGACGACGGACTGTGACCAGCCTCGCCCACCCCGATCGGACACCCTCCGAGGACCTCGCTCGCCTGCCGCTCGCCGAGCTCGCCTGGGCCTCGCTGCAGGGTCTGCGCTCGCGCAAGCTGCGGGCGGCGCTGTCGGCGCTGGGGATCGCGATCGGGATCGGGGCGATGGTGTCGGTCGTCGGCGTCTCCTCCTCGGCCCAGGCCAACCTGCTCGCCGAGATCGACCGGCTCGGCACCAACCTGCTCACCGTCGCCCCCGGCCAGAGCTTCACGGGCAACACCGAGGTCCTGCCGACGACGGCCACCAGGATGATCGGCGGCATGTCCCACGTGCGGAGCGCCGCCGCCGTGTATCAGCTCACGACCGGGGTCGTGCTCCGCACCCCGTACGTGCCCTCGGAGGAGACGGGCGGGATCGGCGTCGATGCGGCGCAGGACGATCTGCCCGAGGTGATGGGCACCACGATGGCCAGCGGCCACTTCCTGGATCGCGTGAGCAACCGCTATCCCGAGGTCGTCCTCGGCGCGCAGGCGGCCCAGACGCTCGAGCTCGAGCAGGTCGGCCACCACCTCATGGTCGACCTGAACGGCACCTGGTTCACCGTGATCGGGGTGATGCGCTCCGCCGCGCTGGACACCACCCTGGACGACACGGCGTTCATCTCGCTGCCCGTGGCCGAGAGGTTGTTCGGCCAGCAACCCGACCCCTCGGAGATCTATGTGCGCTCCGACCAGGACGACGTCATCGGCGTCTCCAACCTACTCGCCGCCACGGCCAACCCTCAGGACCCGTCGGGCGTCGTGGTGACCCGGCCGTCCGATGCGCTGAAGGCGCGGGCTGCGGCCAAGGGCCAATTCACCACCCTGCTGCTCGGCCTCGGCGCGGTCGCGCTACTCGTCGGCGCGATCGGCATCGCCAACATCATGGTCATCTCCGTGCTCGAGCGCCGTGGCGAGATCGGACTGCGCCGCGCCCTGGGCGCGCGCCGCATCCACGTCAGCGCCCAGTTCCTCACCGAATCCGCTCTGCTCGCCGCGCTGGGCGCCATCGCCGGCCTCGGACTCGGCGCCGGCGCCACCGCGATCTACGCCGTCGCTCAGCACGAGCCGTTCGTGGTCCCCACCTACGCGCTCATCGTCGCTCCACTCGGCGGCTTCCTGATCGGCGCGATCGCCGGCCTCTACCCCGCGATGAAGGCCGCCCGCCTCAGCCCCACCGAAGCACTGCGCGCCTGACTCCGCCTACGACGCGAGGCCGGTCCGATGTCATCCCTGAGACGTAGACGGGCCGCCGCAAAGATCGTCCTTGCGATCGTTGTGGAGGCTGGGGACTCTGCGTAGCGTGCCAGCAGGCCGGTTGATGGCCGCTCTCACGTACGCCGGCGCATCGACGCGCCATGACAGGAAGGGCAGGGGTATGACGACCGGAAGCCTCAACCAACGCCGGTCGAACGTCGACTGGCGACGCGCCGAGTTCGTGCTGACCGCCCTCGCGTTCCTCGGCTTTGTCACGCTGCCGATCCGGATCACGACGATCTACGGCGGGCTGCCCGCCCACCCGCTGTTCGTCCACGTGCCGGTGGTGTTGATCCCGGCGACGATCATCGCCGCGATCGTGTGCATGGTGAGGACGGACTGGTTCGCACGCTATGGGATCGCGCTCGCGCTTGTCTCGATCGCGGCGATGAGTTCGATCTTCCTGACGATGCAGGCGGGCGCCGCGCTGGATGCAGCGCTGCACCTGACCGGCCGGGCCGCCCAGCTGATCTCGCAGCATTCGCACGCCGCGCACATCCTGGCGTTCGTCTACGTCGCGTTCACCGCGATCCTGATCGTCACATTCGCCTCCCAGCGGATCTCCGGCGGGATGGACACGGGACTTGAGATCGTCGACCGGCTATTGGCTCCGCGCGCGATGTTCACCGCCCTGCGGGTGGTTCTCGTGCTGCTGGCGCTCGGCTCGGCGGTGATGGTGTTCCGGGTCGGCGATCTGGGTGCCAAGGCGGTCTGGCAGGGTCGCCTGCAGGCCGCACAGGCTGCGCATACGCAGCGCGGCTGACCGGGCACTGCGCCCGGCCAGACCGCCGGTCCGCTCCCTGCGCGGTCGGGTAGCGTTCCGGCGCAGGTGAGCGGCCGCCCGGACCAGACAGGCGCGAGGACTCCGGCGCCACCTCAGGTCTCGCTGGCCGTGGTCGCACGGGAATGGACCCGGATCGGGGTCACCGGCTTCGGTGGCCCGCCCGCGCACATCGCACTCCTGCGCCAACTGATGGTCGACCGAACCGGCTGGATGACGGCGGCGGAGTTCCAGGACGCCAATGCCGCCTGCGGACTGCTCCCTGGACCGGCCTCGACCCAGATGGCGCTGTTCTGCGCGTATCGGATCGCCGGCGTCCGCGGAGTGCTGGTCGGTGGCGTCGGGTTCATCGCGCCCGCGGTCGTGCTCGTCATCGCCCTCTCGCTGCTGTTCCTCAGCCACAGCCCGCCGCTGTGGATCCGCGGAGCCGGGGCCGGGGCCGGTGCGGCGGTGGCGGCGGTCGCAGTTCAGGCCGGGCGCGGGTTCGTCTCGCCGAGCCTCGCCCGGCTCGACGGTGACCGCGTGCGCCGCGCTCGCTGGGTGGCGTATGTCGTGGTGGGCATCGCCGCTGCCGTCCTGCTCGGCCCCTACCTGGTGCTCGCCCTGCTGGGATGCGGCGTGGTCGAGGTGATCCTCGCCGGCCACGGGCGCCCGTCGGCCGCGCTGCTTCTCGCACCCGGCTCGATCGCGACCGGCGGAATCGGCGCGCTGGCCTGGACCGCGTTCAAGGTCGGGGCGCTGTCGTTCGGCGGGGGCTTCGTGATCATCCCGCTGATGCAGGGCGACGCGGTCCACGTCCACCACTGGATGACCAACGCCCAGTTCCTCAATGCGGTGGCGCTCGGCCAGGTGACGCCCGGACCCGTCGTCGCCACGGTCGCCGCGGTCGGCTACGCCGCCCACGGCCTCGCCGGCGCGGTCCTTGCGGCGCTGGTCGCATTCGCCCCATCGTTCTCGTTCATCCTGCTCGGCGGCCCCCGCTTCGAGCAACTGCGTGGCAACCGGACCGCGCAGGCGTTCCTCGACGGTGCGGGCCCCGCCGCGATCGGAGCGATCTTCGGAGCCGGGATCCTGCTGGCGATCGTCCTGCACGGCTGGCAGTTCGCGCTCCTCGCCGTCGCGGCGGTGCTGCTGCTGATCGTCCGTCGTGGCGTGGTGGAGACGCTGGTCGGCGCCGGGGTCATCGGGGCGGTCGTCGTCCTCGCCGGTGGCGGCCTGCCCCGTTAGACCCCGGCGCCGGGGCGCTCAACTCGCAGCGGTCACGGAACCGGATACGACTCGAGATCGTCGTCCCCGTAGCGGACGACCTCGTCGAGAAGGCGATACCTGATTTGCGATCAGCCGCCGGAGAACCCGAGCCGTACGCTGCGTCGGTGCTCACGATCGTGCTGATCGCGGTCTCGGTGGGACTCGACAACTTCGCCGCTTCGATCGCGATCGGACTCGCCGGCGTCGACCGCCAGGTTCGGCTGCGCATCGCCGTCGTGTTCGGGCTGTTCGAGGCCGGCATGCCACTGATCGGCCTGGTCGTCGGCAACAGCGTCGCGCAGAGCCTCGGCGACTCGGCCCATATCGTCGGCGGCGCGCTGCTGGTCGCCACCGGAATCCACGGTGTCTACGCGACGCTGCGCTCCGGCGACGGGGACGAGCTGGGGACCGTGCTCACCACCTCCGACCTCACTCGCCTGCTCGTGCTGGGCGCGGCGCTCAGCGTCGACAATCTCGTCGTCGGGTTCGCGCTCGGCGCCGACCACGCGTCACTCGTTCCGAGCATCGTTGCCATCGGCGTCGTCAGCGTCGGCCTGTCGTTGCTGGGACTGGAGCTCGGCGCCCGGCTGGGCGAACGGGTCGAGCGCTACGGAGAGCTGATCGGCGGGCTCGTGCTGATCTGCGTCGGGCTCGCCGTCCTCACCCACCTGATCTAGCGCCCTGGCCCACCATTTCGATGCCAGCCTCGCTGTCACAGCCACCGGCGAGGACCGCAACTAGGGACATGACCACTGAGACCAGAACACTGACGAGCGCGGCGCGGCCGCGGGCGCTGGTCGCGGGGGTGGGGTCGCGAGGACCGCAACGCGCCTCGCCGCTCGAGGAGTTCGAGCAGGTGTACCTGCGCAACGTGGACGTGCTGATGGGCTACTTCGCGCGCAGGTGCCGGGAGCCGCAGACGGTCGCCGATCTCACCTCCGAGACGTTCGTTCGCGCGGTGAAGGGCTTCGCTGGCTTCGACCCGGACAGGGGCTCGGACCGAGCATGGCTGTTCGGCATCGCCGCCCGTGTGTTCGCTCGCCACTGCGATCAGACCGCCAGCGGTCAGGAGGCGGCGCTGCGGCTCGCCGGTCAGCGGCCGCTCGACGTCGACGAGATCGAGGAGATCGCCGAGCGGATCGATGCCGAGCGCGAGGGCGCGGAGCTCATGCGCCGCTGGAGCGGGCTGCCGGCGCTCGAGCGGGCGGCGATCGAGCTCGTCGACATCGAGGAGCTCGCGCCCAAGGAGGCAGCCATCGCCCTCGGGGTCTCCCGCGTCGCATTTCGAAAGCGTTTGTCCCGGGGGCGTTCCCGGTTGCGAAAGGAGCAGCACACCAATGACTAAGTTCACCGACAATCTCTGGCGTGACCTCGTCCGTGAGCACGGCCCGACTCTGCTTCAGGCCGACGCGCCCCCGCCGCGTCGGGCCCGTCTGCTGCGGCGCCCACGGATTCTCGCGGGCAGCTCGCTCGGGTTGGCGGGCATCGGCGCGGCGCTCGTCCTGGTGCTCGGCGGCTCGACTGCAGCGCCCGCATTCGCCGTCACAAAGGCAAGCGACGGTTCGGTGCTGGTGCATCTGAACTACACCTCCAACCAGAACCTGCCCCAGGTGAACGCCAAACTTGCCTCGATGGGGATCCACGAGTCTGTCGTCATCCAGATGGCGCCGGGATCGGCGACCGTCGGCGGCCCGGTGACCTGCTCGCAGGGAGCGGGGGCCACGACACAGGTCAAGGTTCTGGTCGGTGCGAACGGCACGGAGACGATCGCACCGGGTCAGTCGGCGGGCAACACCGCCGAGGGCAGCTTCCATCTGGTCAGCTGCAGCGTCTCCAGTGACACCGGCTCAGGCAATTCGGGCAACACGGGCAACAGCTGATCTTCTGATGACTTCCGTCGGCGCCCGTCCCGCACGGGCGCCGACGGTGGCTGGTCGCGCGGCCCGGTCCTCGCGTGGCGTACAGGACCGGGCCGTCGCGCGGTGGCCGTGGCTGTTGGTGGGCGCGGCGGTGGTGTGGAACCTGGTGAGCGTGCGGGCGCTGACCAGCGGGGTGGCGTATCTCAACGACGCCTCGATGCACGAGCAGATGGTCCGCTTCGCCGCCGCGCAGCTGCGTGCCGGCCACCTGCCGCTGTCGAGCTGGTTCCCCTACCTGGGCGAGGGCTCGCCGCAGTTCCTGCACTACCAGAGCCTGCCCGCGATGGTGACCGGCGCCGTCGGTCTGCTCATCGGTCCCGACGTCGCGTTCCGCTGGTCCTTCTACCTGCTGTGGTCGCTGTGGCCGATCATCGTCTACGTCGCGGCCCGCGCGTTCGGGGGCGGACGTGGGGCGTCCGCGGCGTCGGCGGCGATCGCCCCGTTCCTGGCCAGCGCGACCGGCGTCGGCTACGAGCAGCACGCCTACCTGTGGATGGGGTACGGGGTGTGGACGCAGCTGTGGGCGATGTGGACCCTGCCACTCGCATGGGGATGGAGCTGGCGGGCGATCCGCGACGGACACGGCTTCGGACGGGCGGTCCTGGCGATCGCGCTGACGATCGCGCTGCACTTCGAGACCGGGTATCTCGCGCTCACCGTTCTGATCCTCTGGCCGCTCGTCGCGGGCCGGCCGGTGCTCATCCGCCTCCGGCGAGCCGGGCTGTTGCTGGCCGGCTCGCTGCTGGCGACGGCGTGGGTGACCTGGCCGCTGCTCTCACAGCGGCCGTGGGCCGCCGTGAACGAGGCGCTGCAGGGCAGCGGGCTCGTCAACGGCTACGGCGCCCATCAGGTGCTCGCGTGGCTGGTCTCCGGTCAACTGCTCGACGACGGCCGGCTCCCGGTCGTCACCGTGCTCGCCGCGGTCGGCCTGGCGGCGGCATGGCTCGCCTGGGCATCGGACCCCGACGGGCGCGCGCTGCTGGCCGCACTTGCCGTCTGTCTCCTGCTCGCGTTCGGCCGCACGACGTTCGGATCGCTCGTCGACGTGATCCCGGGCAGCACCGACCTGTTCTTCCGCCGCTTCATGATGGGAGTGCAGCTCGCCGCGCTCCTGCTCGCCGGCCGCGGAGCCGCCTGGCTCGGCCTCCGCTGCCTGAGGCTGCTCGACGCCCATCTCCCACGCTGGCCGGCCCGTCTCTCCCCCGTGCTCGCACTCGCGGCGACGCTCGTCGTGCTGGCGCCCGCCTGGCTCGAGCTCGGCCGCTTCGACCGGCGCGACGGCGCAGCCGTCGCCGCCCAGCGCCACGCCGACGCGACACAGGGCGCCCAGCTCAACCGGCTGATCGCGGTCATCAAACGCCGGGGCGGCGGGCGCACCTACGCCGGCATGCCGACCAACTGGGGCCAGCGGTTCACCGTCGGAGCGGTGCCGGTCTTCAAGTACTTGGAGAGCCAGGACGTCGACGAGGTCGGCTACACCCTGCGCACGGCCTCGCTGATGACCAACCCCGAGAACGAGTTCGATGAGCGCGACCCGTCCGACTATCGGCTGTTCGGCATCCGTTACCTCATCCTGCCCGCCGGTCGCACGCCACCAGTGCGCGCGCACCGGGTGACCCGCGCGGGGAGCTACGTCCTCTGGACGCTCCGCGGCGGCTACATCGAGCCGGGCACCGTCGTCGGCCAGATCAGCGCCAATCGCACCGACCTCGGCGCGCGGAACCGATTGTTGCTCCGCTCCGGCCTGGCCGGCCAGGGGGCCTACCTCGCGGTGCGCTATGGCGGCCACGGTGGCGGCACGAACCGGTTGTCGCTGGCGCATCAGTCCGCTCCCGGCACCGTGAGCGGGGGCGAGTCCGACCTCGCCGACGGCGACGCATCAGCGACGCTGCGGATGCACCGCCCCGGAGTGGCCGTGCTCAGCGCCTCCTACGACCCCGGCTGGACGGCGACCGTCAACGGCCGGCCGACAGCGACCCGCATGGTCGCCCCCGCGCTCGTCGCCGTCGATCTCCCCGCAGGCACCAGCCACGTCGTGTTCCGCTTCCACGGCTACGGCGACTACCCGGAGCTGCTCGCGCTGAGCGGCCTCACCCTCGCCGGGATCGCACTCTGGCCGAGCTGGGCGCGAGCCCGGCGGCGGAGGATTGCCTCCCAGCCACCACCGCGCCCCGGGTCAGCGTCCTCCCCCTGCGACTGAGCAGGTGGCCGGTGAGCGCGCGCCGCGTGCGCTGCGGCTCGCTCTGCTGCGGCGAAGGAGGCTCATCCGCGACCACGTGCACGATCGGGACGTCGAAGCGTTGACGCGCACGATCGACCAGACCCTGCTCGAGCCAGTGCGACCTGCTCGGCGGCAGCGTCGAGATCACGATCTCGTCGGCCGCGAACTGCACCAGGGCGTCCTCGATCGCGAGCAGCGGCACGCTGTCACCCACCTCGGCCCGGACGCTCAGGCCATGCGACGCAAACACGGCCACCGCCTCCTCACAGCGCCGGTGCGCCGCCGACAGGGCGCCATCCACATCGGAGAGCCAATGCTGCAGCCGTCCGTTCAATGCCGGCACGACCAGGTGAAAGCACGCCTGTCCGCTGCCGGCTCGGGCGCGCAGCTGCGAGACGAGCGCCACGCTGGTCGCGGTCTGGTGGGCGACCACGAGCACCCGCCGCGCGGGCGTCGCAGTCTGTGCGGGCAGCGATTCACGATCGCCCGCGCGGCGGATGTCAGCCATGAGGAGGTCCTTCCGGTCGAAGGTCTGACGCGCCGCGCGGTCAGGGATCCGATGTCTCGTCTGCGGCGCTGCCCCTCAAGACGCCCGACCCCGAGATTCCTTCCCGAGACGCTGCTCGCGGGATGACTCAGTGGCTCGCGAGCGCCTTGGCCTTCGCCTGCTCGAACTGCTCGTCGGTCAAGAGGCCCCGGTCCCGGAGGTCGCCGAGCGCCTGGAGATCATCGACGTGGCTGCGCGGGCCCGCCTGTCGCTCGAACCGCTGAAACGCGTGCAGCCGCTGCGCGTCCATCGCCTGGTGCTCGTGCATGACGTGGCCTCGGACGATCAGGTAGGCGAGCACGCCGAGCAGCGGGAACACGAAGATTGCGAGCACCCACAGCGCCTTGCTCCAGTTGGAGAGATCCGAGCTGCGGAAGATGTCGAACACCACCCCGACGGCGATCCAGATCCACAGGAACATGAACGCGAGCTCGACGACGGTGAGGAGCCCGTCTCCGAAGGTGAACGCCGCAAACGGGATGGAAGGCATACCGATCCTCTCTGTTCAGTGGACCGCCATTGTGTCAGCCGCCTCGTCGTGCTCGGCCACCTGCGCGAGCGACATCGGCGCCGTCGATTCGGCCCGTTCCGGAGGCGCACTCCGGATACGCTAGGCTCGTCTCGCTGACCGAGCGAGGCCACGCATACGCGCCGGGCAACGCTCGCTTTTTGTTCATCCGTCACTCACTTTTTGGAGCGCACATGGTTGGCCAGGATGCAGTGCTGGCGAAGGGGGGCATCTGATGCGTCAGGGACCGCTCGCGGGTCGTTATCCCGCCGTCGCGGGGATGGTCGTCTGTGCTCTGGTGCCGTACCTGGCGCTGTCGGGAGCACTCGGTCCGATCACTCCACTGATCGCAGGCCAACTGCACATGAGCCTGCAGACGATGAGCATCGGCTCGGGCATTGCCAACGCCGCCTATGCCGCCGGCACGGTGCTGGCGGTCCAGTTCGCCCAGCTGCTGCCGCAGCGACGGATGATGGTCCTCTACGCCGCCGTGCTCGTCTTCGCCTCGCTGCTCACCGCCGCGGCCCAGGACGCCCCGATGTATCTCATCGGTCGCGTGCTCCAGGGCCTGTGCACCAGCCTGCTGCTCATCTCCGCGGCGCCGCCGCTGTTCCTCGGCTTCCCTCGCGCCAAGCTGCGGCCCACCGCGATGATCATGAATATGTGCATCTTCGGCGCGGTCGCACTCGGGCCGTTGATCGGCGGCATTCAGGCCGGAGCGCACGGGTGGCGGCCACTGTTCTGGGTCGTCGCCGGCGTGGCGGTGCTCGCCTTGGTGCTCTCGCTGCTGACCTTCGAGGACGCGCCTCCGGCCGACCCGACGGCGCCCAAGGACCCCACCGCGATCGCGCTGGCCGCGATCGGCTCGACGGCCGCATTCTTCGGCGCCTCCGAACTGCTGTCCCATCGCTTCCTCGATCCGCTCGTGGTGGTGCCGTTGTTCGGTGGACTGGCCGTGATCGTCGCCCTGATCGTCAACCAGTCGACTCGTGCGCGGCCGCTGCTGACGATCCGCAGCATGTTGACGAGCACGATCCCGGTGGCCGGCATCGTGATCGCGCTGTTCGCCGCTGCCGCCTCGGTCTCGGCGACCGAGCTGTCGGCGAGCATGCTCGCCACCCGCTACGCGCCGCTTCACGTCGGGCTGCTCTACCTGCCTGAGTTCGCCGGGGCGGTCATCACCGCGGTGGCACTCGGCGTGGTGCTCGCGCGACGTCAGCTCCAGTACCTCCCGCTCGTCGGCATGGTGTTCCTCGCCGCGGGCATCGTTGTCTTCCGACTCGAGCTGCCGCCGACCCCGGCACTCACCCTGATCGGCTCAGGTCTGACCGGAATCGGCGTCGGAGCGACCGTCGCCCCCGCACTGTTCGTCGCCGGCTTCTCGCTCTCGGCCGCCAACCTGCAGCGGGTGTTCGCGATCGTCGAGCTGCTCCGTGCAGTGGCGGCGTTCATGATCGCGCCGGTCTTCGCCCACTTCGCCGCCACCGTCGGCACCGGCCAGTTCGGAGGAACGGGGACCGCGCTCTGGATCGGCGCTGGACTCGCCGTCGGAGGCGCGGCGATTGCCGTGCTGTTGTACGTGCTCGGCGGCGCACGGCCGGCGGCACCGGACATCGACCGCTTCCTGGCAGGCGAAGGACCGGGCTTCCCCTCGCCCCCGCTGCTGGCACGCGCTCGCGGCCGCGCGCGGGCCGGAGTTCCCGCGACTGACTGCGCACAGTGATGAGCCGCTCAGACGCGGCAGGGTCCGGGCCCGTCGTCATCGCCTATGACGGCTCCGATCTGGCCAAGCTCGCCATCGACGAGGCCGGCGACCTGCTCAGTCCCGGACGCGAGGCACTCGTGGTCTGCGTCTGGCAGCCGTTCGATCTCGGCTTCGTCCCCGCCGACGACAGTCCGCTCGACGCGAGAAGCGCGGTCGAGGTCCGCGCCGCCGCGCAGCTCACCGCCGCCGCAGGATCCGCGCTGGCCGAGGCGGTCGGATTCCGCGCTCGCCCGCTCGAACTCGAATCCTCCCCGGTCTGGAAGGGCATCGTCGAGGCCGGCGAGCAACATGACGCCAGCCTGATCGTGCTCGGCTCCCACGGCCACAGCGGTCTGAGCAGCGTGATCGTCGGAAGCGTGGCACGGGCGGTCGCCGATCACTCCAAGCGAACCGTGCTCATCGCGCACCGTCGCAGCTGACCGCGCGCACGATTCGCCGAGACTCGAAAGTCTCAGGTGGGTCCACGCGTTTCTCTAGAAGCCGACTGCGTCTGCCGGTCGAGTGGTGGCACTCGGGCATCCGCGGTTCGGGGATTCGATTTGAGCGGCCAGGGACTGGCCCCAGGAGGAGTGGCGAATGTCGGGCTTCACGACTGTCGGCGTTGGTGCGCCGGCCGAAGCGGCGAGCACCCGCACGCGTCGGTGCGTCGGCTTGTTCGTCGGTCTCATCTCGGCGCTCATGCTGAGCGCATGTCTCCTCACGGGTACGGCACGGGCGGCGGCTGCGACGGGGACGATCACCAATTACACCGACCCCAGCATGGCGGTGCCCACCGGCATCGTGACGGGACCCGACGGCGCCCTGTGGTTCACCAACGCCGAGTCGGGCTCGATCGGGCGAATCACCACCGGGGGCGCGGTCAGCAGCTTCTCCGGCGCCGGCATCGACGATCCGCAGGGAATTGCCGGTGGAGTCGCCGGCGCCTCCACCGCGGGTCCGAATGGGTCACTCTGGTTCGTCAACTTCTACAGCAACTCGATCGGGCAGATCAGCACCTCGGGCGCCGTCACCAACTACACGGACCCCAGCATCAATGGGCCGTGGGGGATCACGATGGGTCCTGACGGGGCGCTGTGGTTCACCAACGAACTGGGCGACTCGATCGGGCGGATCACCACCGACGGCACCGTCACCAACTACACCGGGACCGGGATCGACGAGCCCAACCAGATCGTCGCCGGGCCCGACGGGGCGCTGTGGTTCACGAACTCCGGCAACAACTCGATCGGGCGGATCACCACCAGTGGCACCGTCACCAACTTCACGGCCGCGGGGATCACCAGCCCCCAGGGACTCGCCGTGGGGCCGGACGGGGCGCTGTGGTTCACCAACTTCTTCACGAACTCGATCGGGCGGATGACCACCAGCGGCACCGTCACCGACTACACCAGCTCAACGCTCAACGGACCTCTCCGGATCGCAGCCGGACCTGACGGCGCGATGTGGTTCACCAACTACGACGGTAACTCGATCGGCCGGATCACCACCTCCGGCGCCATCACTGACTACACGAGCTCCAGTGTCAGCGCCCCCGAGGGGATCACCGCCGGTCCGGACGGTGGCGTGTGGTTCACCAACACCGGCAACAACTCGATCGGGCGCATCCAGGCCTCGCAGGCCGCTGAGACGCCCCAGGAGCTGTGCCAGCTCACCGTCGCCGACGTCGAGGCCAGTAGCCGCTACCAGGGACTTCCCCCGCTCACCAAGAACGTGGTGAACCAGATCCTGACCGGCGCCTGCACCCAGCTGGGCACGATCACCCCCAAGCTGAACTCCAGACAGTTCGCCCAGGTGATCACCACCTACAAGACCGCGGTCCAGCTACTGGCCGTCGGTGGCTGGCTGACCTCCGGCCAGGCCAGCAGCCTCACCGCTCTCGCAAGCGGCCTGACGGCCAGCTGACCCGGATCGGCCGGGCTCGCCCTCTCAGGGCGGGCCCGGTCGCCGTGGCGTGCGAGGCATGGACAACGAGAGTGGTGAGACCATGCGTGGGTCATGAACGGCCTCGCCGAGGAGGGGCTCATCGGCTCGGGCGGACCCGTCGAGGCGCAGAGGAGTGACGCGCGGCGCTGATGCCTGGTGTAATTGTC
>Ga0335075_10008481_pt1 | contig 15738 bp, 10 predicted proteins | sample Lox_Sample_24_FD_206723 | JGI IMG/M metagenome (GOLD analysis project Ga0335075, IMG submission 206723) | Soil microbial communities from Loxahatchee National Wildlife Refuge, Florida, United States - Lox_Sample_2.4 | ecosystem: Environmental > Terrestrial > Soil > Wetlands | place: USA... | reverse complement strand
CGGCACGATCTTGCGCTGGCACCGCGACATCGTCTGCCGCCGGTGGGCGCGGCTGTCGCGCCGGGGCCGGTCCGGGCGCCCGGCAACGCACCGCCGGGTGCGGTCGGTGGTGCTGCGGCTGGCACGGGAGAACGAGTCGTGGGGATACCGGCGGATCCACGGCGAGCTCGCAGGGCTCGGCATCACCGTGGCGCCGTCCACCGTCTGGCAGATCCTCAAGAACGCGGGGATCAACCGGGCTTCGCGCCGGGATGGCCCCGGCTGGGCAGAGTTCCTCCGGTCACCTACTCACTGACCGGAACCGGCACCCCGAACGGGGCGACCGTAACGCCCTACCTGACTAACGCATCGAACGACACCGCCGCGCAGGCGACAACCACAGTCAGCGGCGGTGCCTTCACCGCGGCCATCCCGGCCCGATCCCTGGTCACCTACGTCATCCCGGCCGCCAGCTGTGGCAACACAGTGGCGCACCAGCCCATATAGCCAGACGGGCATCGTCGGCAGCGCCGCCGGCCTGCAGATCAGCGGTCTGACTCCGTCGTCGACCAGACCCTTTCCTGCGCCGCTGGCGGGCTGTCGACCGGGCTGTCCATCAACCCCGATCTCTGGTCACCCCCACCACCCGGGGCACCTGCACCGTGACAGCCACCGACACCACCGGTGCCGCCAGATCGGCCACGTTCACGTGGACGATCACCGGCGCCGGCGGCGCTTGCGAAGTCACCTATGCGGTCCCAGATATCAGGCGGTCCCGCCCTCGACCGGCCGGAGAAGCACCTGGGCGCGTTTGCCGCTGGTTGCCCCCTTGCCCAGGCGGAGGAGAATTGACTGGGTGGTTACCTCTGTGACCAGGGATGTGTCATACCCGATTGTGGTCAGTGGAGGAGTGGTGAGGCGGGAAAGAGGGGTGTTGTCCATGCCTATCAGCGCGAGGTCATTCGGCACCCGCCATCCACGCAGCAGGGCGGCGTGGAGCAAGGCGGTCGCAACGTCATCGTTGTAGCAGCCGACGGCGAAACCCGGTTGCCCGAGCTGGTCCAGCGCGGCTACCGCCTCCTTGGCGCTGATCCCCAGTGCGAGGACCCGAGGGGCTCCGACGCCGTGCGCGCGGCATTCATCGGCGAACGCAACTTCCCGGGCGGCACCGAAGGCATCGCTGCGCGCATCGTGCAAGTGGGCATAGGCGAGGCGCCGGTAGCCGCGCTCGATCAGGTGACGGGCCTGCAGCCTGCCGATCTCGGAATTGACGTCTGGATGTGACGAGCTTTCCGGGTCGATTGCCTGGACGCCCCGGCGCTCGAGCAGCCGCCTGTCGTCGGCGGGGAGCGGCGTTAGGGACAGGACGGCCCGCGGTTTCATCCCGACCACGAGGCGATCCAACGACGCCGCCGTGTGCGTCGCGAACCGCAGCACCAGTGTGAACCCGCGCCTGGCCAGTTCCTCGGTCAGCGTGCCATAGATGTCCTGAAGGTTTCCCCCGAACGTTGTGTCGGGGATGAGCGCGATGATGATGTCGCTTGACCCCTTGGCCAGCGTGCGCGCTGCGGCCGAAGGCTCGTACCCGAGATCGGCGACGGCTTGGCGTACCCGTGCCTGGGTCTCGGGCGTGAACTGGCCCTCGCGGCCGTTCAGGATCTGGCTGACGGTCGATCGCGAGACGCCCGCCCTGTCGGCGACGTCCTGACTGGTGGCGGTCACCCCTGCCTCCGCTCGTTGTTGCCGCGTCCATCATATCAACTGTTGACGCGCGACATCTACAGCCAACTCATGTATTGACGCGCGTCAACTGCCTCTGATTAGCTGTTGACGCGCGACAATAGCCAAATTAGGCTGCCGTCGCGATCCCCTGAAACGACGATGTATCGGGAGCCTTAGACGATGAACATCCAGGAAGTGCTCGCTGCCCTGTCCCTAGAGGAGAAGGCCGCTCTGCTGTCCGGGCAGGGGGCGTGGGAGACGCGGGGTGTCGAGCGCCTCGGGGTGTTCCCGGCGGTGCTTACCGACGGGCCGCACGGTGTCCGCCTGCAGGACCCGGCGGCGGACAGCTTTAGCCTGGAGGCGAGCCTGCCTGCCACGTGCTTTCCCACGGCGGCGGCCCTCGGGTCCTCGTGGGATGTCGACCTGCTGACCCGGGTTGGCGTGGCGCTCGGGGTGGAGGGCCGGGCGGCCGGCGTTGGCGTCCTGCTCGGGCCAGGCGTCAACATCAAACGGTCGCCGCTGTGCGGGCGCAACTTCGAGTATTTCGCCGAGGACCCGTTCCTCACCGGTCGCCTGGGAGCCGCGCTCGTCAACGGCTTGCAGAGCCAGGGCGTGGGTGCCTCGCTGAAGCATTTCGCGGCCAACAACCAGGAGACCGACCGGATGCAGGTCAGCGCTGACGTCGATCCGCGCACGCTCAGGGAGATCTACCTAGCCGCCTTCGAGCACATCGTCACCACCGCTGCGCCGTGGACCGTGATGGCCGCCTATAACCGGGTCAACGGCGTCCATGCCGCTCAGAACGGCTGGCTGCTCACCGACGTCTTGCGGCGCGAGTGGGGGTTCGACGGCGTGGTGGTGTCGGACTGGGGCGCGGTCACGGACCCGGCGGAGGCCGTGGCGGCGGGCCTTGACCTGGAAATGCCCACCACCGGCGAGTTTAGCCCGGCGAAGCTCGTTGAGGCCGTCAAGGCCGGGCGGCTCGGCGAAGCCGTGATCGACGAGTCGGTGACGCGGCTGCTGACCATGCTGGACCGGGCCGCGCGCTCTTGCGTGAGGCCGGTCCCCGATGTCGACTTCGGCGCCCACCACGACCTGGCCAGGCGGGCCGCCGCGGAATCGGCGGTGCTGCTGAAGAACGAGGACGCGATCCTTCCGCTTGATCCCGGCGCCCGCACGTCCGTGGCACTGATTGGCGAGTTCGCCAGGACTCCGGCTTTCCAGGGTGGCGGCAGTTCCCTTATCAACGCCACCCGGATCGACACCGCCCTCGACGCCGTGACCGCCGCGGCCGGAGCGCACGGGCGCGTTTCGTTCTCCGCTGGCTTCACCCTGTCCGGCGAGGATGACGCGGAACTGCTCGGCGCGGCGGTGACCGCGGCCGGCGAGGCCGGCGTCGCCGTCGTGTTCCTCGGGCTGCCGGAGGGGGCGGAGACGGAAGGGCTTGACCGCACGGACATTGACCTGCCAGACGTTCAACGGCGGCTGTTGCGAGCCGTCGCCGGGGTCAACGACAACGTGGTGGTCGTGCTCGCCAACGGCGGCGTGGTCGAGGTCACCACCTGGCAGCACCACGCCAAGGCCATCCTCGAAGGATGGCTGAACGGGCAAGCCGGGGGCGCTGCGGTGGCCGACCTCCTGTTTGGCCGGGCCAACCCCTGCGGCCGCCTGGCTGAGACGATCCCGCTGCGCCTGCAGGACACGCCGGCCTACCTGAACTTCCCCGGGAACGACGGGCACGTTCTGTACGGCGAGCGCCTCTACGTCGGGTACCGCTACTACGACGCCAAGGCCCTGCCGGTCGCCTACCCCTTCGGCCACGGGCTTTCCTACACCACCTTCGCCTACTCCGACCTGCGCGCCACGGTCGCCGGGGAAGGCGAGAACGTCGTGGTGCGACTGCGGTTCACGGTCACCAACGCTGGCCAGAGGGCGGGCAAGGAAGTGGTCCAGGCGTACGTCGTCGACATTGACGCCCGCGTCGACCGGCCCGTCCGCGAGCTGAAGGCATTCACCAAGGTCGAACTCGCCCCGGGGCAGTCCACGCCGGTCGACCTCGAACTACGGGCCCGGGACCTGTCGTTCTTCAGCCCGGCGGAGAACCGATGGGCCCTGGAAGGCGGCGACTTCGAGGTCGGAGTCGGCGCCTCCTCGCGAGATCTGCGCCTGACTACCACCGTGACCGTCAAGGCGCCGCCGCTCCGCCGGCCCCTTGACCTGGAGGCGACGGTTACGGAATGGCTGGCAGACGCGACCGCCGGGCCCCTGCTGCGCCAAGCGCTTGACTCCGGCCACGGATCCTCCTTCGGGTCGAGCGCGGAGATCCTCGACATGATCGGAGGATTTCCGCTGAGCCGCCTGGTCTCCATGAGCGGAGGCCGCCTGGACATCACCAACCTCCTCCCGCTTATTGACCGCGGGAACGCGTAACCACCTGAGCCGCCGCGGCACGCACGCCGGGCCTGCGCGACCTCCCCTGCTGGCTGGGCCAGCGTCCACACCTCTATGAAGGGACACAGATGTCTCAGGTACAAGCCGCTGTAGAAGACGGCGCTCAACCAGAAGCCAGGGTCCGGTTCGGCGTCCGCCACGCAGTTATCCTGATCGCCCTGGTATGGACCGCGCAGATCCTGCCGATCGTCAGCCTTCTGGCCGGCAACGCGCAGTCAGGGATCGCCATTCACTTCCACACCACCCAGATCGCTTGGCTCACTCTGGTCGGCGTCCTGATCGGTACGTTCATCATGCCCTTCGTCGTGAAGGCCGCCGGAATGTACGGCAAGAGACGCATGATGATCGTCATCTCCGTGCTCGGGCTCGCGGGCGACGTCATCGCGGCCGCCGCCCCGAATTACCCGACGCTGCTCATCGGACGGGGCATCGCGGGGCTCTACGTGCCGATCGCGGCGTTGTCTTACTCGATCGCGCGCGACGTGTTCCCCCGCCACCTGGTCGGGCCGGCCAGCGGGCTCATGGGAGGTGGCCTCGGCCTGGTCGGCCTCGGCGGACCATTCCTGTCCGGCTGGATCATCGACGGCTACGGCTTCCGCGGCGCACTGTGGTTCATGGCAATCGCCACCGTGATCAGCCTGATCCTCCTGATGACAGTGGTACCCGAGAGCCCGGTCCGCGAGGAACGCGCCCGGCTCGACTGGCTGGGCGGAGTGCTGCTCGGCGGCGGCCTCACCGCTATCGTCTACGCCATCGGGCAAGGCTCCGCCTGGGGCTGGACGAGCGGCAAGATCATCGCCTACATCGGGGCGGGCGTGCTCGCGCTGATCGCCTTCGCGTTCGTCGAGAGCCGCGTCGCTCACCCGATCTTCCCCCTTCCGTTGCTACGGCGGCGCCGGGTCTGGACGGTCGTGCTCGCCACGGCGGTGCTCGCGGCGGCGGTTTACGGCGTGGCCACGGTTATGCAGCTGCTCGCCCTTATGCCGAGGATTCCGGGTGTATCGGCGGGCCTGGGCTGGTCGGCGACGAAGAACGCGGTCGTGACCAGTCCCATGAGCGTCCTGATCATCGTGGTGGCCGTGTTGACCGGAGTGCTGGCCCGCCGGGTCGACACGCGCATCCTGCTGGGCGCGGGGGCCGTCTTCGCCGCCGTCGGATTCGCTCTCGGCTCCCATCTGCACCATTCGGCGTCTGAGCTCATCACGATGGGTCTCGTGGCGGGAGTGGGCACCGGAATCACCGCCTCCGCCGTGCCCATCATGATCATCTCAGCGGTCGCGCCCGGGGAGCAGGTGCTGGCCAACGGGGCCCAGAGCATGGCACAGGGCATCGTCCAGGCGATCGTCGTCCAGCTCACCTTCGTGGTCATGGCCAAGAACGGCACTGTGCTCGCCGGCACCCAGTTCTACCACGACGCGGGCTTTTCGAACGGGTTCTGGCTCGTGGCCGGCTTCGTCGCGCTCGGCGGCGTCCTCATCGTGCTGATACCAAAGCTCACGGTGCTCGACCAGGCCGACGTGGGCCAGGCGGCGGCCTCCTGACCGCGGTCGGCCGGGCCGGCCCTCGCAGGGGCCGGCCCGCAGCCCATGTAGCAGAACCGTTGTCGGCAGATCCCCGCACAGCTTCCCCACGGAGGGAAACCATGATCCGCAGTTCCTTCAACGACGCCTGGCAGGCCAGGCCCAAAGCCAACCCCTTTGCCGAGCTCAGCGGAGTCACGCCCCCTTTCCAGCAGGTGACCCTCCCTCACGATGCCCTGATCGGTGAGCAGCGCGCCACCCCGGACGGCACTGCCTCCGCGCAGGGCGGCGCAGGCGCCTACTTCCCCGGGGGCGCCTTCGAATACCGCAAGGCGTTTACGGTGCCGCGGGAGCACGACGGCAAGCGGATCCTCATCGAGTTCGAGGGCGTCTACCGCGACGCCATGGTCTACGTTAACGGCGACTACGCCGGCCAGCGCCCCTACGGCTACTCGGCCTTCCGCGTCGACGCCACCCGCTTCCTGCGCTACGGCGAGGACAACGAGATCCAGGTTGAGGCCCGGAGCTACCGCGATTCGCGCTGGTATGTCGGCGCCGGGATCTACCGCGACACCTGGATGCTCATCGGCGGCCCCGTGCGCGTCCAGCCTCACGGCCTGCGGATCACCACCCCTGACGTCGACGCGCAACGAGCCGTGGCTCAGCTCGCCACGAGCATCGAGAACGACTCGATCAGAACGCGCACCGTCGATGTCCTGGCCGAGGTCCGCGACAATGCCGGGAACCTTGTGGCCGCCGACACCTCGAAGGTCACCGTTTTGCCTGGCGAGGCCGCCGCCTGCCGCCAGCGCCTGTACATCCGTCACCCAGCATTGTGGAGCACGCACGCACCCGCCCTGTACACCGCTAGCGTGACCCTGACCGACGACAACGGCACGGTGGACGCCGAGACCGCCACGTTCGGGATCCGCTCCCTCCAGCTCGACCCCGAACACGGCCTGCGCATCAACGGCGAGACCGTCAAGCTCCGCGGCGCCTGCGTTCACCACGACAACGGCGTCTTGGGCACGGCGACCTATGCCCGCGCCGAAGAGCGCCGGGTCGAGATCCTCAAGGACGCCGGGTTCAACGCGATCCGCATGTCCCACCAGCCGATGAGCAGGGCCATGCTCGACGCCTGCGACCGCCTGGGCATGCTCGTCGTCGACGAGGCCTTCGACATGTGGACCTCAGGCAAGAGCGAATACGACTACAGCCTCGGCTTCCCCGAGTGGTGGGAACGCGACATCGAGGCGATGGTCACCAGCGACTTCAACCATCCCAGCGTCATCCTTTACTCAACCGGCAACGAGATCCCCGAGGCCGGCTCGCCTCACGGAGCCTCCTGGGGCCGCAAGATCGCGGAAAAGGTCAGGTCGCTGGACAGCACCCGCTACGTCACCAACGCGGTCAACGGGATGCTCGCGGTCATGGCCGACCTGGCCGCCATGGGGCAACGGGCGCAAGAGAGCGGCGAGCAAGGCGCGGGAATCAACTCCCTGATGGTCGACCCGGCCCAGGCGATGGACCAGATCGCCACCTCTGAGCTGGTCACGCAGCGCACCGCCGAGTCCTTCGCCGTGCTGGACGTGGCGGGCGTGAACTACGCGGAAGGCCGCTACGCCCTTGACCGGGAGCTGTTCCCCAACCGGATCATCCTCGGCACCGAGACCTTCCCCACTCGCATCGACGGCAACTGGCGGCTGGTCAAGCAGTACAGCCACGTCATCGGCGACTTCACCTGGACCGGCTGGGACTACCTGGGCGAGGTCGGCATCGGCCGCCCCCAGTACCTCGCCCCGGACGGCCCTCCGCCTGAGTTCATGGCCCCCTACCCGTACCTGACGGCCGGCTGCGGCGACATCGACATCACCGGGCTCCGCCGCCCTGCCTCCTACTACCGCGAGATCGTATTCGGGCTGCGCGCACAGCCCTTCATCGCCGTACAACGACCCGAGCACTACGGCAAGACCTTCGCGGGAACCCCATGGGCGTGGAGCGACACCCTCTCCAGCTGGACCTGGCCCGGCTTCGAGGACGCGCCGGTCATAGTCGAGGTCTACAGCGACGCCGACGAAATCGAGCTCATCGTAAACGGCCGCTCGCTGGGGCGCCGCCAGGCCGGCCAGGACCATCGCTTCCGGGCCCAGTTCGACATCCGGTACGAGCCGGGCCAGCTCCTCGCCGTCGCCTACCGCGACGGAGCCGAGGCAGGCCGCACCGAACTGCTATCCGCGACGGGACCGCTGACGCTGCGCGCCCAAAGCGACCGGGACCTCGTCACCACCGCAGGCGGTGACCTCGCCTACGTCACCCTCACCCTGACCGACGCCCAGGGCACCGTCCACACTGCGGCAGACCGGGCCGTGGACGTGAGCGTCTCCGGGCCTGGCGTGGTGCAGGGGTTCGGCAGCGCCGACCCGTCCACCGAGGAACGCTTCGACGCCAAGCAACGGCGCACCTACGAAGGCCGCGCGCTCGCCGTGCTGCGCCCGACCGGGGCCGGCGCGATCCGCCTCACCGCGGCCGCACCGGGATGCGCCCCGGTCACTGTTGCCGTGACGGCCGAGTAGGACAATCATTGACCAGCAATCCCATACTTCCCGGATTCCATCCCGACCCCTCCATCTGCCGGGCAGGGGATGACTTCTACCTCGTCACCTCGTCGTTCGAGTACCTTCCCGGCGTGCCGATCTTCCACAGCCGTGACCTGCTGCGCTGGAAGCAGATCGGGAACGTGCTCGACCGCGACGATCAGCTCGTTCTCTCCGGGCTGAGCAGCGGAGGAGTCTACGCGCCGACTCTTCGGTACTGCGACGGCCGGTTCTGGATGATCACCACGAATGTCGAGGAATTCGGCAAGGGACACCTCATCGTCACCGCCACCGACCCGGCCGGGCCCTGGAGCACCCCGGTCTACACCGCCGGCGCCCTGGGCATCGACCCCGACCTGACCTGGGACCGCGACGGCACCTGCTACCTCACCTGGGCATCGGTCCTCGAGGAGAACGCCATCTCCCAGGCAGCGATCAACCCGGGAACCGGCACCCTGCTGACCGAGCCCCGGGCGCTGTGGAGCGGAACAGGCCTGGCCCACCCCGAAGCCCCTCACCTCTACCACCGGAACTCATGGTGGTACCTCCTGCTCGCCGAGGGAGGCACCGAACGCGGACACGCCGTGTCCGTGGCTCGGTCCCGGTCCATCACCGGCCCTTACGAGGGAAACCCAGCCAACCCCATCCTCACCCACCGCAGCACCAGCCACCCCGTGCAGAACACCGGCCACGCAGACCTCGTCGAGCTCCCCTCCGGAGACTGGGCCGCCGTCTACCTCGGAGTACGGCCACGCGGAACCACCCCCATGTTTCATGTCAACGGACGTGAATCCTTCCTCGCCGCCATCCGATGGGAAGACGACTGGCCGGTATTCGACGAAAATCACTACCCGGTACCGGAACCCGATACCGCCTTCGACGACGACTTCAGCGCTCCCGTCCTGAACCCGCGCTGGATCTCGCCCGGCATCCACCCGGCTCGCCTCGCCGCGCCGGCCAGCCACGGCGGCGTGGCGGTCACCGCCACCGACTCACCTGGGCGGCGCGGGCTGCTGGCCGTACGGGCGAAGGACGCTCACTGGGAAGCCAGTGCCGTCATCGACGCCGGCCGCGCGCGACTCGCCCTGCGCCTCGACGACGCGCACTGGGCCGGCGTCGACGCCCAGGGAGAGTCGATCACCGTCCGTGCCGTCATCGGCGGACTCGACCACGTGGTCGCGGACGCCCCGCGAGCCCATCCCGGGGCCGTGACCCTGACTGTCCGCGCAGTGGCCGCACCGCCCGGTGCTGGCGGGCCCGACCAAGTCGAACTCGGCTACCAGGAAACGGACACGCTCCACATACTGGCCCGGGTCGACGGCCGCTACTTCTCCACCGAGGTTGCCGGGGGCTTCACCGGCCGCACCATCGGCATCGAGGCCCTAGCCGACGTGGCTGTGGTCAGCCGCTTCTCCTACCGCCCGGCATCACCCCTGGCCACCCTCTAACCGTCGCTCACCACCGAGGTATCCATGATCGACCGGGAATCTCTCGTGCGCCGCCATGCTGTCGAACTGGTGGAGCCCGACACATCCTGCGCGCTGACGGTAGGCAACGGCGACTTCGCCTTCACCGCCGACATCACGGGCATGCAGACCTTCACCAGCTTCTACGATCCGGCGGCAGCCGGCTCCGGGCGGCTGGCCGTGAACACAACCACCTTGTCGACCTGGGGCTGGCATACTATGCCCAACCCTGACGGCTTCGTGCTCGCCGACGCAATGTCCAGCTACGAGACGGCCCGCGGACCTGTGGATTACCCGGCCAAGTTCACCACGATGGCGCTATTCGGCGGCCAAGCCGCGGCCGAGTACCGCGCCGGTACCTGGCTGCACGTGAACCCGCAGCGACTGGACCTGGGCCGGATCGGCCTGAGCCTGCGCAACAGCCCGGACGCGTCACCAGAGACCGACCCCGGGGCCCTGCGCAACCCGCGCCAGCGGCTCGACCTGTGGTCAGGTACGCTCACCAGCGCCTTCGCATACGCGGGGGCAGAAGTGCGGGTCACCACCGTCGCCGATCCGCATCACGCGCGCGTCGCCTTCCGCATCGAAACCGGGTTGCTCGCCAGCGGCCGGGCATCTCTAGCTGTCCGGTTCCCCTACGCCAGCGACGGCTTCTTCCAGGCCGCGGACTGGACCGCACCCGCCAAGCATGAATCGACGCTGGAAAGCCTCGGCGAACGCGACTGTCTTATCCGCCGGGTACTCGACGACACCGTGTACACGGTACGGCTGGACTGGTCGCAGGGCACCCTTGCGGCAAGCGAAGACCCGCACGCGTTCGAGCTGACCACGCCTGGCACCGTGCTGGAGGTCGTGGCCAGCTTCGCTCCCGATGGCGGGGCAGCCCTCAGTCCCGGCGGCTTCGAGCTGATCCAGCACGCGGCGGCCGAGTGGTGGCAGCATTTTTGGACCTCTGGCGCAGTGATCGACTTCACCGGCAGCAGCGATCCGCGGGCCCTGGAATTGGAACGCCGGGTGGTGCTATCGCAGTACCTGACCGCGGTGAACTGCTCGGGCACCCTGCCACCGCAGGAGACCGGCCTGGTGACCAATTCCTGGCACGGCAAGTTCCACCTGGAGATGCACTGGTGGCACGCCGCGCACTTCGCCGCCTGGGGACGGCCCGAACTGCTAGAACGCAGCATGGACTGGTACCTGTCCATCCTCGGTACGGCGCGCGCCACCGCGCGGCGGCAGCACTATGCCGGGGCCCGCTGGCCCAAACAGGTCGGCCCGGACGGCCGGGAGAGCCCCAGCGACATCGGGCCGCTGCTGATCTGGCAGCAACCGCACCTGCTTTACCTCCTGGAACTGCTGTACCGAGGGCGCGGCGCGGCCGAACGTGAGCGGTTGGTGGCACGCTACGCCGAACTCGCTGAGGAGACGGCCTTGTTCGTGGCGGCCTTCGTCGAGTACCGCGACGGCTGCTACCACCTGCCCTCACCGCTCGTTCCCGCCCAGGAGTCCTACGATCCCGGGACCACCGAGGACCCTACCTTCGAGCTCGCCTACTGGTGGTGGGGCCTGGAGATCGCCCAGCGCTGGCGCGAGCGCTGCGGGCAGGCGCGGGACAAGCAGTGGCAAGAGATCCAAGACCGACTGGCCCTGCCCCACCAGGAAGGCGGACGCTACACGGCGATCGCGACGGAGCCCTACCTGCACCGCGACGACCACCCCTCGATGCTGTGCGCCCTGGGCGTCGTGCCCGCCACCCCGCTGATCGACGCCGCTACCATGGAGGCCACCTTGTTGGACGTCCGTGGTAGCTGGCAGTGGGACTCCGCCTGGGGCTGGGACTTCCCGGCCATGGCGATGACCGCGGCCCGGGTCGGCCGCCCTGATCTGGCGGTCGAGTCGCTGTTCACGGACAGCGAGAAAAACAGGTACCTCCCTACCGGTCACAACCCCCAGATGGGTAGCCACCTGCCGGTCTACCTGCCGGCCAACGGCGCCCTGCTCGCGGCGGTGTCATTGATGGCCGTCGGCTGGGAAGGAGAGAGCACCGACTGCCCGGGGTTCCCCGACGACGGCACGTGGTCCGTGCGGCACGAGGGCCTCGCCGTGTGGCCCTGACCGCCTATCGTCATCCTTACCCGTACGCAAACCCCCGCCGGACGTGCACTCGCTAGCGGTGCGGCGCGGATGGAGTGTCAGGCGCCCGGCGTAGAGTGGCGGTCGGCGACTCGACCGGCCGTCAACACTAGTGCCCGGTCGCTCTTGTCCGCTCCGCGCTCATGCGCGTGCGGTCATCCGGATGTCTACGACGAAGTCCCAGGTGCCCGTTGTGCGCCTGCCAGGAGCATAAGCCGAGGCTGTCGGCCGCCGGTGGTCACAGTACTCCTGCCGCCGTCTCGCCCGGCACCGACCAGGCCGGGAGGCGCCCGGAGCCCGAATTACCCCGGGCCGTCCCGATGCCGCCTTGCGCACCAGCTCGCCGCTGCCCGGGAACCCGTGCCCGCGAACGCTCCCCGTCGGTGCGACCCCGGCGACTCACCGCAAGCGGCACCCGGCCGTGGGCCGTCCCGGGCGCATACAGCCCCCGTGCGGGCATGACCGTACCCGGTGCCGGAAACCCCGCCGGCCCTGGGCATCCGGCCCGGCCGTGGCCGCCCTCGCCCCAGCTTGCCGGACCCGCCAATATCCGTCGCACGCCGCTGCCGTCTCCGCGGAGCCCCTGGCATCGCCCCGGAGCGCGAACGGACGGAAGTGCCCAGCGGATTAGCGCCTCGAACGTCCGGCGGCAGTCGGTGCCGCTACCCGGACGTGCATCGCCGGCGTCCCGCGCATCCCGGCAGGCAGCGGACGTGCTCGGTTGCCAGCGCCAGTAACGTATCCGCCATGCAAGTGCCGCTTACCAGCAGGTTGCACTGAGCGTGACGGCATCGGTATGGGACTCCGGGTGCACCATCGGTCCCTGCGCATGAGGTCTAGACCATTGGTCTAGTGACTCCGGAACGGCGTGGGGGCGCCGGATCGGCCGTTTTTGACAAGCCCCGGATTGCTGGGTCCGTGCGCGCGAGCAACCACGGAGCAACCATGTGGACAAAACGGACACAAAAAATTGACCCCCGGAGCCGTAAACTCCAAGTCAGACCGGGTGCGCCGCTAGGGACTTGAACCCCGAACCTGTGGATTAAGAGTCCGCTCCTGTGTTCGTTTATTCTCTCTGAGCTGCTGTCAGATAATGACAGCACATGCCTGGACCTGCCATTCTGCCCGGTCGCTCGCATCCGCGCCGCGCTGCGGATACCGGGCGGTGCCAGACCGTACCGGGGCATCCGAGCAACCATGGAGCAAACCATCGGTATACACAGGTCTAGACCAATGCAGAATGCGCGATCGCTGCCGGTGGGGCGGACACTGGCGCGTGGTCCATCGGTTCCGGCCTGGGTCTTGTGCTCCTAGTAAGCCGGTCGTAAGTTTTTGAATCACCACGTGAGTCGTTTTGCGTCACTATCTGGGCTGATGGGCTTTTCGCTGGCTTGCGGACGGGTTCTGCTGGGTGCATGGCTGATACGAGGCTGGAGCCGGTGGTGCTGTCGGATGAGGAGCAGCGCACGCTGGAGAACTGGGTGAAGCGGCGGAGCACGGCGCAGGGACTGGCGCAGCGGGCGCGGATCGTGCTGGCCTGCGCCGACGGCGGGAGCAACGTCGCGGTCGCGGCCCGGCTGCGCATCGACCGCGGGACGGTCGCCCGCTGGCGGGGCCGTTTCCTCGAGTTGCGGCTCGACGGGCTGGCGGACGACCCGCGGCCCGGCGTCCCCCGCTCGATCACCGACGCGCAGGTCGAGGACGTCGTGGCCCGCACCCTGGAAGAAGTGCCCGAGGGATCCACGCACTGGTCCAAGCGGGAACTGGCCCGCAAAGTGGGCATCTCGGCGACCAGCGTGCAGCAGACCTGGCGCGCCTTCGGCCTGCAACCGTGGCGCACCGAGACGTTCAAGGTCTCCCCGGACCCGCTCCTTGTCCCGAAGATCCGCGACGTCGTCGGCCTTTACCTGAACCCGCCGCGGAACGCGGTGGTGTTCAGCGTGGACGAGAAACCCCAGATCCAGGCCCTGGAGCGCACCGCGCCGGTGCTGCCGATGCTGCCCGGAGTGCCCGAGCGGCGCAGCTTCGACTACGAAAGGCACGGCACCACCGACCTGCTCGCCGCCCTGAACATCGCCAACGGCAAGGTCATCAGCAAACTGTCCGCGCAGCACACGGCCATCGACTTCCGCGACTTCCTCGACCAGATCGACCAGGCAGTCGAACCAGGGCTGGAAGTCCACGTGATCTGCGACAACCTCTCCACGCGCAAGGCCCCGGCGGTGCACCGGTGGCTGCTGGCCCACCCTCGCTTCGCGCTGCACTTCACGCCCGCCTGCTCCTCCTGGATCAACCAGGTGGAGCGCTGGTTCGCCGAGATCCAGCGCCGCTGCCTCGACCGCGGCGTCTTCTGCTCACTCGAAGACCTCACCACCGCACTGCAGGAATGGATCAAGCTCTGGAACGACTCCGCCCGGCCCTTCAAGTGGACCAAGACCCCCGACCAGATCATCGACTCCATCTGCCGTTACTGCGCACGAATCTCACGACCGGCTTACTAGCCCAAATGCCGCTCCAAAATGGTGAACACGATTCGTAGTCTTCGCCCGCCGCCGCGCCCATGCCGGTATCAGGTACCGTCGAAAGGGGCGGCCATGAGGCGGAGGATCTCGTCGGCGAAGTCCGGAACTCCTGCCCGGCTCAGGAGAGTGGCCAGGTCTCGCGGGGCGAGCGGCGGCCTCCTGGTGTGGGCGGCCTGCTCGCGGATGACCTGCAGGAGGGTGGGCGGGCTGAGGTCGAGTTGGTCGAGCAGGAAGTCGTCGGGGTGGACCGCCTCCAGGCCCAGTGGCTTGAGCGCGGCAGCCGGGAAGTCCTTTACGTTCGCGGTGATGATGCCCTGCGCGCCGCCCTGGACCGCCGCTGCGACCACGTGCCGGTCATCCTCGTCGGGCAGTCGGATTCCCGGCTCGCGTTCTTCCCAGCCGGTGACCAGCGCGTCATGGAAGGCCTCCCGCATGCTGGCGAAGCGTTTGGCGGCATCGATGCCCGGGTGGATCTCCTCGATGGCCGCCTGCGCCTCGCCGAGGATCCGGTCCGACCACAGCGGGTGTTACAGGCCTTTCTCCGCGACGCGCAGCAGCGTGTCGGCCAGTGCGACCGGCACGAGCACGCAGGCGTCGAGTACTGCCGTGTAGCGCGGCATGACTAGGAGGCGCCCTCCTGGCGGGCGGCCCTCCTGCGGGCTTTCCTGAGCGCAGCGGCGTAGTCCTCGGGGGTGCCGCCGTAGATGCCCGATTCGCTGGCGTCCTCGGTCATCCGGTCCAGGGCGGCGCGGCGACCGGCGTGCTGGCGCTCGGTGTAGGCGAGCAGGTCGGTGAACAGGATCCTGCGGTGCCGTCCCGGCTGCTCGAAGGGAATCCTGCCGTCTTCCAGGAGTTTGACCATAGTCGGCCGGCTGACGCCGAGGAAGTCGGCGGCCTCCTGGGTGGTCAGCCGCTGGGTGCGCGGGACGAGGGTGATGACCTTGCCCTCGCGCATGGCCTCCACCACTTCGACTAGGACCCGGTAGACCTCTGCGGGCAGCGGGACCTGCTCGCCGTCCGGGCCGAGCAGCAGCGCCGGCTCGGTGTGGTGCTCCAGGAACCGGCCAAGGTCCAGCAGCGCGTTCAGGTCACGCGGCGGGAACACAACTCCCTGCCCGATTCGGTCGTGGTCGTCGGCGCTTCGAAGGGGCTGAGGCGCTGGGATCTGCTCTTCTAGCATGGCGCGTGGTGGAACTGGACACTGCCGGGGAGGCGCGGTCGTGAGCGAGTACCAGTACTACGAGTTCCTCGCGGTCGACCGGCCGCTAACCGAGGCGCAGCGCGCGCAGTTGCGGGCATTGTCGACCCGGGCGGAGATCACGGCCACCCGGTTCACCAACGAGTACCAGTGGGG
>Ga0335075_10008480_pt1 | contig 15738 bp, 17 predicted proteins | sample Lox_Sample_24_FD_206723 | JGI IMG/M metagenome (GOLD analysis project Ga0335075, IMG submission 206723) | Soil microbial communities from Loxahatchee National Wildlife Refuge, Florida, United States - Lox_Sample_2.4 | ecosystem: Environmental > Terrestrial > Soil > Wetlands | place: USA... | reverse complement strand
TATCGCTGGAGCATGGTGGGCGAGAACATCGCGAGCGGTGTCAGAACCCCGCGGGACGCCGTCGCCGGCTGGCTCGCGAGCCCGGAGCATTGCGCCAACATCATGACCGCGGGATTCCGCCACATGGGCGTCGCCTTCGCCGTCGACCCGACGAATGCGCGGGTGATCGACTGGACGGAGGACTTCGGCGCACCGCGTTGAGTCGACGCGGGCGCCCCGCAGGAAGTCGGCCGGTAACGGCGCGGGTGACGGCAGCCATCGGAGCCGGCGCCGGCTGCTGCGGGCCGGCGAGATCCTCCAGTCATGCGCGGAGAGCGGTCGCCGTACTGTGATCAGCTCGACAGCCCCGAGCCCCGGGCCCATCTTTTCCATTACATCTGCGTGACGGAGGCTGCCGAGGCGCGCCGGCGTCCAGCGAGGATGACGATCCCCGCGAGGGTATAGAGCGCCGCGAAAAAGGCGGTCGTGCGGGTGAGCAGCAGATAGATGAGGTGGTACGCGGGAGCCAGATGCCAGCCGGTGTGCACCATGGTCACGTAGCCCCCGAGCGCAGCCGCAGCCACGAATAGCGCCGCGAGCAGCACGGGTCCGCCGGCGGAGCGCTCGCCGTTGCCGGGCGCCGGAGCCGGAACGGGCAAGAGGGCAAACCAAATGGCGAGCACGAGGAGCCCGAACACCGAGCTCACGTACTGCAGCACATGGCAGAGCTGGCCTGTGTAGGAGAAGAAGGATACGGGCGCGCTCAACGCCGGAATCCGCTGCACCATCCAACCGTCCGCGTGCGTGAAGGAGTCCCAGGCAAGGTGGGTCCAGGCACCGACGAGAATCGACAGCGGCGCCAGCACCCAGTTGAGCGGCCGGCTGCCGAAGCGCTCCATTGCGGTGGCGCACTTGGCGCGCGCCCGCGGTCCAAGCGGCGCCGCGAGCGGCGCTCGCAGCAGCCAGACGAAGAGCAGCAATGACAACCCGATCGGCAAATCCAGTGTGAGTGTGCCGAGGAGCGTGTGGGTGACATCCGGTATGTGCTTCGCGATCCGCCACGGCAGGTAATACGGCGCATCCGGTGTCATGGCGCCGATGATCAGTGGCACTGTGCGCAGCGATCGTAAGCGCCGCAGCGGCAGAACCGCCGCAGGATGCGCGAGCGTGAAAGGCATGCGGGAAGCCTCTCAGGCTTGCGCTGGTCCCGCAAGTGTCGCCTGCACGGCGCCGCCGGCAGACACGACCGAGACCCGGTAATCGCGTGCGATCCATTCCCCGCTCGGCTCGAGGCGGTACGTCAGATCGATCGACTGGCCGCTCTTCAGGCGCGAGGTGTCGATTTCCACGATGTGCAGACCGAGAGCCGTTGCCGTGGTGCGACGCTCGCAGATATCTTGCCACCCATCGAAGCCCCAGCGGAACTCCGCAGGCTCCGTAACCGCCAACGTCAGCGCTACGCCCTCGGGAATCTGCGAGGCCGGCGCGTGTGCGCACCAGATGACGCGCTGCAGCGGCGGCGGCCTGCCCGAGTAGCGCTGCCAAACGCATTCGGGGCGGTCGATGGGGCTGCCCTGCGAGCGCGACACCACGAGCTTGATGTACTCGGCATGCGTCCACGCGAGTGGCATTGCACCGCCGGTGGGACGACCGGGCTCGAGGCCGCGCGAGGGCACGGGCGCGGCGTCCCAGATCTGCTCCGGCAACATGCCGCCGGGCGAAGCCATGCGGACCATGGCGAGCAGGTAGGGCAACGGGTCGTGTCCGGAGGCGAGCTCATAATGGCCTCGCTCGCCCGTGAGCAGCGGCCACGCGCGACCCCTGCCGCTGCCGTCGAACGCCGAGCCGTCGTCGTGCTCGCCGTAGCCGTCGTCGTTGTAACGGTGCCAAGAGGGACCGGTTGGCGTGTCCACTTTCAGCAGCATGTCAGCCAGCGCCACGGTCGCCGTGATCAGCGGATCATCCGGCCGGCGCAGCCCGAAGCGCACGAGCTGCAGGAAGTCGACGCCAATCTGCGCGGACGCGGGCAGTCCCGGGTCGAGCGGCTGATTCTTGACCGGCAGCACGCGCTGCAGCGCGGTCCGATCGCGCATAGCCTCACGCGGCGCCACGCGCACGTAATAGCCCGGGAGTCCATGGCGTCCGCAGAGCGGAGTATCGGCGACGGCCGTCCAGTTCTCGAGGCTCGCATTCCAGTAGTCGGCGACTGCGAGCGCGAGCTCGCGAGCCTGCGGGTCGAGATACCGCGCACCGCAAACGAGCGCCGCGATGCACGCAGCCAGCGTGAAGGTGTTGATCCCCGCGTCCTCCTCCCACCGGTCCTGGTCGCTCGCCGGACCGTTGCGCACGATGAACGCAAGGGCGCGGCGGATCATGTCTCCCACCTCGATCCCATCCAACTCGCCACGCTCCTCGAGTTGGGCGGCAAGCAACACCGGGAATGCGGTCTCATCGAGCTGCACAGCGCTCCAGTAAGCCTTGCCGCCGAGCCACTGGTTCTGATTCCAGTGACCGTCGGCGAGCTGGGTGGCGCGAAGATAGCGCAGCGTATCGAGAGCCTCGTGCGTCGCGCCCACCGCCAGCAACGCGCCGGCGCATTCGCAGAGATCGCGCGGCCAGACGAGGTGATAGCCCTCCCGCTCCTCCTTGGTGTTGCCCCAGGGGACACTCAGGCTCGCCACCATCGCTCCCGGGTAGGTCTTGTCGAGGTGTGCGCGCAGCGCCATCGTCGACAGCTTGAACTGACTCGCGCACTCGGGAGGCAGTCCGGCGGACGGCGTCGTCCGTGCGGCGCACTGCCGATGCCACTCGCCCCAGTCATCGATCTGGCGCTGCCACGTGGCCTCGAAGGGCTCGAACAGCGCGCTCAACGCCAGGGTCGCGGCCGATTCCGTGCTGCTGCCGAAGCCGAGCGCGAGAACCGCCTTGCGGGGCAGCTCTCCCGTCAGAGCGACATTGCCCGGGCCGGCATCGGCGTACTCCCACGTCATCGCGCCGTTGCGCGCAAAGTCCTGCCAGCCGTCGCTCGCCCCGACGAATCCACAGCTCGCGCGACCCCAGGCATCCTGCTGATCGGACGTCACCGCCGCGAGCGCCAGCGCGTAAGGCCCCTGCTCCGCCCACAACACGCGATGTCCGCGATGGCCGGCGATCGCGGCGGAGTTGGCGTTGCCGGTGCCGCCGAGATGGGGAGCGAGCAGCGCGTAGGGACGCAGCGACTCATCGCCCGCGAGCTCGATCTCGACGAGCAGCACATCACGCTCGCGCGACGGCGCGATGCGCAGCGCGAGCTCGAAGCGCTCGTGCTGGTGCACGATGCGCACGGCAGGCACTCCCGGCGCGGCAAGCCCCAGGGAGTGGCGGTACATGCGCTTGACCTCGACCCAGAATCCGCGCCCGTCCGCGACGACGAAGCCGAGATCGCGGATCTGCGGAATGTCGATGCGCGGATGGTAGACCTCGTTGAGGATGCCGCCGCCGATCGTGAACCAGAGTCGCGAGGGACCGAGCGAGCAGCCGACCATCTCCTTGGCGCTGCTGCACCAGGTGGGCGGCAGGCCGGGGCCGCCCGGCGCGGCGGAGCCGCTCATCGTCCGGACCGTCGCGGCGCCGCGCGCTGACGGTGGGCGAGGCTGGCGTCAAGCGCATCGTCGCCGCGCCACATATGCAGGCCGCCCTTGAAGGCGTTGAGGTTGTCGCCCAGACGCACGCCCTCGGGCAACTCCTTCAGCCGCAGGGCATTGCCGCCTCCCAACACGACGTAATCGGCTTCGAGCACCTCCTTGAGCCGCTGGACGACCTCGGCCACGGCCTTGCGCCACTTCTTGTTGCCGAGGCGCTCGCGCCCGCGCTCGCCGACGTAGTCCTCGAACGTGCGGCCATTCTTGTAGGGCATGTGGCCGATCTCCATCGGCTCCACCGTGCCGTCGAGAATCAGCGTCGCCCCGAGCCCGGTACCGAGGCCGAGAAAGAGCATCCGGCCGCCTTCATAGCTGCCGAGCGCCTGCATGGTCGCATCGTTGATCACCCGCACCGGTCGGCCGAAGGCCTTCTCGAAGTCGTAGCCCACCCAACCCGGACCGAGGTTGAAGGGCTCGGAGGCGATCCGCCCGCGCAACACCAGCCCGGGATAACCGATCGACACGGCCTGGTAGGGCAGATCGCGGACGAGCCGGCACACCTGGCGTGCCATCTCGGCGGCAGTCATGTCCGGGCCGGACACGAACTTCTGGATTGGACCGCGGGCGCCCACGCGGAATTTGATGTGGGTGCCGCCGACGTCGATGACGAGTACGCGCGCGGGGTCCGGCGGCTTGAACGGGCGCGAGCGCTTGGGGCGGGAACGGGATGGCATGTCCGAATTGTCACTCGAATCGGTGCCTTCGGCCAAGCCGACCCGTTCCGCCTCCAAAGGTTCCTTGCGGCCTCAGTGTCGAATGGGGGCGCCCGCGGAAGTGCTCCCTTGCGCTGACGCCGATGTATTTCCCGAGACGCTCCCGCCCGCGACCCGCGGCTTCAGCGAGGGCGAGACGGCCGCCTGAGCGTTCATCGAGGAGCGGCCTCCCACCGCAGTGTTGCCGGCCGATCCCTTTGCTCGCTGGCTGCTCGAGCTGCCAACGCTGCTCGAGCCTCTGCTGCCGGAGCTCGAGCTGGATGCCTTCGTTGCCGACGTGGCCCCCGTCGTGCTACCGGACGCGGCACCCGCGGTCGCGTTGTGGCCTTTCCCGGCCAGCTTTGCATTGCTCTGTGCCGCGCCACCGGCCTGCGTAGTGCCGTGGGCGGTCCCCGGCGCAACGGACTTCCCTGCGCCGGTCGCGGGGCTGCGCAGACCCCTCAGTCCCTGACTCTGACTGGCCAGCGAGCCATTCATCATGCCCCAGCCGCCCCCATTGACCGCGCCTGCGGCGGGGCCGAACCGGCCGCCCATCGCGCCACCCAGCGCGCCGCCCGCACCGCCGCGCAGAAGCTGCGCCTGCGCCGGCGCGCACAAGGCAAACACGGCGGCGACGGCGGCACTCGCGAAAAGATGATGCAGTTTCATGGTCGTTCTCCTCATCGAGGCCGCAGCCCATCCGCGACCTTCAAAGAGAACTACGACGGCCGCGGCCGAATTCTTCCCGAGGGCCGACGATTTTCTGTTTGACTTATTCTTTGGCTGCCGGCCGGGGCGAAGGCAGGTTGGCGCCCACCAGGCCGTAACCGAACACCGCATTCCGGCCGGTAGCACCAAGATGGATGGCCGCGCGCGCCAGCGCGTCGATTGCCGCATGGGCGGCAGCGGGATCGATTCCGGGCAACCGCCCCGGATCCCGCCCGGCCGCCAGCTGCTCGGCCAGAAGACCGGCCACGAGTGGCGCGGCAAAGGATGTTCCTCGCACGCTCTGGAAATCATCCGACAAGGTGGCCGCCGGGAGGTCGGCTCCGGGCGCCGCAAACATGACCTGCGGCCCGCGCTCCGCCTCGAAGATCACGCGCCGGCGGGGATCCACCGCGGTCACGCCCACCACGCCCGGGTAGGCTGCCGGATAGAGCGGCGGTGCCGCCGGACCGTCGTTGCCCACCGCGGCAACGATGAGAAAGCCCTGCGCCACCGCACGAGCGACGACCTGTTGCAGGAGCGCGTTGGGTGGCCCGACGAGGCTGACATTGATGACCGGCACCCGCTCGCCGGCGAGCCACTCCAGAGCCTCGGCGATCGCATCGACGGCGCCGCCCGTGGGCCTGCCGCAGTAGACATCCGCCGCATAGAGAGGCGCACCCGGCGCCGCGCCGCCAAAGCGCGCGCTACGGCCCACCATGAGCGAGGCCACCTCGGTGCCATGCGCGCTCGCCATCGGCACGCCGCCGCAGCCGTGTTGGTGGATCGCGCCGCCCTGGAAGACGGCCTCTGCCGTTGCAACGCCGCCGTCGATGAGCCCGAGGGAGGTTGCCCTCGCGCTCGCGAGGCCACCGGCGACCGGTGGCCGAGCGCCGCCCCCACTACTCGTCGCGCCGCTCTCCGTATAGACATTGTTGAAATCGTATCTGCCTCCGGGATCCAGCCGGCGCAGCACTGTCAGTGCGCGGCTCGTCGCCATGCGGTGCGGCGCGCCGAGGACCACGACGCGAATGCCGAGTGCGCGGAAAGTGCGCTCGCGCAGGATCGTGAATGCGGCGCCGAGCGCACGCGCCAGCGCCACATCAGTCGGTGAGAGCGCCAGCACTTCGCCGCGCACGATAGGATTACCGTTCGGGTCCGCCTCGAGGACATCCGCATGGCGTCGCAGGAGCTGCGCGATGAGAGCCTGGCGTGCGCCCTCCAGTCGCGCAAGCTCGTCGGTGGGCGCCGTCAGGGCCTGCTGAAGGCCGGCCGGAGACCCCAGGGCGGCCGGCAACCCTCCCGGTGCGCCGATGGGCAGACCGGGCAGGGGCGCCCGCGGCACGCCGATCTGCGCCTCGGCCGCTGGCCCCAGCATGAGAATCGCGAGGAGTAGCACCCGAATCATGCCGCTACGCTAGTTGAATGTCCGCCCGCGTGGAAGAAAATGGTCGCCACCGGCGTAGTACGATCGAGCAGCATGGATTCATCCGGCGAGGATCTGCGTGATCGCATCATCGAGCTTTTGCCGCGCCTGCGACGGTTTGCGCGCTCCCTGGCGCGCAATGCCCAGGACGCGGACGATCTGGTGCAGATCACCGCGGAGCGAGCCCTCGCGCACGCCGGGCAACTCCGTCCGGATCACTCCGTGGCGGGCTGGCTGTTCGGCATCATGCGCAACGCCTGGATCGACGAGGGCCGCAGCAGGCGCCGGCGCGAGTCGCGGCTCGAGCCCGAAGAGCTCGCCGAGCGCATCGGGGATCCGGCCGCGGGTGCGGACCAGGAGCTGCTGTGCCTGCAGAATGTCCTCGCGCGATTGCCGCAGGAGCAGCGCCTCGCCGTTGCCCTGGTCCTCGTGGAAGGTTTCTCCTACAAGGAGGCTGCCTCGATCATGGGCGTACCCGTGGGAACGCTGACCAGCCGTCTGGCGCGCGGCCGCGAGGCGCTGCAATCCATGTTGTCCGAGACTTCCGGAGCGTTGTCGTGACTCTCCCCGACGAAGTGCTCATGGCCTACGCGGACGATGAGCTCGATGCGCGAACTCGGGCGGCCGTGGAGGCTGCAATGGCAGCGGACCCGGAGATCGCCCGCCGGATTGCGCAGCACAAGGCGCTGCGCAACCGGGTTCATTCCGCCTTCGACAAGGTCCTCGACGAGCCGGTGCCCGCACGCTTGCTGCAGGTGGTGCGCAGCGAGCCAGTCGCGTCCGGCACAAACAAGGTCGTGCCGCTGCGCCGGCGGCCGGTGCGGCGCTGGGCGTGGTCGCAGTGGACCGCCGTGGCAGCAAGCCTGATCGTCGGCATGATCGCGGGTCGCTTGGCGTTGGTTCGCTGGGGCACGGGACCGATCGTCATGAGAGGCGGTCGGGTCCTCGCTAGCGGCGCCCTGGCGGACGCGCTGTCGCATCAGCTCGCTGCCGATCAGTCTGCAGCCGGCCCGGTGCGGATCGGTGTCAGTTTTCGCGCGAAATCGGGCGAATATTGCCGAACGTTCACCTTGCGCCAAGCCACCGCCCTGGGCGGACTCGCCTGCCGCGCCGCGGATGGCTGGCAGGTCCGCGTGTTGGCCGGCACGGAATCATCCGGCGGCGCCCCGGGTGCATACCGGCAGGCGGCCTCATCCATGCCGCCGGCCGTGATCACCGCCGTCGGCGATCTGATGACCGGCGAGCCGCTCGATGCGCGGGCGGAGGCCGCCGCGCGCGGGCAGAACTGGCAGCGCTGAGCGCGTGCCCTGCCGCGGGCTGCGAGCCCGCGCGACCCGATGGGTTAACATGCAGGATGCTCTGGCTCAAGGCCTTTCACATCGTCTTCGTCGTCACCTGGTTCGCCGGCCTTTTCTATCTGCCGCGACTCTTCGTCTATCACTCTGCCGCAACGGATCCGCCCGGCCGCGAGCGTTTCGTGGTGATGGAGCGCCGGCTCTTCACTCTGATGACGCTGGGTGGTGCGCTCGCCATCGTGTTCGGCATCGCGATGGTTGCCGCGGCACCGGCGTATCTCGCTTTCCTCTGGCTGCGCGTGAAGCTCGCACTCGTGGCCGCGCTCGTCGTCTATCACCTCTGGTGCTACAAGTTGATGAGAGACTTTCGCGATGGCCGCGACGCGCACTCGCAGCGCTGGTACCGGATATTCAACGAGCTGCCGGGTCTTCTCCTCATCGCCATCGTCGTGCTGGCGGTGGTCAAGCCTTGAGTCAGCTCTCCCCGCTCCAATAGCTCACCCGATCCTGCCATGGAGTCCGCGCCGGCGGCGGAACGGAGTCGGCGGGGGCGGTGCCGAGGTAGAGAAATCCCACGATGGCATCTGCGGTCGCGAGACCGAGCGCCAGCTTCACCGTATCGTCATAGGCGGCGTCACCCGTCTTCCACATGGCGCCGAATCCGAGTGCCGTGGCGGCCAGCATCATGTTCTGCGCCGCGGCGCCCGCGGCGAGTATCTGCTCGACGGCCGGAATCTTGGTCTCGGCGTTACAAACCGCCGCCACGACGACGATGAGCGGTGCGCGCAGCGCCTTCTGCCGCTCCCGCTGCAGGGTCTCGGTGCTTGCGGCCGGGAGCTTGCGCTGCAGCAGATCGGCCAAGAGCTCACCGAGGCGCTCGCGCGCCGCGCCGCGGATCACGATGAAACGCCATGGGCGCAGCCGGCCGTGATCCGGTGCGCGCGCGGCACACTCGAGCAGCAGCTCGAGTGCGCTTTCATCGGGAGCGGGTTCGGTGAGAGTCTTGGCGGAGCGGCGCTCCAGGAGGGTGTCGATTGCTTGCATGGCATCATTCTCCCAGATTCCGCGACATGCCGAGGCGCTCCCGGACGGTGTACAGTCATGCTCATGGACCCGACCGAACTGCAAGAGCTCAAGACCTCGATCCGTACCATTCCGGACTATCCGCGCCCCGGGATCCAGTTCAGGGACATCACCACCCTGCTCGGCAACGCACCGATGTTCCGCCGCACGGTAGACGAGCTGGTGCGGCCCTGGGCGGGCTCCAAGGTCGATCGCGTCGCCGGCATCGAGGCGCGCGGCTTCATTCTGGGCGGCGCCGTAGCCCATCAGCTTGCCGCCGGCTTCGTCCCGATCCGCAAGCGGGGCAAGCTGCCTCACGAGACCGTGCGCGTGGCCTACTCGCTCGAGTACGGCCTGGATGAGATCGAGATGCACCGCGACGGGGTAGCCCGCGGGGAGCGCATCATCCTGATCGATGACCTCATCGCCACCGGCGGCACCGCCGAGGCGGCGGTGAAGCTATTGCGCTCCCTCGGCGCCCAGGTCTTGGCGGCCTGCTTCGTCATCGATCTGCCGGATCTCGGCGGCTCCCGCCGGCTCCAGGCGCTCGATGTACCCGTCCGCACCCTTGTCGCTTTTCAGGGACATTAGGTCGAAAGCAAGCCGCGAGATCAAGGGCTTGGGCTGGCTGGCCGCCCGAAGTGCCGCCAGGCGGCTGCGGGCCAATCAGCAAACAAAGATTACTTTACGGTCATCCACGGCTGCACTACCCGGGTTGCGGGGATAATGCGCGCCGCCGGGCCAGAGAGCCCGGGAGATTCCACACTGCTCTCAATCCTCGCTATTTTGGAGACGTCGATGCTCAAGAAGCTCCTGCCCGCCCTCCTCGGCGCCCTGCTGGCTGCCAGCCCGGTCATCGCGGTGACGACCGCTGCCGCTGCTCCCCAGGCCGCGTCGTCGTCAGGCACCATGAAGTCGACCCACAAGTCCAGCAAGCATAAGAAGTCTTCCCATCACTCGATGAAGAAGCACTCCAAGAAGAAGGCCGCGCCGAAGAGCTGAGAGCTCTCGGTCGAAAAAGGCCCCGCCTGGTGCGGGGCTTTTTTTTTGCTCCGGGCACCTGTCTAATCTTCAATCCTGCCCGGAGCCACGATGCCCACCGCGGATACCCCGCTCTCTGCAGCCCGCTTGGACTCGGCGGCAGAGCCGCCCGAGCCACCCAGTGCGGCCTCACAGCGCCACGTGAAGGACCTGGAGAGCCTCATCGAAGCCCGTACGCGCGAGCTCTCGGCCCTCTCGACGCATCTGCAGGTGCTCGCCGAGGAGGAGAAATCGCAGCTCGCCCGCAATCTCCACGATGAGCTCGGAGGGCTGCTGACGGCGGCAAAGATGGACCTCTCGTGGGTGCAATCACGGGTGACGGACCCCGACCTGCAGCAGCGGCTGGCGCAACTCGGCGGCGTTCTCGATGAGGCGATGGACCTCAAGCGCCGCGTGGTCGAGGACCTTCGACCCTCCCTCCTCGACCATTTCGGCCTGCCGACCGCGCTGCGCGCGTACGTGGATTCGGCATGCGCCAAGGCGGGCCTGCGCACGGAGCTCGCGCTGCCGGTGGACGCTGCGCCGATGGCGAAGGACACTGCGATCGCTCTTTTCAGAATCGTCCAGGAGGGCGTCACCAACGTCATCCGGCACGCTAGCGCACGGTCCGTGGCCCTGCGATTCGCACTGGAGAGCGACGCCTATCGGATCACCCTGAGCGACGACGGCAGCGGCTTCGATGCCGCCGATCCCAAGTTCCGCTGGTCACACGGCATCACCGGCATGCGCCAGCGAGTGCGCGCGCTCGGCGGTCAGTTCGATATCCAGTCGACCCCGGGCACCGGCACCACGCTGCGCGTCACAGTTCCCCGCGACCCCTAGGTCGAAAGCAAGTCGGTAAGGGGCCCAGGGCCGCTCCCTGGGCCGCGGGATGAATCCCCGTCGGAGGGCTGGCCGCTCAAAGCGCCGCGGGCGACTTTGAGCCAATCAACGAGGATGGCCGTCGACGACCACTGCTTTCAACTGGGAGATATCCCGCATCTTGTCGAGGAAATAGTCGGCGCCCGCCGCGAAACAGTGGTCGCGCACGAAGTCCGAGGCATAATTGGTCAACACCACCACGAGCGGCTGCGCATCGGGCGGATAGAGCTGCCGCACCTGACGGATGACCGCCACGCCATTGCCCTCGGCAAGCTCGATGTCGACTACGAGCACATCGTAGGTGGCCTCCTGCAGGCGCAACAGCGCCTCGGACTGGGTCGCCGCCTGTCCCGTGACCGAGACGCGCCCAGGCTCCGACAGCAGGTCCACCAGGCGTCGCGACAGCACCGCGGAGTCCTCGATGAGGAGGATGCGCCGCTCGGCCTTGGATGAGCCGTTATCGCCCGGGGATCGCGCTTGAGCGCCCACCACACGCCTCACTGCAGCAGGTTGTTCTTGATGGCGTAGTAAGTCATGTCGGCGTTCGTCTTCATTCCCATCTTCTCCAGTATCCGTGTGCGGTAGGTGCTGACGGTTTTGACGCTCAGGAAGAGGTTGGCGGCGATTTCGGAAACACTGCGTCCCTCCGCGAGCTTGCAGAAGATCTGGAATTCCCGCTCGGAGAGCACGCTGTGCCGCGGCTCGCCCGGGGCGCCCTGCAGCCCGCTCACCAGCATTTCCGCCAGCTCCGGGCTCACGTAGCGGCCGCCGCGCACCGCGGCGCGAATCGCACGACAGAGCTCGCCGTCGTCGGCACTCTTGCTCACGAAGCCGCTCGCGCCCGCCCGCAGCACGTTCAGCCCATACTGGCTCTCCGGATAGGCGCTCAACACCAGCGTCGCCACGGATTCGTGGTGGGACTTGATCTGCCGGAGCACGTCGAGTCCCGACATATCGGGAAGCGAGAGATCCAACAGCAGCACATCGCATGGAGCGGTGCGCAGCAGCGTCAGAACTTCGCGTCCCGTCCTCGCCTCGCCGGCCCAGACGAAATCGGCTTGCGCCTCGATGATCTGCCTCAACCCGAGCCGTACGAGCTGATGATCGTCTACGACCGCGACTCGAATGGCCGCCATCAGGATAGACGCGCGAGCGCGAGCAAGCCTATGGGAGTTGCGGAAGCAGCCAGGGGGGCTGCTGCGCAACGGGCTGTAGGAATCGTCCGACGCCGCCTCAACGCACCGAATCCCGGCCGGTATCGGGCTCCTCATCCTTGGACTGGGTCGGGGGCCGGCTGCCGCCCGTATCCCTGCCATTGTAGGTCTCGAGGCGATTGTAGAGCGTCTTCAGGCTGACGCCCAGGATCTCCGCCGCCTTGCGCTTCACGTGCCCACAATATGCCAGCGTCGCCATGGTGACCCGGCGCTCCACCTCTTCCAGCGGGGTCCCGACGCGGATGGTGATGGTCGTTCCGTCATCGGGCTTGGGCGAAGACGCGTCGGTCAAGGTTATGTCACATTCGATGACATCGTCCGCCATGATGAAGGCACGCTGCACGTAATTGCGCAGCTCACGGACATTGCCCGGCCAGCCGTACTGATACAGGCGTACCAGCGCATCGCGCGAGAACGTCTTGTGCGTCCCCTCGGCACGGTTGAGCTCTTCGAGGAAGAACTGCGCCAGTTGCTCGATATCGGTCTCGCGATCGCGCAGCGGCGGCAGGCGGATGGGAAAGACGTTCAGCCGGTGATAGAGATCCTCGCGCAGCTTGCCGTCGGCTACGGCTCTCTCCGGCTCGCGGTTGGTCGCACAGATCACCCGTACATCGCTGGCGATCGGCTGTGTGCCGCCGACGCGGTTGACGCTGCCGGTCTCGAGCACCCGCAGCAGCTTGACCTGCAGCTCCATCGGCATCTCGGTGATCTCATCGAGAAAGATGGTGCCGCCGTTGGCGCGCTCGAAGAACCCCTTGTGTTGCCGGTCGGCGCCGGTGAAGCTGCCGCGCTCGTGGCCGAAGAGCTCGCTCTCGATGAGCTGCGGCGCAACGGCGCCGCAGTTGAGCGGCAGGAAGGCGCTGGTGCGCCGCCGCGAGAGCTCGTGAGTCGTCTGGGCCGCCAGCTCCTTGCCGGTGCCGCTCTCCCCGATCAACATGACGGTGGCCGAGGTTGGCGCCACGCGCGTCAGCTGATCGTACAGCACCTGCATGCGTTGCGAGCTGCCGAGTATGCGGCCGAAGCGGCCCATGCGCCGCAGCTCGTCCCGCAGCTCGCCGATCTCGTGCTGCAGCGCGGAAGTCTTCTTCGCATGCCGCAGCACGGCCTGCACACGCTCCAGGTCCGCGGGCTTTACCAGGTAATCGCTGGCGCCCGCGCGCAGCGCCGCCACGGCGCTGTCGACGGTCGCATGCCCGGTGACGACGATGACCTCGGTGGCCTCGGGCTGGTCGAGCTCGCGCAGCAGCTCGATGCCCTCACCGTCAGGAAGAAGCAGATCGGTGAGGAGGACGTCGGGACGCTGGCGGCCGAGCTCGATGCGCGCATCGCGCAGGCTGTGGGCGCGAGCCACGGTAAAGCCCTCCATGCGTGCCACCTCCTGCAGCCATTCCACCACGTCCGCGTCGTCGTCGATGATCAAAGCGTGTGCCATGTGCTCGCCTTCAGCCCGTAAAGGGCGGTCAACTGTATGCTCTCCACCACGCGCCGCCAAGCGCGAGCGGAGCTGTGCCCGCGCGGGCTCAAAGCGCTGCACCCGGAGTGGGTTTTCTCGCGGTGAGAGCCGACACCGCGCCCGAGATGACGGATACGACTATCACCACGAGCACGGCGCTTTCGAGTTGCCTCCCGAACACCGCCGGCAGATCGTGGCCGGGGACGAGCGCGAGGCAGTAGAGCGCCGCCGGGCCGCGCGCGGCGAAGAGCTCGACCATGCGCCGCTGCGCTGACGTTACCGAAGGTTGTCCGAGGCCGAGACGTACCGCGAACGGCCTCACCAGAATCAAAAGCACCGCGGCGTAGAGTACCGCGCGCGGGGTGAAGTCCCCGGCGCCGAGCAGCGTGCCGAGCAACACCATCAGGACCACTGTCGCGCCCCGCTCCGCCCGGCCGGCAAACCTCAGCACGCGCATGCCGAGCGGTTGCTTGCGCGTGATGCGCCGCCGCCCGCCGTGTGACAGCGCCAGCCCGGCGCCGAGAGCGGCCAGAAGCGCGTCCGCCCGCAGAGCGAGCGCACAGACATACGCGAGCACGCCAGTGGCGAATACTATCATCTCCTCGAGCAGGTCCCCCTGACGGTCGCGATCGATCAGCGCCAGCCAGCGCGATGCCGCCATGCCGATCAGCCAGCCGACGGCCGCGCCACCGGCAAGAGCCCAGAAGAAGGTGAGCGTCAGGGAGCCGAGCATGACGCCGCCAGCTGCCGTCAAGCCCATCCGCGTCAGGACCAACACGACCACCGGCGCCGCGATCGCGCTCGTGATGGCACCCTCCGACGCGAGAGCAAACGGTACCAGCTCCTGTTCGCCATCTCCTGAAGCGTACGCGTCGGACGCCAGCACCGCATCGGTGGGCGCGAGAATGGCCGCCAACAGCAACGCTTGCAGCAGGCTCATCCCGAAGATCACACACGCCGCCCCGGCCGACAGCAGCGCCGCGGAGACGGCCGTGAGCGAGGCAAGCTGCAGCGGCGCCCGCCAGGGAGCCCGTTCGAGCGGCGCGCGCAGGCGCAGCCCCGCGCAAAACAGGCATACCAACAGAACCGCTTCGCTCAGCGACTGGATGAGCGCGCCATCGTCGTGGAGCTGCGGCTCGATGAGCCTCAGCCCCAGGGGGCCCACCAGCAGCCCCACACCGATCCCCACGATGACCGGGCTCGTAGACCATCGCGCCAGGGGGAACTCGGTCCTAGTGTTGACCTGCTTGTGCACCGGGAGCCGCTCCATCGCCGCGAACAGGTCGCTGCACGCGACAGCCGCGGATCGCATCGTGAGTGCTCATCAGGACCTCGAACTGGCGCAGCACGGCGTCGCGCACGCAATCCGGGAGGTGATCGTCCAACGCGTTGCGATACGCCTCCAGGATCCAGCTCTCTCCGCGCTCGCAGACATCGAGAATAGCTCCATCTTCGCCGCGCGCAAGAGCGGCGCGCAAACCTGCCCAGCCGCTGCGCCAGATGCGGGCGGCCGCCGCGGCGGTCTGGCGCCCGCCGCCCAGCCGCTCGAGCAACGCCTCGAGCTCGCCGATGGCGGCGACGCATTCGGCACCGCCGCGGGCACAAAGCTCGCCCAGGGGGCTCGTACCGAGCGACGCGGCACACAGCTCCAGCGCCTTCTCGCTGTCCCGGTGAACGGATATGAGTTCCCGCAGCGCTACTATCGTGTACTTATGGCTCATGCGCTCCACCTTCGGGCTATCCCGTAGACGCGAGAGATGCGCCCCGGGGTAAGGAAACGGGCGGATGCTTAAGCAGGAGATGTGCCATGTGCCTCGGAAGCACCCTCGCCCCACCAGCGCCGCCAGCTCGGCCGCAACCGGCTGCGCCTCGGCTGCACAATTTTCACCTGCTGTACCTTTTTACAGAGGCTGGCAGTGCCCCCGGGCTCCGGGACCCCCAATAGGCCGCGGGACCAAGCTGGCATGGCCGTTGCATCGAGTGGCTAGACCCCCCGTTTGGCGGGCTGTCGTGCGACCAGCCCGCTCTTTTTTTTTTTGCGTCCCTGCTTGCGCAAAGAGCGGCTTCCTGCCGCTTTGCGCAGGCCCCGCCTGTGACCGCATTCGACCCCGCGGCCCCGGGAACGGCCCGGGGCCGCTTGATCAATCGCTTTCGGACGGTGCCGGAAAAGACGGTGCCAGAAGAGAGAAGCGCGCCGCGGAGCAGGGATGGCTTGCTTTCGCACGTCGCTAGGTTCAGATTCCGATTTCATCTCATCTAGTGCGAGCGGAGGGTCTCCAATGCATCAGATGGTGAATACGGAGCAGGCTACCGCAATACACCAAGCGCTC
>Ga0335075_10008479_pt1 | contig 15738 bp, 10 predicted proteins | sample Lox_Sample_24_FD_206723 | JGI IMG/M metagenome (GOLD analysis project Ga0335075, IMG submission 206723) | Soil microbial communities from Loxahatchee National Wildlife Refuge, Florida, United States - Lox_Sample_2.4 | ecosystem: Environmental > Terrestrial > Soil > Wetlands | place: USA... | reverse complement strand
CTCCGTCGTCGGTTACCCAGACTCGCAGGGTCTGCTCGCCGTGGCGCAATCCGATCGCGCACCGGCGGGCGCGGCTGTGCTTGGCCACGTTGGTCAGAGCCTCGGCGACCACGAAATACGCGGCCGACTCGACAGCGGCGTCCAGCCGGTCCAGGGGGCCAGCATCGAGCTCAACGGGCACGGTCGAGCGCGATGCCAAGGCCGCCAGTGCCTCTCTCAGGCCGCGATCGGTGAGGATCGGCGGGGCGATGCCCCTGGACAGGGCGCGCAGTTCCGCCAGCGCTTCCTGAGTCTGGGCGATCGCGTCGGCCAGTGCCTCCCGGGCGGCCTCCGGCCTGCTGTCGAAGTGGTGCTGGGCGCGGCCCAGTTCCATTGCCAGGCGGACGAGCCGTTGCTGGGGCCCGTCGTGGATGTCGCGTTCCAGTCGGCGCAGCGCGACTGCCTCGGCGGTCACCGCGGCGACTGTCTGGGCGCGGGCGCTGTCGCGCTCCTGCTCCAGCCCGCTGATCCTGCGGTGCAAGGCGGACGCGTCCGACAGCAGCGTCTGGCCGAGCCGGGCCTGGGCGGCGACACACGCCCTTGTCACCAGCGGCAGGGTAAGGAGCAACAGCAGGCCGGTCACGGTCCCGACCGTGGCCCGGTCGGCCGGTGTCGTCAGCCCCAGGCTCAGGTCGATGTGGGTCTGGGCGCTGCCGAGGTAGAACGTGTTGGGCCGCAGCGTGGCGGCGGACATTGCGGGGTTGCGCAAGGTGAACGTAGCGCCGGCGATGCCGACGAACCACCACAGGTACGTCAGAACCGAGGTGACCAGCGCAACCGGCGCCACGACCACCGCGTGGGCGACGTCCAGCCACAGCCCCGGGTCGGACGCGGCAGCTGTCCCCTCACGTCTCGACGCACCGCCCGTACCCTGGGCCTCGATGGCCGTCGACCGCACCTTGGCGATCCGCCACCGTTCAACGTCGGCAAACCACCGGGCCGGTGCTAGAACGACGGCCACGAGCTGCGACCCGCCCGGCACCAGCCAACCGAGCGTTCCAATGCACAGGCCGCCAAGCACCAGTAGCAGGCCAGCCGCAGCGATCAGTGGCGCGGTGAGCAGGTAGAGCGACTCCACGAGCGTGCGACGCCCTATTCGGAAGAGGAACGCGGTGCCCGGCCGCCACCGACCCCGGACAGTAGAGGGGAACGCCTCGATCATGGCCCCAGCCTAAGCCGCTGATCTGGGCCGAGCCGCCGACCGCGCGGGCCGTGGCAGTGGCGTGGCGGCTCAGGCATCTCGGCGGGCCAGCGCCCAGGCCCCGGCCGCGAGTGCCGCCGCCGCGTAGACGCACAGCAGGGCGAACGCTGCGCCGGGCGACAGCGCGGGTGGTTCCGGCCTGACGACGGTCAGCGACAGCGCCGCTATCTGCTCGGGCAGGAAGCGCACGACATTGTCCTGGACCGAGGTGCCGAGCGGGGCGACGAGCAGCGGCAGCAGGAACTCGACAGCGACAACCGCGCAGATGGCGCCGGCGGCATGCCGGATGACCGCGCCGAGCCCCAGGCCGATCATCGCGATCAGCCCCGGATAAGCGCCGGCCAGCAGCACCGCGCGCAGCACTCCAGGCTGGCCGAGGGCAGCATGCGGGGCCGGTGCCTGAAGCGCCGCCTGGCCAGCGATGAACGCCAGGAAGGTGAAGACCTCCCCGGCCGCCAGCATCACGGCCCCTTGTACCGCCGCCTTCGCGGCGAGCACGAGCGGTCGCCTCGGAATTGCGGCGAACGTTGCACGGATCATGCCGGAGGAGAACTCCGACGTCACCGTAAGCACACCGAGGACCCCGGCCAGCAGCTGCCCCAGCAGCAGCCCGGTGAAGATGCTGTCGTGGACCGGGTCGAAGGACGCGCGCTCGGCGACCGACAGCTGCGAGTAGCCCTCATGGGTCATCGCGAGCACGCCCAGGCCGATCATGCCGGCCCCGAAGAGCACCACGACGAACCAGGTCGAGCGGAGAGTGCGGAGCTTGCGCCACTCCATCTGGGCGACGGTACGGAAACCGTAGCGGTCGCGGGAGCGGCAGGCGGCGCGGCGGCTGAGCGTCGCGTTTGTCATTACAGGCTCCCCGAATAGTCGGTGACGCCACCGGTCAACTGGAAGAACGCTTCTTCCAGGGAGCTGGCGCGCGCGGACAGCCGGGCGACCGTGGTCTGCGCGAGCAGCCGACCCTGGCCGATCACGATGAGCGCGTCCGCGGTGTGCGCGATCTCGCTGATCAGGTGGCTGGAGACAAGCACGGCCCGTCCCTGGGCAGCGAGGTACTTCATCAGGTTGCGGATCCACCGGATGCCGTCGGGATCCAGGCCGTTGGCCGGCTCGTCCAGTAGCAGGACCGGCGGGTCGCCGAGCAAGGCGGCGGCGATGCCCAGCCGCTGGGACATGCCGAGCGAGAACTTCCCGGCGCGCCGGTCAGCGGCCTTCTCGATGCCGGTGATGGCGAGGACCTCGTCAACCCGCTGCCGGCCGATCGCGTTGCTGGCTGCGAGCGCGGTTAGGTGGGCGCGGGCGGTGCGGCCCGGGTGGAACGCCTTGGCATCGAGCAGCGCGCCTACCTCGCGGAGCGGCCAACGGAGCTCGCCGTATGTCTTCCCGCCGAGCCGGACCTGTCCGGCGTCCGGCCGGTCCAGACCCATGATCATGCGCATCGTGGTCGACTTGCCTGCGCCGTTCGGGCCAAGAAATCCGGTCACGGTGCCGGGCTGCACATCGAAGCTCAGACTGTCCACCGCGAGCGTGGACCGGTAGCACTTCACGAGGCCGCGTGCCTCGATCATCGGAACCTCCAGTGACGTGTCGTCGCGGCTGCGTTATTGCAGCAGGCGTGACACGCCCGGTGGCGCAAGCACGCTGTCGTCCGCGTCTGGCACCGACGTTACGAACTGGAGATCGGCCGGGGAATGCGGCGCGCACCCGTCTTCCTGGTGTGGCTAGCCACAGGGCACCCGACAGTTCGGGCGCGATTGGCGCGCGATAACTACGACTGTTAATCAGTCGAGATTCGGCCAGTTCAGTAGCTGCGGGACAAGCTCGGTCGCCCCCTCGACATGCAGCTCCCCGATCAGGGTGCGCCGGTAGAAGGCGAGAACCATGTCGCTCGGGTCCGCCGTGACCGTCGCGGTCGGCTTCGCGCTGCCGTGCTCGTCTCCGAGCAGCACCGTTACGGCGGGCGTCTCGAGGTCCAGCACCCAGCTCCCGCCCGCTCCCGTCTCCAGCACGACGGTGCCCGGCTCGTACGGCCACGGGCCGTTGGTGAGAAGCTCGACGGTGAGGTACTCACCGACACCGTCGGCAGCGGCCGCGGGCGGGAGCGGCTGAGCCTTTCCTGCCGCCTGCTGTGCATCGAACGCATGCACGGCGGCCTCCTGCACTTGATGCCTGGCCACGGCGCCGGACGTCATCGGCGCGCCAGAGGCCTCCCACCAGGTCCAGCACATGCGGTCGGGCCCGGCATTGCGCAGCTCAAGCACCAGCCGGTCGGTGGCGTCCGCGGACCAGGCCAGCAAGTCGCCTTGGGGGGCAGTGTCGCCGACCCGGTCGGGGCCCGGCGGGTTGGCAGCCTCGCCGGCACCCACGGCAGCAGTCCAGAACAGCTGCACTTCGCCAAGGTGAGCGATCAGGTCCGCGACCTTCCAGTCCGGGCAGTCGGGAACCTGGGCATCGAATCCTGCCTCAGCGGCAGCGGATCGCAAGGCCCTGGAACGGTCCTCGATGAGATCGAGCATGTCGGGGAAGCTGAGTTTCTCCATGCGAGCGTTCTAGCACGGCCTGCTGACATCCGGACCGCCCGGTAACTCCCCGGTGCCCACCACCAGCCAAAACGCGGTTGCCTAACCGGTCGTGTTCTGCTCGCATTAGCTGGCCATTTACCGGGCTCAGCCAGATTGGCGTGTGTTTGTGCAGGTCATGCACGGTGCGTTCAGTGGGAATCTCGGTACCAAATGCGCTATACAAGTCTTGGCGCGAGGGAGGGCGATGCAGTCACCAGAGCAGCATCCCGCTCTGCCCGGTCGTACGGCCGTGCAGAGCTGGCTAGCTCGCCTTCGACAGTTCATCAGCGCCGCGCCATTGTGGGCAAAGATCCTGCTGATCATCGCGCTCTGTTTCCTGGCCGCTCCGCTTGTGTCAATCGCGCTATTCGCCGGGCTGATCTACGCACCGTACGCGCTCTGGCGGGGCGAGCGCTCCCCGCTGGCCACGGCGTCGGTGGCCCTGTGGGGGATTGCCCTGGTCGCTGCGCGCACCCATGGGCTAGATGAGCCCCGGTACCTGCTCCTGCTGCTGCCGCCGGTAGTCGCAATCCTCGCGCACATCGGGGTACTGGGCCGCTGGCCGGTGCCATGCCGCACGACCGGGTGGGTGCTGCTCTGGGCGCTACCGATCGGTGTGATCATCACCACGCTCCGGATCGGGCGCACCCAGGTACTGCTGGGACCTGCTACCGCATGGCTGATAGCGCTCGTGGTGCTTGGCTGGCGGCTCGCCAAGGCGATGCAAGATAGCCGAGAGTACAGCCGCAGGACAGGGGTTAGCGCGACGCCGGCCGCGCACGCGCTAGCCTCCGCCAGGCCAGGACCAGCTGGCTCGATCGGAGGCGGTTACGCGGCTGGCCCCGGTGCGGCGCCCGGCGCCGGCAAGGCCGGAGGCTCCGGAGCGGCAGCAGGACCCGGAATGGCCGCCACGGCCGGGACTGCTGCGCCATCAGGATCGCCCCAAGCAGGTATGGTCCGCCCGACGGCCCAAAGCGCTGCGCACGCTGCGCAGACCGCCGGCGGCGTGCGAAACCCCGATCGCGGCCAGCAGGCGCGCGCTGGGCAGCAAGCGACAGCGCAGTGGCCGCACATCACCGTGGACGAAGCAATGGCCGAGCTCACGGCGATGGTCGGCCTGACTGCCGTCAAGGACCAGATCCGCTCGATCACCGCGTCGGTGGAGGCTGCCCGCCGCCGCGCGATCGCCGGCCATGGCGCCGAGAAGCCGATGCAGCACTTCGTTTTCCTCGGCCCGCCGGGTACCGGCAAGACCGCCGTCGCGCGCATCCTCGCCAAGATCTTCTATGCGTTCGGCCTGCTGGATTCGCCTGCCGTCGTCGAGGCGCAGCGCGCCGACCTGGTCGGCGAGTACCTCGGCGCGACGGCGATCAAGACCAACCAGTTGATCGACTCAGCGCTCGGTGGCGTCCTGTTCATCGACGAGGCCTACAGCCTGGTGAACGAGTCCGACGGGCAGGGTGACCGGTTCGGCAACGAAGCCGTCCAGGCACTGCTCAAGCGGGCCGAAGACGACCGGGAGAATCTGATCATCATCCTGGCCGGCTATGAGCGCCAGATGGAGACGTTCCTATCCGCCAATCCCGGGCTCAATTCGCGGTTCGGAATCCGGGTCAAGTTCCCGACCTACTCACCAGCCGAGCTGATGGCACTGACCGAGCACGCGCTAGCCGCCAAGAGCGAGCTCCTCGACCCAGACGCCCGTCCCGTGCTACGCGAGATCTTCGACGAAGTCGGCCGCCGCCGGCTCGCCGACGAGCTGGGGAACGGCAGGTTCGTTCGCAGCCTGCTGGCCAGGGCCGGCCAGCAGCGGGACGTGCGGGTGATGGGCGCGTCAGCCGAGCCGACCCCGACCGAGCTGGTGACCCTCCGCGGTGAGGACCTGCGGCTGGCGTACGCGGAGCTGACGACGAGATTCCGCGGCTATACCGACACACCGACGGTCGACGGCGCGCTAGCCGAACTGGACGCGCTCGTCGGCCTTGAGCCGGTCAAGCGCCAGGTGCACGAGATCGTCGCGCAGCTGCAGGTGGCCAGGCTCCGGGACCGGCAGGGGCTGGCCAGCCAGCCACCGTCGCGGCACTTTGTCTTCACCGGCCCGCCTGGCACCGGGAAGACCACCGTGGCCCGCATCATCGGCCGCATCTTCGCCGCGCTCGGCCTCCTGGTGCGGCCGGAGGTGATCGAGGCGCACCGCGGCGATCTCGTCGGCGAGCATCTCGGCTCGACAGCGATCAAGACGTCGAAACTGATCGACTCGGCGATGGGTGGCGTCCTGTTCATCGACGAGGCGTACGCGCTGCACAACGACGCCTACGCTGGCGGTGACGCGTTTGGCTCCGAGGCGATCGCCACCCTGCTCAAGCGCGCCGAAGACGACCGGGAACGGCTCGCCATCGTGCTGGCTGGCTACACCGACGACATGGACAGACTGCTGCGCAGCAACCCCGGCCTGGCCTCCCGCTTCAGCACGAGGATCACCTTCCCCAGCTACACCGCGGCTGAGCTCAGCGAGATCGCCAGGGTCATCGCGGCGAACGCAGGCGACGCCTTCGACGCTGACGCGCTGCCAGTGCTGCATTCGATTTTCGTGCAGGCTGTCGAGAACGGGCGGATCGATGTGCTGGGGAACGGCCGGTTCGCCCGTTCGCTATTCGAGCGCGCCTGCGCCTCCCGTGACGTCCGGGTTTCGCTGCGAGGTGACCAGGCCACCACCAGGGACCTGACTACTGTGCTCGCGCCCGACCTGCTCACCGCATATCGCGAGCTGGCCGGCTGACACCGGGGATGAGCCGGCTCGCTGGTCTCGGGCAGGAGTGCCACGCATCCTCGGCCATCGTGATCACGCAAACGGCGTGAGGGCCACGCCTGCCCGCTCCAGCGCGGTGCGGACCGCGCTGGCCAGAACGACCGCGCCGGGCGTGTCCCCGTGCACGCAGATCGAGCGCGGGCTGATTTCCAGCGCGGCACCGGAGATCGTCGGCACAGTGCCGTGCACGGCCATGGCCACGGCGCGGGCGGCTACGATCTCCGGGTCGGTGAGCACCGCGCCCGGCTCGCTCCGCGGCACGAGCGAGCCGTCGTCGCGGTAGGCGCGGTCAGCGAACGCCTCAGTCACCGCAGGCATCATGAGGTCGGTTACCGCCGCCTCCAGCGCCGAGCCCGGCAGGGTCAGCACTGGTAGTCGCGGGCCGTAGGCGCAGACGGCCGCGGCGATGGCGGCGGCCTGCTCCGGGTCGCGGGCGGCGCGGTTGTGCAGAGCGCCGTGCGGCTTGACGTACCCGACCCGGCCGCCCTCCGCCTTGGCTATCCCGTCCACCGCGGCCAGCTGGTACAGGACTTCCGCGGCAAGCTCGTCCGGCGGCACGGTCATTTCCCGGCGCCCGAAGCCGGCCAGGTCGCGGTAGGACACCTGAGCGCCGATCGTAACGCCACGGGCTATTGCCGTCGCGCATGCGCGCCGTATCGTCAGCGGGTCCCCAGCGTGGAATCCGCAGGCGACGTTCGCGCTGGTCACGATCCCTAGCAGGGCGTCGTCATCGCCGAGCCGCCAGGTGCCGAAGCTCTCGGCAAGATCTGCGTTGAGGTCAACGACCGGGTGCGCACTGCTCACCGGCATACCACTGTCAGCCGGGCCGCCGTCAGCTGCGGCGGCCACCGCTAGCCGGCTCCTCGGGCGGCAGGCTGGCCAGGGCCGCCGCGATGTCAGCTTCGCCCGTCCCGGCCGAGCGGATCGTGTCGATGAGCAGGTGCAGCACCTGATGCCGGTCTTCGCCTAGGTCGAGCAGGCGCTGGGCCGCTTCCCACAACTCTGGCGGATCGCCTCGCCACAGCCGGTCGGCTAGCGCGATGTGCTTGTCAAGATGCTCTGCGCTGACGCGGTAGGCAGCGTCGGTGTGCTGGCCTATCGCGTCGTCATGATCGGCCGCGAGCAGAGTGCGCCGGTCCGCGTGGGTCGCCGGGTTCAGCGTTGACAGGTTGACGCCGCGGTAGCTGCCACGCAGCAGCGGGAAAGCGAAGAGGCGGCGGGTCAGCGCCTCCAGGTCCCCGTCGGGCAGCAGACGGGCGATCATGTCCGCGTCCAGGCCGAACGAGGCGGGATCACGGTATGCCGTCGGGAACGTGCGCATCGCGTCGAACACCGCGTCCAGCGTGGCGGCTACGGCGCCGGCGTCCAGGCCGGATTTCGGGCCGGCCCACCGTGCCCAGGCGAGCAGCACGTGCGGCATCGCCTCCTGATCGGCACGCGAGAGCACCACCTTGCGCGGCAGCCAGTCCAGCAGGAACGTTTCGGCCTTGGCCGGACTGACCCGCAGCGGCCGGCCGAAGTCGCGATCGCAGCCGTACTCCACGATGTGGTCTGCGCACCTGCTGGCGGCCTGCCGGTCGGACAGGTCTTCCGCCTCGTCAGATGCCAGGAACTCGGCTGCCAGCATGGCTTGCCGGTCTTTGCGCCAGACTGCCCGCCGGGCCGCCGCGGTGATCGCCGGAGCGGCTGGCGCGGAGTCGAGGCTGGCCGCCCCGGCCGGCAATACCGGCGGCAGCGTGCGGACCCTGGCCCGGATGAAGGCATGGTAGGAGGGGAACGACGCGCTGACCGGGGGATCAGTGGCATTCTCGGTCGCGGCGAGTGCAGTCGCGAGGATCTTGCGGGCCAGTGGCGGGTCGACCTGGCTGAAGGACTGGCCGGTGCTCTCGGCGTCCCGGCAGTAGTCAAGCAACTTGCCGACTTGCGATGTCACCCAGCCATCCTTGGCCAGACCGCCAGCGTTGTAGTCGACGACGACGACCAGCGCGTGCTGCTCCTGGCCCGCATAGCTGAAGACACAGACGACCTCGTCGCGGTCGCCGAACAGGTCGGAGTTGACATAGCACTCGGCTGCCTCGACCGCGCCGACGTGCTCGGCCCAGGCAGGACGGGCAACTCCCTGGTCCATCAGCCTCAGCGCAGCTCGCTCCGCCTGGACCGCCTGTCGGGAGGTACCCAGGCACGCGATCCCCGATAGCAGCGCCAGCGCCGCCGGGCTGCCCTGCTCAGCTGCGTAGCCGACCAGGCCCTCGCCGACAAGCTCCTCGATCTCGGCCCGGCGCCTGGCGTTACGCGCGCCGCGGCTGCCCTGCTGTCCCCACCAGGTCCCGAGCAACTCGCTGACCATCAGCTCGGCGTCCAGCGGGCTGCGTACGGCCAGCAGTTCACGGGCAGCGCGCAGCATCTCGGCGAAGAGGGCATTGGGCGGCGGGCCGGCCAGCCCGGCAACGCCAGCCCGGCGGCCGCCGGCCGCGCCCTGATGCCCCCTGTCGCCCGCGGGTTCTCGGCGTCGGCTCTGGGGGGTCACTGTTCTAGCTTGTCAGATTTCGCGAGCGGGTACGCCCTGCCTCGCCATCTGACTGCCCGATTCTTGGCGTCCGAGGTGGTTCGCCGGAATCGTCGGTCAAGAACTGGGATCGTTCCTGCCGTCTTTCGGGCGAAAGGCGCATTAGTCCGGTAGCGTCCTATCGACGCATGCCTGCCGCCGGCTCGACCACGCTCGGGCGCTGACTTCTGCCCCAGCCAGCATCGCGCGGCTTGGCGTGGCGCGTCTGGTACAGGTACATAAGCCATAATTAGGGACTCGCGCAGGTGACTGCGCGGGCGGCCCGCTTCGAGGTGCGAGAAGGACGGCGGATTCCAGATGCGAGCAGGACTTGCGGCGACGCGGCGAGCCCGGAGGCGAAGCGGCGGGCACCGCCGCGGCGGCACCATAGGGGCGTGCTGCGCCGCAGTGGGCCTCCTCCTGTTGCTGGCCGCCTGCGGGCCCGCGTCGGGCTCGCCATCCGGCCAGGTGCCGGCCGCAAGCAGCGGCGGTACGGCCGTCACCTATGCAATGCAACCGGGGGGCCAGGCACAGTACCCGTTCCCGTTCATGGGCGCGAACCAGGGACAGTTCGACAGCGTCTACAACGTCGACGAGTTCCAGTACCTGCTGTACCGGCCGCTGTACTGGTTCGGCGAGGGCGTGCACCCCTACATGAACCCGCAACTGAGTCTGGCCTTGCCGCCCGTATATCACGGCAACGAGGTCGTCATCAGGCTGAAGCGCAACTACCACTGGTCGAACGGCGAGCCCGTCGACGCGCAGGACGTCGTGTTCTGGCTGAACATGATGAAGGCGGAAGCCGGGAACGATGTCTACGAGACTGCAACCGGCCTGCCCAATGACGTGAGCAACGTCCGCGCGGTCGGCAACTACGAGGTGACGATGCACATCACCACGTCGTTCTCGCAGTCCTGGTTCTCCAGCAACGAACTGAGTGAGATCACCCCCATGCCACTGGCGTGGGACGTTACGTCCCCCGCCGCCAAGCCTGGCTCGGGCGGCTGCTCGGCGGCGAGCTACTCGTCGATCAAGGTAAACCCGGCTACCGCCACACTTACGCATCCTGCGCCGTCGCCGCTGACCGCTTCTGCACAGGCGTGCCTTAACGTTTTCAGCTACCTGACCGCGCAGTCGTCGAAGCCCCCGGCCTCATACGCGTCGTCCCCGCTCTGGAGCGTCGTCGACGGCCCGTGGAAGCTCCAGAAACTGGACGTCGCCGGCAACCTGACGCTGGTTTACAACAACAAGTACGGCGGCCCGGTAACCCCCGGCCACATCACGACGTTCACCGAGCTGCCCTTCACCTCTGAGCAGGCCGAGTACAACGTGCTGCAGGACCCGACCGCAGGCCAGACAATCGACGTCGGCTACCTGCCGACGGTGGATGCGCCGACCCCGGCAGCCGGGGCCCTGGTCGGCGCCAACCCGTCAACTCTGCCGAACTACCAGCTCAGCGCCCAGTATCTCTGGCAGCTCAGCTACATGCCCTATAACTTCAGGAACACCACCGGCCAGGCACCGATCTTCGACCAGCTGTACTTCCGGCAGGCGTTCCAGATGCTGGTCGACCAGGAGGGCGTGATCAACGGGCCGTTGCACGGCTATGGCAAGCCGACCGTCGGCCCGGTCACCTCCTACCCGCAGACCACGTACTTGTCAAAGCAGGTGGTGCACGAGGGCGACCCGTGGGCGCTGAACATCCAGAAGGCGAAGTCGCTGCTCAGCAGGAACGGCTGGAAACTCGAAAACGGCACCTTCACCTGTGCCCATGCCGGCACCGGCAGCGGCGAGTGCGGTGCGAAGATCCCGCCCGGCCGGCAGCTGAAGTTCACCATGGACTACGCCTCCGGAATCGACTGGATGCAGTCCGCGGCCCGCGAGCTCGCCTCGAACGCGTCCCTGGCTGGCATCCAGCTCACCCTGGTTCAAGAGCCGTTCCTTAATGTCGTCTCGGCAGCATTCGGCGAAGGCCCGTCCTGTACGCCTTCCAGTTGCACCTGGCAGCTGGCCCTCTGGGGATCATGGACCTACTCGCCCGACTACCTGCCAACGGGGGACACGCTGTTCGAGGGAAACGTCTTCAACAACGCGGGCGACTACGACAATCCAGAGAACAATGAGCTGATCAGTAAAACCCTGCAGGCCAGGACGTCGGCCCAGTTTGATGCAGCGATGCACGCGTGGGACACGTACGCGACTAACAACTTGCCAGTGGTGTACGAGCCGGATCAGGCGACGCTGGTGGAGACGATCAAGGGCCTGGACATCGGTTCACTGAACAGCACGGGAACGATCACCCCGGAAGAGTGGCACTACCTGAAGTGAACCGCAGCCGCCCCCGCGGGCCCGACTCGTGACGGCGTACCTAGCCCGCCGCGTCCTGCAGGCTGTCGCCGTGGTGCTGCTGGTGACGCTGATCGTGTTCGGACTGATCCGGCTCGCGCCCGGCGCGGCGGCTGTAGGGGTGCTCGGCAACGGATCGGCGCATCAGCAGTTCCTGGCTCAGTACCTGATCTGGCTTGGCCGCGTGCTCGGTGGCAACCTTGGCCGGTCGGCCAGGCTGAACGAGAGCGTCGGCGCACTGCTGGCGGCCAGCCTGCCGCGGACGCTGGTGCTGACGAGCGTCTCGACGCTGCTCGCCCTGCTGATCGCGGTCCCGGTAGGGCTACTGCAGGCAGTGCGCAGGAACTCCGCAGCCGACCATCTACTGCGCAGCGTGACCTACCTGTTGTACAGCATGCCGCCGTTCGTGCTCGGCTCTGTGCTGATCCTCTACTTCGCGATTGACAAGCACGTCTTCGGAGCAGAAGGCCCGCAGGCACCCGCCATCGGCGGATTCATCAGCGACCCGCGCGACCTGACGCTGCCGGTGCTGACGCTCGCCCTGATTACGATCGCGACGTTTGCCAGGTACATGCGATCATCGGCGCTGGACAGCCTTGGCCAGGAGTACGTGCAAGCAGCGCGAGCACGCGGTGGCGGGCAGCGGCGGGTGGTAGTCAGCCACGTGCTGCGGAACTCCCTCGTTCCCGTCGTGACGCTCCTCGGCCTCAGCTTCCCGCAGATCGTCGGCGGTGCACTGGTCGTGGAAATCCTCTTCAACATCCAGGGCATGGGCTGGCAGATCTGGCAGGCGGCCGTCAATCACGACTTCCCGGTAACGCTCGGTTTCACGCTCGTCATCGGCGTGGCGGCAGCGGTGGGCTCACTGCTGGCCGATATCGGTTATGCAGTGCTCGACCCGCGAGTCAGGGACGCGCGCCGATGACAGCGAACCAGGCAGCCCCGGACAACCGTCGGCCGCTGGAACGGGTACGTGGCGCACTCGGGGTCTCGCTCGCCGGCGCGGGGACCGCGGAGCCGGCTGCCACGCCCGTCCGCGGTAGCCGCGGCAGGCACGCCGGTCCGGCCGCCAGCCCGCCTGGTGCGGCCGCGCAGCGCGCGGCCATAGCCAGCCGGACCCGCCGCAGCCTTGCTGCCTGCCGGGCCAATCCGCTGGCCACTGCCGGGGCGGTCATTGTCGTGGTGATGGCAGCGTTCTGCTTCTTGGGCCCGCTGTTCTACCACACTGACCAGGCGCATGTTTTCCTGTCAGAGGCCAACCTCGGGCCGCGGTCGGGTCACCCGCTCGGCACCGATGGCGACGGTCAGGACGAGCTCGGCCGCTTGATGGCGGGCGGCCAGGTCTCGCTCGAGCTCGCGGCGATGGCCGGAATCCTGGCTGCCCTGCTGGGGTCGCTGTGGGGTGCGGTGGCGGGCTACCTTGGCGGTGTCGCTGACGCGGTCATGATGCGCGTCGTGGATGCTGCCATCGCCATCCCCGCGGTCGTCCTGCTGTTGCTGCTGATGTCCATCTACCGGCCGTCGACCACGATGCTAGTGCTGGTTATCGCCGCGACCTCGTGGCTGAGCACGGCCCGCCTGGTCCGCGCGGAGGCGCTCACGCTGCGCATGCGGGAGTATGTCCAGGCGGCAGTCGTCATGGGCGGCGGCGGGTTGCGCATCATCGTGCGGCACATCGCGCCGAACGCCGTCGGAACTATCGTCGTGAACGTGACATTCCAGATCGCCAACGCGATCCTGATCCTGGCCACTCTGAGCTTTCTGGGATTGGGAGTGCAGTTCCCGAGCGTGGACTGGGGTGACATGATCGGCGCGGCGACGCAGACCATCTCTGACGGATACTGGTGGGAAATCCTGGCGCCCGGGGCCGCGATCACGCTTGTCGTGGTCGCCTTTGCCATGCTGGGCGACGGTCTGCGGGATGCGTTCTCGGCAGCCGGCTACGACGCCACGCCAGGCGCCGCCGCTGACGCGGTCCGGCCAGCAGATGACCAGGGCATAGCGTGAGCGAGCAGCCGCCAGGCCCGGTGCTGCAGATCACCGACTTGCATACCGAGATCCGCCGCAACGGGGTGACAGTCAGGGCGGTCGACGGTGTCAGCCTGACGGTCGGCGCGGGGGAGTGCCTCGGCCTGGTGGGCGAGTCAGGCTGCGGGAAGACGATGACGGCTCGGTCTGTCATGCGCCTGCTTCCGGCCGGCGGGGCCGTCACAGCCGGCTCGGTGGTGCTGGCCGGGACAGAGCTCACCGCCCTCGCTGAGCGGGATATGCAGAGTATCCGGGGCAACGACATCGGGATGGTGTTCCAGGACCCGTCACACTGCCTGGACCCGACGATGCCGGTCGGCCGGCAGATCGCCGAGTCGGTAGTCGTGCACAAGGGCGCGGGCCGGCGTGCCGCGGCTGAGCGTGCCGTCGAGATGCTCAGCCTGGTCCGGATAGCCGAGCCGGACCGTGTGGCCGGTGAATACCCGCACCAGTTGTCCGGCGGGATGCGGCAGCGGGCCATGATCGCGGCCGCGCTCGCCTGTGAGCCCCGGCTGCTGATCGCAGACGAGCCCACGACCGCGCTGGACGTGACAACTCAGCGCGACATCCTTGAGCTCATCGGCGAGCTGCGGGCACAGCTCGGCATGGCGGTCATCCTGGTCACCCATGATCTCGGCGTGATCGCCGGACGGACCGAACGGGTCGCGGTCATGTACGGCGGGCGGATCATCGAGCAGGCGGCGACTAGCGAGGTCTTTGCCGGACCCCGGCATCCCTACACCGAGGCGCTGTTCGACTCGCTGCCGGAGATGACCGGCCCGAATACCAGGGGCGGCAGGGGCTTGTACAGCATTCCGGGCCGGCCGCCCGATCTGGTGTCCGAGGCGCCCGGTTGCAGCTTCGCGCCACGGTGCCGCCATGCGCGAGATTGGTGCGCCAGCCACGAACCCGCCCTGGACGGAGACCACCCGGGCCACACGTATGCCTGCTTCTTCCCCGTCGGATCGCCGAGCAACGCGCTTGCCGCGGGCGATGCTGGCGCTGCCGGCGCGGTCAGCGTCTGGGTTACCGCTGGCGCTCGCCAGAGGGGGCGCCGGCCGCTGGTTCAGCCAACTGAGCTAGCTGCCGAGTCAGAGCCGCTGCTCCGAGTTTCAGCCCTGGTAAAGGACTACCCGGTCACTAGCGGAGTGCTAGGCCGCCGGGCGGGAGCGGTAAGCGCGGTGGCCGGCGTGAGCTTTGAGCTGCCGGCTGGCCAGACGTTCGGGCTGGTCGGGGAGTCTGGCAGCGGCAAGACGACCATCGCCAGGCTGCTGGTTGGCCTGGAGCGGGCAGACGGGGGTTCTATCGCCTTCGATGGTGCCGACCTGGCCGCCATGTCCGCCCGGCAGCTGCGGCACAGCCGGTCAGGCATCCAGCTGATGTTCCAGGACTCATTCGCCTCGCTTGATCCGCGAATGCGGGTCCGCTCGATCCTCAGCGAGCCGCTCGCCATCCAGAAGACAGTGCGCCGCCGCGGCTACCGCCGCCAGGTAGCGCGCATCCTGGAAGAGGTGGGTCTGCCGCCTGATGCCGCGGGCCGGTATCCGCGCGAGTTCTCCGGCGGCCAGCGGCAACGGCTGGCGCTGGCCAGGGCGCTGATCGTCCGGCCGGCCCTGATCGTCGCTGATGAACCCGTGTCCGCACTGGACGTGTCGGTCCAGGCGCAGATCCTCAACCTGATGCGCAAGCTGCAGCGGCAGTACGGGCTTAGTTACTTGTTTATCTCGCATGATCTGTCAGTCATCAGGTACATGGCCGACACGATCGGCGTGATGTACTTCGGCAAGCTGGTCGAGACTGGACCGGCTGAGGACGTCTGCACCACGCCGGGGCATCCGTACACAGCAGGGCTGATCGCGGCCGTACCAGCGGTGACCGGCCCGCCAATGACGAGCCCGGGGGAGACAGGCCGGGCACAGCCGGGCGGGCCTGATGGCCCGGCCGCCGCGCAGGCGGCCGAGTCCGCTCCCACGCGCCCGCCGTCCGGCTGCAGGTTCCGCACCAGATGCCCGTTGGCTCAGCAGATCTGCGCCGAGGAAGAACCGCCGTTGCGCCCGCGCGCCGCGACCGGGCAGCTAGTAGCGTGCCATTTCCCGCTGGGTGCCGCAGCCACGGAGCTAACCGCGGGGCGGACATTGCCGAGCATTGCGTAAAGCGTATTGTTTAACACCTATTGTCCGCCGATGCCGAGCCAGGTGGCGCA
>Ga0335075_10008478_pt1 | contig 15739 bp, 17 predicted proteins | sample Lox_Sample_24_FD_206723 | JGI IMG/M metagenome (GOLD analysis project Ga0335075, IMG submission 206723) | Soil microbial communities from Loxahatchee National Wildlife Refuge, Florida, United States - Lox_Sample_2.4 | ecosystem: Environmental > Terrestrial > Soil > Wetlands | place: USA... | reverse complement strand
CGCCCGACGACGATCCACTGCAGCGCCGCGTCGACAGGATCGAGTCGGCGATCGTGACGTGCCTCGTCGTCGCTTTCGTCATTGCAGCTCCGTTACTGTCGGTCGTCGCAGTCCGGGTGGCCGGTGCATCAGCCGTCCGGGAGCAACAAGCCGAGAGCGGGTGGCGGCCGGTGCCGGCCGTGTTGCAGCAGAGCGGTGCAGGCGGCCAGATCGCAGGAGGCAACTTGGACGCATCCTGGGTGTCTGCGCGCTGGCGGGCGCCTGATGGCACATGGCGGCAGGGTCTGGTTGCCGTCGCGCTGAACGCCAAGGCTGGCCAGCGGATGACCGTTTGGGTTACCCCGGCCGGCCAGCTCATGCATCCGCCGCTCACCACTGCCGAGGTCCTGGAGTGGGAGGCCACGGGCGCCTTGCTGGCGCCTATCGCCCTGGCAGCGCTGCTGGCGGTTGCCGGCGGCATTGTCCGGGTGCTGGCTAACCGCCGGCGCGTCGCCGGCTGGACAAGAGCCTGGGCAGCTACTGGTCCGCGCTGGTCGTCGCTGCGGTAGTCAGCACCGTTTCCGGGAGGACTTGAGTGCATTCCCGGGTAGCGGAACGACCCGCGCCGATCGACGAGCAGCCGCTCCGCCGCGTGGAGCGTGCGAGCGCACCGCAGGCACTGTCTGATCTAGCGCATGGCCGGTTCAGCGGCGCAGCCGTCCTGCACAACTGATATGTCAGGCCGGCTGCGGGCTGGCCACGTGATCGATGATGTCGAGCACGCCGTCGAGGTCCCAGGCGGCATCGATCGCTGCAGCTGCCTGGCTGCGCAAGTCAGCTTCGGGCTGGCCGGTCAGCGTCACGATGCCGCTGTGCACCTCGACCTTGATCGCGCCCGGCTCGCCAGGGGCTATCTCAGCGAGCAGTTCGCGTACCTGGCGAGCTACCTCAGCGTCTGGCACGAGGAACACGCTCAGCAGGTCACGCTGGCTGACCACGCCGACGATCTTGCCGTCCTGGTCGACGACCGGCAGCAGGTTGATGTGATGCTCGCTCATGAGCCGGGCAGCGCCCGCTATGGAGGTGTCTGGGTGGATGGTGATGGCTGGTGCCGTCATCAGCTGCTCGCCGCTCAGTCGGTCGTACCGGCTGCGGTCGGTGCCGTAACGCGGCGATCCGGTCCAGCGCCTCCGCTGGCCTGCGTGCTTGTCCCTGGCCGCGATGAGATCACCTTCGGTCACCACGCCGGCGACGTGCCGGCCAAGGCTCAGCACGGGCACGGCGTTGATCTGATGCTGGACCAGCAGCCATGCGATCTGCTTGAACGGCGTGATCCGGTCGACGGCGACGATATCGGTCGTCATGATGTCCCGCACCCGGCTGTGCCACCGGCCGTGGTGCTGGGCGGGCCGGTGGTGAGGCTCACCAGTGCGCAGAGTTTCGCCAGCCCGGGGATGTGGAGGGACCTGCCGCACGACCGCCTGCTCGCCCATCTCGCGGGCGACCTGATTGACCGCCCTGGTGACGTCTGGCTGAGTGGCCCGTCCGTGCAGCGAATCGTAGTAAGCGGCACCCAGATGCCGCAGCATCGCGTCCAGGTGCACATCTTTACGCCTCATTTCGGTCTCCACTTCGCTAGTCACCCGCTCGCGGGGCGGGTACTGCCGCAGCCGCGACGAGTTTCCAGTCATCGCCTGCATCCGCAGCGAGACTCGCCATGCTGGCGGAATCCCTGCCGGGCAGGCCCTGGCCCTCGGGCCCGACGACCACGACCGGGCAGTGGGCCCGGCTCAGGCACGTCCTGACGACCGGGCCCAGCGAACGGCTAGCGAGCTGCCCGGACGCAGCGCCGAGTACGAGCAGATCGGCACCGGCAGAGGAATCGACTAGGGCGCGCTCGGGGTTGCCTTCAGTGACTTCGGTGCTTATCTCGGCGGCCAGCTCCGGACCGAGCACGGCTCGCACGGTCGCGGCCAGCCCGTCCGTGGCGCGTTGCTGTCTGGCGGCCAGTTCCTGCGGAGCTGGTGCGGGGGCGTATGCGGCGCGCTGCTGGACCCGCCAGGCCAGCACGACTTTGAGCCGGCCGTGACGGCGCTTCGCTTCGTCGGCCGCCCATCGCAAGGCCCGAGCCGAAGCGGGCGAACCGCTAACGCCCGCAACGATTGTCGGGCTGCTGACCGGATTGTCCATCGTGGCCCTCCCGTTCGTGACCGCGTTGCTCTGCCCTGATTGCCACTAACTGCGTTGCCGCTAACTGCGTTGCCGCTAACTGCTGGACCTTGACGTCTACGACTCGCGCCGGCTACTGCTGCTCTGGCACCGAGCCAATTCGTACGGTTAGGATCCCATTACGGTAAGTAGCCGAAACATTGCGAACGTCAGCTCCCCCCGGTAGCCGGACATGCCGCGCGAACCTGCCGTATCGGAACTCGCTCTGATGCCCCTCCGGCGCGGAGTCCGTGCGCTGAGCCTGCACGACCAGCGTACCGGCCGCCATGCAGGCAGCCAGGTCGGTAGCCGGGTCAATGCCGGGCAGCTCGAACCGGACCAGGTAACTCGAGTCATCCGGGTACTCCCCGACCGGAATCGGCCATGATCGTGCCGCCACGTGATGCACGGTGGACAACGGTGACCCAGCCCAGTCGGAAATGCAGGTGTTCGTCGCGCTTGCCGACTCAGTCGCCATGCTCGTCTCCGGCCCTCCTCTGCCTCTCACCTCCCCAGTTTTCCGGCGGGCCGATCTGGTACGCAGGGGCTAAGGCAATGCCCGCCAGTGACCTCGGTCCTGGCCGGGATCCGGCGGGATTCTGCTAGGACGCCGCTAGCACCCGGCGGGCCTGCCGGGCCATCTCGATGTCTTCCCTTGCCGTGATCACAAGCGCCGCCGCGGCCGAGTCGTCCCGGCTGATGATCGCGTCGGCCGTGGCCTGGTTCCGGCCCGGGTCGAGCGTCAGGCCGAGGAACTCAAGGCCGACGGCAGCGGCTGCGCGGACCTCGCTGCTGTGCTCGCCTACGCCGCCGGTGAAGACAAGCGCGTCGAGACCGTTCATCGCGGCAGCCATGGCAGCTATCTCCCGGCGCAGCCGGTGGAGGTACACCTCGATGGCCATCAGGGCAGCTGGCTCGCCGGAGCCGGCCGCGTGCAGCACCTCTCGCATGTCGCCGGATGGCAGGCCGGACAATCCGGCAAGGCCGGACTCTTTCTCCAGGCCTGCCGAGAGCTCGGCCACCTCGAGCTGCCCGTGCTGCAGCAGCCAGACAATTAGCCCGGGATCGACGCTGCCGCTCCTGGTCGCCATGACCAGGCCCTCCAGCGGAGTGAAGCCCATCGTCGTGTCGACGCTCCGGCCGCGCAGCACAGCGGCGAGCGAGGCACCCGCGCCCAGGTGGCAGCTGACGACGCGCAACTCGGCGAGTTCGCGGCGGAGCAGTTGCCCCGCGCGCCTGGACGCGTACGCGTGCGACAGGCCGTGGAAACCGAACCGCCGGAGGCCGAACCGCGTCGTCCAGCCATCAGGCAGCGCATACCGGGCAGCAGCATCCGGCATCGCGGAGTGGAACGCGGTGTCGAAGCAGGCGACACCAGGCAGACCGGGCACCAGCCGCCTGGCCGCCTCGATGGCGGCCAGCGCCCGCGGCTGGTGCAGCGGAGCCAGGTCGGTCAGCCCGGAGATGGCGTCGATGATCTTGTCGTCAATCAGCACGGCATGCCGGAACACGCTGCCGCCGTGGACAACCCGGTGGGCCACGACGGACGCCCGGGGTCCGGCCGCCGTCAGGAACCTGGTCAGCTCGGGGTGGTCCGGGCTGCCGTCCCACGCGTCGAGTTCCAGCGAGCTGTCGACGTCGTCACCGGGACCGAGCAGGCTGGCCTTCAGGCTGCTCGAGCCGGCGTTCACGATGATGACGTTCGCGGGCGTTCCCGCGGCCGCTGACGTCGTCCCGGATGCTGCGGTGCCGGCCGACGTCATCGGGCCGACCAGGTCCAGTTCCTCACTTCCGGCAGGTCCTCGCCGTACTCCCTGGTCCAGGATCGCGCCCTGGCTCGCGAGTCGGTCATCTGCTGGCGCAGCCGCGCTGCCCGCGGGCCGATTCCCGGCACTCGGTCGATTACGTCCATAACCAGGTGAAACCGGTCCATGTCGTTCATCATGACCATGTCGAACGGTGTCGTGGTGGTGCCCTCTTCCTTGTACCCGCGGACGTGGAAGTTGTTGTGTCCGTCGCGCCGGTAGGTAAGCCGGTGGATCAGCCACGGGTAGCCGTGGTAAGCGAAGATCACCGGTTTGTCAGGCGTGAACAGGGCGTTGAACTCAGCGTCACTCATCCCGTGCGGGTGCTCGGTGTCCGGCTGCAGCCGCATCAGGTCGACGACGTTCACGACCCGGACCCGCAGATCGGGCAGCTCGCGGCGGAGGATGTCGGTGGCGGCCAGCACCTCGAGCGTCGGCACGTCGCCGGCGCAGCCCAGCACGACATCAGGCTCGGCGCCATCGCCGTCGCCATCGTTGCTCGCCCACTCCCAGATGCCCGCGCCGCGGGTGCAGTGCAGGATCGCCGAGTCCATGTCCAGCCAGTCGGGATTCGGCTGCTTGCCGGCCACGATGACGTTCACGTAGTCACGGCTGCGCAGGCAGTGGTCGGCGACCGAGAGCAGCGTGTTCGCGTCTGGCGGCAGGTACACGCGGATGACTTCGGCCTTCTTGTTCATGACGTGATCGATGAAGCCGGGATCCTGATGGCTGAAGCCGTTGTGGTCCTGCCGCCAGACGTGCGAGGTCAGCAGGATGTTCAGGGACGCCACGGGCTGGCGCCACGGGAGCTGGCGAGCCACCTTCAGCCACTTGGCATGCTGGTTGAACATGGAGTCCACGATGTGGATGAACGCCTCGTAGCAGGAAAACCAGCCGTGCCTGCCGCTCAGCAGGTAGCCCTCGAGCCAGCCCTGGCATGTGTGCTCGGACAGGATCTCTATTACCCGGCCGTCTGGTGCGAGGTTCCGGTCCACGGGCAGCGTTTGTTCTTCCCAGGTCTTCCCGGTCACCTCGAGCACCGCGGTCAGCCGGTTGGACTCAGTCTCGTCCGGCCCGACGATGCGGAAGTTCCGCTGCTCGTCGTTCCGGCGCAGCACGTCGCGCAGCATCGTGCCGAGCACCTTGGTCGGTTCGGACTCCCGCGCGCCGGGCGCCTGGACCAGCACCGCGTAGTCGCGGAAGTCCGGCAGGTCGAGATCGCGCAGCAGCACGCCGCCGTTCGCGTGCGGGCTCGACCCCAGGCGGCGAGTCCCGGTCGGCACGTGCCTGAGCAGGTCGGGACACGGACTGCCGTCGGGCGCGAACAGCTCCTCCGGCCGGTAGGACCGCATCCATTCCTCAAGCAGCTGCAGGTGCGCCGGGTTGGTCCGCACCTCGGCCAGCGGTACCTGATGCGCGCGCCAGGTCCCCTCAACCGGCAGGCCATCCACCTCGACTGGCCCGGTCCAGCCCTTCGGGGTCCGCATCACGATCATCGGCCATCGGGCGGCGGTCTGCGGCCTGCCCGCCCTGGCCTCGGCCTGGATAGCGCGGATCCGTCCGATCGCAGTGTCCAGCGTCGCCGCCATTTCAAGATGGGGAACGTCACTGTGGCTGCCGGTCACGTACGCAGGCTCGTAGCCATAGCCGCGCAGCAAGGCATCAAGTTCGTCCTCGGGCAGCCGGGCCAGGACCGCCGGATTGGCGATCTTCCAGCCGTTGAGGTGCAGGATCGGCAGGACGGCCCCGTCACCGGCCGGATTGAGGAAGCGGTGGCAATGCCAGCTCGTCGCTAGCGGGCCGGTCTCGGCCTCACCGTCGCCGACGACACAGGCGACAATCAGGTCCGGATTATCAAAGGCCGCGCCGTGCGCGTGCGAGAGCGAGTAACCCAGTTCACCGCCCTCGTGGATAGAGCCGGGAACTTGCGGTGCGACGTGACTCGGCACCCCGCCGGGGAAGGAGAACTGGCGGAACAACTGGTGCATGCCGGCCACGTCCCGCCGGACGCTCGGGTAAGTGTCGGTGTAGCTGCCTTCCAGCCAGGTGTTCGCGAGCGCGGCCGGGCCGCCGTGTCCTGGGCCGACCACGATCATCATCTCGGCGTCGTGGGCGAGGATCGCGCGGTTCAGGTGCGCCCAGATGAAGTTGATGCCTGGCGTTGTGCCCCAGTGCCCGAGCAGCCGCGGCTTGATGTGCTCGGGTTGCAGCGGCTCCGCGAGCAGGGGATTGGCCACCAGATAGATCTGCCCGACCGCCAGATAGTTGGCCGCGCGCCAGTATCTGTCCAGTGTCTGAGTATCGGCCTCTGAGACCGGCCCCGGGGCCGTGACGGTAGTCATGCGCGGCCACGAACCACAACGACCGGGCAGGCCGCGTTGGTCACGCAATGCATGCTGACTGAGCCAACCAGCATTCCGGTGAACGCCCCGTGTCCGCGATGGCCCACCACCAGCAGATCTGCCTGGCGTGATTCTTCGACCAGCACCTGAGCGGGGTGACCGTAGGCAAGCTTGGTTTTGACGTTGTCAGGCGTCGCGGTGCCGAAGGCCTCGCTCAGCGCCTTGTCCAGCGTCTGTTCCATGTGTGTGCGTACCTCGTCGGAAACGGTCTTGGGCGCGACGCCAACCGGGGCGGTTCCGACCGCGGCCGGGTAATGCCAGGACAGCACCGCGGTAACGGTGGCGCCGGTCGCGGCCGCGTAGTCAGCAGCCCACTTGAGGGCACCGACAGACTCGGCGGAGCCGTCCACCCCGACAACTACCTGCGGTGCTGAACTGCCTTCAGCTGTGCGGCCCTCAGGTGTGCCGTCTTCAGTCGCCATCGGAACTGCCTCGCATGACTGCCTCGCATTCTTCCCGGCCGCCGGTCGTGGGCCGCTGCGATCATCCTGTCGGCCGCGGCACAGCGGGGCCAGGGTCGATGGTCCCGGCCGTACCATCTGAGTTCCCTGCGGGCAAGATCACCTATCGTTTGCAGTTGCCGGTGCTACTCGCGGAAGCTGCAACGTTAGTGTCCGCTATGGCCCGCTCCGCCGAGGCCAGCGTGCCCGCCGCTGTGGTAGCCGCCGCCGTACCCGCCGTGCTCGGTTCCATGAGTAGTGTTGTGGGCTCCGTGGTGACTATGCGGAGCAGACCACTGGTGAACGAAGTCACCGTGTAGTGCGGGTCTGGTCGCTGTCGCCGGGATCCCGCACACCGATGGCTGACGCCCCTGCCAGCCCGAAGACGATGGCATACGGTGCCAGGCTTACCAGCGACTCGGAGTCGCCGCCGGCAGATAGCGCGCGCAAGTCCCACCGGAAGCGGTGGATCTTCCTGAGCAGGAGTTCGCCGCGCGCTGTCCGGGTATCCCGGTGCCAGCGCCGTAGCCAGCGATGACGGACGGCGTCACGGCGTACCTGAGCACGGAACCGGTTCAGGGTCGGGATGAGCGCCTGGTTGACCTCCGATAGACGCACTGCGCGCTGGTTGGTGAACAGTCCGTCCAGCAAGGTTGCCTCAAAGTCCGCTAGCACCTCGCCAGTCAGACCGGTGCTGCGCACGTCCGTCAGCAGCCAATCGGGATCTGTGCCGTCAGCTGCCGGATCAATGTCGAGGAGGTCGCGCTGCGCGAGATGGACCAGCGTGGCACTCACATGGCCGATAACTGTCTGCCCGAGCAACACGCAACCAAGCTGAGCGGGCCGCAGCCCCTCAGGCGGCGTCGGCACCGGCTGCGCCCCGGCATGCATGCAGTCAGCGTATTGGCCGGACGGAACCTTTCACCAGCAGCTGCGGAGAGCTCGTTATTCGCAGTCAGACCGCAAGCGCGGCAGAAGTGTCTTGCGGTGGCGAAACGATTGCCCGGCCGCCATAACCGAGTCGGACAAGCTGCTCGTACGCGGCCCAGACTGCCGGCGGGATCTCCTGCTCGATCTGGTAACCGAGCTTCGGGTACTCCCTGATCCGCTGCATGTCGCCGAGCATTATCCGGATCTCTTGTGCCTTCGGGTACACGCCAGCAAAGTACTGGTCGTAGTCGATCTGCGGCGAGGTCACCGTCACCCGGGGCTGCGGTGATGGCCACTGCTTCTTGAACGTGGCCCAGGCTCGCCGCTCCATATAGGGCTTCGTGACAAGCAGGACGGATAGCGGGTGCATACCTCGCTCCGCGAGCAGCTTCGCCGCCAAGGTGATGTTGGCCCCGGTGTTAGTGGCAGTTTCCTCGGTCAGAACCTGATCAGCAGGCACGCCCAGCTCGACTGCTCGCCGGGCGAAGACCAGCGCTTCCGGCTCCGTGAACCTGCCGCTAGTACCCAGACCGTAGCCGCCGGAGAACAGCAGATGCTCTCCGTAGCCCGCCAGATACAGCTGAGCCGCCCGTTCGGCGACTCTGATCTCATGGCTACCCAGGCCAAGGATGACCGTGCTCGGCTGAATTGGAGCACGCAGGCACAGGTAGTCCCAGACAACCTTCGCGTCCGTGTCGATCGGGGCGTCTGCGTCGATCGGGCTAACTGCTGCCATTTCGAACAAGTGTAGCTGAGCAGCGCTAATTGCAACGAGCTGCGTTTAAGCGCTGCCTGCTGCTAGCACCAGGGGCACGGGCAACCACGAACGTGGCAGGCCGTCGGAGGCGGAAGCCGAGTGACTCATACAACTTCAGAGCAGCCACGTTGTCGGAAGCGGCATGCAGGAACGGCTGCTCGCCGCGCGCGGTGATCGCAGCCGCGACCGCCAGCGTCAGCCGGGCTGCCAGTCCCTTGCCGCGGAACGCGGGGTCGGTGCAAACGGCGCTGATCTCGGCCCAGCCCGGCGGGCGCAGCCGCTCGCCGGCCATGGCTACGAGCGCGCCGTCACGACGGATGCCAACGTAGCCGCCGAGCACGATGGTCCGCGGCAAGAACGGGCCTGGCCTCGTTCGCGCCACCAGATCGAGCATCTCGGGCACGTCAGCTGGCCCAAGCGGGATCGCCTCGGCGTCCGGGATGGCGGCTACTAGCTCGCCGGTGAGCTGCACGGCGTCCACGGTCATCAGCAGCTGCCAGCCAGCCGGCGGCACCGCCGGCACGCCTGCGGTCGCGGCGACGCCGCCGGCGCCGGTCAGCTTGGCCAGATCGGACCAGTCGCTTCGACCCGGCTCATCCGGGAGCCCGACGAACGACGAAATGTCCGCGGCGTAGCGCAATACCGCGCCGCAGCGCTCGGCCAGGTGCGCCTGCGGGCCGAGCAGCGCGGCCCGCGCCGGATTGTCGAGCGGGTGCAGGGCGGCCACAATCCGAGCCTATACGCCGGTTTTGACAGGTTATCTGCGGCCTCTCATTGGGCCGCGCGCAGTACTGCCGTGAGTGCCGCCAGGAGCTCGCTGTCCGGTGCATACGGGGTGTAGACCGAGATCCGGTTGACGATGTCGCCGAACCGCGCCAGTAGCTCGGTCGCTATCCGCGCCGGATCGCCGGCGATCGCGAAGGCGTTGAGCACGTCGTCCGAGATCAGCTCGCCCATCGCGGACCATTCCTGGCGGCGGGACGCCGCGTTGAGCTTCTCGTGCAGGTCGCCCCACCCGTGCAGGTCGAGCACCGGGCGGTAGGCCGGAGTGGAGCCGTAAAACGCGATCTGCTCGCGCACCCCGGTCTCGGCCGCAGCCCTGGCTTTGTCATCGCTCCCGAGCACGACGAACACCGGCAGCGTCAGCTCGAATCCGTCCAGCGTGCCGCGTGCTGCGCGCAGCGCCGGGATTGTGAGCTCTCGCAGGTATGCCTCGGTAGTGAAGCTATGGCAGAGCATGCCATCGGCGATGCGGCCTGCCACTCCAGTCATCCGCTCGCCCACCGCTGCCAGCAGCACCGGCGGGTTGCCGAAGTCGTTCGGGCCTGGGTTAAAGAAGTCGGTCATCAGCGTGTGGTGATAGAAGGTGCCGCGGAAGGCCAGCCGTTCGCCGGTGGCCCAGCTGCTCCAGATGGCGCGGACTGCGGCGATGAACTCTTCCATCCGGGCCGCCGGGTGACTCCACGGCATCGAGTACCGCCGCTCGATGTGCTGCCGCACCTGAGACCCGAGACCGAGCTGGAACCGGCCGCCCGAAATGAGCTGGAGGTCGTTGGCCAGCACGGCGACGTTCATCGGGTTGCGCGCGAACGCGACGGCAATAGAGGACCGCAGGCTGATGCGCTCGGTCGCGCGGGCTGCGAGGGCGGCGCAGACGAACGCATCGTGGCGTGTCTCCGGAACGTTAAAGCCGTCGTAGCCGTCGGCCTCAGCTGCGATCGCGGCGGCTTCGATGCGATCCGGAGCGGCCGAGATTGCTGCGCCCGCGTCGATCAGCATGCTGTCCTCCAGCCTCTCACACACCCTAGTTACTTCGTGACCTTAGGCGACCGATTTGCCGCTTATATGGTCACCAACGAACTAGGGTGTTCTGAGCAGGGCGTCAGTCCGTGGCGGACGTGTTGGTAAGCCGCCGGGTCAGTCCGCGATGAGCGCGTCCGTGAGCGGCCCGATGCCGGCCAGGTTCGCCACCAGGTCCTCGGGCAGACCGTGGCGGCGGCCCAGTTCCTCGGGCGCGTAGTAGGAGACCTTGACCTGCCCCTCGTCCGCCCAGATCAGCACCTTCAGCGGCAGGTCGAGAGCGGACAGCGGCGCGGCTACCATGACCGGCGTCCCTGCGGCGGGGCTGCCGAAGATCACCAGCGTGGTATCTGGCATGTCGAGCCCGGCCGACTGCGCCTCGGCGCGCTGGTCGATGATCGCGAAGAGCTTCATCCCCTTGGCCTTGATGAGCTCTTGCAGGCGGGACGAAGTCTCAGCTACCGGTCGCGGGCTGAGCTTGGTAATAACGCCCGGCTCTGCCCGGGTCGCGTCGCTGGTCATCGGCACCTTCCTAGGCCAAAGTCGGAACGATCACGAACTTGGAACCGCTGGCCATCCTGCCGTACTGGGCGATCGCCTCGGGCTGGAGGGCGCCTGCGAGCGACAGCTGACCTGCGTAGCTGCTCGCGAACGTGGTCGTAAGGCCGGCCGCGACCTTGCTGCGGAGCCGGGCTACTTCCGCCGGGCCGATCTTCTGCAGGAACGGTGTAAGCAGCCAGCCGCCGATGCCCCACGCCATGCCGTAGGTCCGCGTAAGTTGAGTCGGGCCGCGGTCGAGTGATCCGTAGACGTAGACCTGCTTGTGCACAGCCGACCCGTACCGGCTGTAGGTCCCGGACGCCGCGCTGACCGCGGCCTCCATGCAACTCAGTATCTGGCTGGCGAGGTTGCCGCCGCCTACGGCGTCGAACGCGAGCGTCGCCCCCGTCTCGCGCAGCGCGGCGGTCAGCTGGCTGGCGAACTCTGGCGCGGCTGAGTTACAGACGTAGGCCGCTCCGGCGGAGCGCAGTCGCTCTTCGTCGGCTTGCTTCCGCACGATGTTCACCAGCGGGATCTGATCTTGCGTGCACAGCCGGCCCAGCATCTGCCCGAGATTCGACGCGGCCGCGGTGTGCACCAGTGCGGTGTGACCTTCCATCCGCATGGTCTCGACCATGCCGAGGACCGTCATCGGGTTGACGAACGACGAGGCGCCATCGATGGCCGGCGTGCCGTCCGGCAGCTGCAGGCAGGCCGCCGCACTGACCAGGCGGTACTGCGAGTACATGGCGCCGCCAGCCACCGCGACGGTCTTGCCGAGCAGCGCCTGGGCCGCCGCCGACGATCCCGCCGCGACCACGGTGCCCGCGCCCTCGTTGCCGACCGGCATCGGCGTGCCGACGCGGCCTGCCAGGGCGCGCATCGCGGCATCCGGGATCGGGGCGGTCAGCACCGGGCGCTCGGCAGAGCCGGTCACGACCGCGGCAGTAACGTCCGCGCCGCCGAAGAGCAGGCCGAGGTCGGACGGGTTGACCGGGGCTGCCTCGACCCGCACGAGCACTTCGTCAGGACCGGGCTCGGGCACTGTGACGGTCTCGAGGAAGACCTCGAGCACCTGATCGGCCCGGACCAGTGAGCGCAGTTGCAGCCCGTCAGCGGGAGTCTGTGCCGGCATCGGTCACCCCTTGGTTGTCGTTCCGCTCGATCACGCGGGTGCCGTCACACGATCGACGTCTGATGGCCGGCCCAGTAGGCGTCCCGCAGGAACCTTTTGTACAGCTTGCCCGTGGGGGAGCGGGGGAGGTCTGGCACGAAGTCGATGGTTCGCGGGCACTTGAAATGGGTGAGCCGGTCCCGGCAGTAGGCGATGAGCTCGGCAGCAAGCTCCGGGCTCGCGGCGGCGGGGTCGGCTAGCTGCACCACCGCCTTGACCTCTTCGCCAAGGTCTTCGTTCGGGACGCCGATCACGGCGACGTCGAGCACGGCGGGATGACCGGACAGCAGGTTCTCGGTCTCCTGCGGGTAGATGTTCACCCCGCCGGAGATGATCATGTAGCTCTTGCGGTCGGTGAGGTACAGGTAGCCGCCCGAGTCGACATGCCCAACGTCACCGACAGTGCTGGTGATTCCGCCCTCGCGGCGGCTGGCGGCTGTCTTGGCCGGATCGCCGAAGTACTGGAATGCGGTCGTTCCCCGGAACCAGATCGTCCCGTCCTCGCCGGGCGGGCACGGATTGCCGTCGTCATCGAGGATGAGCAGTTCGCCGAGGATGGTCTGGCCGACCGTGCCAGGGTGGGTCAGCCACGTCGCGCTGTCGCAGAAGGTGAAGCCGTTGGCCTCGGTCGCGCCGTAGTACTCGGTGATGATGGGACCGAGCCAGTCGATCATCGCCTTCTTCACGTGCACCGGGCAGGGCGCGGCGGCATGCACGATGCACTCCAGCGACGAAGTGTCATAGCGCGCACGGGTCTCGTCATCCAGGCGGAGCAGCCGGTTGAACATGACCGGCACCATCTGGGAGTTAGTTACCTTGTGCCGCTCGACCAGCGCGAGCCATTGCTCGGCGTCGAAGTGCTCCATCACCACGACGGTGGCACCGAGTCGCAGCGCTGCGGACACGCTCGCGGCCGGCGCGGAGTGGTAGAGCGGCGCCGGATTGAGGTAGGTCATGCCGGGCCGGAAGCCGAACATCGCGCTGACGAATTGCATGACCGGCAGCGCCTCGCCAGGCGAAACCTCTGGCAGGTCGCGCAGCACGCCCTTGGGCTGGCCGGTGGTACCCGAGGAGTAGAGCATGGCCGCGCCGAGGGACTCGTCAGCTACCGGGTCGGCCGGGCAGTCGGCGATGGCGGCCTCGTAGCACTCCCAGCCGTCCGGTGCGGCGGGGATGGCGGTGCCCGTCATGAAGCGGCGCTCCAGCCGCGGGCACTGCGCGGCTGCCGCTTCGGCGACGTCTCGTTTCGCTGCTGAGCTGAACAGCAGCCGGGATGTTGAGTTGGTGATGATATAGGCCACTTCGTCTGCTGCGAGGTAGCTGTTGATCAGCGTGTAATAGAGCCCGGTCCGCTCCGCACCCGCCTCGATCTCGAGCATGCGCGGATTGTTCTCCATGAAGATCGCGATGTGGTCGCCGCGCTGCAGGCCAGCTTTCCGGAGCAGTTGCGCCACCTGGTTGGCGCGGGACTCGAACTCCGAGTAGCTCACTGTCTCGCCGGACGCGGCCATGATGACGGCCGCCTTACCGGGGTGATCCGTGGCGTGCTGACGTGCGAACATACGTCTCCTCCTGATGAGCGCTGGTGGAGACGTTACAGGCGCGCATCTCGGATTGGCAGACCCCGAAGGCCGCGCCGCGCTGCCCTGGCTAAGCGGGCCTGTTGACGGTCAGCCCGCGTACTTCAGCACCAGATCGCCGAGGCGCGGGAGAGCAGCCTCGATTTGCTTGGCGGCGCCACCGCGGACGGTCTTATATGCCCTGACGATCGTCGGCCGGTTCGAGTCCGCCGCTTTGGCGTCGGTAACCGAAAGCAGCGCAGCTGCCACCTCGTCGGAGCGCTTGACCAGGTAGTCGCCGAACGCGGAGCTGCCGGAAGTGCAGAAGTCGGCCCAGAACGGCTGAAGACCATCCGCCAGTTCGGGGAGCAGCTTCTCCACTGTCTGGCGGAGGTAGCCGGGCGCAAACGCGGTCGCAGTCTTGTAGGCGAGCTTCACTGCGGTTCCGGTGATGCCCGACTTGTCAGACACCTCCAGCTCAATCAGCTCCAGGCAATCATCGACGACCTTGGGCTGGGTGCCCGGCGCGAGCAAAATCTCCGGAAGCGTTGCTGCCATGGTTAACGTCTCCTTATGGGTGGGGGCGGAAGCCCGGTGAATAGTACGCGCACGTGCGGGCCCTCGTCAGTTATAGGACCTTTGGTGAGGCGACGGTGATACCGCGCGTTAAGGGAGGGCCGGTTGCGAGCTCATCCTCACGCGAACTGCCACTGATGCCCGGCAGCCGGAGTGTCAGCCGTCCCATCGGCCGCCGTCATGGCAGAGACTGTCCGCATGACGAGCGTCCAGCCTGACGGCGGTGCGGTGCGGCAAGCCTTAGCGCAGGCAAGCGAGCTGGTAGCGGGACTGGTGCGCCAAGGCGCGCCGCTGGATGGACAAGTTCCCGGGCTGGCGTGGACGAAGGCGCAGCTCGTCTGGCACCTATGCGTGATATGCGAGGCGTTTGCGAGCACGCTGCGAGGCGAGGATTTCGTCGAACGCTTCGGCACGGAATTCGTCGGCAGTTACGGCTCAGGTCCGAGCTTGCGCGACGCGGTCGCTGGCACCAACGCAAAGGCCGTCAAGGACGCGTCGTTTCCTACGCCCGCTGCGGCTGCCGATGCGCTGACTTCGGGCGCCGCGGCGCTGCTCGCCGCGTTCGACAGCCACCGGGACCTTAGCGTCCGGCAGCCCGCTCCCTGGTACGGGCCTGAGGAGGCCCTGCCTGTCGGCAGCCTGCTTTCGCTGGCCGTGTCCGAACTCCTGGTGCACGGATACGACCTCGCCCGCGCTGTGGGTGCCGACCTGCGCCCCTCGGCAGCCACGGCAGCTTCGGCGACTGCGGTGGCCGCCGCGGTGATGAGCGAGATGCTGCCGCGCATTCTTGACGAGAGCGCCGCCAGGGGGTTCGCCGGCGGCTTTGAGGTCCGAGTCCGTGGCGGGCAGCGGTTCGTCCTGCGGATAGCGGACGGCAGGGCCGAGAGCGAGCCCGCTGACGGCAGGGCCGTCGACTGCGTGCTGACCTTGTCCGCGTACGACGCTTTGCTCATGGGCTACGACAGGGTTCCGGCGTGGCGGGTCATCGCCTCCGGCAAGGCGTGGGCGTCCGGCCGCCGGCCGTGGCTGGGTCTGCGGTTCGACCATCTGTTCGTGAAGGTCTGAAGCTCAGCGGCAACGCCTCAGCTCGCGCTGAGTTCGGTGCCTGCCGCGTTTACTGGTCCAGGTCACCGCTCAAAATGGCCGCCGCAGGGCACGAGTTCGAGGTCGAGCCTGTCCCGGTGCGGCGTGATTATCCGCCCATCGGGCAGAAGGTCGCCGGTGTCCTCGAACACCACGACGCCGTTGCACAGCAAACTCCAGCCCTGCTCCGGATGTGAGGCCACGACGTGCGCGGCCTCACAGTCCGGGGCGCTCGCCTGGGGGCACTGCGGCTGGTGGGGACATTCCATGATCGCTCTCCCTGGGGTGGGTGGGGCCCAGGTAGTCCTACCCTTCAGGCTTACCCGCTCCGCCGCTCCGACGCAAAGCCTGTGCGGGCGATCCATGCGTCATTCTTGCGGAAGCCTTGCAGAACGCATGCGCCTTTCCGGGAGGCGGGAGGCGGGAGGCTTGATGAGCCGGCCCTGGCGTAGTCCATGAGCGCAGCTCTGGCGCGCCCGCTCGTAG
>Ga0335075_10008477_pt1 | contig 15740 bp, 14 predicted proteins | sample Lox_Sample_24_FD_206723 | JGI IMG/M metagenome (GOLD analysis project Ga0335075, IMG submission 206723) | Soil microbial communities from Loxahatchee National Wildlife Refuge, Florida, United States - Lox_Sample_2.4 | ecosystem: Environmental > Terrestrial > Soil > Wetlands | place: USA... | reverse complement strand
CAGACCTTCGAACGCCCTAGAAATGGGCAGCCCCCGAGCCGTAGTTCCTGGTTGGACAGACCGGAGGCTCGGGGGCTGGGTGGCTGCGGGGAATTCGCCAGCGCGCGCGGGTCATTCCTCGACTTTGGAAGCCCGGTGCAGCTAGCGGGCAGCCACCTCACAAGTCCATAAAGCTATCAATTCGCGGACCACCTCCTTCCCTGTGTACGGCCGACCGTACCCGCTCAGCGCAGCGCCGACAACCGATTCAGCGATCGCTGACAATGGCCGCATCGACAAGCTTCGCGAATTCCGTCGCCATCGCAGCGCGCGGCAGTGCGCGGCCGTCGAGCGTGTGCACCCGCGCCGCCAGCGTCATGCTCGAAACCAACCAAATTCCTTGCGCTGCAAACAGGTCAGCAACACGCAATGCGCGATAGTCGCAGTCGTAGCCTTTGGCGCGGGCAACACCGAACAGCGCCTGCTGGGTGGTGCCGCGCAGGATCGGATACCACGGCGGCGGCGTCAGCAGGCACACGTTGTCGCCGGCTGCGCCGGCGACGGCGATCACCACCGTCGAACGTGGGCCTTCCAGAACGTAGCCGTCCGAGCTGACGAAGATGACGTCGCCGGCGCCCCGCCGGGCCGCATGGCGCAAAGCGGCCATATTGATGGCATAGGACAGCGTCTTGGCACCGGCCAGCAGCCACGGCATCGCCTCGACACCCGAGGCGGGCAGCTCACGGGCCAACGTCACCGCGGCCACCCCGTCGCGACGAGCGGTGGTGATCCGGTCAGCGATCGGATTGACCGTCACGTAGGCGGTGGGCGACGAGCCGCGTTCCCGCCCGCGGCTGTAGACCAAGCGCATCGCACCCTCACCGACGGTGTCGGTCGCCCACTGCCGCGCTGCCAGATCGATCGCGTGGCGCCAGCCCACCAGGTCCGGCTCCGGCAGGTCCAGCAGTTTGGCCGAATGGCTCAGCCGGCCCAGATGGGCCTCCACCAGGCAGGCGCCTCCGGCGCGGACCAGCAACGTCTCGAATACGCCGTCGCCACGTACCGCGGCGAGGTCGTCGGCGAACAGCAGCGGCGTCCCCGCCGGATGTACCTCACCATCGAGAGTGACGACCACGCCCGGGTGGCCTGTCATGGACCAGAAGCCTATCGCCGTGGGCCCGTAGAGTTGGTGTGTGTCCGCTGTTCCCGCGCCCGAGACCGGGCCTGACGCCGGCGTGATCTGGCATTACGGCGACCCGTTGGGCGAACAACGTGCCGCCGAAACCGACGCGGTGCTGGTCGATCGCTCACATCGTCGGGCGCTCACACTGACCGGTGCCGACCGGCAGACCTGGCTGCACAGCATCTCCACGCAGCACGTCAGCGAACTCCCCGACGGCGCCAGCACGCAGAACCTGAGCCTGGACGGGCAGGGCCGGGTCGAAGATCACTGGATCCAAACCGAACTCGGCGGCGTCACCTATCTCGACACCGAGCCATGGCGAGGCGAGCCGCTGCTGGATTACCTGCGCAAGATGGTGTTCTGGTCGAATGTCACCCCCGACCGCGCCGACCTGGCCGTGCTGTCACTGCTGGGGCCGAGGCTCGGTGAACGGGCAGTGCTCGAGACGCTGGGGCTGGACGCCTTGCCCGCCGAGATGACTGCGGTACCGATGAGCGGACGTGGCTTCGTGCGACGGATGATTGGGGCGCGAGAGGGCCAGCTCGAGCTGGACGTGCTGGTCGACCGAGGCCAATTCGCCGCCGTGCAACGTCGTTTGACGCAGGCCGGGCTGCGACCGGCCGGAGTGTGGGCCTACGAAGCCCATCGGGTGGCGGCCGTGCGCCCACGGCTGGGCGTCGACACCGACGACCGCACCATCCCGCACGAAGTGGGCTGGATCGGCGGGCCGGGGCTGGGTGCCGTCCACTTGGACAAAGGCTGTTACCGCGGGCAGGAGACCGTCGCACGGGTGCACAACCTGGGCAAACCACCCCGCATGCTGGTGCTGCTGCATCTGGACGGGTCGGCAGACCGACCGGCTACCGGCGATGCGGTGCTGGCCAGCGGTCGCGCGGTGGGCCGGCTTGGGACCGTGGTCGAACACGTCGATCTGGGCCCGGTGGCGCTCGCACTGCTCAAGCGGGGCATCCCGGCCGACACCGCCCTGATCACCGGCGGCGAAGCCGAGGTGCCTGCAGTCATCGACGCCGACTCGCTGCCGCAGCTCGACGGGCCCGGCGCCGGACGGGTGGCCGTTGAGCGACTGCGGGGAATCCCGCGATGACCGTCCATCCGGTGTCCTGCACAGGGTGCGGGGCGCAACAGCGCACAACCATCGGGCACGGTAAGCTGTCGGCAGGACAATAAAGACAAAAGATCGGAGCCGCCTACTTGTTGGGCCGCTCCGTTATTGCGCGAGGGGGTTCCCCCATGGGCCGCGGCCGGGCTAAGGCGAAGCAGACCAAGGTTGCTCGAGAACTTAAATACAGCTCACCGCAGACCGATTTCGAGCGGCTTCAGCGCGAGCTGTCCGGGTCGGGTGATGACGACGCCGACCAGGCGGATGGCGACGATCCCTGGAGCGGTCGAGACGACTGGCGCCCTTGAAATCTGATTTCCCGGCTCGAACTCCGGCCATTTCTGGCCCGCATTGGCCCCCATTTTCATCGGCTCAAGCTGATTTCTAGAACCGTGGATGCTGCCCGACGAGCTTTGCTCGCGGGCTTTCTTTTCCGCCCTTGTTGATTGTGCCAATCACCCAGCAGTCCAAATGCCGGGCGGTCAAAATCGCCAGGGCCCGGTCGGTGTCCTCCGGCGCCACCACGGCGATCATGCCGACGCCCATGTTGAAGGTTTTCTCCATCTCGGCACGGGAGACCCGGCCACGCTGGGCGATCATCGCGAAGACCGGCGCCGGCGTCCACGTGCCGCGGTCGACCTCGGCCACCAGCCCGTTCGGGATGACGCGTTCCAGGTTGCCCGCCAATCCGCCGCCGGTCACGTGGCAGAACGTTCGGACCTGGGTTTCGGCGGCCAGCGCCAGACAGTCTTTGGCGTAGATGATGGTGGGCTCGAGCAGCTCTTCGCCCAGCGTACGGCCGAACTCTTCGACGTAGCCGGCCAGGTTGCCCCGGTCGATCTCCAGCAGAACCTTTCTGGCCAGCGAGTATCCATTGGAGTGCAGCCCCGATGACCCCATCGCGATGATGACGTCCCCGGGCTTGACCCGGTCGGGCCCAAGCACATCGTCGGCTTCCACCACACCGACGCCGGTGGCCGAGATGTCGTAGTGGTCCGGTTCGATGAGCCCGGGGTGCTCCGCGGTTTCTCCGCCGAGCAGCGCACAACCTGCGCGCATGCATCCTTCGGCGATACCGCCGACTATCGCGTTGAGGCGCTCCGGCACGATCCGGCCCAAGGCGATGTAGTCCAGCAAGAACAGCGGCTCGGCGCCGCAGACCACCAGATCGTCGACCACCATTGCCACCAGGTCCAGGCCGACGGTGTCGTGCTTGTCCATTGCCTGCGCGACCGCCAACTTGGTGCCCACGCCGTCGCTGGACGCCGCCAGCAACGGTTCGCGGTAATCGCTACGCAGCGCGAACAATCCGGCGAATCCGCCAAGCTTGCTGCGCACCTCGGGCCTGGTGGCTTTGGACGCCAGCGGCTTGAACAGTTCGACGGCGCGGTCCCCGGCTTCGATATCGACTCCGGCCGATGCATACGTGACGCCTTGGGCGGCCGGATCTTTTCCGGACTTCTTAGTGAGGTCGGCCATCGTCGATAAAGGCTACCGGTCAGCGCCGAGCACCGGTATCGGCCATCTGTCCGCTGAGTTAGGGATGGCGCAGCACGGAGGCCTGCTCCGCCTCCAGGGACATTTCGCGGGTCGCGAGGTTGGCTTGGACGTCAGCCTGTGCGGCCTGCTTGGCGCCCCGGGCGGTGCTGGCCAGCATGTGCTCGATGACGTTTTTGCCCAAAGCGGTCTCGCTGGGCAGCTCGATCGGGTATTTGCCGTCGAAGCACGCCGAGCAGAGCCGCGAGGTGGGTTGCTCGGTCGCGGCGATCAGACCCCGCAGCGAGATGTATCCGAGCGTGTCGGCGTTGATGGCATGCCGCACCGCTTCGAGCATCTCGTCTTCGTCCTCAACGGCGTTCGCGATCAACTCAGCCGGCGAAGGAAAGTCGATGCCATAGAAGCACGGCCACTTCACCGGCGGCGAGGCGATGCGCACATGCACCTCGACGGCACCGGCCTCGCGCAGCATCCTGACCAGAGCGCGCTGGGTATTGCCCCGCACGATCGAGTCGTCGACGACGATGAGCCGCTTGCCGCGGATAACCTCCTTCAGCGGGTTGAGCTTCAGCCGGATTCCAAGTTGGCGGATGGTTTGCGACGGCTGGATGAAGGTCCGCCCGACGTAGGCGTTCTTCATCAGGCCTTGCCCATAGGGGATGCCGGATTCCTGCGCATAGCCGACCGCGGCGGGAGTGCCGGACTCCGGAACGCCGATCACCAGGTCGGCATCAATCGGGCATTCCCGGGCCAGCCGACGGCCGATCTCGAGGCGGGCGCCGTGCACCGACCGGCCGGCGATGGTGCTGTCCGGTCGTGCCAGGTAGACGTACTCGAAGATGCAGCCTTTGGGCTCGGGGTTGGCGAAGCGAGTCGACCGGACGCCATCGGCGTCGATGGCCAACAGCTCACCGGGCTCGATCTCGCGGACGAACGAGGCGCCGACGATGTCCAGAGCCGCGGTTTCGGAGGCCACCACCCAGCCACGGTCCAGTCGTCCCAGGCACAGGGGCCGAACGCCGTAGGGGTCGCGCGCGGCGTACAGGGTGCTCTCGTCCATGAACGTCAGGCAGAACGCGCCCCGCACGGTCGGCAGCAGTTCCAGCGCCGCCTGTTCCAGAGTGGAATCGGCCGCACCGTGGGCCAGCAGTGCGCCCAGCATGTCGGAGTCGGTGGTGGCCGCACCCGGAACCCTGGTGCTGCAAAGTCCGGCGTCGCGTGCGCGGGCGACGAGCTCGGCGCTGTTCACCAAATTGCCGTTGTGCCCCAACGCAACCCCGGTGCCGGCCGCCGTGTTGCGGAACACCGGTTGGGCGTTCTCCCACGTGGTTTGGCCGGTGGTGGAGTACCGGCAGTGCCCGATTGCGACGTGGCCTTCCATCGCCGCCAGCGTCTGCTCTTCGAAAACCTGGCTGACCAGACCGAGGTCTTTGAACACCAGCACCTGCGAGCCATCCGCTACGGCGATGCCGGCGGCTTCCTGGCCCCGGTGCTGCAACGCGTACAGCCCGTAATAAGTGAGCTTCGCGACTTCCTCGCCGGGAGCCCATACGCCGAATACACCGCATTCTTCGCCGGGCGGGTTTTCCTCAGACACTGGCTGCTGGGCGGTCACGGTACGGCGGCTCCCTTGGGGGCGAGTAGCGACGTAAGGAAGTCTACGGAAACAGGGGTCGTGTGACCGAATCGGTCGAGCGTGTTGCGTCACTTCGCTGCCGGTTTTCGTGGCCTTTCATTCCCACAAAGTGGCAGCCGTCACACAGGCCACACAGCTCACAGATCGTCGAGCACCTGGTACGCGGCGTTGTAGCCCGGAGTGAAGGTGATACCCGGGCCGCCGTGACAGCCTGCGCTTGCCAGGTACACCCCGTCGAGCGGAATCGGCAGGTCGATGAAGCCCCTGGGGCCAGGGCGGTTTGGCCCCATCAGGTCCGGGTGCAGCAGGCCGTGGCAGAAGTCGCCCGACGGCGCGCCGAACATGGTCTGCATGTGATAGGGCGCGAAGGTGATGTGCCGGATGACGATGTCGCGGAAGTTGGGCGCATAGCGGGTGATCTTGTCGATAACCCGTTGCGCCATCTCGTTTTTCAGATGCCCGTGTTGGTCGCGGCCGGATTCGACGGGAAACGCGTAGGCATATGCGCTCGCGGCGTGCTTGCCCGGCGGCGCCAGCCCAGAGTCCATGCATGACGGGATCTGCATGCCCAGCGATGGATTGTCGGGCACCAGGCCGTGGGTGCACATCTCCCACTGGCGCTGCTGCTCTTCGGGTGAGCCGAAAATTCCGATGGACTGCTGCATGCCGGGCGCGTTGAGCAGCTCATACGGCGGCGCGAACTCGGGTAGGCCGTCGAGAGCGAAATGCATTTGGACGAATGCGGCGCGATGGTCGCGACCGGTCAGCCGGGTGATCAAGTCCGCAGGCAGGTGCTCCGCGCCGACGAGGTCGATCAGGGTGAGATCGGGTGCGAGGTTGGACACCACCACCGGTGCGCTGATCGTGGACCCGTCGCGGAGTCGTACGCCGGTGACATGGTTGTTTTTCACCAGGATCTTCTCGGCTTTCGCCCGGAAACGGATCTCGCCGCCGCGGGAAATAAAGAGCTCATGCAGATGTTCGGTGAGCGCCCCGATGCCGCCTTCCAGCTTGGTCATCATCGCGGTGCTGTTGTCGGGCACTGCCAACGCGAAGGCCAGGCAGGTGGCGCTGCCGGGCGTGTAGGGGCCGCGATAGGTGGAGTTGACGGCCAGAAACGCCAGCATCCCGCGCATGACGGCGTGCTTTTCCTTGTCCGGCAGGTAGCGGTCGATGGCGTCCATCGCCGAGCCGAACAGCATCTGATGGATGGCCGCGCGTTCGGCTTCGTTGGCCGCACAGGCATACATCCCGTCGAGCGTCTTGGGCGGTGTGCGCACCTCGAATCGGCCCAGCGCTTTGGCCGGCCCCTGGCTCCAGGCGATCAACTCGGCCATGCCCATGATCGCCTCGGCGCCGTGTTTCTCGCCGAGATGTGTCATCAGCTGCATCGGATCGCGGTAGAAGATCATCGGCTCCTCGCCGGACTCGCCGATATTGACCGACATCACTTCGGCTTCCACGGTCGGAAGAGTGTCCAGGCCAAGCTCCTGAGTGATCTGGTGGGCGGTGGGGAACTGCACCGATCCGGCGATCTCGTAGCGGAACCCGTCGATGAGCTCGACCGTCGCGGCCATTCCGCCGCTGTAGGTGTTGGCCTCCAGACACAGCGTGCGCATGCCCGCACCCTGGAGGATGGCCGCCGCCGTCAGGCCGTTGTGCCCGGCGCCGATAACGATCGCGTCATAGTCATTCATGGCTTGCAGAATATGTCAGTACTGACATAATAGGAAGATGTCAGTCCTGACGTATTTTGGCGTTTCGCGATAGCATTTGGCGCGATGACAGAGCCGATCAACCTGCATGAGCTGCGCCGTCGGTCGACGCACGAGGCGTTGCGCCGGGTGGCGCTGGCACAGTTCGCCAGCCGGGGCTTCGCCAACGTGACGGTGACACAGCTGGCCGCTGAGGCCGGCGTCACCGAGCGGACGTTCTTCCGGCACTTCCCCAGCAAGGAAGCAGTGCTGTTCCAGGACTACGACACCCACCTGGAATGGCTCGCCGAGGCGTTGGCGCAGCGACCCACCTCAGAGTCGCTGTTCGATGCCGTATTGGCCAGCGTGGCGAGCTTCCCGCACGGCGTGGAAGTGGTTCGCCAGGCCGCGATCGCGCGTTCGACGTTGATATCCGCTGAGCGCATCGCAGCACATTTACGCGTGGTGCAGTCGTCGTTCGCCGAGGTGCTGACCGACTTCGTCAAGACCCGTTACGCCGGAGCCGCCAACCTCGACCTCGTCGCTGAGGTCGCGGGAGCCACCCTGGCGGCGGCTCTTGTCGTCGCGGTGCAGAAGTGGGGTGACGACGGCTGCACCGGCGATCTGGGTGAAATCGTCGCCACGAGTGTCGATCTGGTGCGCTCCGGACTCGCGCCGCTGGCCTAACCGGCCAACGGCACCAGGGGTAGCCAATTCTGGATCTCAGCGGCCCGCGAGCCGGACAGCTGCAGCGCGCCGGCGGCGCCGGCGTCCGTCACCGTCCGCAGTCCGGTGACCAGCAGCAGCCAGGTTCGAGGATCGGCCTCGACCACATTGGGCGGTGTGCCCCGGGTGTGCCTCGGCCCGGAAATACACTGCACCGCAACGAATGGCGGAACGCGGACCTCGACGCTGGCGCCCGGCGCCTGCGCCGCCAAAGTGCGCGCGGTGAGTCGGACTGCCGCCGCCAGGTCCGCACGACTGGGAGCCGGATTGGTGTCGTCGCGCAACCAGTCTTCGACAGCCACGACTGCTGCACGGGTCTTGACCGGGTCGGCGTGCTGACGGGTGGCCATCTGCCCAGCGTCCCAGAAGCGGTCACTTCTCCGCCGGCGGCCCTATTGCAACGCCACGCCGAGCTCTTGCGCGAAAACTTTGATCATGTGCTGGACGCCAATCTCGTTGCGCCCAATAATCATGTGGTCGTGTTGGCCGTGCCTGACCCCTTCGCCGCACTGCGGCAGCATCGCGAAATCCTCGTCACGGACCGCGGCGTGCACCCCTTCGAACACCGCGTCGTACCCGGCCCTCATGTCATCGGTCGTCGCGGGCAGCCGACCCATCCAGCTGTGCCGAACGGTGCAGCGGGTCGGCTCGCCATCGGGCAGGATATCGATGATCTCCACTCCGACCGGGCTGTTGGCGAGGATCAGGTTCGGATACACCCAGTAGATCACTCCCATATTCGCCAGCGGTTCTCGCGACGCGGTTGGGTCGGTCTCCAGATTGGCAATCCAGTTGAACGGGAAGCCGATTCGGTGGTGCTTGCCGAACTCGTCATAGACCATCGTGTTGGCGAGGGTGTTCTGCCCGATGAGGCTTTGGCCGTGCACATAGGGGAAGTGGTACCCCTCGGCGAACGCTTCCAGCGCACCCTTCCATGAGACGTCAGACATGAACTCGCGTTCGGTGTGATAGCCGTAAGACTCGTAATTCCACAGCTCCAGTTCGGCACCGAATGCTCCGAGATGCTCGTCGAGGTTGATGGTCGCGTCGGCGGTCAGCACCGCCCAGATAAACCCGTGGCGTTCGTCGGATGGCAGTTCTACCAACCCGTAATCGTCAATGTTCATCGAATCGAAGCCGGCCTTGCCGGGAACCATGAACAGCTCCCCCGTGTTTTTGTACGTCCAGGCGTGATACGGACACACGAACCGGGACGCGTTGCCGGAGCCGCAGGCGGGCATCGCGCCACGGTGGCGGCAGTAGTTGAGGAAGACGTGGCTGGCCGCATTGCGGTCGCGGGTAACCAACAGGGAATTGCCAAGCACCGATCGGACCACGTAGTCGTTACTTTCTGGCACCTGGACCGACGGAACGATAGCCAACGGCAGTCGGCGCAGGATCTGCGATTCCTCAATTTCGGTCAGCTTTGGATCGCGGTAGTAGTGCAGCGGCACCTTCAGTTCGCGATCGGCCAGGTCCGTCGTCTTCTCCTGGGCATGATGCAGGCCTCTCCGCGTCAATTCCTCGTCGGTGCCGCGCACAGGACTGCTGGTCGTTGTCACCATCACGATCTCCCCGTCGCCGGGCACCTGACCATACAATCAGTAATTATTGTATTGTCAAGCTGGTGACGCCGATTGTGCGACGATCACGCCATGCGACGGCATGGCTGGTCAGGAGACATCCCGGCTGACGACGACGAAGCGGTCGCCCGCATCATTGCCGCGACCCGAAGCGCCATCGACGAACGCGGGACGGTAAGTGTGTCCGAAGTCGCTCAGTCGCTGGGTGTGACACGTCAGACGGTCTATCGCTATTTCCCAACCCATGAGGCGCTCTTGGGTGCCAGTGCCCTGTCCTCGGTTGGCGGCTTCCTTGATCGGCTCGCCGCCCATCTGTGTTCGATCACCGACCCGACGGAAGCCGTCGTGGAGGGCATCGCCTACACATTTGAGCAACTCGCGCACGACCGCTACCTCAGCTTGATTTTCCAGCCGGGCAAGGCCAGTGCCTTCACCGCCGGGGTCACCTCCGACATGGCTATTTCGTTCGGCCGGTCGATGTTGCAACGGTTCGATGTTGATTGGGATGCAACAGGTTTCACTGACGGCAAGTTGGACGAACTCGTCGAGGTCATGCTGCGCATGCTGCAGTCACTTATCGTGGACCCCGGACGCCCCGCGCGACGCGGTCGCGAACTGCGCCGATTCCTGCGGGAGTGGATCGGGCCTTCGGTCGCCGCGCAAGCCACCACACCCGCCGTTGACCTCAACTAAACCGCATGAGATTGAGTACATGAAGGCTGCCGACCTCGCCCGGCTGGCCACCATCCAACCTGACGGCACACTGCAGAACAGTCCGGTCGGCTTCAGCTACAACGAAGCTCTGGGCACCCTGGACATTCACGGGTACCGGATGTCGAAAAGCCGCAAGTTCCGCAACTTGACTTCCAATAACACGGTCGCGCTGGTGATCGACGACATTGCGTCCCGCGACCCGTGGCGGGTGCGGTGCCTGGAGATCAGAGGGACAGCCGAACAGGCCCAGTCCGGCGAGGCCGACTACCGCGGATTAGCCCGCGACCGCCGCTGGATCGTCAGCGCCGCCGCCGCGGCGGACTCGTTGATCGCCAAGTGGGCCAGCATCGGCGCGCTGAGGCTGCCGGAATGTTCGGCCAGCCAACCGAATATCCAGCCCGCAGCGCCCGTAGCGAGCACGGTGGGCAGCACGGGCTCATCGGTCGCGCGCGCGTCGGCGATATGGGAGAGGCCGAACGCAACGGCTTGCAGCAACCGACCACCCAAGGAACCATAGGCACGGCTGGCGATGGCGGCCAGCGCCGCGCGGAATGCTGCCTCCTCAGCCCACACCGTGCCCAGCGGTATCTGCAGCGCCAGCCAGGCCGACGGCGAGGCCGGCAATTCCCGTTCGGTCATCGAAAGGCGTACGACAGGAACGGATGTCGCCGCCAGTACCGCGGTCGCCGCCGCCGACCCGGCCGCGAGCCCCAGCCGTAGACCGGTCCACAGTCGCGGTGGTTGCAGGCCCATCGGCGGCCTCGTCGTCACGACCAGCAGCCCGGCCAGACCGGCCTGGGCGGGCAACCGTTCCCGGGCGGGTATCCGGGAACCGACGAAGCTCCAGCCGACCAGCGCGGCTGCCAGCCCGAGCGCCTGAACGCGTCGAAAGTCTTTACTCTGCATCAGGTTTTCAGCGCGTTACGGATGCGTTCAGTGTCGGCTGGTGTCCAGCCGTCCGGTGGGGCCACCGCGACCCACCCGTCCAGGATGTCGTTGCTGTAGTTGTGGCCGTGCCCGCCGGGCACATCCTCGGCGTTGGTCAGGTCGGCGCTGACTTGCCAAAAGGTGACAACCGGACTCCAGTGCATGGCGGCGCTACGGTCTTGCCCGCGGGGTTCGGTGAGCCAGGCGGGCCGGCCGAACAGCAGATCGGGTGACCACCACACCACCGGGTCGGACGGGTGCTGCAGGAAGAGCACCCGCGTGCCCACCCACGGCGGCCCCGCAGCCGCCCGCGCGACGTCCGCTGGATCGATGGCTTCGGAGAACCGCACCGTTCGCCCGTTGTCGTAACGCGGCTGTACCTCGGTGGTGTGCGGGTCGCGCCGCACGATCAACGCATGCCACAGTGGACTGGCTTGCGGTGGTCCCACCCACAGCACCGCGTCGAAGCCCATTTGGCGGATGTCGGGCAACCATCCGAAGGCGGCTTGGCCGGCCATCGAACCGAGGCTCTCGCCGTAGAGCACCAATTTCGGCCGGTGGCCCGGCGGCAGTTGTTGCCAGCGCTGGTGAACCGCGTCGATCAGTGTTCGGCCGGAATCCATGGACTTCTGTCGGTCGGCCAGGAACGAGATCCAGCTCGGCAGGTAGGAGTACTGCAGACCGACGATCGCGGTGTCGCCGTTGTACATCATCTCCAGCGAGCTTGCCGCTACCGGGTCGATCCAGCCGGTGCCGGTGGTCGGCGCGATGACCAGTGTTTTGCGGGTGAAGGCGCCGGTCCGCTCGAGTTCTCCGAGGAGTACGGCCAGCCGGCCCCGCTCGTCGGGTGCGGTATGCAGGCCGGCATAGACCCGGATGGGCTCCTTGGCGGGCCTGCCGTTGAGCCTGGCCAGTTCGGCTTCATGCGGACCGGTGCCGACGAAGGCGCGACCCTGGTATCCCAGCGAGTCCCACGGCGCCAACGATGCTGGGCTGCCGGACTTTTCACCAAGCATCGGCTGCGACACACCAACGGGGGTGGCGGTGTCCTGCGGCTGGAAAACCGCGTTGGCCCCGGTGAAGAATCCGCGGACCAGAACACCGTTGAACAACATGATCAGCAGCGCGACAACGATAGTCGTGCCGATGAACAGCGCCACTTCGTCGTGTAGGTGCCACCGCCTGATCAGCATCCGGGCCAGCAGCTTGACGGTGTCGATGAGCACCCTGAACGTGGACACCACCAAGGCACCGACAGCGACAGCGACGATCAGGGTGCGCAGGTAGCCCAGGGTCGACGGGCCCTGGATGCCCATCAGCGCGGACACCTGCCGCTGCCAGGAGGCGGCCGGGATGAGCATCAGCACACACGCCGTCGGCGCGATCGCGACGACAGCCGCCTTCATCCGGAACAGCACCCGCGCCGGGGGCGGCCACCAGCGGGCACCCCGGAGCACGAGACGGTAGGTGGTCTTGCCGATCAGCACGCCCAGGCCGTAGCCAAACGCTCCGTTGATACCGCCGATCAGCCCCTGGAAGACCCAGTCCCGCGGCAGCAGCGACGGCGTCAGGGACAAACAGAAGAACAACGCGCCAAATGCCATCCCGGCGAATTTCAGCCGTAGCAGGCTCCACGCCCACAGCACCAACGGATGGCGTCGGCGAGGTTCGGTACTCATCGGAGAAGCGCGGCCAGCACTCCCTCGGACGTGCTGCGCAGCTCTGCCAGAGACACGGCGAACAGGCCCTGAACCTCTACCGCGTCCGACCCTTGGTCGACGACACCGATGCGGGTGGCCGGCAAACCCCGCGCCTCGCACATCGAGCGGAAGCGACTTTCCTCGGTGCGTGGCACGGCTACCAGCACCCGGCCCGCCGATTCGGAGAACAACATGACGAAGGGGTCAGCATCCTCGGGAAGCACGATGCGGCAACCTGTTTCGCCCGCGAGCGCCGACTCCACGATGGCCTGCGCCAGGCCGCCCTCAGACAGGTCGTGGGCCGCAGACACCAGCCCGTCTCGGGAGGCCGCGGTCAACACGTCGGCGAGCAGTCGCTCGCGGGCCAGGTCCACTGCGGGCGGCAGCCCGCCTAGATGGTTGGCGGTGACTTGCGCCCAGATCGATCCGTCGAATTCGTCACGAGTGTCGCCGAGCACCATCAGCGTCTCGCCCGGCTCGATGCCCATCGCCGTCGGGATGCGCCGGGCGACATCGTCGATCACGCCTAACACACCCACCACCGGAGTGGGCAGGATTGCCGTCGACCCGGTTTGGTTGTAGAAGCTGACGTTGCCGCCGGTCACCGGAATGCCCAGCGCCGCACAGCCGTCCGCCAACCCACGCACCGCCTGGGCGAACTGCCACATCACCCCGGGGTCTTCCGGCGAGCCGAAGTTGAGGCAATTGGTGACCGCCACGGGTGTGGCACCGGTCACGGCGACGTTGCGGTATGCCTCGGCCAGCGCGAGTTGGGCGCCGGTGTACGGGTCGAGCAGCGTGTAGCGGCCTGACGCGTCGGTCGACAGCGCGATTCCGCGGCCGGTGGACTCGTCGACACGTAGCACCCCGCCGTCGGCGTGTTCGGACAACACGGTGTTTCCCCGCACGTAGCGGTCGTATTGCTCGGTGATGAAGGCTCGGCTGCACAGATGCGGACTGCCGAGCAGCGCAAGCAAAGTCGCGCGTAGCTCGTCGCCGGTTACCGGTCGAGGCAGGCCGCGCGCCCCGTCGGCGTTCAACGCATCCTGCGAAGCCGGGCGAGCGACCGGGCGCTGATACACCGGGCCCTCGTGGGCCACCGTGCGCGGCGGCACATCGACGACCGTCTCGCCATGCCAGGTGATCCGCAGTCGATCGCCGTCGGTGACCTCGCCGATGTTGGTGGCCAACACTTCCCACTTGCGGCACACCGCCGTGAACGCATCCACGTTTTCCGGAGCGACGACCGCGCACATCCGTTCCTGTGATTCACTGCAGAGCACTTCGGCGGGGGTCATGTTCTTGGTGCGCAGCGGAACAGCGTCGAGTTCGACCACCATGCCGCCGTCACCGGCAGAGGCTAACTCCGATGTCGCACAGGCTATTCCAGCACCGCCGAGATCCTGGATGCCGATCACCAGGCCTTGCGCATACAGCTCCAGGCAGCACTCGATGAGCACCTTCTCCATGAACGGGTCGCCGACCTGCACCGACGGTAGCTTTTTGCGACCCGACCCGGACTCGTCGCCGCCGAAGGTCTCCGATGCCAGCACCGAAACGCCGCCGATGCCGTCGAGCCCGGTCCGCGCACCGAACAGGATGATCTTGTTACCCGCGCCGGACGCGAACGCCAGATGCAGGTCCTCCTGGCGGAGCACGCCGACACACAGCGCGTTGACCAAGGGGTTGCCGGCGTAGCTGGCGTCGAACACCGTTTCGCCGCCGATGTTGGGCAGGCCCAACGAATTGCCGTAGCCGCCGATGCCGCGCACCACCCCGTCGAGCACGCGGCGGGTGTCAGGGGCGTCCGCGGCGCCGAAACGCAGCTGGTCCATCACCGCCACCGGTCGGGCACCCATCGCCATGATGTCGCGGACGATGCCGCCGACCCCGGTCGCCGCGCCTTGGTAGGGCTCGACATAAGACGGGTGGTTATGCGATTCCACCTTGAAGGTGACCGCCCAGCCGTCGCCGATGTCGACCACGCCGGCGTTCTCCCCGATGCCGGCCAGCATCCCGGACCGCATCTCCTCGGTGGTGGTCTCACCGAAGTACCGCAAGTGCACCTTGGACGACTTATAGGAACAGTGCTCGCTCCACATCACCGAGTACATCGCCAGCTCGGCGTCGGTCGGCCGACGGCCCAAGATGTCGCGGATCCGCTGGTATTCGTCCTCTTTGAGGCCCAGTTCGCGGAAGGGTTGCGGCTGATCAGGGGTGGCCACGGCCTGTTCGACGGTATCGACCGCTTGGGTAAGCCCGGACGTCACGGGGACAGTCTAGAGTGGCGGCCCTGCGGCTACCGACCGCACGAGACGCCGGGTCGGACCCTAGTGCCCACCGGCTCTGCAGAAAACGCGTTGCTGCCCGGGCCGCTCGGCACCACCTAGCGAAAGTTGTCGCCGATCCTGTGCCGGGCGACCTCGATAGCGCCGGCGGCGACAACCCGCGGCCCTCACCATTCCCCACGGCGATGACCTCCGAAGTAATTGCGGATCAGCACGCGCTCCAGACAGGCTTGCAGCGAGACGATCCGCCAAAGCCCAAGAACCGTGGAGGAATCATGACCAGCATCCAATCCGCCTCTCCTGCAACGACCTTCAGCGCTGAGCTGTGGGCGGCGTTCTGGGCGGCGCCCGACACGTCCCGCTCGATGAACATCCTGGCCGACGACATCGTCGGCTACTGGCCCGGCGAACCCGAGCCGGTGCGCGGAGTCGAGGCGTACACCGGGAAGATCGCCGAGCTGCTGGCCGCCGCTCCAGACCTGCGGCTCGAACTCGTCGACAGTGCCACCGTTGTAGCTGCCGCCGAAGGCGAGCAACTGGTCTTCCTGCACTACATCGGCCACGGAACCGGCCCCGACGGGCCATTCGAGATCCGGGGGCTCGACCGGGTCCGCACCCGCGACGGCATGGTGGTCGAGAATGTGATCCGCTACGAGCCGGTGGTCGTCAGGTAGCGCTGGCCATCAGGGTCAG
>Ga0335075_10008476_pt1 | contig 15741 bp, 14 predicted proteins | sample Lox_Sample_24_FD_206723 | JGI IMG/M metagenome (GOLD analysis project Ga0335075, IMG submission 206723) | Soil microbial communities from Loxahatchee National Wildlife Refuge, Florida, United States - Lox_Sample_2.4 | ecosystem: Environmental > Terrestrial > Soil > Wetlands | place: USA... | reverse complement strand
CGCCGCTATGCGGCGATAAGTGCGAACTCACTGCGCGGCGGGGTGCGTGTGCTGGCGCTGATGGCGACGAGGCTAGGTTGAGAGGAAGGCTTCGACGGCGGTTGCGTCGGCTTCCAGGCCGGCGGCTGCCTTTTTCGTGACCTTCTCGAGGTGTTCGATCTCCACCTTGCCCTTGGGCAGGCGCCAGGTGGAGACGGCGCGGCCCTTGACCAGGGCGAAGGGACGGAAGATGCCGTTGGTGGTCACCAGGCCCTTGTGCGGACCGATCACCGCCTCGCGCGAGGCCCAGCCGAGCAGGAGGGGGTCGAAGGCGCCGAGCAGTCGGGGCTCGGGGAGCGGCGCGGGCTCTTCGCGCTTGCGCAGGTCGACGAGACCATCGCCGAGGTCGACGAGGCGGCGGGAGATCGCGGTGAGGCCGGCGCGGGCGTCGCGCAGCGGCAGGCCGGCCCAGCGGGCGAGGTCGGCGGCGGTCGCGGGGCCGTGGCCGACCAGGTAGCGGCGGGCGAGCTCGCCGAGGGACGCGTCGCGGTCGCCGGCGGGGCCCGTTCGGGCTGCCGCCTCGGGGCCGAGCCAGTCGCGGACGGAGACGAAGGCTTGTTCGGCGCCCACCATCGGGCCGCGGACGCAGACGCCGTGAAGGGAGGCGTAGAAGAGGACGTGGACGAGGGCCTGGCCGGCGGTCGGGACGTCGGCGGAGTCGAGGGCGTCGCGCAGCTGGGCGCGCGTGCGCGGCCCGTCCTCGAGCGCCCGCGCGACCACCTCGATCCCCCGCTCGGCCCGATCCCCCACCCCGGTCTGGCGCAGCCGCGTCCGACAGGAGGTCCAGAGCGGCGGCGTGGTCACCGCCTGCAGCAGCGGATAGTCCTCCGCCCGGATCAAGTGCAGCGTCCCCCGATTCACCCAGGTGACGACCAACCGCCGCTCCTCCAGCGCCCGATCCACGTCCGACGCGGCCGGCCCCTCGCTCCGCGCCCGCACCGCCAACCTCGCGCCCCGCGGATCCTGCCCCTGGATCGCGAGCAACCGCTCGGCTACCTCAACCGGATCCCGCCCCGGCCGGGTCGCCAGCCCCTGCGCCGTCAGCCGCGCCCGATGGGTCTCCGCCCCTTTCACGCGCTCGCGGCGAGCTCATCCTTTACCGGACAGCAGATCCCACGCCCGCCGCCAGAAGCTCGGCCCCGGCTCCCCCGCGACGTCGTCCGGCGACACCTCGATCGACCCCGGGTTCTTCCCCGGTGCGCCCAGCTTGGCGGCCGCCGCGGCGTCGATGGTCAGCAGGACGCCGTTCTCGTAGATCCCCTCGACCTCCGGCGCGTCGACGAACTTGTGACCGCCGGGCCGGTTGTGCGTGGTGTCGAAGATGATGCCGTCGAAGAGGTCGGCCTCGGGCGCGTCGAGCACCTCGACCACCGTCCCCAGCTTCACCTCGTCGCTGGAGTAGACGGGGATGCCGCGTCGGGCGACGAGGTAGGAGACCTTGGAGCCGAGATCGTCCACGCCGCGAGCCTAGCGGAGCGGGCCGGCGAACCGGCCGGCCCCGGCGCCCACGGCACTACACTCGCACTGGGTAACCCGACCGGGAAGGGACGCAGATGGGAACGAACTTGGCCTCGATCGTCACCGAGAGCGCCGCGCGCGACGCCGCCGCGCCGGCCATCCGGCTGGGCGATCGGACGCTCAGCTACGGCGAGCTGGAGGACGGAGCCGCGCGCGTGGCGACGCTGCTGCGCGAGCGCGGCCTCGAGCCCGGCGACCGGATCGGCCTGATGCTGCCGAACGTGCCCGAGTTCCCGGTCCTCTACTACGGGATCCTGCGGGCCGGCGGCGTCGTCGTGCCGATGAACGTGCTGCTGAAACGGCGCGAGATCGCCTTCTACCTGGAGGACTCCGGGGCCAAGCTGCTGCTCGCCTGGCACGGGTTCGTCGACGAGGCCCGCGCCGGGGCCGAGGACGCGGGCGCCGGGCTGGTCGAGGTCGAGCCGGAGTCCCTCGCGGCGGTGCTCGCCGGGCTCGAGCCGGCCGCCGACGTCGCCGCGGTCGACGCCGAGGACACCGCGGTGATCCTCTACACCTCGGGCACGACCGGCAAGCCGAAGGGCGCCGCGCTCGCCCACCGCAACCTCGACCAGAACTCCGAGATCGCCGCGCGGACCACCTTGCTGGTCGACGCCGGCGACGTCGTCCTCGGGGCGCTGCCGCTCTTCCACAGCTTCGGCCAGACGGTGGCGATGAACGCCTCGATGCGCAACGGCGCCTGCCTCACGCTGGTGCCCAAATTCGACCCCGGCGAGGCGCTGGCGACGATGGAGCGCGACGGCGTCACCCACTTCTACGGGGTGCCGACGATGTTCGGGGCGCTGCTCCACCATCCCGACCGGGAGAAGTTCGACACCTCGGCGCTGCGGATCTGCATGACCGGCGGGGCGTCGATGCCGATCGAGGTGCTGCACGGGTTCGAAGAGGCGTTCGGGACCGAATTGATGGAGGGCTACGGGCTCTCCGAGACCTCGCCGGTCGCCTGCTCGGGCCACCCCGAACAGGTGCGCAAGCCGGGCTCGATCGGCACCCCGATCGAAAAGGTGGAGATGCGGATCGTCGACGAGAACGACCAGGAGGTGCCGCAGGGCGAGGTCGGCGAGATCGCGATCCGCGGCCACAACATCATGAAGGGCTACTGGGAGCGGCCCGAGGCGACCGCCGAGGCGATCCGCGACGGCTGGTTCCACAGCGGCGACCTCGGCCGCGAAGACGAGGACGGCTACTTCTTCGTCGTCGACCGCAAGAAAGACATGATCATCCGCGGCGGCTACAACGTCTACCCGCGCGAGGTCGAGGAGCTGCTCTACGAGCACCCGGCGATCCGCGAAGCCGCGGTCCTCGGCGTGCCCCACCCCGAGTGGGGCGAGGAGGTCGGCGCGGCGGTGGTGCTGGAGCCGGGCGAGGAGGTCGCGGGCGAGGAGATCAGCGCCTGGGTGCGCGAGCGGATCGCCGCCTACAAGTACCCGCGCGTGGTCTGGTTCCTGGAGGAGCTGCCGAAAGGCCCGACCGGCAAGATCGTCAAGCGCGAGATCGAGGTCCCGGCCGAGGTCGGCTGACGGTTTCGGCGAGCCGCTCGGCGGGAGCGGCCGCATCGCGCGACAGGCGTCGGGCCGCGCCCGGGAGACCGAGCGCGGCGCCCGGTCCCGTTTCGCATCGCGACGCGCGACCGGGTACTGGCTGGCCGGCCAGTCGCGCGCTAGTCTGCGAGGACAGCCGAACTCGACACGAAACGGGGAAGAGATGAGCGTCGCCTCTCAGCGTCTGATGGAGAACGTCACCTATGAGGACCTCTACCGGCGATGGGAGCAGGGCAACTGGAGCGCCTACGACATCGACTTCTCCGCCGACACCGCCGGCTGGGCCGGCCTCTCCGACATCCAGCGGCGCTCGGCGATGTGGATCTACTCGATGTTCTTCTACGGCGAGGACCGGGTCGCCGACACCCTCGCCCCCTACGTCACCGCGGCGCCGACCGAGGAGCAGTCCTACTTCCTCGCCACCCAGCAGGTCGACGAGGTCCGCCACTCGCTCTTCTTCCACCGCTTCTTCAAGGAGGTGGTCGGGGTCGACGGCGAGATCCTCGAGGAGACGCTCGCCTCCACCCTGCCGCAGCTGAACTGGGGCTACCTCGGCGTCTTCGACCGGCTCGACCGGATGGCGGAGGAGCTGCGCAAGGACACCTCGCTGCCCAAGTACGCGCAGGCGATCACGCTCTACCACCTGATCGTCGAGGGCAGCCTCGCCCAGCCCGGCCAGCACTTCATCGAGGACTTCTTCGCCAAGGAGGAGGCGCTGCCCGGCTTCAGCGCCGGGATGGCGAACGTCTCCCGCGACGAGCAGCGCCACATCGGCTTCGGCGTCAAAGTCCTCTCCGAGCTGCTCGACCTGTCGCAGCCCTACGGCGAGGAATGCCGGGCGGCGGTGGTCGAGCTGCTGAAGGAAGTGCTCGCCTACATGCCCGCCGTCTTCCGGCCGCCGAACCTCGACCGCTCCTACACCGAGTGCTACGGCTTCACCATGGAGGACATCTACACCTTCGGGCTCAAGCTGGTGCGCCAGCGCTGGCGCACGATCGGCTTCCCGACCGAGGAGATGCCGCCCGGCGTCTTCCCCTTCGACGCGGACGAGTCGGAGGAGGCGATCGCCGCCAACCAGGTGAAGATGATGCTCGGCGGGATCCTCGGGCCGGTCGACGACAGCGTCAGGCCGAGCACCGACCCGGAGCTGATGCGCCTCTACTTCGACATGACCGCGCGGGTCGCCGACCCGGCGGCGGCGAACGGCACCCCGCTCGTCTACCAGTGGAAGTTCAGCGACGCCGAGCCCTGGACGCTGACGATCGACAACGGCTCGACCCGCGCCGAGCCGGGCATCGCGGCGAACCCCGCGGTGACGATCGAGAGCACCTGGGCCGACTGGCTCGCCTCGACCAAACCGGACGCGAACCCGCTGAAGATGATGCTGCGCCGCAAGATCCGCCCGCGCGGCAGCCTGCGCGAGCTCGCCCGCCTGCGCAAGGTCTTCGGCTGACCCCGTCGATGGGCCGAAAAGCGCTCTATAAGAGCGCTTTTCGGCCCATCGACGTGAGTCTCTAGGAGATCGGGGGGCGCTGGTCGGCCCAGGGGCGCTCGGCCTCGATCTGGGCGGCGAGGCTGAGCAGGAGCGGCTCGCCGGCGGGGCGGCCGATGACCTGGATCGCCAGCGGCATGCCGTCGGCGCCGAAGCCGAAGGGGATCGACATCGCCGGGTTGCCGGTGTGGTTCCAGGGGACGCAGTAGGGATAGAAGCGGCTCATCCCGAGCACCGTGTGGAGGGCGCCACGGCCCTGCCATCTGCGGATCGGCAGCGCGGTGCCGCCCATCACCGGCATCACCAGCACGTCGAAGTCGTCGAAGATCGCGTTGATGCGGGCGATCTCGGCCGGGCGGTTGGCCATCGCCTTCTCATACAGCGAGTCGGGCAGCAGGCCGCCGAGCCGGCCGAAGCCGCGGGTGCGCCGTTCGAGCCGCTCCGGCAGCGGCACTTCCTCCACCGTTTCGGCGACTCCCTTGAGGAAGCGGGCGGTGATCGTGTCGCCTACCCGGCCCCAGTCGGGGTCGCGCGGCGAGACGTCGTGGCCGAGCCCGGCGAGGAAGGTGGCCGCCTCGGCGACGGTCTGCTTCACCTCCTCGGAGACGTTCGGCGGGGCGAGCGCCCGCGGCGCCAGGGTCGACCAGGCGACTTTCAGCTTGCCGGGCGGGTCCTTGACCGACTCGACGAAGGGCTTGGCTGGCGGCGCCGGCGCTTCGTCCTCGGTCGAGCCGCCGGAGACGATGTCGAGCCAGAGCGCCGTGTCGATCACCGAGCGGCTGACGCAGCCTTCGACCGCCAGCCCGCGCCATCCTTCCTGGCGCGGGGCCATCGAGACCCGGCCGCGGCTCGGCTTCAGGCCGAAGAGCCCGTTGCAGGCGGCGGGGATGCGGATCGAGCCGGCGCCGTCCCCCGCCGAGGCGATCGGCACCATGCCCGCGGCGACCGCCGCGCCGGAGCCGCCGCTCGAGCCGCCCGGCGTGCGCTGCGCGTTCCACGGGTTGCGGGTGACGCCGTAGGTGGCGGACTCGGTGAAGCCGCAGATCGCCAGCTCCGGCAAGAGGGTGAGGCCGACGATGATCGCGCCCGCCTCGCGCAGCCGGCGGACCACCTCGGAGTCGGCCTTGGCGGGCACCTCGAAGGCGTCGGTGCCGTGCGTGTTGACCTCGCCGGCGACGTCGATTTCGTCCTTGATCGCGATCGGCACGCCGAGCAGCGGCCGCTCGTCGCCGGCGCTCCGCCGCGCCTCCGCCCGCTCGGCTTCCAGCATCGCCTTGTCGGCGAAGACCTTGCGGAAGGCGTTCAGCTCGGGGTCGAGCCGGTCGATCCGTTCCAGCGCCTGCCCGACCAGCTCGGTCGGGCTGACCTCGCCGGCGCGGACCATCTCGGCCTGCCGGGCCAGCCCCGCGAACGCGATGTCATCTGCCCCCTGCACTCAGCGCCGATCCTACTGCCGCGTCATCGGGCAGGTCGAGGTCAGGGTCGCCCTCGAAGCTGAGGTCAGGGAGGACGCGGTCGAGCCAGGCCGGCATCCACCAGTTCCAGCCGCCCATCAGCTTCATCGCCGCCGGGACGAGGATCAGGCGGACCAGCGTCGCGTCGAGGGCGATGGCGATCGCGCAGCCGAGCCCGATCTCTTTGATCGAGGGCACCCCGGTGAGGACGAACACCCCGAAGACCGCGGTCATGATCAGCGCCGCCGAGGAGATCGTGCGGGCGCTCGAGGAGAGCCCCTCGGCCACGGCCCGTTCGTTGTCCCCGTGGAGCAGCCAGCGCTCGCGGATCCGCGACATCAGGAACACCTCGTAGTCCATCGAGAGGCCGAAGACGACGGCGAAGATCAGCGGCACGTTGATCGTTTCGATCGCTCCCTGGCTTTCGAAGCCGAGGAAGCCGTCGAGCCATCCCCACTGGAAGATCGCGACGAGGATGCCGAAGGCGGCGCCGATCGAGAGCAGGTTCATCGCCACCGCCTTCAGCGGCAGGATCAGCGAGCGCAGCATCACCATCAGGACCAGGAAGCTGAGCGCGAGGACGAAGAGGATGATCTTCCACATCGAGCCGGAGACCAGTTCGCGGACGTCGCGCCCGCGGGCGGTTTCGCCGCCGACGCTGACCACGGTGGCGCGGCCGAGCGCCGTCGCCGGGACGACTTCGTCGCGCAGGCGCTCGACCAGGGCGATCGTCGCGTCGGACTCGCTGGGCGCGCTCGACGTGACCGCGAAGAGATAGTCGGAGCCGCTGCGGACCGGCGGGACGACCGCGTGGACGCCAGGGGTGGCGCGCAGGGCGGCCTCGAAGCCGGCGACCTGGCCGACGCCCGGCACCGCCCCGGCGGGCGCTTCGGACACCACGTAGATCGGGTCGGTGCCGCCGCCGAGCGCCTGCGCGGCAAGTTCGTTGCCGACCCTGACGTCGCTGTCCTTGGGGAACTCGGCGAGCGCCTGGGTCCCGGTCTTCAGCGAGAGGACGGGGATCGCGAGGACGAGGAGGACCACGGCGACGCCGATCACCGCGCGCCAAGGCCGGGCCATCACGCGGGCGGTCCAGGCGGTCCAGAAGCGCGACGCGCCGGGCACCGCGGGCGAGTCGCCGGGTGCCGGCGCCGGCTCGGCGGGCCGGTGACGGCGGAGGTGCCGGCCGACCCAGCCGGCTACCTTGCCGACCACGCCGCCGGGCAGCACCCGGTCGCCGAGCATCGCGATCAGCGCCGGCAGCAGGGTGGTGGCGGTGAGGATCGAGACCGCGACGACGGTCATCGCGCCGAGCGCCATCGAGCGGAGCGCCTGGTTGTCGACCATCCAGAGCCCGGCGAGCGAGATGATCACCGCCAGCCCGGAGAAGGTGACGGCGAGCCCCGAGGTGGCGAGCGCCCGCGAACGGGCCTGGGCGGGGTCGGCGCCGGCTTCGCGCTCCTCGCGGAAGCGGGCGAGGATGAAGAGGGAGTAGTCGATCGCCACTCCGATGCCGATCATCGACGCCATGTTGGTGACGAAGACCGACATCGTCATCTGCAGCGAGATGAAGTAGATGAGGGCGCCGGTGATCAGCACGCTGGCGAAGCCGAGCGTCAGCGGCAGGAGCGCGGCGGCGAGCGAGCCGAAGACGACGAGGAGGATCAGCAGGACGATCGGGAAGCCGGTCGCCTCGGCGGCGGAGAGGTCCTTCTTCGAGATCTCCTGGAAGCCGGCCCAGACGCCGGGCTGCCCGACCAGGTAGGGAGTCACCCCGCCGCTCGCCGTTCCCGGATCGAGTTCTTCGCGCAGCGTGCCCGCCGTGTCGATCAGGGCATCGGCCGACCGGTCGCTGCGCAGTGGCAGGATCGCGATGTCGCCGCGGGCGAGCTGACGGCGGCCGGCGAGGGCGGTCGCGGGCGGGAGCGCCACGCCTTCGACCGAGGCGATCGTCCGCCGGACGCGCCCGATCGCGGCCTGCCGCTGGGCCGGGCCGGCCGCCGGTGAGGCCCGCAGCAGCACCGAGAGCGCGTTCGCCCGATCGCCGAAGTCCTCCTGCAGCGCCTCGCCTGCCTTCTGCGACTGCGACCCCGGCACGTCGAAGCCGCCGCCGGTGAGGTTGTCGGTCTGCTTCGCCGCGAACGGGACCGCGAGCAGCACCACGACGATCCAGAACGCCACCACCCACCGCCGTCTGCGGCCGAGGAACTCGGCGAGTGTCTTCATTGCGTTCCGCATTGGCCGGCCGGCCAACCATCTCCCATCCGGCAGGGTCCGGTGTGTGCGCCCCGTCACGCCCCGACTCAAGTGTCACGGAAGTGCAAATTTTCGGGATGGGGAGCCGGATACGCGCTACGGTCGGCGCATGCACTCAGACAACGCGTTGCAGGAGCTGGAAGAGCTTGAGCCGGTCCCGCGGCCAGGGCCCGGCCCTACCTACGACCACATCGTCGGTAACCAGCTTCGCTACACGGTGAAGGTGCTCCGCTATGAACGCTATCGGCGGCGACGCCGCAAGCTGGAAAAGCCGGCGGCGAAGCAGAGGGAGGAGGAATCCGGATGCGACCTGTCGATCCCGCCGACCGTGAAGTCTGGGCGCGGCTGACGATCTCGACGATCTTCGTGGTCGCCGGATTCGCGGTTCTGCTGTTCGGCGTCGGCGAGCAGTCGAGCGCCAAAATGGCAGCCGGATGGCTCGGCGCCGTACTCGGCTACTGGCTCGCTGTGCGAGGCTCAGTCGGAGACGAGGAGGTAGCGGGCCGAGGCGGCGCCGGCGGTGAGGGCCGGGGTGATGTCGCGGCTCGGGTCGCTCAAGGCCTGGAGGGCGAAGCCGTCGGCGACGGCGAGGAGGTAGGCGACCACCGCCTCGGCGTCGAAGCGGAGGCTGAGGATGCCCTCGTCTTCCTTCGCCCGGAAGACGTCGGCGACGTGGGAGCGGGTCGCCTCGAAAAGCTGGCCGACCTCGCGCTGGATGTCGGGGTTGCGACGGCCGGCGCTGAAGAGCTCGTAGAGGAGGAGGAAGTAGCCGGGATCGTTGTCGATCAGGTCGGTGAGGCTCTTGACCAGGACGTCGAGGACGGCGTCGGCGGTCTTCGCCGTGGCGAGCATCTCGTCGAGGCGGGCGATGCGCAGGTCGGTGTCGCGCCGCACCACCTCGACCAGGAGGCGCTCCTTGGTGCCGAAGTAGTAATGGAGGAGGCCGCGGCTCACCCCCGCCTCGCGGGCGACGTGCTCGAAGGTCGAGCCCGCCGCGCCGCGCCGGGCGACGCTGTCGCGCATCGCGTCGACGATGCGCTGGGCCTTCTCGCCGCTGAGCTGACGCTCTTTGGTCGCCGCCTCCACGGACCCCTCAGCGCCGTGCCCGGTGACGTCTGGCCGGATCTGGCGAAGCAATCGTCGCGCCCGCCAAGGACGCGGACCCGAACGCGCGGCAGAGCCACGTCGAGCGGTCGAGCTCGCCGCCGGGCGCGGCGAGGGCGAGCCAGAGAGGGCGAACGTTGCCGGGCACGGCGCTGACTAGGAGCCGTTGATGCTGGTCGTCGAGGTGTACTCGAACTCCTCTTCGGCGCCGAAGAGGGCGTCGAGGACGGCCTTGCGGGCACCCTCGCTGACGACCAGGGCGACGACGCCGCCGATGATCGCGAGCATGATCAGTTTGCCGAGCCGGTGCTTCTTCTTCGGCTTCTGCAACCGCTCGCGCGCCTCCTGCAGCGCTTCGGCGGCCTGGCGCATTTCCTTCTGCACCTTCTTGTCGGAGGTGACGGCCTTGACCGTGCCCTTGCCGTTGCCGGTTGCGCGACTGTAGGCCTTCTTCGCCGAGCTGTAGGCGTCCTTGAGGTTGTCGCGCAGGTCTTCGTCCTCGATCAGGCGCTGCACGTACGGGTTTTCGCGGGCGGCTTCGTACAGGTCGCCGGCGCGATCCGCCGTCTGGGTGGTCTTGCTCTTGGACATCCCTTCTCCCTCGCTGTTCTCGCGGTTTCGCCCAGGATATACCCGCGATTGGGCACGGGACACTGCGCCGGGCGCCGGCAGCGGACGTTCAGGCGCCCGCGGCGACCGGGTCAGCCGGGCCCGACGCCGTCGAGCAGCACCCCGTTGCTGCGGAAATCGAGCCGCGCCCGGCGCAGCTCCGGCAGGCGCAGCGGGGCCAGCCCGGGCGGCTGGAAGCGGTACCGGCGGACCACCAGCCGGCCGGTGTCTTCGTCGCCGACCTGGCGGAAGCCGGGGCCGAGGAGCCGGTGCGGTGGGGCGGGCATCGAGCCGTCGGAGACGAAGTCGATTTCCTTCACCAGCCAGTCGTAGTTTTCGCTCGCCCGCACCTGGATCGCCCCGGTCGAGAGGTAGTAGCGCAGCGGCGCCTCGCCGAGCGTCCAGGTGACGGTGGCGCGCGGCCCGTCCGGGTCCCCCATCCCGGCGGCGACGGCGCTCCAGTTGGGACGTTGGAACTGTTCGTCGGTACTGGCGAGGACGCAGAAGCCGAGCGAGTAGGCGAAGAGCAGCGTCCCGATCACGGCGCCGAGCCGGCGCGAGGCGGGCGAGGAGACCGCGATCCCGATCGCCGCCAGCAGCGGCACCAGCGCCGGGATCAGGTTGCGGGCGAGGACGAAGTCTTTGCTCGCCGCGACCAGCGCCAGGGCGGCGGGGATGCCGATCGCGGCGACCACCAGGAGGAGCGGCCGGCCCGCGGCGCGGCGCTCCCGCCCGGCCCGGCGCCCCAGCAGCAGGGCCAGGGCGCCGAGGCTCAGCGCCAGCGGCACGAAGGCGAGCCAGGGCCGCTCCGGCCGGGCGATGATGTCGCCGGTCTCCCCGGTGACGAAGGTGGTCGCCGTTTCGGCCAGCCGGTGGCCGAGGCTGAAGTTGCCGATCCAGTCGGCGTGCCCCAGGGACATCTGGTGGATCGCCACCGGGGCCACCGCGATCGCGCAGCCGCCGAGGATCGCCATCCCGACGAAGCTCCTCCGCAGGCCGCGCCGGCGCAGCAGCATCAGCGCCTCGGCGAGGATCGGGAAGGCGACGAAGTAGTGGGTGGCGATCGCGAGCCCCGACCAGATCCCCCACCAGGCGAAGTCCCGCCGCGCGCCGCGCCGTTCGGCCCGCAGCCAGTAGAGCGCCGAGAGCGCGCCGAAGAGGGCGACCAGCGCGTAGGCGCGCGCCTCCTGGGAGTACCAAAGCATCATCGGGTTGACCGCGACCAGCGCCGCCGCCCAGAGGCCGGCGCGGCGGCTGCGCAGCTCGGCCCCGATCAGGTAGGTGACCGGCACCGTCGCCACCCCGGCCGCCGCGGAGACGGCGCGCAGCCCGAATTCGTGGGTGCCGACCAGCTGGGTCCAGACCCAGGCGACGGCGTAGTAGACCGGCGGCGTCGACTCGCTGAACCAGACCGCGTCCATCGCGTGGCCGAAGCCGTCGCGGAGGACGCGCGACGCGGTGACGATCTCGTCGTGGTGGTAGCTCTGCACGCCGAGCGTGGCGAAGCGCAGCAGCGCCGCCAGCGCGGTCAGCCCGGCGACGATCCAGAAGGCCCGCGAGCGTTCGCGCGTCCAGTCGCGGAGCGAGCGGTGGCGGCGCCCCGCCGCGCGAGCACGGCGGCCGGACCGCAGCGTGGCGGCCTCCATCAGCTCCCCCCCTCGGTGCGTTCGCAGAAATCACCGCATAGCGGCCAGAAGTGCGAACGCATCGGTGGTTGAGGGATCGGGGCCCTCAAGAGAGGGCGACTTCGAGCGCTTTCGAGACCTCGTCGACGAACACGAACTCGAGCCCCCCGAGCTCGGCGGCCGGGATCTCGGCCGCGTCCCCCTCGTTGCGCGCGGGCACGATCACCCGCTTGATCCCCGCCCGCTGCGCCGCCAACGACTTCTCCTTCAGCCCGCCGATCGGCAGCACCTTGCCGGTCAGGGTCACCTCGCCGGTCATCGCCACATCGTTGCGGACCGCCCGGCCGCCGATCAGCGAGGCGAGGGCGACCGTCATCGCCACCCCCGCCGAGGGCCCGTCCTTGGGCACCGCCCCGGCGGGCACGTGGATGTGGACGTCGTGGGAGGCGAACCAGTCCCCCTCCAGCTTCGGCGCGATCTGCTGCTGGTGCCCGCGCACGTAGGCGAGCGCCGCCTGCGCCGACTCTTTCATCACCTCGCCGAGCTGGCCGGTGATCGTCAGGTGCCCCGACCCGGGCATCCCGGCCGCCTCGATGAAGAGCACGTCGCCGCCCGCCGGCGTCCAGGCGAGGCCCGTCGCCACCCCCGGGTCCTTGGTCCGCCGCCGCGTTTCGGCGAAGACCCGCCGGCGCCCCAGGTACTCGCGCGCTTTCTTGGCCGAGACCCGGACCTTGCCCTTGGCTTTGCCTTCGGCGACCTGGCGGGCGACTTTGCGGCACACCGTGCCGATCAGCCGCTCCAGGTTCCGCACCCCGGCCTCGCGCGTGTACTCCTCGACGATCGCGGTCAGCGCCGCGTCGGCGAACTCGATCTGGCTCGGCTTCAGCCCGTTCGCGGCGATCTGCCGGTCGACCAGGTAGCTGCGCGCGATGTGGCGCTTCTCGTCCAGCGTGTAGCCCGCCAGTTCGATCGTCTCCATCCGGTCGAGCAGCGGCCCCGGGATCGTGTCGAGCACGTTCGCGGTGGCGATGAAGACCACGTCGGAGAGGTCGAACGGCAGGTCCAGGTAGTGGTCGCGGAAGGTGTCGTTCTGGGCCGGGTCGAGCACCTCGAGCATCGCGCTCGCCGGGTCGCCGCGAAAGTCGGCGCCCATCTTGTCGATCTCGTCGATCATGAAGACGGGGTTGCGCGAGCCGGCGTCGCGGAGGGCGCGGATGATCGTCCCCGGCAGTGCCCCGATGTAGGTGCGGCGATGGCCGCGGATCTCCGCCTCGTCGCGCACGCCGCCGACCGAGATCCGCTCGAACTCCCGCCCCAGCGCCTTCGCGATCGAGCGCCCGAGGCTCGTCTTGCCCACTCCGGGCGGGCCGACGAAGCAGAGGATCGGCCCCGGGCTCTCCGGGTTCAGCTTGCGCACCGCCAGGTACTCGAGGATCCGCTCCTTCACGTCCTCGAGGTCGTAGTGGTCGGCGTTCAGGACTTTCTTCGCGTGGCGGATGTCGAGGTTGTCCTTCGTCTCGACGTCCCAGGGCAGCTCGGTCAGCCACTCCAGGTAGGTGCGGATCACCCCGTGCTCGGCCGCCGCGGGCGGCAGTTTGGCCAGCCGCCCGAGCTCCCGATCGGCAGCTTTGCGCGCTTCCTCGGGCAGGTTCGCCGCCTCGATCCGCTCCTGCAGTTCTTTGATTTCGGCGGCGCCCTCGTCTTCCTCGCCGAGCTCGTCCTGGATCGCTTTCAGCTGCTGGCGGAGGAAGAACTCGCGCTGGCCTTTGTCGACTTCCGACTGCACGCGGGACTGGATCTGGGTGCCGAGCTGGACCACCTCGAGCTCGCGGGCGAGGATCTGGGAGAGGTGGCGCAGCCGTTTCGCCACGTCGACTTCTTCCAGCAGCTCCTGCTTCTCCGCCGTCTCGATCCGCAGGGCGCCGCCGATCAGGTGGGCGAGCGCGCTCGGGTCGTCGATGTTGGCCACCGCCAGCTGCAGCTCCTCCGGCAGGTAGGGGATCTGCTCGACGATCTCCGAGAAGGTGCGCTGGACGTTGCGGGTCAGCGCCTCCAGCTCGGCGTTCCGTTTGACCACGTCGGGCTCCTCGGAGATCCGCGCGATCAGGTAAGGGCGGTCGGTGACGAAATCGTCGAGCCGCACCCGCTGGGTCGCCTGGACCAGGATCCGCAGGGTGCCGTCGGGGACTTTCACCATCCGCTCGACCACCCCGACGACGCCGACGTCGTAGAGGTCGGCCGGGGTCGGCTCCTCCTTCTCGGGGTCGCGCGAGGCGACCATCACCAGCATCCGGTTGCCGCCGAGGACGTCGTCGACGAGCTTGATCGAGCGCGGCTGGCCGACCGCCAGCGGGGTGATCGTGTCCGGGAAGGCGACCGAGTCGCGCAGCGGCAGGACCGGCAGCGCCTCGGGGAGCGGCAGGTCGCCGCGCGGCTCGTCCTCCTCTGCCCCGATCGGCGCCTCGACGATCTCGAGGCTCGGCGAACCCTCCATCAGGGACGCCCGATCGGGACCCGGTGGGTGGTCTCCTCCGGATCGCGCAGAGGCAGTTCGATGGTCAGCACGCCGTCTTCGTAGTTGGCGACGGCGCCGGTGTGGTCGACCTCGACCTGCAGCTCGACCACCCGCCGGAACGGCCCGGAGGGGATCTCGACCTGCTGGTAGACGCGGCCCTCGGTCTCCTGCAGGGCGCGCCTGCCGATGATCGCCAGCTGCCGGCCCGAGACCTCGATCCCGACCTCGGCGAGGTCGATCCCGGCGAGGTCGACTTTGACCACCGCGCGCTGGGGATCGTCGACGTAGTAGACGTCGACGTTGGGCGAGAATCCGGAGGCCCGGCGGCTGACGTAGCGGGTGCGACCCCAGGAGTCGCCCATCAGCTGGTCCATCTCCCGGCGCATGCGTGCGAAGTCGGCGAAGAGGTCGCGCTGCGGCATCGCCCGAAGGTTACCCGTGGGGGTTCAGGCGGTGACCCGGCCGGCCGCGGTCCAGCGGGGGGCGCGCATCAGGAGCACCGGCTGGCGGGGCGGCACGAGGCCCTCGGGGCGGTTGGGCCGGAAGGTCGCACAGGGCTCGCCGAGCTCCAGGGCGCACAAGAGATTCTTGTGGAAATAACAGTCCTCGCAGGTGGGGGCTTTGGGCTTGCGCGGCATCGGCTCGGGCATGAAAGCAACCGCGCGCCGAGGGCGTCGGGCGCGATTCCGCAAATCGCAACCTTCTCGTCACAGGCCGTTCACAGAGTTCCTGCGTTTAGCGGGGCGGCCGCCGGCCGCCGCTAACATTCGGCCACGATGGAGGCGCACGAACGCACCAAACGGTTGGCCGACTCGCCGCCGCTCTTCAAGAACGGGTTCATCGATTTCTTCTCCCGCGTGCACCCGGCGATCCCGGCGATCATCTTCGTCCCGGTGATCGTCGCGGTCGAGTGGATCGGCGCGACGAAGGGCTGGGAGGTCTGGCAGATGGTGCTGATCTCGCTCGGCGGCCTCGCCTTCTGGACGCTGACCGAGTACTGGCTGCACCGGCTGGTCTTCCACTGGGAGCCCGACAACGCCTTCGGCCGGCGGATGCACTTCATCATCCACGGCATCCACCACGACCATCCCAACGACAAGCTGCGTCTGGTGATGCCGCCCTCGGTCTCGATCCCGCTGGCGGCACTCTTCTTCCTCGGCTTCCTCGCGGTGCTCGGCGACGCCGCCTACCCCGCCTTCGGCGGCTTCATGATCGGCTACCTCGCCTACGACTACACCCATTACTACGTGCACCACTTCGTCCCCAAGTCGAAGCTGGGCAAGCGGCTCCGCGAGGCGCACATGCGCCACCACTTCCAGGATCACCGCTACGGCTACGGCGTCTCCTCCCCGCTCTGGGACGTCGTCTTCCACACGCTGCCGAAAAAACGCAGCCACTAGCAGCCGCCGGCTGGGGATCGCCGGGTCGAGGGCCATCGATGTTGGCCGGGCCGGGCGGCGGACTGGTGAGGGTCCGGGGCCCGGTCGATCGGGGACCGTGCGTCCCGGGCGTCTCGGAGGCGGCCCAGGCAGGCTGTGGCCGCCACCGAGACGCCCCGGCCAGGGAGATC
>Ga0335075_10008475_pt1 | contig 15741 bp, 12 predicted proteins | sample Lox_Sample_24_FD_206723 | JGI IMG/M metagenome (GOLD analysis project Ga0335075, IMG submission 206723) | Soil microbial communities from Loxahatchee National Wildlife Refuge, Florida, United States - Lox_Sample_2.4 | ecosystem: Environmental > Terrestrial > Soil > Wetlands | place: USA... | reverse complement strand
TCGCCCGGCGGTTCCTGGGCGGCGGGAAACTGAGCCGTCGGCGCCTCCTGATAGGAGCCGCCGGCGTCGCTGGCAGACGGCTCGCCGAACGCGGCGCCTGCCGTTGCCCCGCCGAACGCCGGGCCTGCTGTCGCGCCGCCGTAAGCAGACTGTCCGGTGGCTCCGCGGCGGTACACATCCCCCGGCAGCGCATCCCGGTACCCGGCCGGGCTTCCGCTCCGCCCCGGCGCCCCGTCCAGGTCCTGAGATCCGGGATCGCCGCCCAGCCGATCCGGGCCGCTCTGCTCGTCATTCATCGGCCTGAGCCTATCCCCGCTATCGCCCTGTTACCGCTTTTGCCTGGTCAGTGACACTCCGAGCCGGCGTCTTCGCCCAGGCGTGCGCCGGAGCAAAGCTCGGCGGCGCAGCCAGGCGACGGGGACACCGCCAGCCAGCCCTCCGGCTAGCGGCAGATACGGCGCGCCTGGCCGCACCGGGATCGACGTCGCAAAGCTCTGCTGACCTGCTGCCGCCCTGTCCAGACGAGCCGCGGCACTCGAGCTTGCGGGCTTGTCGATCCCAGGCTGGTCGAACGTTGCCGGGATCGGCAGGATCCGCCACTGGCTCGGCGGCCAGACGATCATGAAGGCCCGGCCGATGACCTCGTCCTCGGGCACCATGCCGTTGCCCGGGTCGTCCTCGTGCCCGCGCGAGTCGTCAGAGATCGCACGATGATCACCGAGCACCCACAGGTAGCCAGGCGGTACGGTCACGTTGAAGCGGCCGGGGATGCCATACGGGTGGCTGCTCGGCTTGTTGCCAGGGAACAGGTAGGACTGCTCGTGCAACGGCACGCCGTTCACCGTGATGAGCCCCTGGGTGCAGCACACCACATGATCGCCAGGCACGCCGATCACTCGCTTGACGTAGTCGGTCTGGCCCACGGGCGTTCCGAACAGGCTGCCGATCGAGTCGAACAGCTTGCGCAGGGTGTCGTCGTACAGCCGGGCCAGCCCGTTCGAGCCGCCCGTCGACGCGGTTTCCGGCGCATCCCAGGAGCCAGCGCCATTGAAGACCACGATGTCACCTGGCTCGACCGACCTGAAGTGGTAGACGAGCTTGTCGACAAGGATCTTGTCGTTGATCGCCAGCGTGTTCTGCATCGACCCGGTCGGAATGACGAACGCCTGGACGACAAACGTCTTGATCACCAGCGCGATGACCAGGGCCACGATCAGCAGGAGCGGCAGTTCCCGGAAGAGCGACCTGCCCTGCTTTGCCTTCTTCTGAGCGGGAACGGGCTGGCCTGCTGCCCCCGCTGCCGCGGGGCCTGCCTCGGCACTGGTCCCCGCGTCGGGGCGCTCCATCTCAGCCACCGGCGTGGCGGTCCGCGCGTGCGCCAGCGTTACCGGGGAGAGCCCGGCTGACGCCCGGCAGGCGAGTGCCGCCGACTGTGGCACGGGTCATGACGGTCACCTTTTGCGCGGGGATGCGGCCATGGCAGCACCGGACCGGGCAGACCCTGGGAGCTGCGGCGGAACGGCGCTCACCCGACCGGCAATCCACGACACTGGCCGGGAAGGCAGCGGTACTACTTGGCCGCCGCCGTATTGTCGCGACGCTCCCGGATCCGGGCAGCCTTGCCGCGCAGTGAGCGCAGGTAGTACAGCTTCGCGCGCCGGACCCGGCCGCGTGTGAGAACTTCGATCCTGTCGATCGCCGGCGTGTGCACCGGGAACGTCCGCTCGACGCCAACACCGTAGCTGACCTTGCGCACGGTGAACGTCTCGCGGGCGCCTCCGCCCTGGCGGCGGATGACCACGCCCTGGAAGACCTGGATCCGCGAGCGGTTACCTTCCGTCACGTTGACGTGCACCTTCAGGGTGTCGCCTGGCCGGAAGTCGGGAATGTCCGAACGGATCTGCGCCTGCTCAAGCTCGGCAATCGCGGTGTGCATCGCTGCGGTTCCTCAAGTAGTCATCAGCGCACGCCTGCGAACGCGCTGGTTCGGTCTGGTTGCGCCAGGCAGGCACCCGGCAAGTCCCCGGCGGCGGAAGCAGCAGCGGGGCAGTGTCATTCAGTGTGCCACATCTTCGCCACTGACAGGAAAACCGGCCTCGTCCAGCACGGCCATATCCCGGTCGTCTAGCTCCCTGGGGGAGGCTCCGCGCAGCCGTGCTGCGAGGTCGGGGCGGTTCTCCGCGGTCCGGCGGAGCGCGCTGTCCCGCCGCCACCGCGCGATCGCCGCGTGATCGCCGGAGAGCAGCGCAGCGGGCACCTCACGGCCGCGCCAGACTCGCGGTCTGGTGTAGGCCGGCCCCTCGACCAGACCAGCCATGCGCTCACCGGTGAGACCGTCGCCGAACCCGAACGAGTCGTCAGCCGCCGATTCGGTGTTGCCGAGCACTCCTGGCAGCAGCCGGCACACGGCCTCGATCATCACCAGCACAGCCGGCTCGCCGCCAGCGAGCACGTAGTCCCCGATGCTGACCTCTTCTACCCGCATCTGGCCGCGCGCCTCGTCAGCGACCCGGCCGTCGATGCCCTCGTACCGGCCGCAAGCGAAGATCAGCCACGGCTCCGCCGAGTACCTGGCCGCATGCTGCTGCGTAAACGGAACTCCTGCCGGACTGGGGATCACCAGCAGCGGTGCAGCCTCGCGGCGAGGGCCAGCCGATCCGGCGACCGCGTCAAGGGCCTCGCCCCACGGCTCCGGCTTCATCACCATGCCCGGTCCGCCGCCGAACGGCGCGTCGTCCACCGTGCGGTGCACGTCGTGCGTCCAGGCGCGCAGGTCATGCACCGCGAAGGTGATGTCACCCCGGCTGGCTGCCCTCCCGATGAGCGAGACGTTCAGCGGGCCGAAGTACTCAGGGAAGATCGTGATGATGTCGATGCGCATGCCGTATCCGCCGTCACATGTCTGCTGCTACACGGCGTCCAGGGGATCCAGCAGGCCAGGCGGCGGGTCTATCCGTACCAGCCTGGCCGCCAGATCGACCTCCGGCACTATCGCCGACACGAACGGCACCATGATCTCCGTCCCCGCGCGCTTGCCGCTGCCTGCGACTACCAGCAGGTCCTGGCCGTAGTGCAGGACATCGGCGATCTCGCCGACCTCCTCGCCGCCCGGGCCCACCACCGCCAGCCCGATGAGCTGATGATCGCGGAACTCATCCGGGTCGGCCAGGTCCTCCAGCTCAGCAGAGTCGACGAGCAGAAGAACGCCGCGCAGGCGGTCGGCCTCGTTCCGGTCGTCAAAGCCGTTAAAGGACACCAGCAGCCGACCGGAATGCCAGCGAGTGCTGGCCACAGTGAGCGGGCCGGCCGCCGCCGGCTCCGTCGCGAGGACGGCGCCCGCGGCCAGCCTTAGCTCGGGATCGTCGGTCCGAACCTCGACCACGAGTTCGCCGCGCACGCCGTGCGGCCGCACCACCCGGCCGACCACTAGCTGCATGGCGTCTAGCGGACCTCTTCGGCGTCCAGCAGGTCGACGCGAACGTAGCTGTTGCCCGCCAGCGAGCCGATGACAGTCCGCAGCGCCCGGGCCGTGCGGCCGCCGCGGCCGATAACCTTGCCCAGGTCGTCCGGGTGAACACGCACCTCGAGCACCCGGCCGCGGCGCAGGCCGCGGCTGCCCACCTGGACGTCATCCGGGTGCTCGACGATGCCCCTGACCAGGTGCTCCAGGGCCTCCTCGAGCATGTCAGGCCCCGCCGCTCGCGCCGCTCTCGTCCACCGGAGCCTCGTCGGCCGCGGCTTCGGCGCGCGCCTCCCTGGCGGCTACCGCCGTCTGTGCAGCGTCGGTCGCTTCGGCCTCGGCTGCAGTCTCGGCGGCAGCGGGGGCGGCCTCGGTGCTGGCGGCCTCGGTGCTGGCGGCCTCGGTGCTGGCGGCCTCGGTGCTGGCGGCCTCGGTGCTGGCCGCCTCGGTGTTCGCGGGGGCCGTCTCGCCTTCCTCGGCCGCGGCTTCGGCGCGCGCCTCCCGGGCGGCTGCCGCCGTCTGCGCGGCATCGGCGCCAGCGGCCTCAGTGCTCGCGGAACCAGTGCTCGCGGAATCAGCGCTCGCGGAATCAGCGCTCGCGGAATCAGCGCTCGCGGAATCAGCGCTCGCGGCCCGCTTGCCCCTGGCCGGAGCCTTCTCCGCCTTCCCGCCCGCCTTGGCGTCTGTTGCCTTGTCCGCTGCCTTGGCCTCGCCGGCCCTGCCCTTGGGCTTGGCCTTCGCGCCGCTCTCGGCCAGCGACTCAGCGGCTGCGGCGGCGAAAGCGACCTTCTTGTCAGCCCTCGGCCCGGCCGTCTTCAGCGTGCCCTCGGCGCCCGGCAGGCCCTTGAACTTCTGCCAGTCGCCGGTGATCTCCAGCAGCTTGCGGACCGGGTCGGTCGGCTGCGCGCCGACGGACAGCCAGTGCTGCGCGCGCTCCGAGTTGACCTCGATGAGCGAAGGCTCGGCCTTCGGGTGATACTTGCCGATCTCTTCGATGGCACGGCCATCCCGCTTGGTGCGTGAGTCGGCGATGACGATCCGGTAGTACGGCGCGCGGATCTTGCCCAGGCGCTTCAGCTTGATCTTGACAGCCACGGCTGTGGTCTTCTCCCAGCAATTGGTGTCGGGCAGACCGCCGCCCGGGTGAGGACCGGACGCGGGGCTGCCCAGATGGTGCCGGCGCTGCGAGTGAGAGAGGGCCTCGCGCGACCGAGCGTAGCCATCACATTCTGCCAGACGAATCCCGGCCGGGCGTAATCACGCCGCCCAGTGCGGCATCACAGGGGCCCGCAGCGGGAGCTCCGCTACCGGTCCTTCTTGCCGGGCCTCGCCCGGAAGGCGGCCGGCACGTTGGGCTGCTGAGCGCCCAGTCCGCCAGCTCGGCCAGGCAGCTGGATCGGCCGGTTGTCGCCGCCAAGCCCGGGGATCGAGCTCAGGCCAGGAAGCGCCGAGGGGTTCGCCGCAGATCCGGGCGCGCCCGCCGCGGCCCCGCCCTGTCCCAGCTCCGCCAGCTGGTCCGCTGCCGCCGCCGCGGCCCGGCCGCCGCGGCTTGCGCCCGCGGGCCGACCGCCACCCTTGCCCTTCTTCTTCGGCTTGCCTCTGGTCTTGCTCTGCCGCCGCATCCCGCCGAGGCCAGGCATGCTGCCCATCATCTGGCGCATCATCTTCTGGCCCTCGAGGAACCTCGTGATCAGCGAGCTGACCTCGCCGACCGTCACGCCAGAACCCCCGGCGATCCGGGCCCGCCGCGAGCCGTTGATGATCTTCGGGTTGCGCCGCTCCTCGACGGTCATCGAGTTCACGATCGCGGCCGCCCGGTCCAGGTCCTTGTCGCTCACCTGGTCGAGCAGCTCGCGGTTCTGGGCAGCGCCTGGCAGCATGCCGAGCAGGTTGCCGATCGGGCCGAGCTTGCGCACCATGGCGAGCTGCTCGACGAAGTCCTCCAGGGTGAAGCCCTCGCCGGAGGCGAGCTTGCCCGCCATCGCCGCGGCCTGGTCCTGGTCGAACGTCCGTTCTGCCTGCTCGATCAGGGTCAGCACATCGCCGAGGTCCAGAATCCTGGAGGCCATCCGGTCCGGGTGGAAGACGTCGAAGTCCTCCATCTTCTCGCCGGTAGACGCGAACATGACCGGCTTGCCGGTCAGCTGCGCGATCGACAGCGCGGCGCCGCCCCGAGCGTCGCCGTCGAGCTTCGTCAGCACCACACCGTCGTAGCCGACCCCGTCAAGGAATGCCTGGGCTGTCTGGACGGCGTCCTGGCCGATCATCGCGTCGACCACGAAGAGGATCTCGTCCGGGTCGGTGGCATCCCGGATGTCGGCGGCCTGCTGCATCATCTCCTGGTCGATGCCCAGGCGGCCGGCTGTGTCGATGATCACGACGTTATACAGCTTGTGCTGCGCCTCGGCGATACCGAGGTTGGCGGCCCGCACCGGATCGCCGACGCCGCTGCCGGGGAACGCGGCGAAGACCGGCACGCCGGCCCGGTCACCGAGCACCTGGAGCTGCTCGACGGCGTTCGGCCGCTGCATGTCAGCGGCCACCAGGAGCGGCGTGTTGTTCTGCGACTTCAGGTAGTAGGCCAGCTTGGCCGCGAGCGTCGTCTTACCGGAACCCTGCAGACCCGCGAGCATGATCACGGTCGGCGGCTGCTTGGCGAACCGCAGGCGCCGGGCCCGGCCGCCCAGGATCGTGACTAGTTCCTCATTGACGATCTTGATGACCTGCTGGGCAGGGTTCAGCGCCTCGGAAACCTCAGCACCGCTGGCCCGTTCGCGGACCCTGGCGATGAACTCGCGGACCACCGGCAGCGCGACGTCGGCTTCGAGCAGCGCGATCCGGATCTCCCGGCAGGTGGCGTCGATATCAGCCTGCGACAGCCGCCCGCGCCCGCGCAGCGACGAGAAGACCTGAGTAAGCCGATCGGAAAGTGTCTCGAACACGTCGGGCTGCCGTCCTCCCAGATGACGCTTGCTGTTCCAAGGCTAGCGGCACGGCAGTGGCGGCCACGCCTGCCGATGCGCGCCCCCGTCCGTGCCGCCCGTCCGGGCCGCCCGTCCGGACCGCTAGCTGCCAGCGGACCGTGCCTCTGCTCCAGGGCCGCCGCGACCGGGTAGCCCGGGAGCCAAAACGCAAGCCCTTCGCATGTGCAAATTGCGTCTTGTTCGCCCTGCCACCGCCACGTAGCTTCGAGATGTCAACGCTTTATCTGACATGTTTCATCCCGGAGGTTCCCGGTGGGTCACGGCCGCTACGCGTTCGAATCGGGCTGGTCGCTTTCCGGGCGCCCGCGCCTCCGGCGGCAGCGGCAGGGCCGATGGAGAACTGCGAAACTGGGCGCGCTGGACTCCGCTGAGCCATTCCAAAGCAGCATCGGGCAGCCGGAAAAGGACCCGAGATCGGGAAACGGAGCCGCTGAGTCGTCAGACGACGCGGGCCTTTTAGCCAAGGCCGAAAGTTTCGTAACCCAGTTTCACATTGAGAATCATCTTCACGACTCGCTCGCCAGGCGGCTTGAGCAGGTGCGCGGGGAGATCGCGACCCGCGGCACCTACCGGCACACATCCGCCGAGCTTGGTTACGCGGCACAGGTGGCCTGGCGGAACAGCTCACGCTGCATCGGCCGGCTGTACTGGCGCAGCCTGCGGGTGCGCGACCGCCGGCACGTCAGCGCCGCAGCTGAGATTGCGGACGAGGCCGTCGCGCACCTCCGCGAAGCCACCAATGGCGGCCGGATCAGGCCCCTGATCACAGTGTTCGCCCCGGACGCGCCGGGTCGCCCCGGACCGCGGATCCTCAGCTCACAGCTGGTCAGGTACGCCGGGTACGAAGCCGGCACGGTGGCGGGCGGCCCTGGCGCTGGAGGGCCTGGCGCTAGCGGGCCTGGCGCTAGCGGTCCTGGCGCTGGAGACCCTCGCGCCGGAGACCCTCGCACCGGAGACCCTCGCGCCGGAGACACCGTCGTCGGCGACCCGGCCAACGCAGGCCTGACCAGGCTGGCCCGCGAGCTGGGCTGGCCTGCTCCCGCGGCACCGGGCCGGTTCGACCTGCTGCCGCTGCTCATCAGGGAGTCGGGTGCCGCCCCGACCTGGCACGAGCTGCCCGCCGACGCGGTGCTTGAGGTCCCGCTGCGGCATCCGGACTACGACTGGTTCTCCGAGCTCGGGCTGCGCTGGTACGCGGTACCGGTCATCAGTGATATGCGGCTGGAAGCCGGCGGGATCCGCTATCCGGCGGCTCCGTTCAATGGCTGGTACATGGGCACCGAGATCGGCTCTCGCAACCTCGGCGACGACACCCGCTACAACGAGCTTCCCAGGGTCGCGGCTCGCCTTGGCCTCAGCACTGCCGATAACCGGACGCTGTGGAAGGACCGGGCGATGACCGAGCTCAACGTTGCGGTCCTGCACAGCTTCAGCTCGGCGGGGGTCACGATCACCGATCACCACACCGAGTCGGTCCGCTTTCTCAAGCACCTGGAACTCGAGGAGCGCCAGGGCCGGTCCTGCCCGGCCGACTGGACCTGGATCGTGCCGCCGTCCGCATCGTCGGCGACGCCGGTCTTCCACCGCTATTACGACAACTTTGACCAGACGCCGAACTTCTACCGGCATTCCCAGTGCGTCAGCTGATGCTGCCGGTCCTCGCCTCCCGGCCGCGCGTCACATCCCGCTGCCGACGCGCGGACGAGCCGCGAGCAGCGCGTCGTCGTAGTGAATCCGCTCGCGGGCGATGCCAGCCCGGTCAAGAACGCGGATCGTCTCGCGGACCATGGCGGGCGGGCCGGCCACATAAGCCTCGCACTCAGTGTGCGGCAGGTACCGGGCGGCGACGCGGCCGACGTTACCTTGCAAGCCGTTGAAAGCCGGGTCGTCGGACGTCACGGGCACTAGCTGAAGGCCGTGGTAGGCGTCCGCCAGCTGCCATAGATCCCGCAGGTCGTAAAGGTCGGCACGTCTGCGGGCGCCGCAGAACAGGAAGACCCGCCGCGCCGCCGACCCGGACTCGCGGACAACCTGCTCGACAATCGCCTTGATCGGCGACAGGCCGGTTCCGCCCGCGACGCAGAGCAGGTCTCTGCTGCCGGCCGGTGCCAGCGTCATCGTGCCCATCGCGGGACCGAGGATGAGCTCGTCTCCTGGCTCGGTGTGGCGCACGAGGGCTCCGCTTACCCAGCCGCCCGGCACCGCCTTGACGTGCAGCCTGAGCAGGCCGTCGTCCCGCGGCTTGCAGGCAATCGAGTAGGGCCGCCACACCAGCGGCCACCGCGGTGTCTGCAGCGTCAGGTGCTGCCCGGCCTGGTAAGGCAGCACCTGGTCGGGCGCGATCGTGACGACGGCGACGTCCCTGGCCCGGTAGTCCACGCTGACCACTTCGGCACGCCAACTGGCCGGGGCAACAGCCAGGTCGTCCTCCGCTGCCCGGATCATCAGGGCCGCGGCTGCCGCGTAGGCCTGCGTCCAGGCTTCATCGGCCGCCGCAGTGAAGGCCGCCCCGGCGAAGGCGCGCAGCGTCGCGATAAGGGCCTCCCCGACCGCGTCGTACATCTCCGGCAGCACTCCGTACTTGCGGTGGTCCCGGCCAAGCTGCATCAGGTAGCTGGCCATCTCGTCCGGCGTGGACAGGCTGTCCACGATGCGCGACAGCGCGGCGAACAAGCGGTCGCGCTGCTCATCCATGGCAGGCGGGAACATGGCGCGCAGCGCGGGCTGCCGCAGAAACAGCCAGGCGTAGAAGTAGCCGACCGCATCATCGCCGCCCTCCGCCATGGCGGCGAAGCTGGCCCGGATGGCGGCAATGGCTGGGTCGACGGCAGCGCTAGCCCCCGGGGCGGCAACTGGGGCCGCAACCGTGCCAGCCGCGGCGGCAGCATCTGTGCCAGCCCCGGGCACGGCAACTCCGCGCGCCGCATCCGGCGATCCCGGTGGGGGGTTCGCGGCCGTGGGCGCTGAAGTGAGCGCGTCCTCCGGCCAGCCGCCGCGCTCCGCCTGCTCCTCGCGCTCCATCGCGCGCAGCCCATCGCGCAGCCTGGTCAGGGCCTCGACGTCCTTGCGCCAGGTCCGGAGCCGCCACCAGGACGCAGGCCGCCCCGCCGAATGCCGGTCAGTCACCCGGCCATCGGCCGGCGCCAGCCCGGCGCTGACGCCGGCCGGGTCACGCTGGCGCGCCACGAAACTCACCTGGTCGCCGCTGGCTGCACCGTAGCCGGGAATGGCTCGCTAACGGCACACCACGAGGCCTGCCCGCGCCAGCGCAAATGGCGCCGGCTTCGTGCGTCAGGCAATCCAACAAGCTTCCTTCCGCTCCAGGTGTGCTTGTCCCCTGACGGACCGAGCTGGTCAGGCACTGTCCCCCGCCGCAGGGCAGTTCCTGTTTAGCATAGGGAGAAATACGGTCGCAGACCGCCATGCCTCAATGGATGGTCACAGCCGCTCAGTCACAAAGTCACCGGCAATCCCGCAGCCATTCCGCCGCCACTTGAGGACGCCGGCTGGCGCGTTAATCGCCCAGGATCGCGTCGACGAACACGGCCGGGTCGAAAAACGCCAGGTCGTCCGGTCCCTCGCCAAGGCCGACCAGCTTCACCGGGACGCCGAGCTCGCGCTGAACCTGTATGACGATGCCGCCCTTGGCGGTTCCGTCGAGCTTGGTGAGGATGATCCCGGTAATGTCTACGACCTCGGCGAACACCCGTGCCTGACGCAGGCCGTTCTGGCCGGTGGTCGCGTCCAGCACCAGCAGCACCTCGTCGACGGTGCCGTGCCGCTCGATTACCCGCTTGATCTTGCCGAGCTCGTCCATCAGGCCGGTCTTGGTGTGCAGGCGGCCAGCGGTGTCCACAATGACGCTGTCTACGCCCTCCTGGATGCCGACGTTGACGGCCTCGAACGCCACGCTGGCCGGGTCAGCGCCCTCCCGGTCCGATCGCACTGTCTGGGCGCCGACGCGGTCACCCCAGGTCTGCAGCTGGTCGGCTGCCGCCGCCCGGAAGGTGTCGGCGGCCCCGAGGACCACTGTCTTCCCGTCGCCGATCAGGACCCTGGCCAGCTTCCCGCAGGTAGTGGTCTTGCCGGTGCCGTTCACGCCGGCGATCAGCACGACCGACGGCCGGTCGCCGTGCCGGGCCAGGTGCAGTGTGCGGTCCAGTTCCGGGTTGACCATGGCGATCAGATCGGCCCGGAGCAGGTCGCGCACCTGGGCCGGATCGTTCGTGCCGACGACCTTGACCTCGGTCTGGAGCTGCCCGACGAGCTCGCGCGCCGGGCCGACCCCCATGTCGGAGGCGATCAGCGTGTCTTCCATCTCCTCCCAGGCCTGCTCGTCGAGCTTGCCTGAGGAGATGAGGTTCAGCAGCACGGATCCGATCGCTGTGTGCGATCTGGCCAGCCTGCTGCGCAGCCGGGTGAGCCGCCCCGCGGATGGCGGTGGCTTCTCGATGACACCCCGGGGCCCGGGCGGGACCTCTGGCGGTGCGACTACCTCTGGCGGGGCGCCGGGCGGTGCGCCTTCTTCCGGCGGTGCGAGCGTTCCGAGCGTTCCGGTACCCCCGCGGCCAGACTCGTCCTGGTCGCGCTCCAGGGTGCCGACGCCGCCTTCCGGCTGGCCGCCGCGCGACAGCTCGCGGCGGCGCCGTACGTACGGTACGAGCCCTGCGACTCCGCCACCAGCGACTACGACGACGACGGCAATGATGATGTCCTCAACCATGGCGCAACCAGTCTGACAGACCGCGGCGACTGCGATATCCAGCCCCGGCGCGACCACCGGCCGTGTTGCGGCGCCTGATCGGCCTAGACCGCCTCGCGCTCCCGCAGCCGCTGGCTGATCACGCTCGAGACGCCATCGCCGCGCATGCTGATCCCGTACAGCGTGTCGGCGACCTCCATGGTGCGCTTCTGGTGCGTGACGATGATCAGCTGCGAGCTGTCCCCGAGCTCGGCCAGAATCTCCAGCAGCCGCTGCAGGTTGGTGTCATCGAGCGCCGCCTCGACCTCGTCGAGCACGTAGAACGGCGACGGCCTGGCCCTGAAGATGGCGACCAGGAAAGCGATCGCGGTCAGTGAGCGCTCCCCGCCGGACAGCAGCGACAGCCGCTTGACCTTCTTGCCTGGCGGCCTTGCCTCAATGTCAATGCCCGTCGTCAGCATGTCCTCCGGGTCGGTCAGCACCAGCCGCCCGTCGCCGCTAGGGAACAGCCTGCCGATGATCGACTCGAACTCGCGCGCGATGTCGTCGTAGGCGGCGGTGAAGACCTGCTCGACCCGCTCATCGACCTCTCTGATCACGGTCAGCAAGTCTCGCCTGGTCTTCTTCAGGTCCTCGAGCTGCGTGACCAGGAACGCGTGCCGCTCCTCCAGCGCCGCGAACTCCTCCAGCGCGAGCGGGTTGACCTTGCCTAGCTGGTCGAGCTGGCGCTGGGCTTGCCGGGCCCGGCGCTCCTGCACCTCCCGGTCGTACGGCACTGCCATCTCGCTGTCATCGTCGCCCGGCACCGCGACATCCGGCCCGTACTCGGCGATCAGCACCTCGGTGCCGGTCGCGAACTCCTCGAGCGCCCGGATAGCGATCTGCTCGAGCTGCACCTGCCTGGTAGCCCGCGCGACCTGGGCGCCACGTGAGCTGTCCAGCACCTTCTCCAGCTCGTCTGTGTCGGTCCTGATCCTGGCTCGCACTGCTTTCAGCTCGCCGTCCCGACCCTTGTGCGCCTCCTCGGCCTGCTGCCGCTCGGCATCCGCAGCCGCCGCCGACTGCTCGGTGCTGGCCAGCGCGATGCGCGCGCCCTCCGCGACCGCCCCGGCGACCATGGCGCCCGCGGCGCGCCGCTCTGCCCTGGCGACGGCGCGCGCGGCCGCCTGGCGCTCGGCGGCTGCCGCCGAGATGAGGGCGTCGGCCCGGCCGGATATCGCCCGCTGCCGCTCCTCGACCGTGCGAACCTCGAGCCGCGCTTCCATCTCCGCGCTGCGGGCAGCGACCGCGTCGTCGGCAAGCTGCTGCCGGCTCGCCGGGGCGGCGTCCGCGTCGGCTCCCGCCTCCCCGTCAGCTCCGGAGCCAGCCAGCTCACCCGCACGACCCGCCTCGGCGGCGGCGGCCTCCTCATCGGCCAGCCGGGCGCGAGCCGCCTCGGCTTGCGCCATGCTCTGCTGGCGCGACTTCTCTGCTCCCTCAATGGCCGCGGCCAGCCGCCCGACTTCGTCTCTTGCTGCTCTGGCCCGGCCGGCCAGCGTGCCGAGCTCGCCGGACGTCTCCGCCGCGGCTGCATCGGCGTGCTGGAGCGCGGCTGCGGCCTCGCCAAGCACCTGCCGGGCCTGCTCCTCGTCCTCCAGCGCCGCCGAGAGCCGCCGCTCGGCCCGCTGGCAGGCCGTCTCGGCATCGGCCAGCTGAGCCGCGGCATCGGCTGCGGCGGCCCGCAGGCTCAGCAGGCTCTGCTCGCCAGCCGAACCGCCCTGCGCCCAGTGCGCACTGAGCACGTCCCCGTCGGCGGTGACCACGCGCAGCCGCGGATCGGCCCGCAGCACCGCGACTGCTGCAGCGAGATCGGCGACTACTACGACGTTGCCGAGCAACTCAGCGATCGGGGCAGCCAGTTCAGGGCCGGCGCTGACAAGATCAATAGCCGACGAAACGTGGTCGACCCCGCTGACTGCCGTCAGCCGGCCGATGTCCTCTGGAAGCCTCGGCACCGCCGACGCGGACGCAGACGCGATCACCAGCCCGGCCCGGCCCGCGTTCTCGTTGCGCAGCGCGCTCAGGATGTCGACCGCAGCGTCGCTGCCGGAGATCACCACTGACCCGGCAGCAGCCCCGAGTGCGGCAGCAATGGCCTCCTGAGCGCCGTCCTGGACGGTCAGCAGCTCAGCCAGCGGCCCGAGCACCCCGTCAAAGGCGGCCGGACCAGCCAGCAGCATTGCCGAGGCATCCGCGCCACTGGTGACCGCCTCGGTGAGCGCTTGCGCCCTGGCCCGCAGCGCCGCCCGCTGGTCGCTCGCGGCATGCTCGGCCTTGCGCAGCTCTCCGACTCGCGCCGAAGCGGCCGTCAGCTCCGCCGCCGCTCGCTCGTGCGCGGCCGCCAGGTCAGCACGGCCCTGCTCCCGCCCGGACACCAGATCCTGCAAGGCTGCGTACTCCACCTGCGCCTGCTCGGCCCTGGCCCGCGCCTGTGCCTGCGCCTCGGCGAGGCGCCCTTCCTCTTCCTGCGCCGCGGCGGCCCGGCTGGCGGCCGCCTCTGCCTGCCCGCGCAGCCGGGCCAGCAGGTCCGCCCGCTGCGCTGCCGCCTTGGCGTCCGCCGCGAGCCGCCGCTCGTTCTCTGCCAGCGCGTTCTCTGCCTTCGTGCGCGCTGCCACCGCTGCGGTCAGCTGCTGCCGCGCGGCCGCTAGGCGCTCGGCCAGGTCCGATTCCGAGGTCCGCAGCTCAGCGGCTTCCGCCTCCAGCTCGTCCGGGTCGCGCCCGGCCCGCTGAGGCTCCGGCGCCGAGAGGTTCCGCTGCCGCTCGGCTGCGAGCGTGAGCAGGCCGCGCATCCGCTCGGCCAGAGCGGTCAGCGTGAAGAACGCGTCCTGCGCGGCTGCCAGCCGCGGCGCATGCTGCTGCTCGGCCGCCTCGAGCTCGGCTTCCTGCTCCCTCGCCTGAGCCAGCGCAGCCTCAAGCGATGCGCGCAGCTCGGCAGCGGCCGCCTCGGCGGTCTCGTCCTGCGTGAGCTCGGCCGCGAGCGTGACGTAGTCGTCTGCGAGCAGCCTGAGCCGCGCGTCGCGAAGGCTCGCCTGGATTACCGCCGCCCTGCGCGCGATCTCAGCCTGGCGGCCGAGCGGCTTCAGCCGGCGGCCCAGCTCGCCGGTCAGGTCCACCAGCCTGGTCAGGTTGGCCTGCATGGAGTCGAGCTTGCGGACCGCCTTCTCCTTGCGCCGGCGGTGCTTGAGGACTCCGGCGGCTTCCTCGATCAGCGCGCGGCGCGCATCCGGCCCGGCGTTCAGCACCTCGTCGACCTGTCCCTGGCCGACGATGACGTGCATTTCACGCCCGAGCCCTGTGTCGGACAGCAGCTCGGCGACGTCAAGCAGCCGGCACTGGTCGCCGTTGATCGCGTACTCACTCTGCCCGGAGCGGAAGAGCAGCCGGCTGATCGTTACTTCGGAATAGTCGATCGGCAGCGTGCCATCGCTGTTGTCGATGGTGAGGGTCACCTCAGCGCGGCCAAGCGGCGGGCGGCCGGCGGTGCCGGCGAACACGACGTCCTCCATCTTGCCGCCGCGCAGCGGCTTGACGCCCTGCTCGCCCATCACCCAGGAGAACGCGTCGACGATGTTGGACTTGCCTGAGCCGTTCGGCCCGACTATGCAGGTAATGCCCGGTTCGAATCGCAGTGACGTCGCGGATGCGAATGACTTGAAACCACGCAAGGTGAGGGTCTTCAGGTACACCTGCCGACTCCTCCCCGGCCCACTGGCCACCTGGCCCCGATGACGAAAGGCCACGCGACCACCATCGTTGGCAATTTACCCTGAGGCAGTCGCCGCCTAGCGCAGGCACGCAGATAGCCGATCCGATATACACGGTTCTGGTGTAAATATGGCGTTTGTGCCGACGCGGCGCATGGCGCCTTCCCGGAGCCTGCGGGCCGCCGCCGCCTCCGCCGCGCGGCAGGCCGCCTCCGGCGGGTGGGGTCTCAGCGGGGCAACTACCCCCAGACAGCCGAAGAGGGACGCTGGATAGCGTCCCTCGCGGTTTGCTGCTGCCCGGGCGCCCCGTCTACGGGGCGCCGCTAGCGAGCACCGTCAGCCAGAAAAGCGTCAGGTGAGCGCCGGCTCGCGAACCTGAACCAGCAGGTCCTGACCCACCGATGAAGCCACAAGCACATCATTCTCGTCCTGAAGGCGCGCAAGCTCTGCCTCCAGGTCGCGTACTCGTTGCTGCAAGCGGCGCATCTCTGAGACCATGCGGGGATCCGGCCCGCCGACGTGGCCGAGTAGAGCCTTTGCCATTGTGTAGGGTCCTCCACACTGAGTGACCAGAGTGGGCATACGCGCTGATGCCGGACACGGCTGCGCGCTTGGTTAACACTGGTATGGTCCCACCGTCAAGCCTATTAGGTCAAGTTGGCTGATCACGCAGGTCACGGGCCTAGCACCAGGCAGCCGCCAGGACGCGAGCGGCAGCGGTGCGAATGGCCGCATGCGACGAGGAACGTTCTCTCTGGGAACTATCGGACTGGACGGTCCGCAGCTACCGCTCGAAGAATCCAGACAGGCTGCCGACGGCGTCTGCCCACCGGTACGTCACCCGGCTCACCC
>Ga0335075_10008474_pt1 | contig 15742 bp, 21 predicted proteins | sample Lox_Sample_24_FD_206723 | JGI IMG/M metagenome (GOLD analysis project Ga0335075, IMG submission 206723) | Soil microbial communities from Loxahatchee National Wildlife Refuge, Florida, United States - Lox_Sample_2.4 | ecosystem: Environmental > Terrestrial > Soil > Wetlands | place: USA... | reverse complement strand
TTCTAAAAACTAGTAATCGAGTAATCGATTTTTATTTTAAATTACTAGTTTCTTATTATTATCGTTTCGTCTATCGTCATAAATATTTATCTTTTATATATAATATGTTTTATAATATAATATTCTTGTATAGCGTTTTGTTTTCTCTTTTTACTACTAATTAATTTGTGAGTTATAAACCAAGTAGTAAGTCAGCATAATAATTGCTAAAACTATAGTTATAGAATTAGTAATAATTAATATAAGAGTATGGTAAAATCGAGTGTCAAAAAACCTGAAATGGAAAAATTAGAAGTTAAACTAGACCTTCCTAAAAAGTTAGAAAAATGTCTTGAACATTTAGTAAAGATTAGTGGGCAACCTAAAGAATTCATTGTTTATGAAGCTCTAGTTAGATATATTGAGGATATGGAGGATATTCAAAAATATTCAGTTTTAGAAGCATTAGGAGAATTAGAAAAAATTAGAAAAGGAAAAACTTACACCCCGGAGGAGTTAAATAAAAAACTAGGAATTTAAATATTATGTCAAATATAACTTTAAATCTACCAAAAGAAGTTAAGCAAGAATTAGAAAAAGATTTGGGAAAAATAAAAACTTTGACTAAAAAACCAAAGGAATTTCATATTAAAAAAGCCGTGGTTAGATATTTAGAACATGCTGATAAACTAGTAAAACGATATGATAAGGAATTAAAAAAAGGAGGCAAAAACCACACTAATAAAGATTTACTGGAACGATTAAACTTGAAAGAGGTAGAGGAATAATAAAAAAAATTAATTTTTAATGGTCTATAAAGTCGAATGAACTAGGGATGCTAAAAAGAGTTGAGAAAAACTTGATAAAGTAATGGCAAGAAAGATTAAAGACAAGATAGACAATGAATTAGCCAAAGACCTCTATGGAGAAGGTGAGGAATTAAGGGGTGATTTAAAAGGTCAATGAAGTTTTCATTTCAGTGGTTATCGAGTAATTTATGAAATATTCCAATCCAAACTCATAATTAAGATATTAGAAGTTGGTTCTAGGCAAGGAAAATTTTACGAAAGGGTTAAAAGAAAATATGGTAGATAAAAAACCAACTAAAAATAAAAACTCTACTTGTCAATACTGCCATAAAGAAACTATTCCTAATTATGGTAATCATTTATGGTGTTGAAGTTTTACAGAAAACATAAAATCTGATAGTCAAGAATATAAACTTGCTAGACAAAGAATTGAACAATCTTGAAAAGATTGAATAAAAACCAGTAACTTTCTTTCTTTTGATGAAGATGCTAAAATGTGGCTCAAAGAATGTGAGGGTTGTTATTGTCGTATATTTGTTAATAAAGGTTATGACTTTTGCTTTGATTGTTTAGGTGCCAAAGGCTGTGGTCACAGTAACTATAATCCTGATTTTGGTAATTGTTGTGCCTGCTTTGAACCAAAAAGCAAACTTAAAACCAAAAAAGAAAGAAAAAAGTTAAATTTTACTCAAAAACAACGATTTTATTGAGAGGAAGTAAAACTAAAAGCCGAAGATATAATTGAAGAAATTAAAGATGAGGAGAACCCAGACTTTTTTATTAAGCATTCAGTGATTTCAGATATAACAAAAGAAAATAAACGTAAATAATTAACATCACTTGTAAAATTAGTTAATAAAACCGAGTGTCTAACCAATTAAACAATTAGACACTATGAGAATATTTATTAACTACTTACACTTTACTCGTGAGGAAGCTCAAAAACTAATCCGAAATGATAGTAATAACGACCATTGACCCACAGTTAATACTTATATTGACCAATTAAAAGATTGATTAAAGGAAGTAGATAAACAGCAAGGAGTTGTTAAAGATTACTTACAATATCTAACCACTATTAAAGTTGGTCAAGAAAGTTTTGTCATTCGAATAGTTAATGATATCAATACTAAATTAAAAGCCTTAAATGCCAAGGATAAAAAAGACCAATATTATTTAGACCGAGTTAAACAACGACCAGCAGGAACAATTGGAGTTGATTTATCTGACCCTATCTTAAAAGAAATCAAAAGCTTACGAGAGGGTTTAGACTTTCCTGAGTATCAGGCTGTTAAAGAGCAGTTAAAAGTTTGAAATGATAATCCTAACTCTACTATTCAACGAGTAAGAGAAATCTTTGCTAGTTATCAAATGGGCCAATGAGATACCATTTATGCTCATTTTCGAGAATGGAATAATAACCGAGATTATCCGATTAAAGAAGTTAATGATATCTTAGATGATTGAAGAGAGAATAATCACAAAGTTGACAGTGAATTTCCTCAAATTGAGCAAATTAAATCTTTACAAATTCAACTCAAAGAAAGAAGGGATAATAGCATTACCTTTATTTGAAGATTGCCCCTAGAAAAAACCAAAGACCAAAACGATAAGGATATTCTAAATAGAGTATTTCCTAATATTACTAATTATCTCTTTTATTTAAATGGTGAATATTACGAAGTTAATCCTGATCAATGAACTCAAACTGATTGAGAAACAGCTGAAATAGTGGCTGAAAAATCCATGTTTTATAATGGTTATTGATGGTTAATTAAGTCTCCTGCTAGTGGTTGAGTTCATCATTCCCCAGTTAATCCTAAGGAGGAAATTTGTAATTGTATGCCAACTGATTATTTCACCAGTAGGAATGACTTTACTTGTGATTATGAATTAAAGTTTGCTTTGTGAAGAATAGGAAAAAAAGAAGCTCAAAAAAAAGAGGTTGATGATAGCAAGAATGAGTTTAGTGAAGCAACAGGTCAAGTTGGTGATAGTGTGGCAGGATTAGAAATGGTGATGTCAGGATTACCTACCAGGGTATGAAATATTAGTGATGAACAAGGTAAGGTTAATGGTTGGTGGGCTTGAACTAAAAGTTGAGTTACTGGAGTAGAGGGAATATTATATCTTCTTTTAAACGAAAAATTAAAAAGTTCTTTTAAATCTTGAATTCATGCTGAAAAAGGGCAACATCCTCGACCTCAATGAAAGAGAATAGGAAATTATAATTCTACTACTAAAATAAATGATTTAACTAACGAAACACAAAAAGACTTATTAGATAAATTTGGTTTAACCAGTGGAAAAATGTATCATTGTCTTTCTCAACATATTAAAGCTACTATTTTTTGAAGAGAGAAGCCCATTTGAGAAGGCAATTATTTTCCTTTACACAATGATTTTCGAATAATTGAAAGTGCTTCACCTTCAGGTTCAGTGGTTAATATCTGAGCTTCAGGATTAATTCTAGCTCAAATTACTGAACTGATTACTTCAAAAATAGGAGGGGATAATCAAACTAATTCTTTTTTAAGTGGATTAATAAGTGTGGGAACTACAGTAGCAGCTGCTTTTGTTCCAGGGGGAGCAGCTTTGAAAGGAGCTACTATGGCAGCCAAAGTAGGAGCTACTGCTGGAAAAGCAGCCATTGGAGCAGTAGGAAGTATGGCAGGAACAGCTTTAAATCATTCTCTTTCCTATTCTCGAACTGAAACCAATGAAAGCATGTCAATTCATGAGTTTAAGCACCGATATCTGCTCGGAGGAAGAAGACCACTAAAAATGAGATTAGAATGAAGTCAAGAAAGTTTTAATTCTTACTTAAATAAGAGAACATTTTCTTTTTTTAGTAATTGATCATAAGTAAGATAAAGTAAAGGTTGCAAAAAAGCTTGATCTAAAACCTTTAATCCAAATTTTTGGTAGAAGAATTTAACCAGTGATAAAGGTTGAACATTAAAAAATTTTGGTTTAGTGATTTTTTTTAAGGCTTAGGAGGAACTTGTACTTGATTTAATAATTTCTCAACCATTTCGTTTAATTCTTGCTTGTCTTTTTCGGCTTGTTGGTATTCTTGATAAATTTTTCTTAATTCTACTAAGTCACCATGATTTAATACATCTTCGGCTGAGCAGTTCATTATATCCCTAATTCAAAAAGCAAAATGAAAATCCTCCGGTTTCAAACCAATATCAATCCACTCCTTACAGCTCTCATAATCAAAACCTCAATCATCTCACTGTCTTTGCAGTTCGGAAGTAAAGTTATTACTAATATTTTTTCAATCCTCTTGTTCTTGTAACATAATACTTAATTTTAACTATTTCTTAACTGTTTTTTTTCTCTCTTGATTTTGTGCCTATCGAGAAGTTCAATTACTTTTAACCTCTAAGAAATTTTTTTTTCTTCATTTTTTAAGTCGGCATCATAATAAAATTAATTCTTTAATTTCTTGTTGTTATTCGGATTTTTCTTCGAGATTTTTAGCGAGATTAAAGAGAGGAATAAAAACTTTATTAATACACACAAGCTAATACGGAACTGGAAAGAGTAGAAAAAGAAAAGAAATAAATGATAAAAGATTTAAAAAAAAAATATTGATAAGGATGAAGATAAGTAGTATTGTTCATATTTTTTTCCTATATTGTCTGCTTAAATTTCAATCATAATTTATAATAAGTGCTTTGTTGCCCACTCTACAAGGGGGATATATTCTCATCCTTTTTGTTTTTAGGGTCAAATTGCTGATAGGGATTTTATCGAGAGTTTGAGGGGGTTTGGTTATTTTTCGATTATTCTCTAATTTAGGATGTTTTAGAAAGAGACAAGAAAATTACATTATTAAGAATTTGGTGTTTAGTTTTAGATAATTTTCATAAAACTATATTAAATAATATAAATCAAATAATATTTATCATGGAAACAATAGTTAGAGAGGAAAATAAAAAATTAAAGGAGTTAGAAAACAAAATAATAGGGATCAATCAGCAAATTAAAGAATTAGAAGCTGAAAGAGAAAAATTAGGTAAAGAATATTTAAAGTTAGCAAGTAGAAATAGGAAACCTCTAGATTGTGGTGATATTGACTTACTTACTCCCGAAGAAATCCAACAAAGAGAAGAAGAAATTAAACACCGAGAACATCTAAGAAAATAACTACTTTTCTTTTTTTTCTATCTCTGCTAATTTCTTAAACCTTTCTTCAATTTCCTTACCATACTTAATTAACATTTTATCATGGAACTTAATGGCAATTTCTCGTCATTTATCGTCATGACCTTCATTAATTCAAGGTTGAAATCGAGGATCATGAGTAACTAAATAAGAAGCATGAGAACTTTCGTGGGTAGTAGTGGGTAAAAATCCAGCACCGCGAGAACCATAACGAGTATTAGTGCTGTGTTTAGTTTGCAAAGTGTGAGGAGAGATGTTTATTTTAGTTGGCTCGTTGGTATATTCAGTCAAACCATAGTCACTTATTCCTAAAGCTTCTGAAATCTTTCCTTGAGTTAACAAACTTAAAGCCTTTTGAGTATTTTTATTAGCTCATATCAAATCATTTTCGTAATAAAGAGTATAACCTCATTCTCCTTCTATTGGTTCTTTAAAACTCACCTCTACTTTTTGATTAGGTAAACAATCCTTAATTATCTTCTTACAAAGATTTTGTTGTTCTCCTATTCATTTTCTTAATTCTTCATCTCGATTATCTCAATTTTTATTTCTTTGTTCTTCATAATCTTTATTTTCTTCTAATAAAACACTTTCCTTACTTTCACTATAACCACAACTAGGACAAGTTCAATAATTACTGGGACTACTCCTTTCATTGCATTTAGGACACTTAATATAAGGTAAAGACATATAAATTAGTTTTCTGCTGTCATGTTGTCATTTCAACCCTCAATCATTTCAGGTTTAAAGCATTCACGACCTTTTCGATGTTCAGCATTTCGATCTAAAGAATAAGGGCAAGCAGGACGATTTCTTTGAGGATCACCATTATCTATTTCTTCCTTATCTACTATTGGTCATTTATAACTACCTCAATCACTCGGCAAATTCCCTCTTCTTTTGAGTAAGAAACATTTATAAGCAATTCGTTCGATATTATCTTTTAATCCTCTCACTCCTCATTCCCTCGTTAAGCATTTTTTCACTAACTCGTTATTGAATTTCGGAATTAAATCAGCAATCTTATAAGAATGAAAATTATAACTAATTAGATCCTCAGCAATCTCAATCCTCTCATAATAAGTAGCAGGTTGAATTTTCACGGGAGTTAATCGAGAAAGTAAAAACTGTTCAATATCTTCGGGATAATTGGCTGTGCAGAAAAAGATACATTGATTAATTGGAATAGCACGATCGTGAACTACCCCTACTTAACTCTTTTGAGTTTGAAGTATGAGCTTCTGATGGTTTAACTAGCAATTCATTTCACCACTTAGAGAAGTGGGAGTATTCTTGCTAAAATTACGTATATTATAAATTACTAAGACTACTCCGCTAATTCCTAACCCGCCCTTAACATAAGGTTGAGCTTTTATCTCAAGTAGTTGGTTGATATTCTTCTATCAGTTATTACCTTGTGAAAAAGAATGTCATCTTCTTCGCTAAAATTATTCTATGAAAAGCGAGGAAGGACTAATTGCTCTAGCCAAAGAAGTTCAAAAGAAATCTGACATAATAGTTAGTTGAAAAACTAAAACCGAGCCTTTTGACTGAATAAAAGAAGTAAAAGGAGAAATTTTAGTATATAACACTAATTGAGTATTTTACCAAAAACTTAATCCCGAAATAAAAAGGATATGAATATACGTTATTTATCAAGAAAAGAAGCAATTAATGTATATTATGAAAATAATTAAATACGGAGGAACAAAACAACACCCTGCTGATGAAATTGATGTTATTGGTGATAGTTCTCAACTTATTCACACCTATGAAGTAGAAACTTTATATCAATTTAAAAAACCAATAAACTTGCAAGAATTAGAAAAATACAAACACAAAGGAACAAAAAAACCCTTTAAACCTCCGCAAGGATTTGTTTATGTTAGTTCTTATCCCGAATTACTTAAAGACATAATTGCTGAAAAAATTTACTAAACCGCACTTGAAATCTATATTAGAAAGCACTCTTAAAATATTTAGTCATATTATTGGAATTACCATAAAAAAATAGTATGATGGCTTCTAAAGAAAAGGTAGGCGGGTCACCTAAAATTTCAGGAACAAAGTTACATAGAAATCTAGTTAACAAAAAAAGAACAATCAGTAACGGGATTCAAACTTATGCAATTCGCTTGAAAAGAGGCGCCAAAATAGTACAAAGTCTAGAAGAATTTTCTCGAAAATATGAGAATGAAATTGGTTTTGCTGAGTTTTCCATGATTGGTTCAGTGGAAAAAGTTAAAATAGTTTTTTCGCTTGGCTATGGAAAAGGGGAAGAAGGTTATCATCCTGTATCATTACCTCTATCTGATAAAGCAAAAACAGTAGTAAAAACCTCCCTTGGGCAAATGGAACTACTACCAAGTTGAGGAAATATCACCTGAAAATTTGGTAACTCTAGTGAACCAATAGTTCACTGTCACGTTAACTTAGCAAATTACGAGTATCTTCAAGCTTTTGGAGGACACCTAAAAGAGGCTACAGTTGCTCTCACTGCCGAGATAGTTCTTAAAGTTCTAAGCAAAGAAAAAGTATTCAAAAAGAAAGACAATAAAGACACTAAGGCACATTTGTGGAATTTCGACAGAGTCAGGAACCAAATAGTAATCGATAATAAAAAAATGTTAGTAACTCGATTCAACTCTTCTTTAAAAGAAAAACAAATAAAATAAAAAAAGTAGTTAATCTTTGTTATATGGTTATCCTTTCCTTGCATTTTAGTTTATCTTCTTCTTTTCTTTTTCTTGCCCTCCATCAAGACAAAAAATGCCTAACTAGTATTCAAAAAGAAAATACTCGCCTACATTCAGAAAACTTTTTATGACATTTAAGTCAAATTTTAAATCAACATCAACATTCTTTAGCCGAAATAAACGAAATTTATTTTACTTCTACTCCTAGTGGGCAAACCGGATTAAGGGTAAGTTTAACTTTCTTGACAACGTTACAAGTCCTTAATCCAAAAATCAAAATTTACCATCTCAATACTTTATTATTACAAGCAGGAAAAAACAAGTGCATTAGTATGTTAACTATCGATAGCCGAGAAAGCAAGTACCATGCCGCAATTTACAAGGAAAAAAAATGCTTGTTAAAAACCCAAATTATCTCACAAGAAGACTTAAAAAATTTAACTAACAAATTTCCTGAATTTCCCTTGGCAAAAGACTGCCAAGAAGTCAACTTTTTAACTAACTTTCAAGAACTAAAAAATGAATTCATTTTACTCAACAGCATAGAAGAAATTAGGTTATCTAACTCTAAAATAAAAAAAAACTCCAATGATGATGTTAAAAAGAAAAAAAAAAACGCCAAATAACCAATAATAAAGGATTTTTATTTTTTTTTCACTTTTCTTTTCTATTTCTTCCAATTCCTGAGTTACCATTTTTTTAACCTCTGCCCTATTTTTTTTTAAAGAATCACTTAATTCCTCTTCCAACTTTCCTTTCAAATTAGCAAGAAAAGATTTTGTTTTTTCCACTTCCATAATTTATTTTTCTTTTTCTTGTTTCTCTTCCCCCATCTTAAGTTTCTTCATCAGTGAACTACCCACCACTTAGAGAAGTGGGGGCTTCTCAATTCTACACAGCCTCTAATGAGACTGCTCCTTGAAGGGCTGAACCAGCCCATTCTGCTCGTTTGAGAATATTACGAGCAGCATTGATATCTCGATTGTCTGAATATGGGCAAAAAGAACAAGTGAACTTCCTTTGACTTAATTGGAGTTTGGTTTCTCTTTGCTGATTACATTCACTACAAATCTGACTAGTATTTTTAGCATTTGCTTCCACTGCTTGCTTACCAGTTTCTGCCACTTTGTAAGCAAGGATAGTTAGAAATAGATTTCAACCAGCATCATTAATGCTTTTGGCTAAATGTCTATTCTTAACCATGTTTTTTATGGCTAATTTTTCATGAGCTATCAAATCGTATTTGGTAGTCAGTTCTCGGGCTAATTTGTGGGCTAAATCCTTCCTTTGGTTGCTAACTTTCTCATGTTGTTTAGCCAAAAGAATTACGGCTTTTTTTCTTCGTTGGCTTCTCTTAATTCTCCGACTGACTTTCCTACCTGCTTTGGCTAAATCTTTTTCGGCTTTTCTGTATGTTTTTGGTGCTTTTTTCAGTTCTTTATCGCTAGTAGCCAAAAAGGAAGTTAAGCCTAAATCAATTCCAACTTTTTTACCTGTTTTTGGGAGCAATTTAGGCTCAACTTCACTAGAAAAGCAAGCATAATACTTGCCATTTTTAACAATAATGGAGCAAGTTTTAACTTCTCCCATTAATTCTCGGTGTAGTCGAATATTCACTTTGCCAACATTGGCTAATCTTAACTGACCTTGCTCTAATTTATAACTTCCATTATTTTGGGAGTAGGTGAAACTGTCATATCTACCAAAAGATTTGAACCTTGGATAACCTACTTTTTCGGTCTTATTTCTTAATCTCAAAAAGAAACCCCGAAAAGCCTTTTTAACCCTTTGGGCTACATCTTGGAGAACTTGGGAATAAATGCCTTGAAGTTTAGAATTAGTTTCTTTCAGACTAGGTAAAGGGTTTTGTTGGTGAGTATAACTTATTCTCTTTTGTTCTCTTTCGTATTTGTTTCTCCTTTCGGCTAGAAAGTAGTTATAGAGCCAACGACAAGTCTCTAATATTTTGTCAATGGCCTCTCTTTGCTCTTGGTTAGGATACAAGCGATATTTAAATGATTTAGGCATGATTTTCTTTTGGGAATGCTTTAGCATTTCCTTGGGATTGAATATATTGTTTAACTATTTGAGAAAGTTCGGAGTAAACTCCTCACTTTTCCACGGGTGCTCCCCCAGTAGTAAGTAAGCAAAAACTCCTACTTCAAAAATACTCTTTTCAGAGTTTAGTTTTGATTTGAGGTTGTTCTTTCTTGATCAACCTTGAACTAGCACTTTTATAAGCATTAATGAACTTGCTTAATTCACTGTTGGGATGGGCTTTGAATAAACAGTGTATATGGTCTCCGTCGTGATTTCATTCGTGTAAGTAGAGATTATAATCTTTGGCAATGTATTCAAAGATTTCTTTAAGTCTTTGAGAAATAGGATTATCAATGACTTTTCTTCGATATTTGATAACGAGAACTAAATGAAATCAGAGCAAAAAGACTGAATGATTATTATTATCTAAATCTAACAGGCTAACCATATATAATATGTTTTACGACTGATTAGTTTATTTGCCAATTCATCCCCCAGTTAGAGAATCAGGGGACTTCTTGGCAAGGCTAGGTTAAATAATTCTTAAAGAAAGAATAAAAAAGGTTTTTACTGCTTAATCTTTCTACTTTTTTGATCTGTGGAAATTCCTCGATTTTTCTTCGTACTTCTTCAGTGAACCCTCCCAATAGTCAATAGCGAGCCTCATCGTAAACATCTGCAACATCAGCCAAAGATTTTCCACTCGTTTCCTGCAATCAATCTTCAATAGCATTACTGACACAAAGAATTTCCTTTGCCTTTTCAATAGTAGTTTCAAGTAGAGGATTGGAAGAATTATTAATTTTTTCTTGCACTCCCTTTTGAAATCTTACAACCTCTTTTTCTAATAAATTTCGCAAAATTTTTTTACTATTATCAATCGAATCCCGTAAATCACTTTCTTCACTCATTATTTCTCAACTCATGGTGCCCGATTTATTCATATATCTTTCAACTAAAAGTTTATTAATAAAAAAAGTTCACAGCACACAAGAATACCCATTTTTTTGATGAGGGGTTGGCATTTCTTGATAGTGTCCGGGTAAATTCAAGGCCCTAACCGCACTAACATTAGTTCCATAAGAATCATAATGTCGCCAATTTTTAGTTTCTCTCTCATAAGTTAACAATGAAGAATGTAATCTAGTAGTCACATTAATGAAAGATAACTTGTGCTTATCTGCTTCAACAATGAAATTTTTTACTTTATCGATCCCACTGCTAATAAAAAAAATTTCGTCTAAACCTGAACCATATTTTTCTCTTAAATCTTTATAAAGATATTGCAAAATAGAAGAAGACATACCTCCATTTATTTCCATTTTTTCTAAAAGATGATTAAAAAAACTAAAAAAATGTGGTTTATTAGAAAATAATTTATAGTTTTCAAAAAACTTTTCTCTTTCCACTGAACCAAGGTACTCTAAATGTTCATCTTCAGGATCTGGATTTGGAATGGGATCCTTTGGTCTTGGTGGAAATGGAGGTAGATCATCTTCTGAAGGAGGAACCGGAAAATCAGCTTTTCTTAAAATATCATCAATTATTCTCTCCTTTATTAAGTTAAGGGAATCTTTACTGTTAGATTGCCTAAGCAGTGATTCATAATTAAGATTGCTTTTTTCTAGTTGGTTTACTAAAACTTGATTTTTCCTCAAAGTATCTTTGATCAAATCAATCGACCTCTGAACTAAGGTTTCTTTATCAGAAAATCCTTGATAAATTGAACCTTCTTGACTTTTCCTTGCAAACCGTAGAACAAAAATAATTAAGAAAAAAATAAAAATTGCTCCTAACAACAAGTTTCTTTTTCTAAACCACTTATAATTTTTGTAACTACTCATTTTTTTATTTTTAAGAATACTAGTTTCTTATTATTATCGTCCTATCTATCGCCTATTATTATCCCGTTTGCTTTTATAAGAATTATAATATATACATATATATTGTGTTTTATTGATAATAAAGGATTTCATTCAGTTTTTTGTTCAACTGTCGAAAACCTCTTTGAAACAGATCAATAGTTTCTCAAAAAAAAGCTTCTTGAGGATCTTGAGGCAAATAAACCTTAACATTAACTAAAGCACGAGTCTTGTTCAGTGATTCCAAGTATTCCGATCAAAAATTATCTACTTCTTTTACGAGAAGAAATTTTAAATATTCTTGTTCTTGAAGAGAAGTCACAACCTTTTGCTTCTTTTTTTTCTTAATTATTTTCGTCAAATCAGAAGAATTCAGCAATTTATCTCGATAAGCGTAAGTAAACTGTCGTTGCCGAGTGATTAGCAAGTCATAATTAAGAGTATATTGACGACTAGCAGAATAGATGTTCCGGAGAGTCTCTTGGGGCTCAGAGATAAGGAAATTGAAAATTTTTCCGCTCAAAGGGCGATGAAAAAGTTCTTTGAGTTGCTGCTGAGTAAAAAGAGTTCCTACACTTTCTTTAACTGAGAAATTCTTTATTAACTCATCCTCCAATGAAACATAAAATTGAGTTTTGCCTGGAGCCCCTTGTCTTCCAGATCGACCTCGCAATTGATTATCTATCCGGCGGCTAGTATTCCTTTCCACTCCAATCACTAGCAATCCTCCAGCTTTAACACTCTCTTCGCTTAAAATAATGTCAGTACCTCGCCCTGCCATGTTAGTTGAAATAGTAATAGCACCTAGTTGTCCAGCTTGAGCAATTATTTCAGCTTCCTGTTGATGGTTAATCGCATTTAACTTATAATGTGAAATTCCTTCCTTAGTTAATAAAGATGAAAGGTACTCGGAGATTTCAACACTAGGTGAACCGATTAGAATCGGCTGACGTTCCTTTTTATTGTTTTTTTTAATCAATTTGATAATCGCGTTATACTTGCTCTTTTTATCTCAAAAAATTAGATCGTCACAGTCTTTACGAATTAGTCTTCGATAAGGTGGCACTGCAATAACCTCCATCCCGTAAATCTGACGAAATTCTTCAGCTTCAGTTGCAGCAGTACCAGTCATTCCTGCTAACTTAGTAAAGAGACGATAAAAATTTTGATAAGTAATAGTGGCAATAGTTTTACTTTTGGCACTTATTTGCGTCCCTTCTTTGCTTTCAATAGCTTGCTGTATTCCGGCACTATATACCCGGTTAGGAACTAAACGTCCTGTTAAAGTATCAATCAAGACTATTCTTTGATTCTCTTGGTCAACTATGTATTCAATATCTTTTTTGTAAAAATGCTTGGTTTTTAAGGCATTATGAAGCAAAAAGTTATAGCGATGATTAATAAAAGAAAAAAGATTTTCGATTTGGAAGAATTGTTCACTTTTCTTCTGCCCTTTTTTAACTAATCAAAGATCTTTTTCTTTTTCATCAACAATGTAGTCTTTTTTTTTTTGTAAATTATTTGCTAATTGTGTAGCTGATTGATATTCAGATAAATGAATAATTTCTCCTTGGCGAGAACCTTGAGAAATAATTAGAGGATTTTGAGCTTCATCAATTAAAATTGAGTCCACCTCATCAATAATTGCATAGTAAAAGTCCTGTTTATAAACTTTCTTTTCAGTTCTTAAATTATAGCGCAAGTAGTCAAATCCTAGTTCACTGCTAGTAGTGTATATAACAAGGCAGTTATTGTACAGTTCCCGTTTTTCATCTGAAGAAATGTCAGTAGAATTAACTCCCGAACTAATTTGAAAAAAATCCAAAATTGGTTTAGCTAGACTTCAATCTCGGTGTGACAAGTATTCATTAACCGTAATAACAAAAACACTTCTACCAGATAAAGCATTAAGACAAATTGGTAAAAAAGCGGTCAAAGTTTTTCCTTCTCCGGTATTCATTTGGGCAATATTCGCATAATGAAGAGCTATTCCACCAAATATTTGGGTAGGAAAAAGCAAGAGGCCGGTTTTACGATAAATAACTTCTCTTACTAGAGCAAAAACCGGAACTAAATACTTATCCAAAACTTTTTCGCGGAACCTTTTCTTGGTGAGCTGGATCCTTTCTCGATAACGATTAAATTTACTTTGCAACTCTTCATCAGTAAGCAATTCATTTTTTTTTCTTAGGTCAAGAACTTTATTTCGCAAAGAAACAAACCGTTTTAAGGTATTTTTTTTTCAAAGATAATGAAACATAGAATATATTTTTTTGATCCTTAATAATATTTGTTAAAAAAATTGTTCACAACTTACGTCGTTGTCCTTAACTTAAGAATAATTCACAAACTAACCTAAAAAAATCAAAAAACAAAGTAAAAACTGAACGCGATTGCTTTGATTACTTAAATTTTCTTTGAAATTGCTCAATCTGTTTCTTTAGTTTAGGATCATTCAAAATTTCTTTTAACCCTTTTCCTTCCATCTTTTTTGACAATCTTTGTTGTTTTTTAACTTGATTTATAAACTCCTTTCAACTTTTAAACCCTAGAGCTTTCTTTAATGTAGCTGTGATGTATCAAAAAGTCAGCAAAAATCCAGCAAATAAACAAAAAAAGACAATGAAAATTAATAAGAAAACGTTTATAGTTATCTGCATATATTTAATTTTACTTGTGCTAGTTTATCTCTATCGCACTACTTTGTTCCCATCAATCAAACTAATTTTCATTGCGATACTCTTAATGTAGTGAGAATTGAAATTATGCTATCTAGAAAAAACGAAAATAACATTATAAAGATAATTATGCCATTAAAATCCAAAATAAACAACAAATCAACTATTATTTCTAAAAAAATTCTTGCTGATCGCATTAGCACTAATTTGAGTAAAAAATATTCTCTAGCCAAAACCCAAACTGAAGCAGTTATTAATGAATTTTTAGAAGAAATTAAAAAATCCTTAATCAGAGGAGAAGAATTAAGATTCCCAAGTTATTTATCTCTGAAAACCACTACTCAAGCTGCCCGTGTCGCGATGAACCTGCAAACTAAGAAAAAAATGACTATTCCGGCTAAGCGAGTACCTAAAGTTAAATTTAGTGAAGATCTAAAAAAAGAAATTGCTAGGAAAAAATAAAACAATTACCCAAAAACAACATTTTACTAACTAGTAAGTCAAATGAACTACTCACTACTTAATTCTTACGAATTTGAAGATGGGAGTTTCGTAGAGGCTGGAAAATCCAGCATAACACGAGGCTATACTAACTCAGTTAGCAGTGAGGATTATTACTAATCTACTGTTCCTAGCCCGAACCTATTTAGGTTAATATAATTTTTAGCAATTCATTCCCCACACTTGTAGAAGTTGGGGGCGTTCTTGCTAAGTTTTAGTAAAAATAGCTCCTATTCCTTCCGCAACAAAAATACCAAAACCCGCAGTTGTAAAACTTCCTAATGCTACTCCTCCTACTCCCATATTTTCTCTAAATTAAAAATCCGGTTCAACCAAAAGGTCTCTTAATTAGAACAGTATACTCGTTGGAATAAGCTGCATCGTGTTCATTTCCATTCTCTGTCCTATACCTAATATTACCTGACTGTTTACCAAATCAATTTCTGTGACAGTTTTCGTGTAAGTAATTTTTAAAATTGTTTCTTTCAAAAGTGTATGCCATAATTTCCTAACTTTTTGTTATTTTTATTATTATTTAAAGTTAAATAATGTCCTTTTAATATATTTTAGTAGCACATCCAAAACACCTGCTCTTTCATATTCAAAATAAAAAAAGGCTCTAACATTCCTTGTTAGGTGTTAGAAATTTTATTATTCTTCATTAGGCATTCTTTTATAGAATTATCCAAGTATTTGGTTAAATCTTCCTTTTGAAAAAAACTATACCTTTCTTTTTAAAAGACATTAAGAAGTTCCTTTAAATTAAACATAGATAGCAATATCTACCAGCAAAATAAAGAAAAACCGGTGATTCACAACGAATTATTATTTACCTTAAAAATTGGAATAAAAAAAAGGAGTAATAACTTCCTTAAATTGTGAAGAAATAAACACCATATAAGTTAAAGAAAATAAATAATATTCGAGATATTAGGACTTTGGAGGAATTACTTGTCAAAAAGAAAAATTTTTTGTCGTAATATTTTCTCGCCCTATCTTTT
>Ga0335075_10008473_pt1 | contig 15743 bp, 13 predicted proteins | sample Lox_Sample_24_FD_206723 | JGI IMG/M metagenome (GOLD analysis project Ga0335075, IMG submission 206723) | Soil microbial communities from Loxahatchee National Wildlife Refuge, Florida, United States - Lox_Sample_2.4 | ecosystem: Environmental > Terrestrial > Soil > Wetlands | place: USA... | reverse complement strand
GAGCACAGGAACATTCACTAGCGGCAGGCCTCAAAGCAAAACCATATTTTGAAAAAGCTCTCCAGTAGCTCATTCATCTAATAAAACATACTTAATACACTCTACTCCCCAAAAGTCGCTCCAGATACAGAAGAAGTAATAATATGCAACATCCATCCAGCCATTCCCCCTATTTCTTTTGTGTGTATATTCCTTTTCAAATATTATGCCAAACAACCACCAACCAACCAACCAACCATGTCTAATGCAGAGCAAAAACAAAGTATTCAAACAGACAAAACAAGCTGAAGTTGCTGAAGCTGCAGCATCTGCAGCTTGCTTGTTTCATAAAGTTTTTCGTCAGATCTCCTGCCCACAAACCCACCGAAACCAGCCAGCCGCCGTTGATGTAATGTAGTGTTCTCAAAACGCTGTATCGTTACGCCTAAGAATGCCTTGTTTAACGGAATGTGAACGTTTCTCCTCTCCTCTTCCCCCGTCTTTCTCGCTCCTTCTGTTATCCCAACAATGATGCAAATCCGCGGCAGACGCGAGGAAGGTCTTCCGTCCCGTCTCGTGCGTCTTCGATCCGCCATCGCCTCGTGAGTGCCCCGAGGTCGCGAGTACTCCCTTCACTAGTGAGCCTATTCAACCTCTCTCGTACTCCTTCCTCCGCCTCACCATTACTCATACCCGCCGCGCCCTCTCCTCAGCCCCTCCCTACCGCCGCCGGCCTCCTCACTTCCACTCCGGTGTCCTGGTCCTTCAGACATACCCGGCAAGCCCCTCCCACTCCCACCATCCCGATACCCCATCGCTGGCAACAGCGGTCCCGGACTCGGATAACTCCCGCTGATTGAGCTCGACACAGAGTACGCAGGCGTGTTATACGGACTCACTCTCGTCGTCATCTCCAACACGCCCGGCAGCATCTGGCCCCCCGTGCCTCGTCCATGGCCATTTCCATTCCCGTTCCCATTCCCATTGCCGCCACCACCATGGGCCCCTAAGCTCCCGATCATCGGCGACCGGATCCCCGCCAAGGTGAGTGATTCCGGCGGTGAAGAGGGCGGGACCGACCTCGGCGTGCTGTCCCTTCTCGCAGCTAAACTCCTCGTCGGGCCCTGCACACCAGCCGCAGACCTCGTGTGGACATTGCGCTGCTGAACCTGCTGTTGGTGCTGCGCGTGCGGAGATACATAGCCAGGTGGTGGGGGACCAGCATACGAAGGCGCGCTGCCGTGAGAATGTGAATGTCCGTGGCCTGGTCCGCGCGGTCCCGGTGGGTTGGCAGGAGGTCGCTGGGAGCCTGCGGAGGAGTCGGGGTTCAGCGAAAAGGGGACAACGCCGGCGCGGCGCGCCATGTCCGCTTCTCCTAGTTGCCAGTGCATTGCTTCGGCGGCGCGCCAGGGGACGGCGAGCTCTTCGGCGACTTTTGCCCACATTTCGGGCTTGAATCTGAGTGGTATGTCAGTTGCGGTCGAAGAGGGATTGTGGATTTGGAGCGTCAAGGTAGGACGTCTTAAGGGAGAAGATCCTGCCTTGCTCTTGGGTTAGGCTTTGGAGAAGGAAGCTTGTTACCTTTCATAGAGGCGGGCCAGTTTGTTCTTGCGTTCCTCATCCCACTCGCTTCGTCTTTCAAGGTAGTTCTGGTAATGAAGGCGGCAACTAATGGCACTGCGTCCCGGTAACCGCTTCGAGATGTCCTCCCACTTCATGCCGCTTCCTCTCAGGTCAATGATGATAGCATCCTCTTCTTGTGACCATTTGCTTTGCTTCTTCGCCGGAGATTCAGATGGGTGGGAAGGCATGCTCCGCTTCCCTCCAGTCCCCGTGGGAGCCAGGACATGTGGAGGAATGCTTGAGGGTACAGTGGTTGACGGTACGGAGGTAGCTCTTGTGTGCTGCTGCTGCTGCTGCTGCTTTATCTCCGTCTGTGGGGAGGACGGGGACTCATCTGAGTCTGGAGCCTTGAGAAGGCGAGAGATATCCACCTTGACGGTTCTGAGTCGCCGATACCGTCAGAGCTGACGGATCATCTGCGAGAAGAACTTGCAGCACGGGTATCCGGTAGCCTAGTCTTGTAGTTGAATTGGTAGGTAGTAGTAGTTAAGCTTCCCCCTGTTCCGTCACAGGTGCCTGGAACGCCACGGCTCGAACTTGTGAAAGAGTGTTTTGTGATAGGATGCTATCATACAGCTGGTTCGACAAAATCGGGCGAGCAGCAGCACACTAAATACAAGAACGAGATCTTGCGCAAGGATCGGACAGATTTGTGAGAGAAAGTAGTTTGAAAGTGAAGACGGCTTGGGCAGGTGCAGCTACTAGAATATTGGTGATGAGGACCCCGTTCCTATTTCAAGCTCCGCTTGGAACAGCGCGTGAGCGACATAAGCATGATTGGCACGACGAGGAGATCTGGCCAGCCAATCGCTATGACATGAGACAATGAGACAAAATAGAAGCCTAACGCCAACGGGTGAATACGTCAAGAACCTACTTTGGCAGTCAATCTGGCATGAGGAAGTTGTAGGGGAGACAATGAGGTGGAAAAATCGGTACATGGGGCCAGCTTGACAATTTTCGGGAAGACGCGCTTCACAAATAGAGTATGCAATCCATGGCTCCGTCGACGTAGGTGCGTCAGTTATGGTGGAGGGGGGTGTTAGTGTTAGGTGTGTAGGGTAGGGTTGGATGTGGTAGGGTACCGGACTGTAGGGGAGGCGTGGTTAGGCGTGGGAAGGGTGGAAGGGAGGAACAGGGGTGGGTCCAGGCTGGTGCAGGCTGGTGCAGGCCAGTGCTCTAGCGCCGCAGAGGTAACTTGGGTTGGAGGATGGTGAGGTGAGGCGTCGCCACGACTTCATGCATGAACATGAAGCATGTGTACTGTAGCTTGTCATGTGGTGCCTCTAAATGATTGCCTCCTCTGATGCCGTCAGTCTGCAGTGTTAATGTAAAATACATGGATGCACAGATGAATGAAATTAAAGGATATGTATTATGAAGTGGTGTATACACATATTACAGTAGGTACAACAATTGGTATAGAAAATTGAAAATAGCGAGGTCGTAGGTGGTCTCAGTGGTTTCGACATTAAACCTGCAGGCCGACGGGTACAAAGTCCCGAGTATCGAAACTCGGTAAGCTCAGTACAATGACGCTGTTCCGTTGCCAACGAGCCAACAAAACGGCGAAGCACTGCCACCCACCATCCACAAACCAGCCAGATTGGGTTTACGTCTGTGCGCAATTCCGAACAGAACCCTGGGATTTTGGCCTGTTGCTTCTTATTTAGGACATGCTCTAACCCAGCCAGCCCCATGAAAAATCACTATTATGAGTGAGAAACGAACTCGGTAGAGGATCGTGAGACGAAGGATTGTATCCAACTGCTCTAGAGTATGTATATAAAGTACTGATTTGTGTAATAACCCTGCATGCATTGCTTGCCTGCTCTGTGAGGTAGTATTATGCTACCCGACAGAGCCATTGAGCTTGGAACTTAGGTTAGAACTTTTTGTTGCTTTCTTTACCCCGTTGCCCATGCCCTAGGTATGTTGGGACCATGACGAACAGGCGGTCAGGTATGATGCCAAAATGGCATACAGCATGGTTGGCCTTCAAAACAAGGACAAGGCCTTGAGATCTCCGTGGCTTGCATTAATTCAGCGCGACACGAACTATGATCTTCGCTCCGCCAGCCGAGGACAAGCAACCACGATGATAATGGGTCATTATAATGGCCTTGTTTAATGCCCGATTAGTGCATGTGTTTGATGACCTGTCACCGCCTGCCTTAAGGCATATCCTTGGTGCCTAAACAATCCCTTTTTCTTGAGCTTTCTTTAGTTAGGCACAAACCCTTCCGTGTTGCCCCTCACTACGTTTGCATGGAAGACTTAGTAAAATGAGGAGATCATAAATCCGGGGTCGGCTTGATTGATCGGCTTGACTAGTGACACTGGTGGATGCCCACATCTAGCGGTGTAAAAGCCTTATGCGTGCCAACGGGATCTTGGGTTATGACGCTTTTTCCATGATGATCAGAAACATGGCTATCAAGAAAGTTTGTCTGGTGTAAGTGAGATTTTGCTTATTCCAGATCCCTGGGATGCGCTCGGCTGCGGCCCGTCCACCCATTGTCTTAGTGCAAGCTGCCTTGACACAGTAATATGATGAGTGGCGCAGGAAGCAGATAGCTTTTTTTTAATTTTTCTGCTCTGCTGGCCTGATGAAGTGGCACGTCTGGCGAGGGCTGTTCGTATTTTGGTCCGCCCTGTAATCCAGCAAAGAGCCCCAGTTCTATTATATCAACACCGGGCAGGCGGGCATTGATGTCAGTCACCGGGTGCAAATATAATTTGATCCTCAGTGCAGTTAACGTACAATGACTTGTCAAACTTGGATCTGCTATATTTCGGGTGCTTGAATAATCCGTTTGTTCCCGGCATGAAGGCGAATCCTACAATGGGACGTGTTCGCTCCGAACTAGTCCACCGCTTCTTTGACATGAGAATGATGATAATAACTCATTCCCTGTTGCAGATCAGGGCATGGGTGCTACACCCGTGAAACTATACTACAAATAGCGTTGTATGATGGGCCTTGGCGCGAACGTGTTGGCTGGAATTGGGGAACGTCTCGAGATCCCTGGCTTGTCTGAGCGGTGAAAGGAACATTTAACTTGCGAGAACCCGTTTCAGTGCCAAACTGTCTTTGCAAGGGATCTCTGCGTGCGTTCGAGAACAGTCTTGAATGCAGGACCCCTCGGCCCAAAGGGCAATTATGCTGATGACTTGCAGATCTGATAAAGTGCCGTAACACAGGCCCGGTCTGCAAACGGCAATTGCCCAATTGTAATGGTGGAAAAGACGGTAGAGGTGGTAATCAAAGATATTCCTGTCTTGGGAAAATCTTGCATCTCCCGAATTGTAGGTCTTATCTGATGCATTTCAAACGGAGAGATTTCGTTCAAAAGATAGTGGGGTTCCACTGAGTAACTTACAATTCAAGATCTTGTGGCTTGTGGCCTGTGGCGGTGCGTCGGCAAAGCCAGATAGACCACCTCAAAATAGAACGTTTCAGATTGTAAATATGACTACTACCGTACCGAAAACTAAGAGAAGATCGTGAAAAAGAAGCTTGAACACCCTTGCAACGGAAGATTTCCATGGAATGTCGTTAGGGCATCGACGTCGCATATGTCGAACTCAAAAACGACGCTAGTCGAAATCTGGGGATCCACGCATGAATAAGGTTGTTTTGCCTGAAATACTTCTTATGCATGGAATGCCAGGAAAAAGCGGGTACCTATTGCCATCCAGAATGAGTTTGCAAACAGCGGAGGATATCCCCCTCCTGATCACCTCGGAGAACTCATCATCAGAGCGGCGCATCACACCCTCATGGACAATAGGCCAACTGAAGGCAAAGCTCGAACCCGTGACCGGAATCCCTCCCCTGTCTCAGAGGCTTACTCTCCGCGTTCCAGGTCAGCAAGGCCTACCTGTCGAAGCGGCAGATGAGGAAAATACGCAGTTGAATCGGTTCCCTTTATCTCCGTATGCCGAATTACAAGTGAGTGTTTCCTGCATGTTATATTTGAGTGGCTTCATCACGTGAGACGCGTTGCATCGACGATTGGTCTCCTTCAATCCGGAGTTCGACAACTGGAGGATTGTTTCTAAAAATTTGCAGGTGGCTGATACTAGGCCCCCTGGTGCACGTCCCAACTTTACGGATGCCTCGAGCGTCGAGAAATATGTGATGCCCGAGTCTGAATACGAAAAGAAGACGGACAGTGTCCTGGCATGGAAGAAGGCGCAGAAGCTGGGCCGCTTTGACCCGAACGCGCCATCTCTCGAGCAAGCTAAGATTGCTGCCTTTCAAGCGGAGATTGACTCTCGTGGGATTGCAGTAGGAAGACGATGTCGCGTTGGGAGTGACGACTCACGGAGAGGAACGGTGAGGTATGTGGGTGAAGTACCCGAGATACCTGGGGGCCTGGGCGCTTGGGTGGGTGTGCAGCTGGATGAGCCGGTGGGTAAGAACGATGGAAGTATTGTAGGGAAGAGATACTGGGGAGCGGAAGGAGATCAGAAGCACGGGGTTTTCGTGAGACCTGAGAGAGTGGAGATAGGAGATTGGCCGGTTTTGGACGACCTTGAAGATATGGAGGAGATCTGAGTGTGGAGAACAGTTACGTAAAGAAGAGTTCTCAATATTAGAATTATCCTTCGATAGAGCAAGCAAAACGAGTCCAGACCCACAAAAAGTTGCAAATGATACGATCTCGTGAGTAATTCTTTAACAAATATTCTCCCCATCATTGCCGCCATTTCACCATCAACATCAAATAGCTAACCATCTCAAAAATCTGCTATTTCTACACTACATGGTTCCTGATTCATCAAGACTCTATATTTAGAGGATAATCATTACATTTACGTATTTTACATCACCACTTAGAGTCAATAATCGGCAGCTTGTACGAAGTACACCCCTCCTAGACTATTGTCATTTAAGTGAATCAAACTTCTGCAAGAATGCCCGAAAAGGATTCTATTTCATTTCCATTCAGGTGAACTTTACGATCGCGCATCAGACTGCGATTCCAAACCTGGTACTCTTCCCATGGAAGTCCCAATATTGGGCATCGAGTACCGATTTACGATGTGTAGGATTAACAAGCCACGTACTTGATGATCAACACGGATTTAAGTCTATCTGCATATGAGTAGCTATTGTAGGCTCCTATGCTCGACAATTTCGGGTTTCTGTGGCATGTGCAGCAAGCTGAACATGCGACACATACCGTGGAATATGCATATCATCATATGCAACTCCGCAGCTGGCTTTGGACGACAGACTACTCTTATCCATAATTCTCTAACTTGTTTGATGCATGGAAAAGATGTACAAAAACATCCAAGGAAATAGTGAATTCAAGTCGAAAGAACTTCTTTTTGTAGTAGATAGACGACAACATGAGACCAATGCACAAATGGGCCCAGTTACAAAGGTAGTGCAGATCATACTCCGACGCGTGACTCTTTCTAGATTGCATATCGTATACCTTACCTAGAAATTGGGATCAATTGACACCGAGAATCAATGGCCCTCCTCAAACGGGTACCCAGCGCTTGTGACCATGCAGGTATGCTTAAATTACCCTAAAATAAAAGTCCCGCAAGAGTTTTATCTGAAATTCATGCTCAAGCTCTACTTACGCATTCTTCACTGCAAACCTTCTAACGAAACGTCTTTAGCACCCGACTGAAAATCACTGGGTGTGGGATAAAGTCTAGCAACTGACATTTTCCTTCGAGTCGAGCTTCGAGTTATGAAAACAGCGGCAGAAATGCTCGATAGTAGACTTTCCGTCGAGCTTTATCGGGCCATTTTTAAAAGAGCTGTGATATAAAGCCTTCCCATTGCAGCTTCAATGGCCCTCATGTTCCAAGGATGTTAAATGACGTAGCTAGCTCCTGCCTTGTCTCAACATACCTGAACCTGAAATGATATAAAGAGCCATGGTGAAATGAGAGCTAAGTTGTGTACGTTGAGATCTTTTGAACTTGAAGTCGAGAAGAAGAACAATTGGGCAAGAAAGCAGAAGAAACTTGGCTTCTGAAAGTAGGGGAGAGTCGGAATGAAGTATATAACGGTGTAGTGTAGGAAAGTAAATACCCCTTACAAATTTGCAACCGCACAATTGAGAAGAAATGAGAAGACAACCAATAATGTTCGACGTGCACGTTTCAGTATGACACGCTTTTGAGGCCAATGGCTCCCCATTCAATCAGGCAGAGGCTTGAAAAGCTACAGAACATGGCATAAACCCGACCGAGGAAGGCTACAAGTCATGCCTAAGGCTGAAGCAACACCGGTGATTTTCTATGGGGGGCGGGCACGGAGGAACACATTTGAAGCCGGAAGTACCGATAAGGCTGGAACGACTGATGGATGAAACCCACAGACGTTTGAGACTCTGTGTAGTGAGCGCAACCGACCTTCCGACGTTGCCGACACAGATCCTGGCAACAGAAAGCTTTTCCCGAGGCATTTGAATGTCCCTCAACTCAGATGATATGTTCCACGCGGCCTCGCAAGCCTAATGTTATGTGAGGTGACAGGTCGACAAGGTAAAGGTAATGAACTGTATACCATAGAAGGTTTAACGTCTGTGGGGAGCTAAGGCTGGAAAAACGCGCTGCAGTAGAAGATTCCAAAGATTCCAATCCCTCCCGCGCGGATCAATGCTGAACCACGCGAACTGTTTTACTACCCACCGCAGCACAACCCCCCTCTATCTCGACGGTGATGGGGACTGGACCATCTTCGCGTGATTTCTTATTCTCGAGGCAGATACTGCGCCCCAATTGTGGAGGGAGGCATACGCAACAGTCTTAATAAGATTTCAAATCCCAAAAAAAGATAGTCATCAAAAGCCCAGTGCACGGAAGTCGTAGAAGCCGACGGCGCGCCAACCTGCCTTTTCCAGACTGAGCTCCCCGCAAATCACAGGGCTTAAATAACTGTTAGCGCAGTGGTGGTGTGTATTTTTGACAATCGATTGTCTTTTCGCAGCGTCTGGTCTTACTCTCACCAAATGATAGCCAAATCATCGCAGAACAAATCATCAATGAGCTGCTTCTACTAATCAATAGTCCCAGCTGCAACACTCATTCGCCTCCGAGATACCGGTATCCCTTGGCGCTATAATCATGCCATCCTACTCCCACCTCGTGCTGCTGCTCCTACTTCCGCTCGCTTCCGCCGCCTCCGTTCAGCCTTCAAATGACAGACTACCTGTTCAGGCCAGTCCTTTGGAACTTACATATACCTCGACAGGTGGAATGACAGTTACAGCTATCCTTGCTCCTCTAACATCTCAAATTGGTCTTGGTCAGTCTTTGACAGCCTTAAGTGTAAGCGGATATCTATTCCACAACGCTTGACGTCAAGATATCCATACTGACTGATTCCAGTCCATAAACATCGAAGGGACCCTCAAGGCCGTAAACGCTTACTCCCCAGACTCGATAACGTCGTCGAATATTGCATATATAAGCTGTGATCCAAACTCAAATTCATCCGATATCAGCCCAACCGATATTATTAACCAGCTTATCACTGAAGTCCCGAACGTCAGGGCCATTCTTCTTTATAGTTTTACTGCCTCTCATTGCGGCATATCTGGCACCTTCACCTATACCAGCATACTGTCTATGACAAGTATCGAGGATTCACGCACGTTATTGAGTATCATTGATATGTCAACTACACAACCTAGTGCTACAATCATGGCTCAAGTTAGTACTACTACAACGGGCAGTGCGGCAGCAACGAGCTCAAGTGCGGCAACGTCGCCTTCAACCAGTTCGCCTGCGGCACCAACTACTGCCGTGGCAATGAGCATTCTCTATAGCATTACCGGTATCATCACGTTATTGTTCCTAGTTATCATTGCTACTGGTGCTATTCGAGCGCACCGACATCCAGAGAGATATGGCCCAAGAGGAGGATTACCTGGCAGACCTCGGCAAAGTCGTGCCAAGGGTCTTGCTCGAGCAATGCTGGAGACTTTACCCATTGTTAAATTTGGTGATGGAGAAGCGAAGCCGGAAAATCGGGAAATCGAATTAGAGGAAGGTGGAAGCGAACACAATCAACAGGGTGATGCAGCGGCTCCTGCACAAACAGATGAGGGTGAGCGACAGGCCGAATCTACCGAAGATGCTATCGTACAAGAGACCGCCATTGGGCCTGATGAACATATACACACACATGCCGAAGGATCACATACAGAAACACAGAGAGTTGAGGAGCATCTTGGTTGCTCTATCTGCACAGAAGATTTCGAGAAAGGCGAGGATGTAAGGGTCTTACCTTGCAATCACAAATTCCACCCGGCATGCATCGATCCATGGCTCCTAAATGTGTCTGGCACATGTCCCTTATGGTAAGTTATCCCTACTAACAAGACAGAACAGAACTGACACCGGTACAGTCGTATCGATCTCCGGCCAGCAGAGACCAATACTGCCGAGCAAGAACAAACCGCAGAGGGAGATGCTGTTCTACCACCACCACTTACCGAAACCGAAGGCGCCGATGCTCAAGTCCACCCCCCTCGCGGCCGACTATCACGGCGCCTGGATGCTGCCTTTATGCGCAATGCCTCTTCTCACGAACGCATTGCCGCCCTCCGTCAACTCCGCCAACAACAACTAGAATCTGGCGCCACCACAGCAGGCCCCGACGCAGAACGAGAGGAACAAAGCCGCAGAGCGAGTCTCACGGGCCGCTTAAGAGATGCTTTTAGAATCCGCACAAGGCCCATGCCGGAACCTGCCGCCACTGAGGCGCCAGAGCCAGTCCCCGAACCAACGAGGACGCAGGGTATGGAAGAGACCTTGTGATGTAATGATATGAATGCAATTGCAACGAAATGAAAACGAAACAAACGGGAATAGGCACGACGGACGAAATTTTCATGGTATATACGGGACAGGGTACTCATTAGAGAAAGGACATGGGCGTATATATTCTAGGTGATTCCCGCTATAAGGTTAGCATCTGCATGGCGTTTCGAGATGCATATTGGAAGGAATAAGGGACTGTTCGCAATAAATCATACATGTATAGGTAGCCCTGTACATTCGCCTAATCATTTGGCAAACTGCAAATAAGACGAAAAAAAAAAAACTCGTGTCTTTTTTGAGGCGTCACTGCAAATAACCCAAAAAAGGTCCAAACTTTTGAGACACACGTATTTTACCACTTTGACAATGCATTGCAGTTCCAAACGTACTACCCAGGAGCATTGCATAGGATCGCCCTCGGGGATACCAGGGAAGAAAGGGGGGGGGGAGAGCCGAGGCGAGGCGAGATAGAATGGTGGAAGAGCCTCGGCGGAGCGGGAGGCGCTGGCCCCGGATGGGTTTGATGCAACTGTTTGGAAGGGGGCCTGGTCTGGTGTGCAGAGTCTGGGGATGTCGGGGGAGGGTCCTGTGGGTGTAGATGTTGGATGTGGGATACGAATGCAGATGCAGATGCATTTTGGGTGTGGCTGAGTGAGAGGGGGAGGGGGAGGGGGAGGAAGGTGGTGGGGAAGGAAAAGGAAGGGATGATAGAAAATGGTAGGGAAGAGAGGTAGGGTAGATAAGCATAGAATAGGGGGAGGGAAAGGGTTACGAAGATGTTGTTGTTGTTGTTGTTGTTGTTGTAGTTGTTGTTGTTGGGAGGTAAGCTGGTTGTTGAGAGGATATTCGTTGGTGAAGTGGAAAGTTTTCTCGTCGACATATGCATACCAGTCATCATTCAGAACGACATCGCGAGCAGGTGCATGACCCACCAAGCTTACTGTACTTATACGGCAATTCCCCTCCTCGTTTCTGCACGGTGGCGACCTTCCTTGCGGTCGATCATCGGCATTCGTAAAAGGCTTTCAAGGTGTGGTTCGAGTGATGGGATGCAGGTAACATATGTATGTAGGTCAAGGATATGTCCAGGATCTCACTGTCAACGTAGTGCCGAGAAGGTGATGGGGTGCTTGAATCAAGATGAATTATTTTTTTTTCTTATAAATAATCTCAAAATTGAATACCATAATACAGTATCATCAAAATAGTGATAATCAGCTGCGAACTAGCAACTAAATTCAATTGATCAAAACTATTTTTGAATAAACCCGTCTTCTTTCCATTTCCGGATGCTTGCATCAAGCCATTCTGCTCGATAGCCCTCGCATGCTGACAGCGCTGTGCTGATTTCCTGACTCCTTGCCGTCTCGAACACAATGTTCTCTTCCATACTCTCGTACATGCTTGTATTGGTGATCTTGCCCTTGCCCTTGTTATTGTTTTTAGTCGCGCTCGCAACCATATCCCGAAATAACCCTAAGAGCCTCAGCCCGGGAAGCTCATCCGCTGACATGCTCTCATCAGCAGCTCTATTCAGAGACTCAACCCACTCAGCCATACTCACCACGTCCAGATTTTTCCCCTTGCCCGCGATCTCGCAGCTCTGGAGCATCGCAACAACATCGCTCCAGGGCACGCGGTGCGGATTGACGACATTGTGGACGGTATAACCAAGATCCCCTCCATCAACACCAGAGGTTTGGTGTTGCAGATGCGTAAGGATCTCGAGGATACTCTCCCCCGCAACATCCACAGGAATCCAATCAACCATCTTCCCTGGGAAGTCAGGCACAGCGCCTAGCTTGGCGCAAGTTGCGAACATGATGGGCCACATCTCATCGGGGTTCCAGTGTCCGGTACGAGTGTTGCCACAGAGCTGACCTACGCGGAGGAGGCGGATAGGAATGTGCAGGTGCGAAGCTGCGAAGAGGGTAAGGCGCTCGATGATGTATTTGGATTGTGCGTAGCCGGTGGACAGAGCGACGGAAGGGGAGGCGCCAATGGGGGACTCGGGGATGACACAGGATGTGGAGGTGGCGAGGCAGGTGCTGATGCTGCTGGTGAAGGCAAAGGTTTTGGGGCGACCGGCGTGGACTAGACGGAGGAGGAACATTGTGCCTATTTGTATAATTAGCAAAAGACTTTGGGTAGAGGTAAATCTATTGATTAGTAGGCACTTACCTGCTATGCAATCGTCTTCGAAGTATTCCACGCCTTGGTTGAAGTTCATCTTCCATGCACTGTGTATCACAATTGTGACATTCTTGGCTAGCTTTGCATACTCACCAACGTCAAGTCCGAGCAGTGGGTCTTGCATACTATAATCAAGAACCTCGATTTTACCACTTCCTAATATTTCGTTGCCGTCCAATCCACGACTTACTATAGATCTGCGGAGCTTGTTCTCTCTGTCATGGCCACGGACCATTGCATAGATCTTGGAGATGCGGGGAGATGCTGAAAGTGACTGTAAGAGAGCTGTACCAAGGGAGCCAGAAGCCCCAGTAAGGAGTATAGTCTCCATTCCAGAACAATCACATTGCTGATTCAACAACCGCGACGGCCAGGCCGAGACTTTGGCAGTTAGGCTGAAAATCATTTGGTTGATCATCTGGGACCGGCTCTCCATGAGAGCAACCTGCTCTCTTTCCTGGACAAGGGCTAGTAATGAATTGATGGACGGGTTCTCGAATATTGTGCCAAGAGATATTCTGCCAATCTCTTTGCGTTTGGAGAGAGATAGACGGAGTGATATAGCCAGTCGAGAATCGATGCCGAGATCATAAAGAGTTGTCCAGTTCTGAACATTTTCTGGGGAAATATCGGCGAGCTTTGCAAATGCATTTCGTATATATTCTTTGAGTGATTCTTCAGAATTCCCAGCTTCATCTGGGAGTTGCTCCTCGCTGATATTGCTATAGAGTCGTGCAATATCTTCAGCGAAGAGCTTCTCAGCCTCTTTCCGTTTGACGTTGCCCTTGGGTGTAACTGGTAGTTTGGTTCCTCTAGGCAGAAGGTGTATTAACGACCGAATAATTCGCGAATGACCAGGATAACGAGCATTGACCTGCTTTACAGTCTCCCACACCTTTTGCTTCACGTCTTTGTCTTCCGGATCATACTCGTCGTTGACTTCCACTAGGAGAGCAACACAGGGGCGTGAATGTCCCAATGCCAAAGTCCTTCTGATAATCTTAGACGAAGACTGTATGTCTAGTTGAAGTGCGCCAGCACTAGTATTTTCGCCATTGGTAAGCACCAACATGTCATCCCTCCTGCCTTGTAGAACGTAGAAGCCGCTTCCTGGAGGATCCTGAATAAAGAGATCATTAGTGCGGTATGGCTCATTATCTGGCTTCCCATCCCAAAGTTCTGCGGCCAGCTCGAATCCTTTATATACAATGCATTCGTAGAGACCGTCACCGACTTCCTCCATCTTGAGCTTCTGATTATCTGGATACAAATTCCGGAAGGAGTAGCATTTTGAATTATCTCTTGTGTGAGGAATCGTTCGAAAGGGAGGGCCAATCTCGGTAGATCCATAGGTTGTCTTAACGTTGACGTTATTGGCAACTAGAGCTCGAATTATATGTGAAGACAATTCTGCACCACCAGGCTGAACAACTTTAAGTGATGACAGTGGCGTGAAATCTTTTCCATTTTCAGAAATGTACTGGTACATGTTCTCAATTAGGGTAGGAGCGCAATGAATAATATCAACGGGAAACCCCATCTTGGATAAAGCCCTGAATGCTGTGAAAATGGCCGAAGACGATGGAGGCCAAGATCGCGGAGGAAATGAAAGAATTTGACCATTAGGGAGACCAGACAAAGCTATAGAAATGCCTGCAATATGATATCTGGAAGTATTAGAAGTAGATTCAGGGCATTTTAGAAAGTGAAGAACCTACAAAGGAAATAAAAGAAACCAATTCTTGACCTCAAAGTCTTGAAATAGTCGGTACATCCTTGCAATGAGCATCATACTCCGATTGGTATGTATTATAGGTTTAGGTAGGCCTGTTGAGCCGCTCGAATGAATGATAAATGTATGACGCTCCCAAACGTCCCCAAAATCTTGGAACCGAATATAATCTACCTCCGCTGAACTGACAATGAATTCTCTAGGTAGAGATTCGACCATTTTTATCTTACGCACTTGCTGCAGTTCAATTTCGGCGTTCTTCGTGTCTGTAATTACTACAGACACGTCACAGCTGTCCAGAAGATGGTGCAGAGCGTTTATAGGGTTTGACTCTGCCAAAAGCAAAACTCTGATTCCGAGCTTGATAAGACCAAGCTGTGTACAGAAATACTCCACTGAGTTTCCTCCACCCAGCAATGCCACTGTTGGCTGCCTCTGAGTCCTATTGGCATCCTTTAGTTCCTCACGAAGATTCTGGGCATACAGGGCCGCAAGGTTCTCCGTTATACTGTCAAAATCATCCCATGTCATAGCTTCATATACGCCCTCTGGTCCAACTGGGTATAAAAATCCAGACTGGCCTCGATAGGTCAGGCCATCATGCCTAACAAGTGCGGTAAGGCTAACGAGAGAGGGATTCGCGTACCGCTTGGAATGTGGATGGCCGTGTAACCACCACAGCGTCTTGTTCGCCTTCGAAGCTCCATCCAGAGGAACGACAGAAGGATCCGAGCAAATAGGAATATGTTTCACCGAAGTTGGCTCAACTGGGGAAGTTTCAATGGGAAAAGCAGCCATTATTGAGAGGAGATATGCTCAGAAAAGGGCATAAAGAAGCTTTAACAGTAGTGGAAACGAGACTTCTTCTATGGTATGATTATGCCCATGTCAACAGAAGTAGTATATAGAGCTTTTGGACCTAGCCTGAAAACTGCCACAGCATGATGCTCCTCGGACAAAAGACTGCTTCTGTGGCGAAGCAGGTAGCGGGTTGCGATGCCACTCGGCCCGGCCCCAACTCGCCCGTCAGATGCATCTTGTAAATTATGTAGTTCTTCCGGTCGGTCTATGCTTCTTGTCCTCATCGTAGAGCGTTCCCAAGAATGATGAACGTCAGCGTTTTGATGTGGAGATCCGCTCCCTGCCCTATCAGATAACATGGCAACTCTAGCCGACGATTGCCAAAAGACGGCCAACTTTTATCTACCCTAACGTTAACGGCCAACCTCATCCTTACAGGCTTGATCGGCCGGAAATTAAGCGGCATGAATAATGCTCCAGGGCATTCACTGTAATCAAACTTTTGTTCCGATCATCAATATAGAGTGGGACATATGCTCCGAATAGAATCTCAAAGCACGTGTACCACGTATGAAAGGATGGTGTTGTCAAGGTGAATATCACATGCAAT
>Ga0335075_10008472_pt1 | contig 15743 bp, 15 predicted proteins | sample Lox_Sample_24_FD_206723 | JGI IMG/M metagenome (GOLD analysis project Ga0335075, IMG submission 206723) | Soil microbial communities from Loxahatchee National Wildlife Refuge, Florida, United States - Lox_Sample_2.4 | ecosystem: Environmental > Terrestrial > Soil > Wetlands | place: USA... | reverse complement strand
CGACATTCATCTCGAGGTGTCGCTCGCGACCGCAACGATGCGTGCCGCAGGCGAAGCTCCGTCGAGGATCAGCCTCGGCAACCTGCGCGATCTTTACTGGACGCCTGCGCAGATGCTCGCGCACCACGCCGGCAACGGCTGCAATCTGCGCCCCGGCGATCTGCTGGCGACCGGCACCATCTCCGGACCGACGCCCGAATCTGTCGGCTCGCTGCTCGAGCGAACGAAGCGCGGAGCCGAGCCCTTCACGCTCCCCAACGGCGAGCAGCGCAAATTTCTCGAAGACGGCGACGAAGTCCTCATCCGCGCCAGGTGCGAGCGGGAAGGGCACACCCGCATCGGCTTCGGCGAGTGCCGAGGGATCATTCTGCGGGCGCTCGGCTGAAGAGCCCAGAGGCAATTTCTATCGAGAGCCACGCGATCGGGAAAGCTCCGTGCTCTCTGCGCTCTCTGTGGTGAGAATCCGCTATCGAAAGAACCGCAGATACCAGTGCACGATCGGCCGCCCCGCGAAAATCGCATAGATCGCCGCCGCGCACAGAAACGCCCCAAACGGCAGCCGCGCTTTTGCGCCACCACCCCTTCGCGGACCCACCGCAATCATCACCATCCCCAGCATCGCCGCCGCCACCACGCCCAGCACCAGCGTCAGCAGCGTCAGCCACGGACCCAGCCACGCGGCGATCATGGCCAGCAGCTTGGCGTCGCCGATGCCCATGCCTTCCTCGTGCCGCACCAGGTAATAAGCCGACCGGACGATGAGAATCGCCATCGCCGCCAATGCTGCCCACAGCGCCGCCAGCGCCGCGTCGAGCAGGTGTGTGCCGGTGGTCGCGGCCGGCAGGAGCCCGCAATAGATGATGCCCAGCGCGATTCCCGGCAGAGTGAACGCGTCCGGCAGCCGCAGCGTCTCCGCATCCATCACCGCGAGGCCGAGCAGCAGGAAGCAGAGTGCGGCCATGCCGATCCCGGCGAGGGTCAGCCGGAAGCGCAGGAAGCTCAGCAGGAACAGCGCCGCGGTGGCGAACTCCACAGCCGGGTATCTCCACGGGATCTGCCGGTGGCAGTCTCGGCAGCGGCCGCGCAGCACCACCCAGCTCAGCAGCGGCAGATTGTCGAACACCCGAATCGCCGCGCCGCACTGCGGGCATCGCGATCCGGGCCGAACGATCGATTTGTGCCTCGGCAGCCGCGCAATGCACACGTTGAGGAAGCTGCCGAAGGCCAGCCCGAAGAGAACCACGAAGATGGAAACGACGATCGTCACCACAGGACTCCCCGCCAGCATACCCGAGCGCAGCCGCCCGGCGTTGTACATTGGAGCTATGCCTGCTGAACAGGACGCAGACGCATCGCCACCCACTGAACTGCGCCCCGAAGATACCCGCGCCGGCCAGTTGTTTGCCGAAGCGGTGGCGATCATGGCGCGGCTGCGCGCTCCTGGCGGCTGCCCGTGGGATCGCGAGCAGACCTTTGCCAGCATCCGTAAATACACCCTCGAAGAAACCTACGAGGTGCTCGACGCCATCGAGCGCGAACAGTGGCGCGACCTGGCCGACGAGCTCGGCGATCTGCTCCTGCAGGTGCTCTTCTATGCCGAGATGGCCGAGGAAGCCGGCCACTTCACCATTTCCGAGGTTCTCAGCGGCCTGACGAGCAAGCTCGTCCGCCGCCATCCCCACGTCTTCGGCGAGGAGGCCTCAGCCGCTGCCGGAAATCGCGCCGAGGGCCTCGAAACCGAAGGGATCGGCTCCAGCCAGGTCCTCCGGAACTGGGAAGAAATCAAAAGCCTCGAGAAGAAGTCCCGCTCAATCGCAGCCGGCCGCCTCGACGGCATCTCTCGATCCATGCCCTCCCTGGTCGAAGCCGGCAAGCTCGGGTCGGCGGCAGCGCGCGTTGGATTCGACTGGCCCGACACCACCGGCGTCCTCGCCAAGCTCCGCGAAGAGACGGCAGAGCTGGCTGTGGAAATCGCCTCAGACCAAACAGAGCGAGCAAAGGAAGAGCTTGGAGATCTGCTGTTTACGGCCGCAAATCTCGCGCGTCACCTGAAGGTCGACGCGGAGTTAACCCTCCGCGATGCCAACGCCAAATTTCGCCGCCGCTTTGCCAGGATGGAAGCCTTGACGCAGCAGCCCCTCGAACGCCTCTCGCCCGACGAACTGGAAGCGCTGTGGACCCGAGCCAAATCCCCGGAGCCCGCCGAGTGAACCCGGAGACGGTCTACGCCCCCGACGGCGCCCCCATCGTTCTGCGCTCCTGCCACGGCCTCGCCGAGATGGACGCCTGCGTTCGCCTCCAGGTCGAAACCTGGGGCTACGCCGACGGCGACGTGATCCCGCGCCGCCTCTTCACCGTCGCGCAGCGCATCGGCGGCCAGGTCATCGGCGCCTTCGATGCGGAGGGCCGGATGGTGGGTTTCGCCATGTCTTTGCCCGGCGTCAAGCCCGGCAAAGCCGCAGACGCTCAGCCCATGCCGTATATCCACTCGCACATGCTCGCGGTTACGCCCAAATATCGCAATGCCGGCATCGGCCGCCGCCTCAAGCTCTATCAGCGCCAGGAGGCGGTCGGGCGGGGAATCCGCCTGATGGAGTGGACCTTCGATCCCCTCGAGATCAAAAACGCGTTTTTGAATATCCACAGGCTGGGCGTGATCGTCCGCTCCTACACCCCCAATTTTTATGGTGTATCCTCATCTCGTCTGCAGGCTGGGTTGCCCACAGACCGTCTCCATGCCGAGTGGTGGATGGAGTCGGCCCGGGTGCAGGCCATCCTGAGCGGATCCTCGTACACTCCGCCGCAACCTCAGGAGACAATCATGGTTCCGAAGGCGATCGCTGAATGGAAAGCGTCCGCCGAGGGTGTCTCCAAAGCGGAGGCGGTGCACAGCGAGAACCGCAGCCGCTTCCTCGACGCGTTTGCGCGCGGTTTAGCGGTTACCGGATTCCGCGTGGACGATGAAGGAAACGGTACGTACGAACTCGCGCGACTGGAACCAGACTCGGGAGTCCTATGAGAATCGACGCTATCCTGCTTCGCGAATTGCGCCTTCCCCTTGTCAAGCCCTTTCAAACCAGTTTTGGCACCACCACCGAGCGCCGCATTCTCCTCATCGAGCTGCGCGCCGAGGGCCTTGTCGGCTGGGGCGAGTGCGTCGCCGGCGAGCACCCCTTCTTCTCCGACGAGACCATCGACACCGCCTGGCTGGTGATCCAGAGCGAGCTGGGCCCCATGCTGGCCGGCGCCGAGCCGGAGCACGGCGGCAAGTGTCCGGGCATCTTCCGCCAGGTGCGCGGGCACCGCATGGCCAAGTCCGCTCTCGAAAACGCGGTCTGGGACCTCGAAGCGCAGATGAAGGGCGTTCCCCTGGCCAGCCTGCTCGGCGGCACGCGCGAGGTGATCGACTGCGGCGTCTCCATCGGCATCCAGCCGACCATGCAGCAGCAAATGGCCGAAGTGGAGAAAGAGGTCGGTGCCGGCTACCAGCGCATCAAGCTGAAGTGCAAACCGGGCTGGGATGTGAAGATGCTCGAAGCGGTTCGCGACCGCTGGCCCGCCATCCTGCTCAGCGTCGATGCCAACTCCGCTTACCGCCTCAACGACGCCGACCACATCGTCAGCTTCGACCAGTTCGACCTGCTCATGATCGAGCAGCCGCTCTGGGCCGACGATTTCTACTTCCACTCCATGCTGCAGAAGCGCCTCAACACCCCCATCTGCCTCGATGAATCCATCCGCAACCGGCGCGACGCGCTGGCCGCCATTGAGATGGAATCGTGCCGCATCATCAACATCAAGTGCGGCCGCGTGGGCGGCTTCAGCGAAGCCATTGCGGTGCACAACGCCGCTCAGGAGCGCGGCGTCCCCGTGTGGTGCGGCGGCATGCTCGAGACCGGCATCGGCCGCGCGCACAACATCGCTCTCTCTTCGCTCGACAACTTCACCCTCCCCGGCGATGTCTCAGCCTCGAAGCGCTACTGGAAGGAAGACATCATCGAGCCGGAGGTCACTGTCTCGCCCGAGGGGCAGATCACGGTTCCCGATACGCCGGGACGCGGCTTCGAGGTCCGCGCCGACCTCGTCGAGCAGCTCACCGTGCGCAAAGAAGAGATCCGCGCCATGGCCATGGCGTAGCGCCCGGCAATCGGCAATCATCCACAGGGAGCGGCTTCGGCCGCTCCTTTTCGTTTCAGCGGGTGAACAGGAATTGCCGTACCATAACCAGTCACCCCAACCGCCATGCCCAAAACCATCATCGAGCCCTTCCGCATCAAGAGCGTCGAGCCCATCCGCTGGACGACGCGCGCGCAGCGCGAGCAGCTGCTGGCCGCGGCACACTACAACATGTTCCTGCTGCCGGCCGACGACGTGCTCATCGATCTGCTCACCGACTCCGGCACCGGCGCCATGTCCACGCATCAGTGGGCGGCCATTATGGAGGGCGACGAGAGCTACGCCGGCAGCCGCAGCTTCGAGCGCTTCCGCAGTTCCGTTCAGGACATCTTCGGTTACAAACATGTGATCCCCACCCACCAGGGCCGCGCCGCCGAGCGCATCCTCTTCGGCGTAGCCTGCCACAAGGGAATGGTGGTGCCCAACAACACCCACTTCGACACCACGCGCGCCAACGTCGAATTCACCGGCGCCGAAGCCGTCGATCTGCTCACCGCCGAAGGCCGTCAGCCCAGCCTCTCCGCGCCCTTCAAGGGAAACATGGATGTCGCCGCGCTGGAGGCGCTCATCGAGCGCGTTGGGCGTGAGCGCGTCCCGCTCGTCATGCTGACTGTGACCAACAACTCCGGGGGCGGCCAGCCGGTCAGCATGGAAAACGTCCGCGCGGTCAGCGCTGTCTGCCGCCGTCACGGCATCCCCTTCTACTTCGACGCCTGCCGCTTCGCCGAGAACGCGTGGTTCATCAAGCTGCGCGAGCCCGGCTACGCGGAGAAAACCCCGAAGCAAATTGCCCAGGAGATGTTCTCGTACGGCGACGGCTGCACCATGTCCGCGAAGAAAGATGGCATGGCCAACATCGGCGGCTTCCTCTGCACCAACGACGACAAGCTCGCCCAGCAGGAGAAGGACCTGCTCATCCTCACCGAGGGCTATCCCACCTATGGCGGACTCGCCGGCCGCGACCTCGAAGCCATCGCCGTCGGGGTGCAGGAGGCGCTCGAAGAAGACTATCTGCGCTACCGCATCGCCTCCACGGCGTACCTCGGCAACCACATCGCTGCGGCCGGCGTGCCCATCGTGCAGCCGCCCGGCGGCCACGCCATCTATCTCGATGCGCGCGCCTTTCTGCCGCACATTCCGGTCGAGCAGTTTCCCGGCGTAGCTCTCGCCGCCGAACTCTATCTCGAGGGCGGCGTCCGCTCCGTCGAGATCGGCTCGCTCATGTTCGCCGGCGCCGCCCAGATGGACCTCGTGCGCCTGGCCATCCCGCGCCGCGTCTACACCCAGAGCCACGTGGATTACCTCGTCGAAGTCATCCTCGAAGTGTGGAGGAATCGCGAGCGCATCCGCGGCCTGCGCCTCACCTTCGAAGCGCCGTTCCTGCGCCACTTCACGGCCCATCTCGAGCCGGTTCGCTGAGCGGCGGCCCCATCCGCGGAAAGTACGGCGTCAGTTCACCCGCATCGATGCGATTCGGCTGCAGCAGCCAGACATGGCGCCCCGGGAAAGCCGCGATCAACGCGCGGTCGCTGGCGTTGGAGAGGCTGCGCGCCCAGACGATGCGTGCGCTGGCGAGGTCGGCGCGGTTGTAAAGCCACTCCTCATCGGGACCGGGATCGCGCGAGGCATAGCGCACCAGGCACAACTGCTTGCCGGGCTTGCTCAGCAGGAGATGCACGATCCGGGGGCGATCCAGCGTTGAATAGAACGGCTGCCTCGGCGCAACCCCCGAGAGGACGTGCCCCCAGCAGACGCTCGCTGCGAAGAGCAGCTCGGCGAGGACGATTCCGCGCAGCAGATTCGCGCCATCGAGGCGGGGCAGCCGCAGCCGCTGCAGCCCATACACTCCGAAGCCCGCCAGCAGCAGAAGCAGGGAAGCTGCGGGCGCGCCATACTGCGGCGACGGCCGCCATGCCATCACCGAGGTTTCCACGCAGAAAGCGGCGAGTGCCAGCAGCGGCGCCCAAAGCAGACCCTTTCGCCTGCGTGCGAGCAGAAGACCAACCCCGGCCAGCAGCAGAATGCCGCATCCGAAAAGAAAAACGTGATAGTCCACCAGGAATTTCCACGTGAGAAAGCGAAATGGATGATGCCTGGACCAGAAGTAGTGCGTGAACTCCCACTGCACGTAATTCACGCGCATGGACGCGTGGTGATAGATCGGGATGGGGTGCAGGTGCGAAAAGATGAACGGCCCGGTGATGTGGTACATCCGGTAATTGACGGCGTACGGCGCAAGCCACGGGCTGCCGGTGCCGCGCCAGTTGTAGTAGCCGAGCCAGGCGCAGCACGCGGCTACTGCGGAGAGCGGCAGCGCCGAGAGCAGAGCGATGCGCTTCCATCCGGCGCGGCGCAGAAGCAGGATGAGCACCACCACGCAGGGCAGGGCGAGCGTCGCACCCTCCCAGGGGCGCGTGAGCATGAGCAGCACAAGGCCGATGGCCAGAGGAATCGTCGCCTTCCAGCGCCTGCGCCGCAGGATGCGTGGCAGGCTGCCCAGCACGAGGCAGCCGGCAAGCGCGGGAAGGCCAATGCAGAAATAATTGTCGAACCACCAGTTGCCGTTGCACGCGATGAGCGCTGCGAGAAACGCCACCAGCAGAGCGCTGGAGCGGGGCAGCCATCCCGCGATCATCCAGAAGACCGAGGCGCAGAAGGCCGCGGTGGCAAGCAGCACGGCGATCCACGGGCACCCGGCCAACTGGCCCGCGGCGAGCGCAAGGCCGGTGCCCGGCAGATACATCGATTGCCAGGTTGGCCAGACGTTGATGTGAATGGTTTCGAAGGCCGCGGGCACCGGGGGAACCGGGTTGGTGAGCCGGCCGTGAGCAAACGTATCCGCGGCGAAGAGATAGCTGGCCTCGTCGTGAATGACCGGCTGAGGAGCGGGCCACACCGGCAGGAGCGCGAGCCGAAGGAGAACGACGGCGCCGAAGATAACCGCAACCGTCAATGCCGGATGATTGGCGAGCCGCCGTGCGCGGAACTCCACCGCGGCGCAGACACGCAGCCATGGGCGCAGGTGTGCCGCTGCAACGGCGGCGAGGAGCACCAGAGATTCAAGCAGAACGTAATGAATGAGCGAATGAACCGGCACCTGGAAGCTCCGCGGTAAGTGGTTCGCAATCGATCGCCGCTCGCGGTGGGCGCGCGGACCGCAACCGATCCAGACTACATTGCGTGGGATGGCCCGAATGAACGTGCCCGCGAACTTCGAAGGCTACTGCCGTCGCGAGCTCTGAAAGTACTCCTGCGCCTGTTCGACATCGCGCAGGATCTGTTCGCGCAGCGCCTCGGCAGAAGGGAAGCGCCGCTCCTCGCGCAGCCGCTCCAGAAAACTCAGCTCGATCGGCGTCGCCTCCGTCAGCTCCACCGCCGGCGGACCCTCCAGCAGATGCGTCTCAATCGCGAATCCCGCACCATCGAAGGTTGGCCGCGACCCCACGTTGCTGACTGCGCGGCACTGCTGCGCATCCGCGCCCTCGCCAATGCGCACTTCAGAGACATAAACGCCATCCGGGGGCAGCAGTTCACGATAGGGCGCCAGATTGATCGTCGGCGCGGTCAGCTTCGTCCCCACGCCTCGCCCGCGCACCGGCGTCGACAGAATCGCGAACGGCCGCCCCAGCAGCGCCCGCGCCATCTCCATCTCGCCCGCCGCGATTCGCCGCCGCACCTCGCTGCTGGAGACGATGACGCCGCGCACCTCGAGCGCGCCGTGCGACACCACGGCAAATCCCAGCTTTGCTCCCAGCGCGCGCAGCTCCTCGATGCCCGCCGCAGCGTCATGTCCAAAGCGGAACGTATCTCCCTCGTGCACTTCCGCGACGCCGAGCGTCCCGCACAGTACCCGTTCGGCGAACTCTCGCGCCGACAGCAGCGAAAACTCGCGCGTGAAGGGGATCACCAGCGCCGCATCCAGGCCGGTCTGCTCCAGCAAACGCAGCTTCTCCGGCGTCGGCGTAATCAGCTTCGGCGCGCGCTCCGGATGCAGCACAGCGACCGGGTGCGGATCGAAAGTGACGGCGATCGCCCGCGCGCCTTGCTCCCGCGCTCTCTCCAGCACGCGCCCGATGATCTCCTGGTGCCCGCAGTGCACGCCGTCGAAGTTGCCGATCGCCACAACCGTGCGTGCGCCCCCCACGTTGAGCGTACCGGCCTCGTCGATGGAACGAAAGACTTGCATCGTCTTAAAGCTCAAACGGAATTCGCAGGCCGTCGTAGGCGAGGCGCACATGTGCCGGGAACGTCGCCTCAGTTGCCTCGTGATCGACTTCGTGGGACATGTGGGTAAACCACGCCCGTCGCGGCTGCACGCGCTCCACCCACGCCAGTGCCTCCTCGATGCTGGCGTGGCTGGGATGCGGCTGCGGACGCAGCGCGTCGAGAACCAGCACCTCCAGGCCCTCCAGCATCGGCAGGCTCGACTCCGGAACGCTGCTCACGTCGGTAAGGTACGCGGCCTTCCCGAAGCGAAAGCCCGCCACCGGCAGGTCGCCGTGCATCACCGGCACGCGCTGGAATCGCGCTCCCGCCACTTCCGCCGTCTCCGTGCCCTCGAGGCCGCGCAACTCCACCCGCGCCCGCATGGGATATTTCGAGTCGGCCGAAAACGTGTAGTCGAAGATGCGCCGCAGGATCGACGCCGTCGCCTCGTCGGCGTAAAGCGGCAGCGATTTCGGCTTGTGCCGGAAGCTCAGCGGGCGCAGATCGTCCATGCCCAGGATGTGGTCGGCGTGGGCATGTGTGTAGAAGACCGCGTCGATATGGCGGATCTTCTCGCGCAGCGCCTGCTCGCGAAAATCCGGTCCGGTGTCGATCACCACCGTGTGGCTCTGCCCGGAGTTCGTCCACGCCACCGCAATCGACGGCCGCGTGCGCCGGTTACGGGCATCCGCCGACGTGCATACCGCGCAGGTGCAGCCCAGCGTGGGCACACCCATCGAGGTTCCGCTGCCAAGAAAGACAATCTCCGCGTTCATGCGCCCCGATTCTTATTTTTTCGCGTCGGCGGGGCGCTGTGCCTGCTGCGCTATCGCGTTGGTGATCTCCAGGAACATCATGCGCAGCTCGAAAACTACGTTCTGCAGCGTCGCCTCTTCCTTTTGCGTCAGATTGCCCTTCGTCTTGTCCTGCAGCAGCGCCAGCATATCGATGCTCTGCCGCGCCCCGAGGATGTCGATCCGCGCCTTCTGGCCCGGCTCCGTGCCCGCGCCCATGGCCAGCATGGCGGAAACGTAGAACGACTGGATGACGTGCTCGAAGGTGATGGTTCCGGTCTCGCCCAGCCCCGGATTCGCCTGTCGCAGCATCTCGTCCAGATGCTTCGACGACTCCTGGTAGGCCGCATTCTGCTCGGCGGTTTCGCCGGGGGTGAACAGCGGCACATCGTCGGCCTGGGGTTCTGCCTGCGCCTCAGCTTGCGCTGCGGCCTGCGGCGGGGCCGGCGCAGCGCTTTCGCGCGCTTCCGGCGAGGGCATGGTGACCACCTTCTCCACCTTCTCCGGCGCCGCGGCTTTCTCCTCCGGCTGTTCCGGAGCGCCCTCGCGCAGGTCGCCCTCCAGTGTGAACTTGCGGCGGTCGGTCACGGTAAACGTCGGTTGCTTTTCATCCATAATCAGGAATTCTCCAGACAAAACTTACAAAGCCGGCGGCGCAGCCAGCGGCACAGCCGTCCCTCCGTCGTATTCAAGCGCTTCATTCGCTTCCAGAGCTTCGACGCGCGCCATGCCGAGCGCCACCTTCTTCTCAATGCCCGGCAGCTCGATGGCCGCCGTGCTGGTCAGCTCGCCCACGGCCGCACCCCCGGCCCGCAATTCTGCTTTTTCGCCTGGGCCCAGCTTCGGCGCGTCGCCGCGCAGCTCAAACTGCCGCAGCGACCGGTGCACCGTCGCCCGCGACCGGATCCGCTCCACGATCTCCTGGCCGATATAGCACCCTTTAGTGAAGTTCAGCGCCCGGTCCAGATTCGTTTCCTGCGGCAGGTGCTTGTCGCTGAAGTCGGTGTCGAACTCCGGAACGCCTTCCAGCACGCGCAAATCGTGGAGCGCTTCCACGCCCGTCGGCGTCGCGCCCGCCGCAACCAGAGCCTTCCATACCGTCAGCACCTGCTCGGCCGGCACGTGCAACTCAAAGTGCGTCACCAGCGGCCCGTACCCCTGCACCACCGTGCCATCCACGCCCGCCGGCTTCGCCGCCCGAAAGCTTCCCGCTTCAGGCACGTCCGCGCCGATTTTGCCCAGAATCTCCCCCGCCCGCGGCCCCGCGATTCCCAGAGCCGTCCTCGCTCCGTCTAACCCTTCGAGTTTCACATCGTCCATGATGATGAAGCGGCGCAGATGCGCCAGGAGGCGGTCCGCCTGGGATCGTTCGGTTTCGAGAAAGAGCGCGTCTTCGTGAAAAGACACATCGCCGTCGCCCTGGATGCGCCCCTGCGGGCTCAGCACCAGGGTATAGGCCACCTGCCCGGGCGTCATGGTCTTCACGGCCTGGGTGATCATCCCGTTCAGCCAGCGCACCCGGTCTTTGCCCGTCGCCCGCAGAAAGGTTCGATAGCCGAGGTCGAAAATCCCCGCCCCCCGCAGCAGACCCTGCAATTCCTGGGTTTTTCCCGCGAACCGGAGCGGCGTCTTTGCTCCCCGGTGCATCTCCAGTTCGAGTGCGGAGCCGGATTCGGCCCCAAGTTGGGCCGCCAGAGCAGTTTCCGAAACGGCTGCGTCGGCAATCGGGATCGTCTGGCTCATGCAAGGCCCTCAAAAAAATTATAGTCTCGGGAGAGCGCGGCACGGTTCCGCCGAAAGGATCACAAGGACACAGAATGCAGCTCAGACGCAATGCCCGGCTTGCCTCCCTGGCGCTCATCGCCGGCGCGCTCTCCTGCCTGGCTGCAGCGCAATCCACGCCGCCATCGCAGCCCTCCGCTCCGGCCGGGAACCAGCCCGCTGCGCCCGCTCAGGCCCCGGGCTCAGCCCAGCAGCCTTCGGCGCCGTCCGCTCCCGAAACCCACATTACTCCGGCCCAGGCGAAGGAGCTCTTCGCCTCCGTCGGCCAGATCCTCCAGTTCGCCTCGAACGACACGAAGCTGCCCATCAGGCACCAGGTGAAATCGCGCCTCACCACCCGCGCCGAAGTCGATAAATACCTCCTCGAAAAGATGAACGACGACAAGGACGCGAAGCGCATGGAGCGCGAGGAGATCGTCCTCAAGAAGTTCGGTCTGCTCGACGCCGATTTCCAGCTTCGCCCCTTCCTCGTCAAGCTGCTCGATGAGCAGATCGCCGCCTACTACGACAGCAAAACGAAAACCGTGAACCTGCTCGACTGGATCGCGCCCGACCAGCAGAAGCCGGTGCTCGCGCACGAGCTCACCCACGCCCTCCAGGATCAGCGCGTTCATCTCGACAAGTGGGAGAACGTCACCAGCGACGATCTTTCCCACAGCTACGCATCGGACCAGAAGCACGTCGCCACCGACGAGGACGACACCGCGCGCGAAGCCGTCCTCGAGGGCCAGGCGATGGCCGTCTTCGTCGATTACAGCCTGGCGCCCGCCGGCGAAAGCCTGCGCAAGTCGCCCCAGCTCGTCGAGAGCGTCATCGATACCATGGCCGACGACGGCGATCAGCAGGATCCCGTCCTCTCCCGCGCGCCGCTCCTGCTGCAGGAGTCGCTCCTTTTCCCGTACAAATACGGCCTCAAGTTCGAGGCCGAGATCGAGGGCGATAATCGCGATCCTTCCGCGGCCTTCGCCGGCGTGCTCGACCGTCCCCCCGCCAGCAGCTTCGAGATCATGAATCCGCGCGCTTACGAGCATCACGTAACCGTGCCGGTGCTCAATATGCCCGATATCCATCCGGTCGTCGACGCGGACTACGCGCCCTACGATATCGGCGTGATGGGCGAGCTCGACGTGCGCATTCTCTCCCTGCTCTTCGGCGGGCAACAGGCCGCCACCGAGCTCACTCCGCAATGGGACGGCGGCATCTACTACGCGGCCCAGCGCAGGGATGCGCCCGACAAAAATTCGACCGGGTCGGTGGCGCTGTTTTACCTGTCGCAGTGGAAGTCGGAAGACGCGGCCGAGGATTTCGCGAAGATCTATGCCGACGAACTGGCTCACAAATATTCCCGCGTCCAGCTCGACGCGAACGATGAATCCGGCCCCGGCGAACAGGTGTATCAGACCAACGAAGGCCCCGTGCTCATCGCCACCGTCGACAAGGACGTGTTCATCAGCGAGAGCTTCCCGCTGCCCATGGCGCGCAAACTGGAAACCCTGATGGTCCGCTCGCAGATTCCCACCGGCGGCGGCGAGGTCGCGTCGAACCGCAGCATCGCGCCCACCGCGGATCTGACCGGAAACCTGGTCCACTTTATGGCCAGCTGCGGGATCATGAAGGTGGCGCTCCGGCACTAGCTTTTGCGCCACTGCTGTCCGAAAAAGCTCCACGAAATTGTGGAGCTTTTCTCTTGTCCCCGTCGTATGCTGGAGGCTCTCAAACGGAGAGAGCCCCATGGCGGTGGTTTGTCCCAATTGTTCGCTGGAATTCGAGGATGGGATCGCATCGTGCCCGCAGTGCACCGCCCAGGCCGCTGCCTGGCGAGAGACGGCAGGCCGCGCCGCTCCGGCCGTATTCGGCTTCGAACTGGATGACGCACCGCAGGGCATCGGCGGATGGCTGGTTCTGGTGGCCATCGGCCTCGCAGTTTCGCCGTTCTTTATGTCCTTCTACGTCTGGAGGGACCTGCACTTTCTCAGCAGTCCCGGCCGCACCCTGGCAGGGAAGCTGATTCCCGGGCTGCCAACCCTGGTTGCCGTGGAAATGCTCCTGAATCTCGCCCTGCTGGCCGGCTGCCTGGCCCTGAATGTTCTCTTTTACCGGGAGAAGCGGATTCTGCCGCGATGCTTCCAGCTGTGGCTGATCTTCGCCTTCGTCGCGGCCCTCACCGAGTACAGCCTGACGCGCTTCGGGCTCGGCGCCGTGACCGGAATCGCCGCGAACATCGTTGCCACTACCACGGAAAAGCTGGCTTTTCAGACAGGGCGCGCACTGTTCACGGCGGTCATCTGGGTCACATATTTTTCCGCGTCGAAGCGCGTACGAGCCACATTCGTCCACTGAGCCGCCCCTGCGGGCGCGATGGCGCGCACATTTATACTGATTCCTTGCGCTGTTTCGCGTTCCGGCGCAATACCCACCGGATCAGGGGAGTCTTCTTGCAACAGGCAGAAATCGGCATCATCGGGGGCAGCGGGCTCTATGCCATACCCGGCCTCACCGGCGTCCACGAAGAGCGCGTCAGCACGCCATTCGGCGATCCCAGCGACGCCTTCGTTCTCGGCGAGCTCGAAGGCCGCAACGTCGCCTTTCTTGCCCGCCACGGCCGCGGCCATCGTCTGCTGCCTACCGAGCTGAACTTCCGCGCCAATATCTACGCGCTCAAAAAGCTTGGCGTCACCCGCATCGTCTCCGTCTCCGCCGTCGGCTCCCTCCGGGAGCGGCTCCATCCCGGTCACTTCCTCGTTCCCGACCAGTTCATCGACCGCACTTCTCTTCGCCACGCCACCTTCTTCGGTGACGGCATCGTCGCCCATGTCGCCCTCGCCGATCCTGTCTGCGCCGCCGTCGCGAGCGCAATCTTCTCCGCCTGCAAGACGGAAGGCGTCACGGCGCACAAAGACGGCACCTACGTCTGCATGGAGGGCCCGCAGTTCTCCACCCGCGCCGAATCGAATCTCTACCGCTCCTGGGGCGCGCACGTCATCGGCATGACCAACCTCCAGGAAGCCAAGCTGGCTCGCGAGGCCGAGATCTGCTACGCCACCGCCGCCATGATCACCGACTACGATTGCTGGCATCCCGGCCATGACGACGTCACCGTCGAGCAGATCGTCGCGGTGCTGAATCAGAATGCCGCCAACGCCTGTCGCGTCATCAAAACCGTGGTGGCGAGCCTTCCGCGGGAGCGCAACTGCGGCTGCGCCTCCGCGTTGCAGCACGCCATTCTCACCGCTCCCGCGGCCATTCCGGCGGCCACGCGCGAAAAGCTGGATCTGCTGATCGGGAAATACCTGAAGTAGTGGTATCCGCAGTTGCAAAATACCGGCATTAGAATAAGGAATTGAGAGCACGTAAGCCGAGGAGCTCGCGATGAAAAAGGACATTCTCGTCAAGGCTGGATATCGCTATAACTTCGATCGAGATCTGTTCGTGAACCGCGACGTGAAGAAGGCCTTTAGCCTGGAGTTCGTCAACGATCATCCCGAAGACGAGTTGGTACAGCGCATTCGCGAGAATAAGGATGAAAACGGGTGGCAGTTTTACTTCAATTCCGAGCCATCTGACGGAGTCCGGCGAGAATTGGAAAGAGTCCTCGGATAATGCCAGAACGCACAGTCGAGGATCTGCTCCGAGCGGAGTACTTCCGATTCCTGCCTGAGGTTCGCAAAGTCGCATGGCAAGTTGAGACCGAGATTCGATATCGCACGTTATCGATCCTTCGCGATCTGAGCGATTACGAGCAGCTCGTCGTCCGCGTACGAGTCAAGGAATGCGAGAGCGCAATCAAATCCCTCCAGAGGAGGCAGGAGGGCAGTATCTTCGACCCCGATCACCCGGCCGACTACTCGTTGTTATCCCTCCCTGACCTGGCGGCAATCCGGGTTCTCGTCTTTCCGCGGGCGCGATTGCTCGCGTGCGATGAAATTCTAAGGAGGAGCTTTCCCAAATGGGCTCCTGACCCGATCCTGGACGACAGAGGAACGACGCTCGCTTACAAGTACACAGGGTTCTGCCCGGAGGTGAGCGATATGGTGCGTGCAGAGTACCAGGTAGTCCCACTGTTGATCGGACTCTTCTGGGAAGTCGAGCATTCGACGATGTATAAACCTCATCCGTCTCTGAAAGGCGTGGGCGGTGACAGCGACATGAGGCGACTCCGGAATGAAGTTGAGAAAGCCTTGTCACGTTTTGAAGCAGGCTTCGAGGGCTTTGTCCAGAATCGCGAGTAGGGCGACTGCGATTTCCAAATAAGCATGTAAGAGTTTTCAGATAAAGGAACAGAAATGGCCATTCTTGTCGTGGGCAGTGTTGCATTCGATGCCATTGAGACTCCCTCCGGCCGGCGCAACCGCTGCCTGGGCGGCGCCGCCACACACTTTTCTCTCGCCGCCAGCTACTTCACCCCCGTCCGCGTCATCGGCGTGGTCGGCGAGGACTTCGGGCCCGCGGAGGAATCCGTCTTCGCCCGGCGCGGCATCGACACGCGCGGCATCGAGCACGTCTCCGGCAAGAGCTTCTTCTGGAGCGGTTCTTACATGAGGAACCTCAACGAAGCCCAGACCCTCAACACCGAGCTGAACGTCTTTCAGAGCTTTTCCCCGAAGATCCCCGCCGAATACCAGGACAGCGAGTATCTTTTCCTCGCCAACATCGATCCTGTCCTCCAGGCCGACGTTCGCAGCAAGATGCCCAAAGTGAAAATGGTCTGCGGCGACACCATGAATTACTGGATCAAGGACCACGCCGGCAACCTGGCCCGCGTGCTGAAGAATCTCGACGCGCTGC
>Ga0335075_10008471_pt1 | contig 15745 bp, 9 predicted proteins | sample Lox_Sample_24_FD_206723 | JGI IMG/M metagenome (GOLD analysis project Ga0335075, IMG submission 206723) | Soil microbial communities from Loxahatchee National Wildlife Refuge, Florida, United States - Lox_Sample_2.4 | ecosystem: Environmental > Terrestrial > Soil > Wetlands | place: USA: Florida... | reverse complement strand
AGTCAGCGCCGCTCGGGCTGGTCGTCCCATCCGGGTACAGGTTCTCATAGTCAAGGACCAGCACGTCGGGCCGCAGCCGCTCCAGCGCTTTCGCGACGGCCGCCAGCGCGCCCGGTGCGAGTTCGTCGTCGCCGTCGACGAACCACACGTACTCCCCCGTCGCCCGCTCCGCACCGAGTTCCCGTGCTTGTCCCGGACCCGCCGATGCCGGCACGCGGATCGTCGTCACGCCTCGTGCCGCGAGGATCTCGGCACAGCGGTCGGGCGACGCGTCGTCGACGGCGATGACCTCGACCCCGGCATGCTCCTGGCTCAGGATAGAGTCCAGGCAGCGTGGCAGGAAATCCTCGACGCCGTGTACCGGGATGACCACGCTTATCGTCGGCATAGCTGGGAACAATACAACGCGAAGGGATAAGCGCTGAGCGAACCTGCTGGTTAGTCCGCCCGCAGGGGCTAATAAGCTGTGTCCGTGCGCATCCACGCCATCTTCGGGGGAATCGGCGCTTTCGCCGTCAAGTTCCGCTGGTTCGTCATCGCGGCCTGGGTCATCGCGGCCGTGGCCATTCCGAGCGCGTTGCCGTCGCTGGCCAGCGTCACGCAGGGCAACAACAGCGCGTTCCTGCCGGCCAGCGCGCCCAGTGAGCACGCTGCGACGCTCGCCGCGCCGTTCGGTATCTCCATCAACGAGACTCCGGTGCCGGTCGTGGCGGCGGTCAGCCAGGGCACGCTCACCGCCGCGGACCAGGCCTGGCTGCTCAGCTTGCAGCACGGCCTCAGCACCGTGCCGACCGTGGTCAAGGTGCAAGACCTCGGCCGGTCAGGCGACGGCCAGGCCGAGCAGTTGCAGGTGCTGTCGGATGTGGCCGCGGCGAACAACGACGCCGTGACCAACCTGATCGACAACCTGCGCGGCGCGATCCAGCGCGCCGGACCGCCCGCCGGCATGCAAGTGCACCTGGCCGGGCAGACCGCGATCCAGGTGGACCAGCAGAAGCAGTCGGGCAACACCGGCAATCAGGTCCAGTTCGTCGCGCTCATCTTCATCATCATCTTGCTGTTCCTCATCTTCCGGTCACTGCTCGCGCCATTCATCACCGTGATCCCGGCCTTGCTCTCGGTGACGATCGCCGGCCCGCTGATCGGAGAAGCGGCGCACGCAGGGCTGAAGGTTTCCCAGCTCTCCCAGCTGATGCTGATCGTGCTCGTGCTCGGCGCCGGCACGGACTACGGGCTGTTCCTCGTCTTCCGTGTCCGTGAGCAGCTGCGCACCGGTAAGGACCCGAAGGACGCGGTCCGTGACGCGCTGACCAGGGTCGGCGAGACGATCACGTTCTCCGCTTTCACCGTGATCGCCGCGCTGCTGTCGCTGCTGGCGGCCACCTTCCAGATCTACTCCCAGCTCGGCATCCCGCTGGCTATCGGCATCGGCACCATGCTGCTGGCCGGGCTGACCCTGCTGCCGGCGTTGCTGTCGGTGTTCGGCCGTGCGGCGTTCTGGCCGACCAAGACGAAGGCGGGCACGGGCAAGACCGGGGTGTGGGGCCGGATCGCGGCCAGCCTGGTGCGCCGACCCGCGATCCCGCTCGCCGTCGGCGTCGTCGCGTTCGGCGTGATCGCGATCGCGGTTCCCAGCTACAAGCCGGGCGGCTTCGGCGGGACGATCAGCGCGCCGGCCGGCAGCGACTCGGCGGCGGGCCAGGCTCTGCTGGCCAAGCACTTCCCGCAGAGCGCGGCGAACCCGACAAACCTCGTGTACAAGCTGTCCCAGCCGGTCTGGGCCGACCCGCAGCCAATAGCGACGGCCGAAGCCCAGCTCCGCGCCAGCGGGCTGTTCACCGGCGTCACCGGGCCGCTGAACCCGGTTGGCGTCCAGCTGACCGCGCAGCAGTACACCGCGCTGCACGCCCTGTTCGGCGACGCCACCAAGCTGCCCCCCACGCCTCCCGCCGCGCTGCCCGCACGGGTTCCGCTCCAGGCCTATGAGGTGTACCGGGCGACCGCGCAGTATGTCAGCTCCGGCGGGACGACGATCCAGTTCGAGACGGGGCTCAAGGCGGGTGATCCGTCCACCACGGCCGCGATGGACGCGGTGCCGTCCATCCGGACCGAGGCCGCGACAGTGGCCAAGACGCTCGGCGCCACCGACTGGGGCGTCGGCGGCGAGGCGCCCGCGTTCTACGACATCAGCCAGATCTCCGATAGCGACCTGGCAACCGTGGTGCCGATCGCGATCGTGGTGATCGGGTTGCTGCTGATCATAGTGATGCGCTCGCTGATCGCGCCCATCTATCTGATCTTGTCGGTCGCGCTGTCGTTCTTCGCGGCACTCGGGCTGTCTGTGCTCATCTTCATGAAGATCGGCGGGGAAAGCGGCCTCACGTTCATCTTGCCGTTCCTGATGTTCGTCTTCCTGCTCGCGCTCGGCGAGGACTACAACATTCTCGTCATGACCAGGATCAGGGAAGAAGCCCAGCACCTTCCGCTACGCGATGCGGTCGCCCGTGCGCTGAATGCGACCGGAACGACGGTCACTTCGGCCGGCCTCGTGCTGGCCGGCACGTTCGCCGTGTTCGCGATCATCGGCGGGCGCGGGTCCGGCGGCAGCCAGATCGTCGACGTGGGGATCGGCCTGGCGCTGGGCGTGCTGATGGACACGTTCATCGTGCGTACCGTGCTCGTGCCCTGCACAGTGGTGCTCCTCGGCCGGTGGAACTGGTGGCCGTCCAAGCTCAGCAAGCTGCAGATCAAGCCGGAACCGGGCGGCGAGCGCGATGTCGAGCCAGTCGAGGTCCGGTAGGGCGATGCCTTAAATGGTCTTCCTAGTCGGCTAGGGAGTCGATGGCGCTGGTCAGGTCGCGCAGGGCGGGGGCGGCGTGCTGTAGCACGGTCTGGCCGCGCGGCGGCAGCGATTTCAGCGCGGCGCCTATGATCTGCTCGTTTACCCGCTGCCAGCGGGTTACCGCGGTCAGTCCGCGCTCGGACAGGGTAAGCGTCGCGGTACGCCGGTCGGTCTCGCTGCCGGTCCTGGTGACATAGCCGGCACTTTGCAGCGTGTTCAGCAGCGTCGCTACCGAGCTTGGCGCTATCCGGAGCAGCCGGGCAAGCTGGCTGGGCCTGATCCCGGGCTGTTCGGCGATGCAGGACAGCAGTTCCAGCTGGGCGACGGACAGGGCAATGCCGGGATCGGCCGCGCGCGCGGCCCGGCGCATGGCACGGCGGAGCCTGGACACGATGTCCGCCAGCTCCTGGCCCGCCTGCTCGTAAGATTCGTTGTGCCGCTGTTCAGCTGAAGGCACCTGCGTGGTCCGCCTCTCCTGCCCGCGCTTGCCGCCCCTTCTCTGCCTGCTGAGCATGGCGCCCAGCGAGGGCGATCAGTGCGGCGACGCCGGCGATCGCGGCCAGCACGATGAACGCCGGCCGTCCGCTGACGTGCGCGGCACCAGCGTACCCGCGAGGACCGATGTGCCCTGTCCCAAGGTGCAGGGCGAGCGCCATCAGCGAGATGCCTAGCGTGGTGCCGATGCCGCGGGACATGTTGACCAGTCCGCCGAGCAGCGATGCCGACGACGGCTCGGTGCCGCGCATGACCACGGTGTTGTTGGCGGGCACGAATACCCCGAGGCCGAGACCGGCCACGGCGAGCAGAGGTGCCGTCGTGACCAGCCCTACCGGGACGAAGATCGCCGCGCACATGACCGCGCAGGTCAGCGTCGCGCCGGCGAAGCCACGCTGGCGGTTGCCCCACGCCTTCGGCAGCAGCGTGTCGCCGGACAGCGCGGCCAGGCCGAACCCGAGCGGCAGCGCGGACAGCAGCAGGCCGGTCCTCGCCTCGCTGCCGGTGCCGTGCCCGAGCAGCTGCGGGACCAGCACCAGCGGTCCGAACAGGGTCAGGTATCCGCACGCGGAACCGGCCAGCCCGAGCGCGAGCGGGGGCGAGCGGAGCAGGTGCAACGGGATGAGCGGCGACGCGGCCCGGTCCTGCCGGTACACGAAGGCGGCCAGTGCAACCCCGGTCACGACCGCCAGCGTTATGATCAGCCACGCCGGCATAGTGAGGCCAGAAGCGGCGGACAGCACCAGCAGCAGCGCACTCGTCCACGCGACGAGCAGCAGCGAGCCCGGCCAGTCAAACTGCTCCGGGCGGCTGAAGTGCCGGGTCCGCGGCAGCAGGAACCAGCCGGCCACGATCGCGACGATGCCGACCGGGACATTGACCCAGTAGACGGCCCGCCAGCCCACGGTCGCGGTCAGCAGGCCGCCCAGCGTGGGACCGAGCGCGAGCCCGACCGCTTGGGCGCCGGCCTGTACGCCTAGCGCGAAACGCATCCGGTCCTTCGGCGCGCTAGTGGTAACCAGCGCCACGCTGTTGGACTGCAGCATCGCCGCGCCCGCCGCCTGAACCAGGCGCAGGCCGACCAGCACGCCTAGAGATGGCGCCAGGCCGCAGGCCAGCGAGGCCAGCGTGAATACCGCGAAACCGTAGGTATAAACGAGCTTGCGGCCGACCGCGTCACCGAGCCGGCCGGCCGGGGCGAGCAACGCGATGAGGCCGAGCAGGTAGACCAGCGAGACCCACTGCACGGCGGCCACCTGGACGCCGAAGTCCCGCTGCATCGCCGGGAACGTGATCGTGACGATGCTGGCGTCCAACTGGCCCATGAAAGCGCCGAAGCACACCACGCCGACGGCCAGCCATGGCGCCCGCGGGTTCTCCCGGATCACCGCGGGCCTGGCCGGTTCTCGCAAAATACTTCTGTAACCGAACATCTCTTGCCATGTTACCAGGATTAACTCGGGACATGCCGGGCGAGGTACTGGCCATGGCGCGGCTAACCGGACAGACTCATGTGCTGTGGGTGGCCCGGGGCGGCTGCTCGGCTAAAGTACGCCGGGAAGCCATCCTCGGTCAGGTGCAGTACCGGTCCGGGTTCATTGGCACGCTTAGGGCCGGAGCGGAAGGGACGCCGATGCAGGAGCTGCGCTTTGTCGCGGTGAGCGAGGATGGCCGCTACGCGGTCCTCGCGGTGCCGGGGCGAAGTGCTCGGTTCACGTTGCCGATAGACGAACGGCTGAGAGCCGTAGCGCTCGGCCAGACCTCCCGGCTCGCGCAGTATGAGATCGAAGTGGAGAGCCCGTTGCGACCTAAGGAGATCCAGGCACGAATCCGCGCCGGTGAAACGGTGGAGGAGATCGCGGACGCGGCAGGAATCGCCGTGGAGCGCGTGCGCTGGTTCGAGGGCCCCGTGCTCGCAGAGCGCGCCTACATGGCGGACCAGGCGCAGGCATCCTCGGTACGGCGGCCGGGTGAGTCCACGCCCGGCCCCCGCCTCGGCGAGATCAGCGCGCAACGGCTGACCGCAGTGGGCGCGGATCCCGATGACGTGCAGTGGGACGCCCGCAAACGCGGCGACGGGAACTGGCAGGTGCTGCTCACGTTCACTACCGGTGGACGGCTGCACGTGGCCGAGTGGATGTTCGATCCACGCCGACGCCACGTTATCCCGGTCGACGACAACGCCGCCCGCATGTCGCTGCCCGACGTCGAGCTGCCGACGCTTCCCGCGCCCAGCCAAGGCCAGGCGACGGTCACCCGGCTGGAGCCCCGCGTCCGGCACGAGTCCCCGGCACCCGTGCACACTGGTTCCGGCCTCTCGGGTCTGGCCCTCTCGGGTCCTATCCACCCTGGTACCGGCCACCCTGGTACCGGCCATCCTGGTACCGGCCATCCTGGTACCGGCCACCCTGGTACCGGCCAGCAGGCGCCGGTGTGGCCGGAGCCCCAGCCTGTTTCCCGTGCCGAGCCGATGCCGCAGGCCGAACCAGCGCAGGCCGAGGCGGCCGCTGTTCCGTACGCCCCGGCCCCAGCATCGATGGTAGTGACGCCTCCCGCACCGCCCGGGCCAGCCGTGTCCGTGACGCCTGCCGCACCGACCGCGCCAGCAATCCCGGTCACGCCTACCGTGGTCACGCCGACCGTAGTTACGGCGACCGTAGTTACGCCGACGGCACCGCCGACCCGGGATGAGGCTGAACCTGCCGTGGCCGAACCTGCCGTGGCTGCACCTGCCGCAGTGGCTGCACCTGCCGTGGTTGCACCTGAGCCGGCTGCGGTCGTGGCTGAGCCCGCTCCCGTCGCCCCACCCGGTCCCGTCGCCCCACCCGCCTCCGTCGCGGTCCAGCCTGCTGCGCCAGAACCCGCCGCCGCCGAGCCGAGTGCCGCTGTAGCTGCCGAGTCGGCCGCCCGTGAGCCGACTCCGAGTGCGGAACAGCGGCAAGACAGCCAGCCTTCGGCGGCCGGCAACCCCACTGAGCCGACACGGCCGGGCCGCAAGGCCGCACGCGGTCGCCGCTCCTCCGTACCGTCCTGGGACGAGATCATGCTGGGCAGTTCGCGCCAGCAGGACTGACATCCACGCGCCGTGCCGACCGATGGCGCGACGTGCCGGAATTCACTCGATCTCGCGACGCCTGGCGGCGCGCGAATGCGGCGCTCATTGATCCCGGTGGTCAATTCGGCCGAGGCGGGCGCCCGACGGCATCGTCCCCGGAGGCCGCTGCGGAACCGAAACAACGTGGAACTCTGCCGCGTCGTGTCCGTCTGTCATACGTATACGACGGTTAACCTTCCACGTTGCGGTAAAACGGCACGTTAAGCGGCTCTGGCACGCTTTACGGGAGACCGGTTGCCAACCCCTGGCCGCCCGAAGGGTGCATCTGCGTCATCTCGCTGGCTGGGGTAGTTACTCGAATGAGTGTGTGCGGTAGTATCTCCTATAGGGGGTACAACTGCACACGATAGCTGGAACTGTCGGCCATGCGGGTGTTTATGTCCCGTTCTGGCCGCTCATCGGGCCAGCGGTATCCGTATCATCGGAGAAGTGGCACGGGGGACAGATACCGGATGCTCGGCGCGGCGAGCGGGCGTCCGCGACGGCCCAGCACTCCGAGCAAACCAACGGGCCCCTCATCCTCATTGTGTCCAAATCAGCCGCAGGCCCAACCGGCGGCATCCGTACGGTGACGCGATACGGTGAGGGCGTGGCTGAGCTAGCGGTAGCGGCACGCGGCATCCGCGTCGCTTATGGCAAGACCGTCGTCCTAGACCACGTGGACCTTGACGTGGCAAAGGGTGAGATCGCCGCCATCACCGGGGTCAACGGGGCCGGCAAGTCTACGTTGCTGCGCTGCCTCGCCGGGCTGCACCGGCCTTCCGCCGGCACGCTGACCGTACTCGGTTCCCCGCCTCGCGACAACGCGGGGTTCTGGCGGGCGGTCGCGCTCGTCGCCGACCAGCCGACCTGGTATCCGGGACTAACCGTGCGCGAGCACCTGGAACTCGTCCGGCTTACTCACCAGCCCCTCCGCGGCTGGTGCCTGCCCGCGGCCGACCTGATCGACGTATTCGGGCTGGCCGAGCGGGCGGACGCGGTGCCGCTCGACCTGTCCTCCGGCCAGCGGCAGCGGCTATCCCTGGCCGCCGCGCTGGCCCGCCCGAGCAGGCTGCTGCTGCTCGACGAACCGGAACAGAGCCTGGACAGCGGATTCCGGCGCGACCTGGCGGGCCTGTTGCGGGATGGGTACACGGCCCATGGCGGAACCGTCGTCATGGCCACCCACGACCTGGACTTCGCCGCCGCCGGCGAGTCCCGCCAGGTCCCGCTCGCGGACGGCACGATCGCCGCACCGCACATGGCGGAGCCGATTCCATGACGGCCGTACCTGACGCGACGGGACCGGATCCATGACTGCCGTACCTGACGCGACGGGACCGGATCCATGACTGCCGTACCTGACGCGACGGGACCGGATCCATGACGGCCGCACCGGTCGAAGTCGCTGAAGCTGTCGCCGTTACCAAGATCGCTGCTGTCCGGTCGTTCATCCGCGGCAAACGGCGCCGCCCCTGGTTCGACTGGTACGCGATCGGGTTCGGCATAGCGCTCGGTGCGCTGATGTTGTCGGACTTCCTCTCGGCGCCGTTCCGCCGCCTGATAACGTCGGGCACCCCGGCGCCCGCGCAGGCGGCGGCGGGTGCCGCGCTGGTGATCGCGGCGGCGGCTGGCCTGGTCATGCTGGCGCAACTGCTCGGTCCCCTGGCCTTGTCCCCCGCCGACGCCTCCTGGTTGCTGCTGTCTCCGCTCGGCCGCCGCGACGTGCTGCGCCGGTCCGCCACGACGACGACTGCCGTCTTCGCGCTCGCCGGCGGGCTGCTCGGCGTGCTGGCGCTGGCCATGGCGGGCCCGTATGTACCGCATGGACTACGACACGGACTCTGGGCCTGGCTGCTCCTGGCAGCCGTGGGTGGAGCCGGGTTCTTCAGCGCAGCCGTGCTGGCCGCCATACTCGCCCAGCCCTGGCTGCGCTGGCGTGCCAGGCTGCGCGCCGTCTGCGCCGTCGTGTCGCTGGCGGCCGCGCTCACCGCGCTGGTCGGCGAGCGCTGGACCGCCGTGGCCCGGCACGTCACCGATGTGTTCGCGGACCTGTCCACAACGGTGATGGTCCAGGTCATGGCCGCCGGGCTGGCGATCGCCTGCGTAGCCGCGCTGTTCGTGCGGCGGGCGCTGCCGCGGTTTCCGGCCGGCCGGCTCAGGACCGATTCGGCCAGGGCCGGCACGACACGGCTCGCCGCCGCATACCTCAACGTGCCGCTGCTGACCTGGATCGCTGAGGACAGCCACTGGCGCGGCCGGGAGCTGACCGCGCGGCCTTGGCCGCGAATTTGTACTGCTCAGCAGGTGCCAGCGCGGGCCCCCTCACTGGGCAGCGCAGTCGCCTTGGCCTGGGTCGACTGGCGGCGGCTGACGAGGCGGCCCGCCCTGCTGGCCGCCGTCGCGGGCAGCACGCTGGCACCTGCGCTGGCCGGCGCCGCGCTGACCGGGCACGCACGCGGGTTCGGCGTCGCGGCGGTGCTGCTCGCCGGGGCGATTGCGGCCAGCGTGCAGGGAACGGCCGCCACCCGGCGGGACGTCAACGACCCGGTCCTATTCCGGCTGCTCGGTGTGGACCCGCAGCAGGCGCTGATCGCGCGCGCCGTTCTCCCCGCGCTGCTCAGCACCTGCTGGCTGGTTCTCTCACTCGCGATCCTCGTCCTGACCGGCGGACTGGCTGGCGGATTGGCTGGCACGCCGGTCGACTGGCTGTGGCCGCTGGCCGGCCTGGTAGCCGGGCCAGGGCTAGCGGCGGCCGCCCTGCGCATCGCTCGCACCGGACCGATCAACCCCGCTGAGCAAGGCCCCGACACGGCGGTCGGTCCGATGCCGCCTTGGCTGATCACCCGCGCAGTCAGCCTGCTATTTGGCGCCGCCGCCTGCTACCCGCTGCTGAAGGCTGTCTACACCGGGCATGTGCATGCCAGCACCTGCGCCGCCCAGGTGGCGTTCTCCGCAGCCGTGCTCGGCGGCTATCTCGTGTTCGCCGGGGGTGCCAGGGCCTGATGGTCCGTTGCACGCGGGCTGACAGCGACATAGTGCACGATGAGGATACGCGATATGACGCGAATTCGGCCTCCGCGATCGAGGTCACGAGGCTGATTAGCATTTCGGCAAGACGAAGGCGCTCGATCCCCTCCGCGTAGCCGAAGTCGCCGCCGTACCGGAAGGCCTGTCGTAACCCATTGGCCAAGCGCCGCCCACCACCAAGCGCACGGCCGGCGCATCCCAGGCAGCCCTCATCGAAAACGCCGCGAAGGGGGTTCTTGGCGCACGAACCCCCTCTGGTGAGGGGAACCCCCTCTGGTGAGGGCTGGGGGCACGCAAAGCTCCTTGCGGTCACGGCGTCAAGGAGTGCGGGGCGCGCTACGACCCCCGACACACCATTTAACGCGCGGTGTCACCGTATCCTTCCGGCGCGCCCTATGATCAACAGGCGATGATGTGTGCCTTCCTGCGCACCGCCCGCGCGGCGGGTTTTACAGCCATCGCCGGCACGCTGCTGGCCGGCTGCGGCTTCCTGAATTCCAGTTCCATGGTGGCGCCGACGCCGATGACCGTCACCAGCGAGGCGTTCAGCCAGAACGTCTTGCCGAGCACTTTTACCTGTCACACCGCCGATCCGCAGACCCCGCCGCTCTCCTGGTTCGGCGCACCGTCCGGCACGCAGAGCTATGCACTGGTGGTCGATGACTCCTCGGCCCCGATAACCCCGTTCATCTACTGGATGGTGTTTGATATCAGCCCGGCCACGACCGACATCCAGCAGGGTCACCTGCCGCCGCAGGCCAAGCAGGCGATGAACAGCGCGGGCACGATCGGTTACGATCCGCCCTGCCCGCAGGGCAGCCCGCACGTCTACCGGTTCGCCGTTTACGCGCTGAACAAGTGGCTGCACCTGCCTGCGGGGGTCTCACTCCAGAAGGCGTGGACCGCGATAGCGGCTGCCACGATCGGAAGGGGCAGAGCGACGCCAACCGGGAACCCATGAGCTTGTCGTCACATTTCGTATTTATCCGTGGAGCGAACTTTTCCAATCTTGTGACACGCTACCCAGGGGTAAGCAACAATCAGAGAACAAGCGGGTATCACGGCGCTCGCGTATACCGGGGGGAGGCTCGCGTTATTGGCCACGTGTGCCTGGTAAGCGCCATCACGAGGCCAGTGCTTTCCGGACGGAGAGATGCCGAAGCTCGCGGGACTGGTGGCTGTAGCCATTCTGGTTATTGTCGCGGTCGCCTACTGGACCCTGCGAGGTTCCCGTGATCACCACGACGAGCACGACGAGCATGACCCGCCAGCGTCGGCCGGGCGCCCTGACCGGCGCGACAGCACCTGGGCACGACCGGACAAGCAACTGGATAAACGGATGGACAGGCGTCCGGACAATAGACCTGGCGGCAGGTCGGCCCACCCGCCAAGCGGAGGCTCCCGGCCTCGCACTGTGGCCGCGGGTGACGGTGCCGCGCGTCGGCAGCCCACAGCGGAGCGGGGACTGCTGAATCCACCGGATGGCGCCAGGATGACTCAACGACAAGGGGAAGATGTGGCGAAAGCGCGGCGTTTCGGGCTACCAGAACGCGTCGGTTGGCTGAGAAGGAGCGACGTCGACTCGGAAATGTGGCCCGAGGAGGCGTTCGGCGGCGTTTCCGACGAGCAATTCTGGGACGACATGTCAACGGACAAGCCGCTGGCTAGCACCGCACGTACCGCTCAGCCCGACGCGGAATCCCGTCCCCGCCCAGCTCGCCCAGGTCCGTCGCGGCTCGGTCCGCTACCCGGCGGCAACGCTGGCACGGCGTCGGCTGAGCGCGCACCTGACCGGTCCGTTGACCGCACCGCAGCGCAGCCGGTGCTTCCGGCGCACGGGCAGCCACGCGCGCAGCAGGTCCAGGCGGCCACGCAAGCCTTCCCGGTAACCGGGCAGCAGGCATCAGGCGACCGCACCGGCCCGCAGCCCGCCTACACCGGCCCACAGCCCGCATACGGCGGTCCCCACCAGGCGCAGTACGCCGGTCCGCAGTCCGCGTACACGGGCCCGCAGCCTGCCTACACCGGTCCCCAGCCGGTTACACGCCCGGCGGCGTCCCGGCTTGGCGGTCATCCGTCCGACTACCTCCAGCCACAGGCGCTCCCCCAGCATGCTCCCCCGGCGCAGGCCCTATCCCCCGCCCAGTCCCTGCCACCCAACCAGGGACTTCCCGCGCTGAAGTCCCTGCCAGCTAACGGTTCTGGCGCTGCGGGTACTCACGGGCAGCCGGTCCGCCGCGGCAGGCACAGCGGTGGCGATGACCCGCTGACCAGCGACAAGTTCTCGCTGCGCTCCGCGCCAGACGGGCGTTCTTACCAGGCCGCGCGGCGTTCACGGGATATGACAAGGGAGCAGTACGAGGCGGCGCTCTCTCAGGAAACGCAGACGTTCAGCCTGCCCGACGCTGACGGCGGGAACGGCTACCCCGTCCAGAATGGCAGCGAACCTGGACGCAGGCACGGCGACGAGCGCTCCTACGGGCGCGACGCCGGCGGCTATCCGTATCCGTACAGCAAGCAACCGGGGAACCCGGCGCCAGCCTACGGCGGCAGTTACGAGGACGACAGCTACGACCATGGCACGAGGAGCGAGCCGAGGCGCACGCCCCCGTCGCGCGAGGCCGCCGGCAGGGACGGGTACACGCGGCCCGGCCGACCGGTGTACCCGGACAGGCGCGGCCCCTACGACACGCGCGGCAGGTGACGCCGCCCTCGCATGCCGGAGGGTGACGTTGTCTGGTACACCGCGCACCGTCTCGGCGACGCGCTGGTTAGCCGCACGCTCACCCGCACCGATTTCCGGGTACCCCGGCTAGCCACGGCCACGCTGGCCGGGCAGGTGGTCACCGAAGTGGTCCCCCGCGGCAAGCACCTGCTCACCCGCACCAGCGCGGGGCTCACCGTGCATACGCACTTGCGCATGGATGGTTCGTGGCGCGTCACGCCCGCCGCCGAGCATGTACCGGACAACTACCGCATCCGCTTGGTCCTGGCCAACGCGGACTGGCAGGCGACGGGTTATCAGCTGGGAGCCGTCGAACTGCTGCGTACCAACGCCGAGCACCTGGTCACCGGTCACCTCGGTCCCGATCTGCTCGGTCCGGACTGGGATACGGCCGAGGCGGTGCGCAGGCTCACCATGGACAGGGCCCGCCCGGTCGGCGAGGCGCTGCTGGACCAGCGGAACCTAGCCGGAATCGGGAACGTGTACAAGTCCGAGGTGCTGTTCCTGCGCGGTATCAACCCCTGGACGCCCGTCGGCGACGTGGCCGGCATGACCGCCGTCACCGAACTGGCCAGGTCGCTGCTCGACGAGAACAAGGACCGGATCCGCCGGACCACGACCGGCAGCAGTCACCCCGCCGAGGAAACCTGGGTGTACGGGCGCCGCGGGCGCCCCTGCCGCCGCTGCGGCACGGCCATCCGCTCGCAGGGCCAGCAGGACCGGCTCACCTACTGGTGCCCGCGCTGCCAGGAGCGCTTATCCGGCTAGCTGGATCATCCGGCCGGCGAAGTCGACGGCGGTGCAGGGTCCGGACCGCGGGCAGGAAACCCCGGTGAGGCCGCCGCCGTGCCTGTCGACGGTGACCGGCTCGGACCACCGCGCACCGTTCCACCGGACCACGTCGCCGGCGGCACCGACCGCCACGCACCGCGAGGAAGACGCGCACGAGACCGAGGTCAGGCCGCCGGACACCAGCGAGATGACCCCGCCGCCGTTCGCCGCGTTCCCCGACCACACCAGGACACCCGCGGCGCCAGTCACCGCGCAGAACGACACGGACGGACACGACACGCCGGTCAGCGTCTGCCCGGGTGCTACAGGCTCCGACATCCAGCCGGTCCCGTCATACACCAGCGCGTTCCCGTGCGCGTCGACGGCCAGGCACCGCGAGGAGGACGCGCACGACACCGCGGTGAGCTGCCCGGCCGGGTCGATCAGCTCCGGTGCCGACCAGCGGGTGCCGTCGAAGCGCACCCCGTAGCCGTTCAGGTCCACCGCGAGGCACCACGACGACGACGTACACGACACCGACACCAGCGGCCCGCGCCGGTCGGCCGGCGACGCGACCGACCACGATGGCGCCGACCAGGTGGGGCGCCGGTACACGAACGCGTACCCGTTGGTGTCGACCGCGGCGCAGAAGGAGACGGAAGGGCACGACACCGCGGTCAGCACCCCCGCGATCGGGTCGATGCCGGAGACGGCCCCGTTGACGAGAGCGTTCCCGTTGCGGTCCACCGCCACGCACCAGCTGGGGGAGGCACACGACACCGCGTCGAGCACGCCCGCGCGCGCATCCAGGTAGGAGCCCCGCGTGTAGCACGTGCCCGCGCTGTTCGTCGTGCTGTGCGGGCACGAGATGGCCGGCGCAGTCCACGATGTGCCGTCGAACACCAGAGCGTTCCCGTTCCAGTCCACCGCGACGCACGCCGACGCCGAACCGCAGGACACCGACTCGAATCCGTCGCCGGTGAGATCGATCATGACCGGAGCCGACCACTTGACACCATTCCAGATCAGGTAGTCTCCGCTGCCGTCCACCGCGACGCACGACGCCGGCGACGCGCACGACACCGACATGAGCCCGCCGGCCGCGTTGGCGTCGAACGAGGTCTTCAGCCGCCACGACGCGCCGTTCCAGGTGACGGCCCCGCCGTTCCAGTCCGTGCCCGCGCAGAACGAGGCGGACGGGCAGGACAGCGAGCTGATCCCGCCCCCGGCAGGGTCAACCCGGCCGGCGGAAGACCACCGGGTCCCGTCGAACACGAACACATTCCCGGCCCAGTCCCCCGCCGCGCAGAACGACGCGGAGGCACACGACACGGACTGCAGCGACGACCCGCTGGAGTCGACCGCGGCAGAGGACCACGAGGACCCGTTCCAGACGTGCGCGTCACCCAGGCCGTCGACCGCCACGCAGAACGACGCCGAGACGCATGACACAGAGGTGAGTCCTATCCCGGCCAGCCGCGATGGCGCAGACCAGCCGGAGCCGTCCCACGAGTACGCGTTCCCCAGCGTGTCGACGGCTACGCACCAGGTCGGGGACGAGCAGGTCACGGCGTTCAGCTCATCGCTCATGCCGGGTGCCCCGATCGGTACCGGTGCCGACCACGACGTCCCGTTGAAGGTGAGCGCGTCATTGCCGTACTGGTCCGCCGCCATGCAGAACGTCGCCGCCGGACACGACACCGACCGCATGTTCCCGTGCCACCCCGTGCCCGACGAGGCCGCCAGCGGCCCCGAGGTCACTGGCGCCGAGGACGTGAACGGCTCCAGGATGCGGCTGTACTGGTACGGCGACTGCCGCACGTGGCTGCCGGCCGTATTGTCGTCCTGCAGGTTCCAGAACGACACCTCGCCCAGCCCCCGCGCCGCCGCCCACGCCTCCACCGTGCGGGCGTCGGCGAGCGTGAACGTCTCGGCCGGGCCGAAATCGTCCACGCCGAGATCCTCGGTGACCCCGATCATCCCCCACAGCTGTGCCGAGGTCTTGCCCGGGTACAGCACGTGCAGCCGGTCGTATAGCTGGGTGGCGGCACCGATCGTCTCATCGCCCATCTCGTGCGGCAGGTTGTCGTAGTAGTCGAACGTCATCACGTTCACGATCGCGATCGCGGCCCCGTTCGCGACGGCGTTCTGCAGCACGTAGGAGCCGCCCTGATCGACACCGGTCGTGTTAGTCGGGATCGTGTACACGAACTGGACCACCCGGCCGGTCGCCGCCGCCCATCGCTCGACCATCGCGATGGCCTTATTGCGGCGGTCGATGCCAGCGTAGTTATTCAGCGAGTTCTCTTCGGTGTCCAGGTCGAGCCGGGTCGCGTGGTACGCCTCGATGACCTTCTCGTACTGCGCGGCGATCAGCGGGACGCTGTGGCAGCTGTCCGCCAGTTCTTCGCCCGCGCTGTCCGCGCTCGCGCCGCCGAACGACGGCACCACGTCACCGCCGGCCGCCTGGACCGCGGCGATGCCCGACGCGTAGGCCGGTCCCACCGGCTGGCTGGTGTTGCCGTTCCAGTACACGGTGCACGACCCCGGCTTGGCGGTCTGCAGGAACGCCAGCGTGATGTACCTGGCGCCCGAGGCGGCCGACGTCTTCGCCAGCGTGTCGGAGGTGTTGAGGTAGTAAGGCGCGAACACATGCGCCGGCAGGACTGGATAGCGCGCGGCGGCGTCCGAGGAGGCGGCGCCGACGACGGCCATGCCCCCCGCGCACAGCAGCGCGGTCACGGCGGCAAGCAGGCGGGTCCGGCGCATCAGCACCTCACTGCGAATT
>Ga0335075_10008469_pt1 | contig 15745 bp, 18 predicted proteins | sample Lox_Sample_24_FD_206723 | JGI IMG/M metagenome (GOLD analysis project Ga0335075, IMG submission 206723) | Soil microbial communities from Loxahatchee National Wildlife Refuge, Florida, United States - Lox_Sample_2.4 | ecosystem: Environmental > Terrestrial > Soil > Wetlands | place: USA... | reverse complement strand
TTGGCTGCGTCCCTCAACGACAACGGCAATGATGACCAAGCGAGCCTTCGACACCCACCGAACGTCGCGCCATCAACCTATTCCGATGTCTTGCGACACCCCATTCCGATGTCCTGGTACACCACACCGCCACCCCGACTCACACACGACAAGGCCCTGACCAGGGTAGTACCCGTTACATGCTTCATTGCGTCAACACATCGATGCCACATCGCGTCCGCAGTAGCTTCGCGCTGCGTCCGCACCGCGGTGTCCAGAGCGTCCGCAACAGCCTCCAGGTCGCCGGGGAAGAGTTCGGCGTAGATGTCCCAGCGTTAGCGCCGGCGCTGATCGCCCCACGGGTCACGGCGGAAGGACCTGCCAACCGGTATCCGCCCCCCGGCCTGCGCCACTGACGTCCCCAGCGAGACGCCGTAGTCACCGGGACCCAAAAGCGTTCGGCCGCACATCGAAGCGGTCGGGTCCTATTAGCTAGAGCAAGTCAGGGGATAAGACTCGCCAAATCGGGGGTAAGGCTGGCCAAATCGGCTGCAGAGCTGGCCAAATCGGGGGTAACGCTGGTCAAATCGGCGGTCGTGCTGGCCAGATCGGCGGCACTGCCGAAATCCAGAGCGCTGGCCAGCTCGGCAACATTACCCAAATCGCTGTTGGGGAAGGGGAACCAGTTGTCAGGGGGCATGATGTTTTGCTGGAGCGTGTCGATATACTCAGCCGGGAACTGCGAGCTGGGTAGCGAATCCCAGATCTCTTTGGGAGTTGTCTGGCCCGCGTAAAGGATCCATTCCCCCGTGGCATGCCCGTCGCCGACCAGGAACTTCGTGTAGTCGCCTGGCACGGTTTTTATCATGGTGTGCGCGCCGTCCGCGTAAAAGACTTGCAGGGTGTTCGAGTGATAGGTCGGATCTCCCGCCGCATTTGTCCCGAAGGGACCCCTCCAGACGTCGTTCACCGTCGCTCCAGCCAAGTTGTCGGAGTCGATCCCGGTGGGATTGTCCGAGGACGGAGTGAAGTCGCCGAAATGGTATTCCGCATGGTCCATGCGGTTGGACTCGTAGTCCTCCTCCTGGACGTCGTAGCTCCCAGAGACGAAAGACGTGCCACCTTGGGTCACCTCAACGTTGGTCGGTTGGATGTCCTTCCAGTTCGAGAAATCTGGCCGGATCCCGTTATACACGACGTCATACGGGTTTCCGCCAGACACCAAAGTGCACTCGAAGAGATCGCAGTCATCGGCGTGGGCCAGAGCCACCGGGAGAAATGCAGCGGCGGCGAGGCCACCGGCAGCCGCAGCGAGTACTGGCAGCAGACGAGGTTGTTTCGACATAGGTGCCCCCTATTGTTATTGTAATCACGCCTAACAGGTCGTGAATTTGGTGAGCGTACACCCGCAACGGCGTTGGGGTGCGCGGAAACATGAAATGATTGCTGCTACTTTTCCGGCCCTGAACCAGCAAGCCCGCCTGGCGTTGGTGACGTGCGCAGGTGACCATGCTTTCGATGGCATGGGCCAGCCACCGCTGTCATAAACAAAAGGGGACAGACCAGCCGGATCGTTCTTGTCTGTGCGTTTGCTCGATCAATTCCAATATGATCTTGAATTAGCCCTAATTACGCGGCCATATGCCCTGGTCTAGCGGGCTTACTACAGTTCTCAGCCGCATGCGCGGCCGAGAACTTTTCCTGGCTGAATTGCGTTGCTGCTTACCGTCGACAGTTGATGGAGCAGAGCCCGATTAGCGGCGGCGCCGAATCATTTTCATCGCCAGCGTTCTCGAGGCGTAGGTCCGATCCACTACGATCTGCAGCAACGGGTTGCACTTTGCTCGACAGCCTAGATGTTTAGGCTCATTCGGTGCCGCGTAACCGATTTTGTGGCGCATTTCCGCTCTGGCGCACGCCGACTGCCGCGGCCGTTCCGACTGCCCGAAACACAGCCACCGGCACCGGAATGCAGGCATGCGGCTGCTGATTGCGATAGCCACCTTCGTACCGCCGCCCACGGTTTTCTTTCCGGTATTTTCCATAAATGGCATGCAGATCGGTTTCACACGATGAGGAGTAAGCTGAACACCCAAAAAACAGGCCACCGAGCAGAATAATCACCGTGAGTATTGTGCCCAGTATGCTGGCCGGGCTGCATGGGGCAGACGACGGTGAAGCGCGGGCAACTTTAGTAGTGCCGCGGCCAGCACCTAGACGGGGCTTCCGCCGGGTTATGCGCGTTTAGGATGCGATTCGCCAAAGTTGCGTAGCAGCCGGAAGCTACTGGGAATTGCTCAGCTAAACAAGGGCTGGGGCATATCCCGTCATTGCGGCTGCTGCAGGTAAACGGTCAGGTGGCGAATCTTCGCGTCAGCGTCGAACTCGAACACTGTCATCGAGTTCACGATGTGGGCGCGTTGATTTCGAACGTGTCGCTCTTCGATTTCGAAGTACACCAGGTTGGGCAGCTCGGAGATCCGCTTCACCGTGGTCTCGAACGTGTCGATTGAACCTGCCCATTGGCTCAGCATCGCCGTGTACTGCTGCCAGTCGTGGACTTCTAGGAAGGTTCCAAGGCGTTCGAATTGGTCAATCGACGCGAATCGGCGAGCGGTGCCCAGTCCTGTGGCGTCCTTGCGGTCGGCACCAGATGCTTCATTATTTCCTGATACTGCAGAACTTTTTGAGTCAACGGACCGACATCACCCATCGGGTTGGCTCCTTGGTCGATCAACTTTGTGTGGGCCGCGAGCAAGAATATGCGGCAGCTCCTCGGTGGTGAGGATGCCTGGCGGGCAGGCGCACACGTATCGGATGGCATTGACCAATCCGTTGGCGTTGAACGGGCACGACCGATGCGAGCTGCTCAAGGGGTACCGGGAACGGCATGCTCAGGTCCAGCGGCGCGTCGCCGTACACCCGCACGCGCCATCCGGTGGGCCGTAGGCCCCAGTCGGGCTCGGTGTCCATCGTGACGAATCCGTACTGAATGAACCGGATCCGGTCGGTCCCGCAGCTGCGCTCGTTGATGATGATCCGCTGTGCCGCAGCGGTGCCCGCTTGGATCTCTCCGGCGGCAATGTGCAGGTCTTCTTTTGCGGCGGCTACCCCGCCTTCCGCGGTCCACTCGTCGATCGTCAAGCCCGCAATATCCGCTAACACCGTGAGCGCAGCCTGGTACTCGCCGAACAGATGGTTCTTGCGCCGGTCCGGATCGAATTCCCCTAGCGGTTTGCCGAATCTCATCTGGTCGATCACCATGTGCCGCGACGGCCGGCGGGACAAGTCGCCGAACTCCTCAATCTCGATCAAGTCGACGCGGCGTTGCACCGAAAGGAGTGCCAGCAGCAGTGTTTCCGTGATGAAGCCGGGGTCACTTCCGCTGGCCCACACCGCTGCATCGCCCTGGGCACATACCGCCAGCACACGGGCCCGATGTTCGTCCGTCAACCGCGTGCCTTTGGCGAACAGGTCGGTGCAGGTCGTGACGATGCTGGTCCCAGACTGAAGCAAAGCGACAACATCGTCGACCAGTTCCTGCTCGCTCAAGCCCGCGCGCGTTTGACCGCTCCCGGTTGCGCGCGGCATGTACACGCAGCACTCCGCGTCAAGCGCCAGCACTTTCTCGCGGTCGGTCGTGGCGAGGATCCCCGTCGCAGACTCACCGCACAATTCACCGGCATCGACGCCGTCCTTGGCCGAGTCGTACACCAGCACCCCGACCAGATCGAGGGCCGGGTCGCGAATCACTTCACGTAGTGCACGTTGACCGGTGTTACCGGTGGCCCACTGTATTACCCGGTGCGTGGAAGCGCCCATCGATTCCTCTTCTGTCCAAGCCGGAGCCCGGCGAGTTGCCGATCGGCAACCGCCGAGATAGCCGATCGGCAACCCGCGGTCAAGGCTGGCAATTCATAGCTTGGCCGGCATCCGTCGCATCGTCTCGATCCAGTGCGCCACTCCCAGAAACACTGGATGATCGCCAGGTGAGGGTCATTGTCACGGGCGGCAACAGCGGTGTCGGCAAGGCAACCGCCGCCGCACTCGCAGCCGCCGGTCACAGCGTGGTGATTGCCTGTCGCACCATCCCGAAAGCCGAGCAAGCCGCGGCCACGATGGCGGGCGACGTTCAAATAGCCCACCTCGATCTCGCCGACCTGGCCAGCGTGCGAAAGTTCGCTGACTCGGTGGATGGCGTTGACGTGCTGATCAACAACGCCGGCGTGCTGGGTCTGTCGCTGACCCGTACGGCCGACGGATTCGAGGCACATATGGGTACTAATTATCTCGGCCATTTCGCATTGACGTGCCTGCTGGGCGACAGGATCAAGGATCGGGTGATCTCGGTGGTCAGCTCGGCCTACGCGCTTAGCCGCCTGCACATCGACGACTTGAACTGGCACACCCGCAATTACTCGAAGTGGGCAGCCTATGCGGAATCCAAGCTGGCCATCATGCTCTTCAGCCACCAGCTGGCAAGCCGCGGCGTGCGGACATACATGACCGACCCGGGGGCGACGGATACGGACATCACCAGGGACACCACCGGCTTGCTGCCCTGGGTGCGTGAACACACCTTCCGCCGATTTCCCGCGCACAGCGCGGCCACCGGCGCGCGGTCCACCATTCAGGCGGTCACCACGGACCTGCCCAGCGGCAGCTATCTCGCACCACGCTTCAGCCAGTGGGGCAAGCCGAGGGTGACCAAGCCGCGCAAGAAGGCCCGCGACGCCGCGATGGCACGTCGGCTGTGGGAGTTGTCGATTGAGCTGACTGGTTGTGACTGGCAGAACAGGACGCGGGGTAGCTTTCCGGCGCGCGTTTGACAGGTATGGATTCGCGGGTAAACCGCGGCGTGACCTACGCACAAACGACGGCCGAACCTCAGCTGCCCGCTGCGTACGGGCCGCTGTCGATGGCTGTCCGGTGCAGCCTCACCGAACTGGCGCCGCGCAATCAACTGGCCCGCATCGGCCCCTCGATGCGGGACTCCGATCCCTACGGCCTCGATCTGCAGCTGGCCCTGTACATGTGCTACGAACTGCACTACCGCGGATTCGCCGGCGTCGACCCCACCTGGGAATGGAATCCCGGATTACTGCACCTGCGCGGGCAATTGGAGCGAACTTTTCTAGCCGGAGTGCAGCGCGACGTCGGCCGCATCGAACCCGGCCACACCGCTGAGGCCGAAATGGACGCCCTCTCAATCGAATCCATCGATGGGATGGGTCCGTCGTATTGGCTGCGCGACAATGGCACGTGGGAGCAGATGCGCGAATACTTCGTGCACCGATCGCTCTACCACCTCAAGGAAGGCGATCCGCACGCCTGGGCGATTCCACGGCTGATCGGCCAGGCCAAGGCCTCGTTCGTCGCGGTCGAATTCGACGAATACGGGGCCGGGCGCGGCCCGAACGTGCATCAGCAACTGTTCGCCGACTTGTTAAGCGCCGCGGGCCTGGATTCGAGCTACCTCGCGTACCTCGACACGGTCCCCGCCGAATCGCTGGCGGTGGTGAACCTGATGTCGTTGTTCGGCTTGCACCGGCGGTTACGCGGAGCCGCCGTCGGGCATTTCGCATCCACGGAGATCACCTCGCCGCCGGGCTCGCGCCGATTGGTCGAGGCGCTGCAGCGGCTCGGTGCGCCGCACGAATGCATTGCGTTCTACCACGAGCATGTCGAGGCCGACGCGGTACACGAGCAGGTGGTGCGCATCGACGTGGTGGGCGATCTTGTTGCCCGTGAACCGGAGCTGGAACACGATGTGGTGTTTGGTATTCGCGCGCACGCCATCGTCGAAGATCGGCTAGGCGACGCCATCATGGCGTCGTGGAAGGCTGGGGAGACCTCGTTACGACGACCGCTGCGCTGAGCGTTGGGCAAGCCGGCAACGACGGTGGCTGGTATCGCACAGCGGGTAGTCCTTGCTGCGCCGACAGGCGCAGATGGCCACCATGAATCGGTCGGATTCCACGACGTCGCCGCCGGGCGTCTCGATGCGCACCGGCCCGGGTACTAAAACCGGGCCATTGGGTATCACTTGCACCCGAATGCGATCGGTCACGGCTTGTCCGCCCGGATTACCACCAGTTCTTCGGTCCGGCAGCCCTTTTGAATTCGGCCAGTTGCTTCCAGCCAGCCAGCCCGCGCCGACAATACGGGTCCGAACGGAACCGACTGAGAAGCAATGACTTCGGCATCCAGACCGGTCGATCGCAAAGAACTCAAAGACTTCTCGACGCCGGCTAAGGCCGACTGCACCAGCAGCATGCAGCCGCTCTCAGCCAGCAGGCTAAACGCAGACCTGCACAACGGATCCAGCACCATCCGTCCATCAATACCCGCGTTCCAGGCCCACGCCGGGCCGGCAGTCAGCGGGATCACCCTGGGGTCGGGAACCGGTGGGGTGGGTACGTAGGGCGGATTGGACACGATCACCTCGAACGGCGCGCAATCCAGCGCACCCGCCCATGACCCCTCACGAACATCGACATCGACACCGGCATGGACGGCGTTGCCACGCGAACACCGCACAGCGCGCGGGCAAATGTCGAACGCGGTCACACTTGCAGCTCCCAGCGCGGCCGCAGCAATCGCGACGACACCGCTGCCGGTGCACAGATCCAGCACCCGCCGCCCCTGGGCCAGCTCGGTCCGTTCCAATGTGTCGATCAATAAAAGAGAGTCAAGCTGCGGAGGGTAAACACCGTCGACGTCCAACGAATCGCACGGTGCGGGGTAAGCGATGGTCACGTCGGCCTTCCGAGGTCGTGATCGCCGTGGCGGTCACGGCCTTTGGCTAACTCATGCCCACAAAGCTCGGCCTCAAAACCGGATTCGGCAGTTCAGTAATCAGGCGCGCGCCGGCGTACGGGCGAGTTGGTCGACGATCGCCGAGCAGAACGCCGGGAGATCGGACGGTGATCGACTGGTCACCAGATTTCGGTCGACGACGACTTCCTCGTCGACGACCTTGCCGCCGGCGTTTCGTAGATCGGTGCGGATGCTCGGGTAGGAGGTCAGGGTTCGACCCGCCACCACGCCGGCCTCCACCAGCGTCCACGGTCCGTGACAAATGGCAGCGACCGGCTTCCCGGAATTGACGAAGTCACGCACGAACGCGACGGCCGTGTTATCCAGTCGCAGCTTGTCCGGGTTGACCGTGCCACCGGGCAGAATCAACGCATCGAATTCGTCGACCGAAGCGTCCGACACGGCCCGATCGACGCCGAATTCGCCAGCCGGCTCCAGATCGTGGTTGCGTGCTTGAATCTCACCGGTTTTCAGTGAGAGCAGTTCAACCTGTGCGCCTTCTCGGCTTAGCGCCGCACGCGGCTGCTCAAGTTCGACCCTTTCCACACCGTCGGCCGCCAAGATGGCTACCTTCTTGCCTTGCAATGAGTTTGGCATCTTGATTCTCCTCTACGTTTGGTTATTTCCCGCGGTGGCCGCCATCCGCAGCGCATCCAGAAGTGGCTCGGCGGCCTCCTTGAGGAAGAGGTCTTGCGTCGCACCGCCGATTTGCAGTAGCGCGACGTCGGTGAAGCCCGCTTCCCAGTACGGACGCACCGCCTCGACGATCGCGTCCAGGTCCGGGCCGCAGGGAATGCTCTCCGCGACATCCTCGGGGCGGACGAACTGCGTCGCGCCGGCGAAACCGGCCGGCGTCGGCAGGTCGGCGTTGACCCGCCAGCCACCGCCGAACCAGCGGAACTGGTCGTGGGCACGCTCGACGGCGGCGTTCCGGTCGGGATCCCAGCAGATTGGTATCTGGCCGACGACCCGCCCTCCGCCGGCCAGGCCGGCGGCCTGACGTGCGTTGTGCCACTCGTGGACGAGGTCTGCGTCGGGTTGGACCGCGACCAGGTGGTCGGCGAGGACGGCGAACTTTTCGATGGCCTTCTTGCCGCCCATCGCAACCGCGAGGCCGACCGGAACATCCGGCAGGTCCCACAACCTGGCGGAGTCAACCTGGTAGTAGAGGCCCCGCCAGTCGACCAGGCCGCCGCCCAGCAAAGCCCGGATGATCTCGATCGCCTCCCGCAGCATGTTTTGTCGCTGCGTGATGGCCGGCCAGCCCTTACCGACGACATGCTCGTTGAGGTTTTCGCCGCTGCCCAGCCCCAGAGTGAATCGGCCGTCGGCGAGGATCTGCACCGTTGCCGCCTGCTGCGCGACGATCGCCGGGTGATAACGCATGGTCGGGCAGGTCACATAGGTGTAGAGATCTACCCGCTCGGTGACTTGTGCGACGGCGCCCAGCAGCGCCCAGGCGTTGGGCGCATGACCTTGCGATGCCAGCCACGGCGAGAAGTGATCACTGCTGACCTCGAAGTCGAAACCTCGATGCTCAGCCGAAACCGCGTAGCGGACAAGGTCTTTCGGGCCATTCTGTTCCGTCATCAGGGTATAGCCAAACCGTGTCATAGCGCATTGGGTACCCGTGGGCGGCCGGGGCAAACGACCCTCGGGCAGCAGAGCTAAAGGCGGGCCTTGACCACCGCGGAGAGACGGGCTCCGTCGGCCTTGCCCGCCGCCAGCGCGGTGGCGGCTTTCATCACCAAGCCCATCTGTTTCATGCCCGGCCGTTCACCCAACTGCTCGGCCACCTGCGCGACGGCGGTATCGACGACGTCGGCCAGCTCGGCTTCGGTCAACGGGGTCGGCAGATAGTCGTCAATGACCCGCGCTTCGGCGTGCTCGTTGGCCGCGAGCTCCCCACGGCCGTTTTGCGTGTAGATCTCTGCTGCTTCGCTGCGCTTCCGAGACTCCCTGGCCAGCACCTTGAGCACCTCGTCGTCGGAGAGTTCCCGCGCCTGCTTGCCGGAGACCTCCTCGGTCTGAATCGCGGCCAGCAGCATGCGCAGCGTCGCGGTGCGCAACTTGTCCTGCGCCTTCATCGCATCGGTCAGATCTGCCCGCAGTCGGGATTTGAGTTCCGCCATGGCTGAGACGCTACGCGCCACACCTCCAACAGAATGCGACACCGCGCGCATCGCAAGACGTTGAGAAATGCTCGGGGGGTCGGACAATATGGAGCCATGACCCGCGCCGGCGACGATGCAAAGCGAAGCGATGCTGAGGAGCGGCGCTCATGACCAACGACGACGGCGGCTCTACCTGGTGAGCGCGCCGCCGCCCGATTATCCGGATTACCCGGATTACCCTCCGCTCGGTTACGGTCCCCCCGCATACCCGCCACCGGGCTACCCATCATGGGGCTATCCGCCGCCCGGTTATATCCCGCCAGTTGGCAACTATCCGCCCCCCGGCTACGGCCCACCCGCCAACTATCCGCCACCGGGCTACCCTCCGGGACCGGGTTATCCCTTGCCGTCCGGCTACGGCAGCCCGCCTCCGCGTGCTGTTGGAACACGCGCGCCCGGGATAATCCCGTTACGGCCGTTGAGCCTCAGTGACATTTTCAATGGTGCAGCCGCCTACATTCGGACCAACCCGAAGGCCACCCTGGGGCTGACAGCGATCATCGTGGTCAGTACGCAGATCATCACGTTGGTGGCCGCCGCCGGACCCTTGGCGGCCGCGAGCCGGCTAGGGACAGCCCCGCCCGACGAACTGACCGGTGGCGACGTAGCCACCTGGATGCTGTCGGCGGCCCTCGCCGGCCTCGTCGGCTGGCTGGCCGGCGTCCTGCTCAGCGGGATGCTCACCGTCGTCGTAGGCCGGGCGGTGTTCGGCTCAACAATCGGCCCGGGTGAAACATGGGTCAAGATTCGTGGGCGGCTGCCCGCGTTAATGGGGCTGGTGGCGCTGGAGTCGGTCGGGCTGATATTGCTGAGCGGGCTGGTGGGGCTGATCATCGGTGCAATCTCCGCCGCCGGCAATGCGGTGGCAACCGTAGTCATCGGTCTGCCACTGATACTCGCGTCGCTGGCGACGGTGGTCTACGTGTACACCGTGCTGTCGTTCGCGCCGGTGCTGATAGTGCTGGAGCGGCTGCCGGTGATCGATGCGGTCATGCGGTCATTTACCCTGATTCGCAAGAGTTTTTGGCGAGTGTTCGCCATCCGGCTGTTGACCTCGCTGGTGGTGTTTTTGATCGCCGGTGCGGTCGCAGCGCCGTTCAACTTCGTCGGTCACCTGCTGGTCGGACCCGGCGGACCATCGCTGATCGGCTTAACAGTGGGCGCCGTCGGATCCGCGATCGGCCGGATCATCACTGCCCCATTCAGCGCCGGCGTTATTGTCTTGCTCTACACCGACCGTCGGATCCGTTCCGAGGCATTCGATTTGGTCCTGCAAAGCGGTGCTACCGGCGGATCTTCGCACATGCAGCCAGCGGCTTCCACCGACTACCTCTGGCTGACCCGGCCGGTGTAGGGACGAACAGAGTATGTCCGCCATCGACGTCGATCGTGATACCGCACACCAAGCCGCCCAACGCGAGCTCGACAAGCCGATCTACCCCAAGGGTTCGCTGGACCAGCGGCTACACGAATGGATCCACGAATTGCTCTACCGTCTTCTCGAAAAAGGCTCCTCCATCCCGGGCGGATGGTTCACCCTCAGCGTGCTGTTCATCTTGCTGATCGGTGCGATAGTGATCGCCGTCCGCGTGATGCGGCGCACCATGCGCACTCATCACCGCGGTGACCATCAGCTGTTCGATACAAGCCAGCTCAGCGCTGACCAGCATCGCGCCACCGCGGAAGGCTTTGCCGCCGAGGCCAATTGGGCCGCAGCGATTAGGCATCGGCTGCGTGCGGTCGCCCGCTACTTCGAGGAGACCGGAATATTGGACCCAGCGCCCAGCCGCACCGCCAACGAGCTGGCCCGCGATGCCGCCGCACGCGTACCTCATCTGGCGTCCGAACTGTCCCAAGCGGCAACGGTATTCAACGATGTCACCTACGGCGAAAGGCCGGGGACGCCCGCTGCCTACCAGATGATTGTCGAACTCGATGACCACCTGCGATTCCGGTCCGAAGCCGGCCGGCCCGGGCTGGATCAGCCCGCCACGGTCGACTCGTGGGCGCCGGTTCGATGACCGTCGCAGGCGCGGCGATTCCGCTACGTCGACCGCGGTCGTGGCGTTGGGTGCTGCCCGTGCTGGTCGCGGTCTGCGTCGTCACCGCGATCGCCACTTACCTGACCGCACCACGTCCGGGAGGCCGGATGGACCCGGCCTCGACCGGCCCGGACGGCGCGCACGCACTTGTGACGCTACTGCGGGACCGTGGTGTGACCGTGGCGGTCGCCAGCAGCATCACCGATGCAGAAAAAGCCTCACAAGCAGGCACACTGCTGCTGTTCGCCGAAACCCAACGCGTCACGACCGATTCACTGCTTCAGCGGCTCGCCGCTACCTCAGGCGATCTGCTGCTGATCGAACCGACCTCGCGCGCCCGTGCCGCGCTCGCCAAGAGTGTCCGAAGCAGCGGGGCGAGCATGCTCAACGCCAAGCCGAATTGCGCTCTGCGTGAAGCGGACCGGGCGGGGTCGGTGGATTTCGGCCCAACCAACACCTACAGCGCGGTCGGTGACCAGGCGGTCATCAGCTGCTACGACGGGGCGCTGGTCCGTTACCACGACGGCCATCGCACCGTGACCGTGGTCGGCAGTACCGACTTCATGACCAACGGAGGTCTGCTGCGGGCCGGCAACGCCGCGCTGGCAATGAATCTCGCCGGCCAGGATCCGCGCCTGGTGTGGTACGCACCTCAGCAGATCGAAGGCGAATCGTCGGGCTCCACATCGATCGTCGGTCTGATCCCCGACAACGTCATCTGGATGGTCCTGCAGCTGTGGCTGGCAGTCCTACTACTTGCGCTGTGGAAGGGTCGTCGAATGGGTCCACTGGTCGCCGAAAAGCTACCCGTGGTAGTTCGCGCATCGGAGACCGTCGAGGGCCGCGGCCGGCTCTACCGCTCGCGGCGAGCCCGCGATCGCGCCGCACTTGCGCTTCGCGCCGCAAGTTTGCAGCGACTGCTGCCCCGCCTCGGGCTGGGTGCCGACACGTCGGCGCCCGCGGCAGTGATAGCCATCGCGCAACGCAACGGATCTCACCCAGAGTCTGTGCAGCATATATTGTTTGGTCCGTCACCGGCCTCCGATGCCGAATTGGTACAACTCGCCCGGGCGCTCGACGACATCGAAAGGCAGGTCGCACAGACATGACTCAACCGCGCACCACCTCCGCCCAGCCGCCGGTGGCGGAATCGGCGCGACATGCGCTACTGGCGTTGCGAGGCGAGATCGGCAAGGCCGTGGTTGGGCAGGACGCGGTGGTCAGCGGGTTGGTCATCGCGCTGTTATGCCGCGGCCACGTATTGCTCGAAGGTGTTCCGGGCGTGGCGAAGACGCTGCTGGTGCGTGCCCTGGCCGCAGCACTTCAACTGGACTTCAAGCGGATTCAGTTCACACCCGACCTGATGCCCGGCGACGTCACCGGATCGCTGGTCTACGACACGCGTACCGCCGCGTTCGTCTTCCGCAGCGGTCCGGTCTTCACCAATCTCATGCTGGCCGACGAAATCAACCGCACGCCGCCAAAAACCCAGGCGGCCTTGTTGGAGGCGATGGAAGAGCGTCAGGTCAGCGTGGACGGCGAACCGAGGACGCTGCCCGACCCCTTTATAGTCGCCGCGACGCAAAACCCGATCGAATACGAGGGCACCTACCAATTGCCTGAGGCGCAGCTGGATCGGTTCCTGCTCAAACTGACGGTGCCACTGCCGCCGCGGGATGCCGAAATTGCCATCCTCGGCCGCCATGCGCACGGTTTCGATCCTCGCGACTTGTCGGCGATCCGACCCGTGGCCGGTCCGGCTGAGCTGGCAGCGGGCCGCGACGCGGTCCGGCGGGTGCTTGTCGCCGACGAGGTGCTGGGTTACATCGTCGATATCGTCGGCGCCACCCGGCACTCGCCGGCGCTGCAGCTTGGGGTCTCGCCGCGCGGCGCAACCGCATTGCTGGCCACCGCGCGGTCGTGGTCGTGGCTGTCCGGCCGCAATTACGTCACGCCCGACGATGTCAAGGCCATGGCCCGGCCGACGCTACGACACCGGGTGATGCTTCGTCCGGAGGCCGAGCTCGAAGGCGCCACGCCCGATGGCGTACTCGACGGCGTTTTGGCCTCGGTCCCGGTGCCACGCTAGTGGTCCTGACCGGGCGCACCGGGCTGATCGCGCTCCTCTGCGTTCTGCCTATTGTGCTATCACCCTGGCCAGCAACATCTTTCGCTGTGCTACTGGTGGCGCTGGCCGTCACGGTGATCGCCGATGTCGGTTTGGCGGCGAGCCCATCACAATTGCAGTACACCCGTGCGCCCAACGGCTCGGTGCGGCTCGGCGAAGCGGTGAATGCCGGTCTGCTGATCCGCAATGGTGGCCGACGCCGGTTCCGCGGACAGGTTCGCGACGCCTGGGCACCCAGCGCGCGCGCCGAACCGCGCATCCATGCCGTCGACATCGTCGCCGGGCAGGTGCACCGCGTGGACACCTGCTTACGGCCGGTCCGCCGCGGTGATCAGCGATCGGCAGTGGTCACTGCGCGCTCTATCGGCCCGCTGGGACTGGCGGGGCGCCAGAAGTCGCGTCCGGTGCCCGGTCAGGTCCGAGCGCTGCCGATGTTCCTGTCCCGGAAGCACCTGCCGTCGCGGCTAGCGAAACTACGCGAGATCGACGGCCTGCTGCCGACGTTGACCCGTGGGCAGGGCACCGAATTCGACTCGCTACGAGAGTATGTCGTCGGCGACGATGTCCGCTCAATCGACTGGCGGGCAACCGCCCGTCGGGCCGATGTGGTGGTTCGGACCTGGCGGCCCGAACGTGACCGGCGGGTCGTCATCGTGCTCGACACCGGACGCACGGCCGCCGGCCGTGTCGGCGTCGATCCGACCGCCAGCGATCCAAGCGGTTGGCCCCGGCTCGATTGGTCCATGGACGCCGCTCTGCTGCTGGCGGCGCTCGCATCGCGAGCCGGTGACCATGTCGACTTCCTGGCGCACGACCGGGTGACCCGGGCCGGCGTGTTCGGCGCGTCACGAACCGATCTGCTGGCCCGCCTAGTCGAGGCGATGGCGCCGTTACAACCGGCGCTCATCGAATCCGACTCTACCGCAATGGTTTCTGCCGTCCTTCGCTCAACACGGCGGCGGGCGCTGATCGTGCTGCTGACTGACCTCAACGCAAGCGCTCTCGACGAGGGCCTGCTGCCGGTACTACCCCAGCTCTCGGCCAGGCACCGGGTGATCATCGCTGCGGTCGCCGACCCGCGCGTCGACGAGATGGCCGCCGGGCGTGCCGATCCGGCTGCGGTGTATGACGCGGCGGCGGCAGAACATTCCCGAAACGACCGGCAGGCGATCGCCACGCGGCTGCGCCACAGCGGAGTAGAAGTGATCGACGCTCCACCCACCGAAATCGCGCCCGCGCTGGCCGACGGTTACCTGGCGATGAAAGCCACCGGGCGACTCTGACTAGCCGGTCGGGACCACGTCCGGCGCATCGGCGATGTCGCCGGCTTCCCCGGCCCGAACCCCGCGTCGCCCGAAGTACACGATGTAGGTCAAAAACCCGGCTTCGGCGAGGATTCCAATGCCGATCCGCAGAAACGTCGGCAACGGCGACGGGGTGACCAACGACTCAATAGCACCCGAGATGAGCAGCACCACAACCAATCCCACGGCGACCGAAGCGACGGCACGGCCCTGCTCGGCAAGCACCTGTCCGCGCGGGCGATCACCTGGCGAAATCACCGACCATCCCAAACGCATTCCAGCGGCACCCGCCAAAAACACCGCCGTCAACTCCAGCAGGCCATGCGGAATCAACAACCCCAGCATGACGTCGCCCTTGCCGGCTTGCAGCATCAGACCGCCCACAACGCCGAGGTTGGCGGCGTTGGCGAACAACACAAATGGGATCGGCAAGCCCAGCAAGACGGAGAACGCAATACACTTCGCGGCCACCCATGAGTTGTTGACCCAGACTTGCAGCCCGAACGCGATGGCGGAGTGGTCGCTGTAGTACGAGGCAAAGTCATGGTTTACCAATTCATTGAGCTCGCTGGGTGTTCCGATGGTGGATTGCACCTCTGGACTGCCAATTACCCACATCGCGATGGCTGCCGCGACGGCGAAAAACACCACTGCCGTCGCCAGCCACCACCGCCAGGCACGGTAGGCCACCACCGGAAATGACACCGTCCAGAACCGGGTGAATTCAGTTGACAGCGGGGCGTGGGCACCAGTAACCGCGGCTCGGGCCCGCGCCACCAGGCTCGAAAGGCTGCCGACCAGGGCTAGATCTGAGGACCCCGAGCGCAGCATCGACAAATGCGTCGACACCCGCTGGTAGAGCTCGACGAGTTCGTCGATCTCGGCGCCGGTCAGCTGACGACGGTCCTTGACCAACAGTTCGAGGCGATCCCAGGTCGCTCGGTGAGCAAGCACGAACGCGTCGACATCCACCATTCGGAGCCTAGCGGCCCGATAGATCTAGCTGCCTACCAGCCGGGTAGCGTTGGAGTATGTCGGAGGTGGTGACCGGGGACGCCGTGGTGCTTGACGTGCCGATCGCTCAACTTCCAGTCCGGGCGGTCGGCGCGCTGATCGACATCGCCGTCATCCTCATCGGCTATCTGGTGGCACTGACGCTGTGGGCGGTCGCACTGAGCCACCTCGACGAGGCCGCGACCGCGGCGATCATGATCATCTTCTCCGTGCTGGTGTTTGTCGGGTATCCCCTCGTTTTCGAAACCGCGACCCGGGGTCGCTCAGTGGGCAAGATGGTGATGG
>Ga0335075_10008468_pt1 | contig 15746 bp, 13 predicted proteins | sample Lox_Sample_24_FD_206723 | JGI IMG/M metagenome (GOLD analysis project Ga0335075, IMG submission 206723) | Soil microbial communities from Loxahatchee National Wildlife Refuge, Florida, United States - Lox_Sample_2.4 | ecosystem: Environmental > Terrestrial > Soil > Wetlands | place: USA... | reverse complement strand
GCGGGCCGCCCAGCGGGCCGCCCTGCGGGCCGCCTGGGGGGCCAGACGGCGGCTCGCCCGGCGGGGACGCCCGCAGGTGAAGCAGGGCCGCGGCTGTGCTCGACGCGCGGATCTGCCCGGTCGTGACCAGGGACGGCACGTCGCCCAGCGGTACCCAGTCCAGCCGCGTGGTCTCCCATCCCGGCTCGCCGCGCTGCCGGGCCTGGTCGGTCCAGAACACGTGCTGCACGGCCCCGGCCAGGCCCGGCAGCTCATGCAGTTGCAGCAGCGGCCGGGGGTCCATCGGCTCCCAGCCGGTCTCGGCCAGCGCCTCGCGGGCGGCCGCGCCCGGCAGGTCCTCCTGCGGGTCGGCCAGCCCGGACGGCAGCTCCCAGCCCCAGCTGCCGGTGATGAAGCGGTACCGCCAGACCAGCAGGACCCGCTGCTGGTCGTCGAGCATGGCGGTCAGGACGACGGGCGGCCGCCGGAGCACGTAGTGCTCGAGGCGCTGTCCGCCCGGCAGTTCCACCGCGGCCAGCGACACCCCGAACCACGGGGTCCGCAGCACGCTGTCCTCGCCCTCGATCCGCCACTCCGGCACGATCGCCCTCCTCGTCATCACCGCACCGGCCCGGCCGACCCGGCCGGTCCGGGCCGGTCGGCCCGCGCCGCGATCAGGCCGGCATGTACGTCTCGAACCAGGTCACGACCCGGGTCAGGTAGTCAGTGACCGCGGGGAAGCGACTCACCCCGTGCCCTTCCTCCGGGTAGACCACCAGCTCCGAGTCGACGCCATGGCCGATCAGCGCCTGGTAGAACTCCCGCGCCTGGCCGACCGGGGTGCACCGGTCGTTCGCCCCCGCCGTCAGCAGGGTCGGCGTCGTGGCCTTGCTCGCGTGCATCACCGGGCTGCGGGTGTGGACCTGGTTGCCGATCTCCTCGGGCGAGGCGTCGCCCAGGAACCACAGCCCCCAGCGGGGGATGTTGGTGGTGTAGGTGAAGCTGTACCACTCGGTCACCGGCGACCCGGCCACGGCGGCCTTGAACCGCTGGTCCTGGGTCACCAGCCAGGCCGACATGTACCCGCCGTAGCTGACGCCCATCGTGCCGATCCGGGCCGGGTCCGCCACCCCGCGCGAGACCAGCGCGTCGATCCCCGACAGGTAGTCGTGGGTGTCGGCCCCGCCCATGTCGCCGACGACCGCGGCGGCGAACTCCTGACCGCGCCCGGAGCTGCCGCGCGGGTTCGGGAGCAGGACCGCGTAGCCGCGCGACACCAGCAGGGGCACCTCGTAGCCGTGCATCGCCCAGCCCCGTAGGTATGCGCCGATCGGGCCGCCGTGCACGTTGACGATCAGCGGGAACGGCCCGTCGCCGGACGGCGTGCACAGGATTCCCTCGATCGTCGTCCCGTCGGGCGCGGTCCAGCTCACGTTGGCCGCGGAGCCGGCCACCGACCGGAGGTAGTCGGTGCCCGCGTGGGCCAGCGACGCCAGCACCTGGCCCTCGCCCGGGCCGACGATCGCGACCTGCTGCGGGAGGTCGTAGTCGTCCCTGAGCACGACGACCCGGCCGTCGGCGGTGAACGCGCCGGCCGGGTTGAACCAGCTCGCCCACGACTGCCCGGACGCGGCGACCTCCTGGCCGGCGATCTTCTCCGGCAGCGCTCCCGCGTCGACCGAGGCGATCCCGGCCGCGCAGTCCAGGTGGCGCTGGCCGATGTAGCCGAGCCGTGTCCCGTCGATCCACTGGATCGCGGTGACATCGGTCCCGGCCGTGTCGACCGCGCACCGGTCGCCGGACTCCAGGTCGATCACGATCAGGTCGCCCGCCACGATCAGCCGGTCGCTGCAGACCGCCTCGACCACCGCCGCGCGAGAACCGTCCGGGCTCCCGGCGGGCAAGCCGAGCTGCACCGAGCTGCGGAGCAGCTCGGTCACCGCGCCGGTCGAGAGGTCGAGCCGGCTGAGCGCGGCCGAGTACCAGTCGTCCTCGCCCGGCTGCGGGCTGGTGATCGCCAGCACGTGCCCGGGGCCTGACCAGGCCGCCTCCCAGACGTTCAGCCCGTCCGGCGACACCCGGGCGAGCTCGCCGGAGTCGAGCGCGTAGACCCACAGGCTGCGCCAGGAATCCTCCGGCGTCCCCGCCTCGACTTCCGGCCGCCAGGACGGCTGCCCGAACTCGCCCGCGCCGGCCGTGCCCGACCCTTGCGCGTCGGCCACCTCCGCCCCGAGGCCGGCCACCCCGAGCAGGATCCGGGTGCCGTCCGGTGACCACGCGAGGTACTCGACCGTGCCGGGCACGGCCGGCGCCGCCTGCGCTTCGCCGAGCTGGCCGTCGGCCAGCAGGTAGAGCTGGAACACCTCGGCCTTGACCCGGTCGGACAGGAACGCCAGCGCCGCCCCGTCCGGCGCGAACCGCGCCGCCCGGGCCGACCCGCCGGCCGAGGTCAGCGCGTGCAGCCCGCCGCCGCGCACCTCGTACACGGCCGTCCGAGGCATCCCCTCGAGCCGGTCGTAGACCGACCCGGTCACCACGATGCGGCTGGCATCGGGCGTCGTGACGAGGTCGGTCACGTGGTGCGGCCGGCCGAAAGCCGGCTCGTGGAGCTGACGGACATGCTCGGCGACCGCCGCGTACTCGGGTGACTCCCATAGGTCTTTGCGCATAGTCCTGGATGATCTCACGCATTCCGGGGCGCCAGGCGACCCAGGTCAGCCTAGGTTCCGTGAAAACAATCCCGAACGAGGGAACTCGCTGCCACGCTGCGGGCAATCAAGGGTGTCCATAGCCACCACCACGAAGGACGGCCGATGCCACCGGATAGCCGGCAGCTCCCGCGCAGTGACGCTGACCTTATCGGCTGCTCGCAGACCGAGCCCGAGGAGTTCACCGAGCTGTTCCGCCGGCACGCACCGCACATCCAGCGGTACGTGACGCGGCGGCTCGGGTCAGGGGTGCTCGACGCGTCCGGCGCCGACGACATCGTCGCGGAGACCTTTCTGCTCGCGTTCCGCCAGCGCGACCGCTACGACCCGGCCCAGGCCGACGCCCGGCCCTGGCTGTACGGCATCTGCACCAACCTGATCGGCCGGCACCGCCGGGCCGAGATCCGCCAGTACCGCGCCTTCGCCCGCACCGGGGCCGACTCGGTCTCCGAGTCGTTCACCGACCGGATCGATGACCGGGTGAGCGCGGCCCATGCCAGCCCGCTGATCGCCAGGGCGCTGGCGGGCATGTCCGGCAAACTGCGCGACCCGCTGCTGCTGGCCGCGTGGGGCGGCCTGTCGTACGAGGAGATCGCGGTCGCGCTCGACGTGCCCGTCGGCACCGTGCGGTCCCGGTTGAGCCGGGCCCGCGGCAAACTACGCAAGACGCTGCCTCAGGAGCCATAGTCATGAACGAGATGGACCAGCTCAGCCGGTTCCGGCCCGACGTTCCGCTGAGCGTCACCCCGCGCGCCGAGCAGAAGTTCCGCGCCGCCCTTGATCACGAGCTGTCCGCGGCCGGCCAAACCGCGCCCACCGCAAACCGGGGCCGCGGGCTGGCCCGGCTGCGCACCACCCGGCCCCGCTGGCGCTACGCGGTGGCCCTCCCGGTCGCCGCCGCGCTCGCGGCCGGCCTGTTCGTCGCCGTCCAGCCGTCCGGGGCGCAGGCGATGACCGTGCAGCTGCTGGCCGACCGCGCCGCCGCCGCGGCCCTCACCCGCCCCACGCTGTCCGCGGGCCAGTGGATCTACCAGGTGAAGGAGTGGAAGACGCCGGCGCCACTACGCCGGGCGGGACGGGGCGCTGACAACCTGGAGTCCGGCTGGATGACCGCCGACGGCCGGGTCACCTACGGCGGGGCCGGCATCATCGGCAACCCCATCTTCCCCTACGACAAGATCGACTCGCTGCCCCGCGACCCGGCCAAGCTGCTCGCCTACTTCCGCGCCATGGACCCGGTCAAGAGCGACAACAACAGCTCGGTCGAGTTCAGCCAGATCGACAGCATGCTGTTCGGGATGGTGCTGCCGTCCTGGCTGCAGGCGGAGATGTTCCACGCGCTCGCGCTCATCCCCATGATCTCGGTCAAGGACCACGTCACCGACATCGCGGGCCGGGCCGGGGTCGCCTTCGTCCTGCCCCAGACCAAGCAGAGCGAGAAGGCGGAGATCATCCTCGACGCGTCGGACTACCGCCTGCTGGCGGACGCGCACTGGGACAACCCGAGCACGCCGACGCCGGACATCGAGACCGCGATCGTCAAGGAGTACCCGGTCGCGCAGCTCGGCAGCACCCAGCCCGGCGTCTCACCGCCGAGCGCGGCCGAGCTGGCGGCGGAGAAGATCGACTACTACCAGCAGTACCTGTACTACACGCCCAAGATCAGCTCGGTCACCCCGGGCCAGTGGCTGTACCGAGAGCTGCGGACCGGCGGCGAGGAGCAGCAGGTCTGGGCCACCGCCGACGACTCGGCCCAGGCCGACTACGTGCACGGCAGGCTGACCGTCTGCCAGCGCACGGCCCCGTGCGCTAAGTCCGAGCAGTGGCTGATGTCGGCCGGGCCCAGCTTCGCCCTGATCTATCCCACCTACCCGCACCTGACCAAGGCTGAGATCACGCAGCTGCGCGCGCTGCCGGCCAGTCAGCGCATGGCCAAGCTGACCAAGCTGGAGAAGGCGCTCCGGTCGGCCAAGGCGCCGCCGACGCTGCCCCAGTACCCCCGGCCGCTGCTGGCCAAGCTCAACACCTACGCCACCGGCTGCGCGGACAATGCCGGGGACTGCGACGCGGTTACCGTGGCCGCGAACGTCCTCACCGGCTACGGCAACTACCCGTCGCTGGACGCGAGCTGGTTCCTCGCGCTGGCCGACGTGCCCGGGGTCGGCCTGCGATCGGTCACCGACGCAGCCGGGAACCACGACATCGAGTTCACCTTCCCGGCCGCCGACGGCGTCACCGGCCTGCTGATGAACGCCACCCTGCTCGACAAGGGCGACGTCCAGTACGAGGGCTACGTCAAGAACGGCAAGCAGACCCTGGTGCTGAACCAGACCCCGGTGGCGGGCCCGGGCGTGCGGCCGGCGGCCGGCTAGCAGCAAGCTGGGTAAGCGCACCGACGCGTTCTTCGCGGGTACCAGGAAGCCCGCGAAGAACGCGTCGAGCTCGTCGACCGCGTCGAGCGGCAGCACGCACGCCACGTACTGATCCGGACGGACTACGACGAGGCAGCCCGCCACCCGGTCGATGCCGCGCATCGCGTAGATATCCCGGTCCGAAGACAGGCCCGCGCAGAACACCTTCTCGTAGTCGACCAGCCCGAGCGCCCCCTTGCGCGGCCGCGCCAGCAACGGCGGCGACGACAGCTCCACCGCGCGGTGATCGGCCGCGATCACCACCCGGACGTCGATCACCGCGTCGATATCGGCCCCGTCCGGTGTGCATCGAACGACCGGCGACCGGTCATCCGCGGCCAGGTGATCAAGCATCCGAGAAGCCGCCGACCCGGCCGCCAGCCCGGCCGGGTCGCAGAACACGTACACCCGCCACCGCCCGTCGGCCCGGTGCACGTGTCCGAGCTGCATCGGGAACCCGTCCGCGAGCCGCACGACCGGCGCCGAATGGAACCGCTCGCCAACCGGCAGCCCCGACGCGAGCTGCTGATGATCGGCGGACCCGGTGATCAACGACGGGCGGTACCGGGTCGCCACCCCCGCCGTGTAGCGGCCGCTGGCCGCGAACCGGCGCCGGAACTCCTCCGGGTCGATCCCGTCGGCGGCCGCGTCGCCCGCGGCCTTGGGCGGCGCCCCCATCATCCGCGCCCACTCCCGGTCGAATTCGATCAGGTCCTGGGCGACCGCCTGCCGCTCGTCGGAGTACGTCCCCAGCAGCTCCGGCCCGCTGCGACCGCAGAGCACGGCCGCCAGCTTCCAGCCGAGGTTGAACGCGTCCTGCAGGGACACGTTCATGCCCTGGCCGGCCTTGGGGGAGTGCGTGTGACAGGCGTCGCCGGCGATGAACACCCGCGGCTGGCGGCCTGAATCCGGCCCGGCGTCGTCGAACCGGTCGGTCAGCCGCTGGCCGATCTCGTACACCGACCACCACGCGACCTCGCGGACGTCGAGCGTGTACGGGCGCATGATCTGGCGCGCCTTCTCGACCAGCGAGCCGGGCGTCATCGCCCGCGCGCCGACCCGCTCGCCCGGCGCGAGCTCGTCCAGCTCGATGTAGAACCGGGCCAGGTAGCCGCCCTCCCGCGGCAGGATGAGCACGTTGCCGCTGGTCGACTTCATCGCGACCTTGAACCGGACGTCGGGGAAGTCGGTCACCGCGAGGACGTCCATCACCCCCCACGCCTGGTTGGCCGAGTCGCCCCGCAGCGTCCGCCCGATCGTCTCGCGGACCCGGCTGCGGGCGCCGTCGCAGCCGACGACGTACCGGGCGCGGACCTGGACGGTCTCAGCGTCGCCCGCGGGCGTCGCCCGGGCGAGCGTGACCAGCACCGGATGGTCCCCTTCGCCCACCGACAGGTCGACCAGCTCAAGCCCGTAGTCGGGTTCGAGCCGGCGCGGCGACCGGTGCATCGCGTCGAGCAGGAACTGGTGGATGCGCGCCTGGTTGAGGATCAGATGGGGGAACTCGGACAGGTCGTCCTCGACGTCCTGGATGCGGCCGGTGCGGACGATCCGCGACCGGTCACGCTCGTCCGGCCCCCAGAACACGGTCTCGTTCACCCAGTACCCCTCGCGCATCAGCCGGTCGCTGAGCCCGAACGCGTCGAACATCTCCACCGTCCGGCAGGCGACCCCGTCGGCCTGGCCGAGCTCAAGCGGGCCGGGCTTGCGTTCGACGATCCGGGTGGTGATGTCGCCGAACGCCGCCAGCTGGGCGGCCAGCACCAGCCCGGCCGGCCCGCAGCCGACGATCAGCACATCGACCTCGTCCGGCAGCGCGCCCTGCACGCCGACCGCGGCCGGCGCGACCTCGGGATCGCCAGGGCGGAACCCGTCCAGGTGGAACTGCATGCCACGTCCTCCGCCCTCAGATTTCAATCTCACGGAGCTCAATGCTACGTATACGGAGTAACTGTAGAAGCGTTGAGCCGAGAGGGCAAGCAGCAGCGGGAGCTCTGCTCAGCCCGGGACCGTCGGCGGCGCCCCGGCGTAGGCGACCAGCGCCAGCGCGCGCAGGAAGCCTTCCCGCTCCGCTGGCGGCAGCGCCGACAGCAGCATCGCCTGAACCTCCGCCACCCGCGGCGCGAGGTCGTGGACCAGCGTGGCCGCGGTCGCGCTGAGCGCCAGCAGCTTGCCCCGCCGGTCAGCCGGATCGGGCTGCCGCACCACCCAGCCCCGGCGCTCGAGGCGGTCGATCAGGTCGGCCGCGGTCGACTTGTCGAGCGCGGCCGCGTCGCCGAGCTGCCGCTGGTTGATGTCCGGCCAGCAGGCGAGGACGTGCAGGGCGGCGTACTGCGGCCCGGTCAGCTCCCGGTCGAACACCTCCGCCCAGTACGCGGTGTGCACCCGCTGCGCGCGGCGGATCAGGTGCCCGGGGACGTCATTCCCGGCCGGCACCGACTCGGACCGCGCCACCGCCCGCAGCCCGCGCAGCAAGCGGTCCCGATCGCCGGCAGGCACCGGGTCAAGGATCCGCTGCTGCACCCGGTCCGACGCCGCCACCAGATGCCTGAGCGCGATCGCGGCGGCCGGCGTCAGCGCGAGGACGTTGCGCCTGGTGTCACCCGGGTCGCGCGCCCGCGACACCCACATCCGCCCGGCCAGCCGCGCCACCACGTCGGCGACCGACGACTTGTCCAGCGCGACCAGATCGCCGAGCTGCGCCTGGTCGATCCCCGGCCGGGCCGCGAGCGCGGTCAGGACCGCGTACTGCGGGCTGGTGAGCTCGGCCCCGAACCCCTGCCCCCACAGCGCGTTGTGCACCTGATGGCTGCGCCGGAGCAGGTGACCGCACACCCGCGACAGCGGAACGGCGCCGGGCGCGGGGCGGGCCGGCGCGGTCAGCTTCATCTCGTCGCGCGTCATCCGGCGACAGTCTACAGATTCTCCGTACCCGGACGAATTACTTCGGCGTGGTGTCGGCTGTCAGTCAGGCAGATCAACATCAGGGTGTCTAACGGCCGGTTGCTTCGCCCTGCCGGTCCGCTGAAGCCGGGGTGCGGCCAGGCCCGCGCGCGTAACGTCGCGGAACGGTCACGGGATCGTGCGACCGTTCTCATCGTCGATCTTTGCGCCGATATGCTCCCCTCCGTGGGCAAACGGGCGCTGGGGAGCCGGTACTTTCTGCACGATCTAATCGGGCGCGGCGGGATGGGCACCGTCTGGCGGGGCGAGGATCAGACCACCGGGACCGGCTACGCGATCAAGGTGCTGAACGAGTCGGTCGCGGCTGACCCCGACGCCGTCGTCCGGTTCGTCCGCGAGCGGACCGCGTTGATTAGCTTCCGCCACCCGCACGTGGTCCGGCTGCACGACATGATCGTCGAGGGCGACACGCTCGCGCTGGTCATGGACCTGGTCCCCGGCGGCGACCTGAACCGGCTGCGCACCGCCCGCGGCGGGCGCCTCGACCCGGGTCACGCGGCCGAGCTCACCGCGCAGGTCGCCGACGCCCTCGCCGCCGCGCACGCGGCCGGGATCGTGCACCGCGACGTGAAGCCGGCCAACATCCTGCTGCGGGCCAAGGACGACGCGCTGCTGGCGGACTTCGGCATCGCCCAGCTCGCGGCCCAGTCCGGCGTCACCCCGACCGGCATGGTCCTCGGCACCGCCGAGTACCTGGCCCCGGAGCTGATCGCGGGGGGCGACGCCGGACCGGAAGGCGACCTGTACGCGCTCGGCGTCACCCTGTACCAGCTGGTCGCCGGCGCGCCGCCGTTCACCGGGCACCCGGCCGCGGTGCTGCACGCGCACATCGCCGACCAGCCCGCCCGGCCGCCGGAGATGGATGACGGCCTGTGGCGGGTCGTCGGCCAGTGCCTGCGCAAGCAGCCCGCCGAGCGGCCGTCGGCGGCCGAGTTCGCCGCCGCCCTGCGCGACCTCGCGCCCGCCGCCCGGACGGTCCCGGTCGGGGTGACCGACCCGGTCTCGCTGGCCGGCCCGATCACGGACCAGTACGGGTTCAGCAGCCCGCTCAAGCAGGTCAGGATGCGGCCGCTGCCAGAGCCACCGCCGCCGGGCCCGACCCGGCCGCGGCGGCGGCTGTCCGGCCCGGCCCTGCCGTCGCTCAGCCGCAAGACGCTGGGGATCGCGGCCGGGGTGGCGGCGGCGGTGATCCTGGCCGCCGCGGTCGCGCTGGCGGACCCGTTCAGCTCATCGGCCGCCAAGGACACCAGCGACCAGCTGACGGCGCCGACGGTGACCAGCGGCGCCTCAGCCGCGGCGACGGTCGCGGCCGGCTCATCAAGCGCCGGGCACGGAAACGGGAAGAAGCCGGGATCGCCCGGGGCGTCGGGAACCGGCACGGAGCCGGCCACCGGGACCGCCTCCGGCCGGCCGAAGACGGGCGCGGGCGCGAGCGCGTCCGCGTCGGGAACGCAGTCGGGCTCGGGCGGCGGCACATCGCCCTCGTCGCCGCCGACCGCGACCGGGACGCCGGACGCGGACGGGTTCTCGATCCTCGACGCGTCCGGCAACGACACCGCCCGAACCTGCGAGCAGCTCGGCATCGACCGGCGCGGCTACCAGGCGATGGTCTGCTACGAGATCGACTCCTACACCCTGAGCGGCGACGACCAGCACTACTACGCGACCGGCAAGGTCGAGGCGTACTGCCAGACGATCGCGGGCGCCGCCGCCCAGTGCCTTCAGATCACGCTCGGCGGCCTGTTCACCGAGGGCGTTTCAGGGACCGAGAACCAGCAGAGCTGGAGCTGCGGCGGCTCCGGCGCCGCCTGCCCCGCCGGCGGGCTGACCGAGACGCTCACCACCTACCGGTGGGACGACTCGACCTCGGACGCCTGCAACAACGGCACCAGCCCGGCCAACGACGTCTGGGACGAGGTCGTCGGCAACACGACCCAGATCGAGCTGCCGGTGTCCGAGGCGACCTACGCGCTGAACTCGAGCGACGGCGGGAACGACGGGGACAACTACTCAAGCGGCCACGACTGGGTCTGCCAGTCCTGAGCCGGCGGCGGCCCGGCCGACGCCGGCCCGGCTATCGTGACGCCATGGGGATGCTCGCCGACCTGATCAAGACCCTGTCCGACGCGCTCGGCAACGGCCGCGGCCGTGGCGCGCCATCGGCTCCGGCGCAAACCCGGCCCGGGCCGTCAGCCGGAACCCCGCCCGGCAGCCCGCCGGGCGAGTTCGGCCCCAGCGCGACCGTCGAGGTCGACCCGCACCGCGTCGGCCGGGTGCGGATGCGTTACTCCCCGGACCCCGACGGCGCTCCCGATCCGGGCGAGATCGTCTGGACCTGGGTCCCGTTCGAGGAGAACAACGGACGGGGCAAGGACCGGCCGGTGCTGGTGGTCGCCGTAGAGTCATCCGGCACTTACCTGACCGTCCAGCTCACCAGCAAGGACCACGACGGGGAAGGCGACTACGTCTCGATCGGCGCGGGCGGGTGGGACGACCAGGGCCGGCCGTCCTGGGTCGACCTCGACCGGGTGATCCGGGTGCACGAGGCCGGGATGCGCCGCGAAGCGGCGGCGCTGCCCCGGCCGGACTTCGACCGCGTCACCGCGCGGCTGCGCGAGCGCTACGGCTGGCGCTAGCCGGTCAGGCGTCCCGCCGTCCCATCAGCGCGAACGTGAGCGCGATGAGCGCGGCCGCCAGCAGCAGGTAGATCCCGGTCTCGATGCCCTGGAACGGCCAGTAGCGGCTGGACGGCTGGTAGGTAACGAACCCGCGCCAGCCGTGCGCCGCCATGCACGAGAACACCTGGCTGAGCACGGCGCCCGATTTCCCGGTCCCGGCCGTCGGCAGCAGCGCCCGGCACGAAGCCGGAATCGCCGGGTACAGCCCGCCCCAGCCGGATCGGACGGTGACGCCGGTCGGGCCGACCGCGCCCTGGGCCAGGATCCACGGCTGACCCGGTGGCGTGACCGTCCCCCCGACGGGGGAGTAGGTCGTGACCGCGGTCAGGTAGTGCGGCCGGAGGACGTTCGAGATCACCAGCCGGACGCCGATGAACCCGCCGAACACGACCGCGATCGCGGGCAGCGTCCGGCGGGCGACCGTGCCCGCGGCGATGCCGAGCGCCATCGCGAACACCGCGTACCCGATCGGCACGATGCCCTGGGTGTCGAACTGGCCCGGGGCGAACGCGCCCCCCGTCATCGCGTTGGCCGGCCCGGACCACCAGGTGGTGAGGGCGCCGATCGCGCCGCCGCAGGCGACCGCCGCCAGCAGCAGCCAGCCGACCTTGACCGCCAGCCAGCGGGTCCTGGTGATGGTCTGCGACCAGGCGAAGTCGGTCGTGCGCGACTCGATCTCGTGTGCCACCAGCGGGGCACCCCACAGCATGCCGAGCGCGATCGGGACGATCAGGCTTATGTAGGGGAGGTCGCTGATGACGCCGTTGACCAGCGGGGCCTGCTGCTGCAGGCAGGAGCTGCTGCCCGCGCACGCGACCACCACCGAGTGCCAGCGCGACGCCACTTGCACCCCGTCGACCACGATCACCGCCGCGAACGCGGCCAGCAGCGCGACCGTGATCGTGGCGGAAACCCGGTACTGCCGCCAGACGACCCAGCTCATGAGCCCTCTCCCACCGTGGTCGGGTGCTTGACCGCGGATGCCTCGTCGGCGCCCATGTGCGCCAGCACCAGTTCCTCAAGCGTCACGTCGCCGGCCGGGCCGCCCGACTCCGGCCGGGCCAGCGCCTGGTGCCCGGCCAGCAGCGTGTCGATGTCTCCGCAGAGCTGGACCCGCGAGCCGGCCAGCAGCACCAGGTGATCGCAGACCCGTTCGAGCTCGGTGACCAGGTGCGAGGAGAGCACGACGGTCAGCCGGCCGGCTGCGTCGGCCACGGCGGCGGTCAGGGTGGCGAGGAAATGACGCCGGGCGAGCGGGTCGAGCGCGGCCACCGGCTCGTCGAGCAGCAGCAGCCGCGGTCGTTTGGCCAAGGTGAGCGTCAGCGCGACCTGGGCCCGCTGGCCACCGGACAGCGCGCCCACCCGCTGATCGAGCGGGATCCGCAGCTCCGCCAGCCGGGTCCGCGCCAGCGCGCCGTCCCAGCGGCGGTTCAGGTGCGCGCCGATCGTGATGTGGTCGGCGGCCGACATTCGCCGGTAGAGCGGGATCTCCTGGGCGAGGAAGCCGATGTCGGCCAGGAACGCCGGATCCTGCCGCGGCGCTCCGCCCAGCACCGCCGCGGTGCCGCCGGTCGGGCGGGCGAGGCCGGCCAGGATCCGCAGCAGCGTGGTTTTGCCCGCGCCGTTCGGGCCGATCAGCGCGGACACGCGGCCCTGGGGGACCACGATGCTGCCCCGGGTCAGGGCGCTGGTCCGCCCGTAGCGCTTGGACAGCTCGCGCGTCTCGATCGCCGGCGTCTCGATCGCGGTGCTCATGCGATCCCCTCCGATTCGACCATGCCTCATCGATGCGGTGTCTTAGTTAACTAGCACTTTAGGTAACTGGACGCCTCGCGTCAACGACCCGCGGGAAACGCGGCTAGGGTCGGGCCCATGGTCTCCATGAAGCTTTTCGACTCTGAGCGCCGTGTCATCGAGGCGGCGGAACGGCTCGCCGCTCGCCTCGGGGGCGACCGGAACCACACCGTGGCCGCCGCGGCGATGGACACCGCGGGCCGAATCCACGAGGCGGTCAACGTGTACCACTTCGCCGGCGGGCCGTGCGCTGAGCTGGTCGTGCTCGGGGTCGCCGCGGCGGCGGGAGCGGGCCCGCCCAGGCCCGGCTCGAAGACGGCACCAGCGTCGACCAGCTCAAGCACGGCCTCCAGGGCCACTATCCAGGCCTGGCGGCCGACGCCGAAGTCGACGTGGTGACGTTCACCGTCGAAGCGCCCGCGGCGATCATCTGACGCGGTGCTGCCCGCACGGGATCAGAGCGCCGAGGCTGCCCGCGGCGGCCAGGCCTCGGCGGCGGCGCCGCCCAGGCGGCGCTCGATCTGGAGCACGGGCTGCTCGCGGCCGCCCTGGCGGAAGACCATTCCCACGCCCTGTGACAGCGGCCGCCAGCCCGGGTCGCCGCCGCGGACGAACGCGACCCAGGCGGCGTGGGCGAGGTCGGCCAGCGCAGCCGGCGGGTTAGGTCCGTGGGTACGGGAGACGCCGTCGGCGTCGAGCAGATCCCAGGCGAACGGCAGCTCGACGCAGTGCACGGCGAGATCGCCGTAAAACGGCGACGGCCACCGGAAGTCGTACAGCCAGGTCGTGTCCGGGCTGGTCTTGGCGCGTAGGTCGGCCCAGCGGGCGGCCGACTGGCGGAAGGTGCGGATCCCGATGAGCTGGCCGAGCAGCGCCGCCGCGCTCGTCAGCTCGGGATGGCTGGCGACGTAGTCGGCCGCAAGCTGCGGCGGCAGCCCGGCGTCGGCCATCGCCGCGGCGACGTCAACGCCCCGCAGCTCCGCTTCGGCGCCGAGCATCCACAGCGTGAACTCGTGGCCGGTGACGCCGAGCAGGAGCGGCTTGTCCGCGCCGACGCCGTCGGCGATCGCGTCGGTGACCGGGCGGGGCAGCAGGTCACCGTCGATGACGGGTCCGAACGGCAGGCCCTGGTCCCCGTCCGCCGTCAGCGCGTGCCGGACGAACCCGACCGGGTCGATCGGTCCCGACGGAGCCGGGCTCGGCAGCGCGTCCTGGGCGTCGAGGACCTGCTCCTCGGTCAGCGCAGACCAGCCCGCTACCGTCGGCTCCACCCCGGCCACGGCCGCGAGCGCGCGTCCCGTGCCCTCCGCCTCGGCCAGCGTCTGCACCCGGTCGGGGCCGGACATGCAGATCGCGGCGCGGAACAGCGACTGCGCGCGGGGCGCGGTCAGCAGCGTCATGACCGAGATTCCGCCCGCTGACTGCCCGGCGATCGTGACCGCTCCCGGATCGCCCCCGAAGGCGGCGATGTTGTCGCGCACCCACTCGAGCGCGGCGATCTGGTCGAGGACCCCCCGGTTCACGGGCGCGTCCGCGATCCATCCGAACCCGTGGAAGCCGAGCCGGTAGGACACGGTGACCACGACGACGCCGTCCCGGCTGAACGAGCGGCCGTCGTACCAGGGGCTGACCGGCGAGCCAGCCTTGAACGCCCCGCCGTGGATCCAGACCATGACCGAAAGCCGACGGCCGGGCTCGCCCGGGGCCGGAGTGAAGACGTTGACGTTCAGGGTGTCGTCGCCCGCGACGCACGGTTCAGGGAAGCTCGGCTCGAGCCCGAGCAGCCGCCGCTGCGGGGTGGCGCCCGGCTCGGTCGCGTCGCGGACCCCGGTCCACCGGCGCGGTGGCCGCGGAGCGGCGAACCGGAGGTCGCCGACCGGGGCGGCCGCGTACGGGATGCCGAGGAAAACGGCGCCGCCCGCCCGCCAGGTGCCCCGGACGTCGCCGTCGCTGGTGGTGACAATCGGGCCGGTGCTGTCCATAGCCTTCGCTACCTCTCCTCGGTCGGGGGACGGCGAGCGCCGTGACCGCGCCGGCCGCGCAGGCGCGGCTCGCGCAGCACGCGCTGCACTTCTTGGGTGATGACGTCGGCCAGCCGGGCGCAGAAGGCCTCCGGCGGCTCGGACCGGTCAGCGAACTCGGGCACCACCCGGTCCACCACGCCCGCCGCGAGCAGCTCATCGGCGCCGATCCGCTGTTCCCGGGCGATGTCCGCCGCGAGCTGCGGGTCGCGGTGCACCAGGGCGCTCGCGGCCTCGGGCGGCAGCGCCGCCAGCCAGGCGTTCTCGGCCGCCAGCCGCCGGTCGGCCGGGAACAGCGCCAGCGCCGCCGCTCCGCCGCCCTGGCCGAGCAGGACGCTGACGACGGGGGTGTCCGTGGTCAGGAGGGCCGTCACCGCCTGGCCGACCGCGGCCGCGAGCCCGGGTTCTTCCGGGGCGGGGCCCATCGCCACCCCGGGCGTGTCGATGAGCGTCACTAGCGGCAGGCTGAGGTCGGCGGCCAGCCGGGTAGCCCGGACGACGAGGCCGAGCGCGGCGACGCCGGGGCGGGCGCCCGCCCGCTGGGCGTGCCGGTCCTGCGCGACGACCAGGCACGGCTGGCCGCCGAAGCGGGCCAGCGCCAGCAGGACGGCCGCGTCGACCGGGTCCCCGGTCCCGTGCAGCACCATCGCGTCGTCGCCGAGCGCGGCCAGGAACTCGCTTGCCCCGGGCCGTTCCGGTCGTCGCGATGCGAGGACCGCGTCCCAGCCGCCCGCTGAGGGGGCGGCCGGCGTAATCGTCGTCGCTGAATCGGGGTAGGCCGCCACGACGGTCGGATCCGGTTCGAGCAGTTCGAGGACGCGGCTCAGCAGCGGTCGCAGCTCCGCGACCGGTACCACGGCGTCGACCTGCCCGGCCCGCAGCGCCGCCTCCGCCCGCTGCGAGTCGCCTGACGGCTCGGCCCCGGCGACCAGCCGGTGGATGCGCGGGCCGATCAGCCCGATCAGCGCGCGCGGCTGCGCCAGCGTGAGGTGGCCCATCGACCCCCATGTCGCCAGCACGCCGCCCATGGTCGGATGCCTGAGGTAGACCAGGTACAGCAGCCCCGACCGCTGGTGGGCGTGGACGGCGGCGGCGATGTCGATCATCGCGACGAACGCGGGGGTGCCCTCGCTCATGCGGGTGCCGCCGGAGGCGGGCGACGCGACGATCGGCAGCCGCTCGACGGTGGCG
>Ga0335075_10008467_pt1 | contig 15747 bp, 14 predicted proteins | sample Lox_Sample_24_FD_206723 | JGI IMG/M metagenome (GOLD analysis project Ga0335075, IMG submission 206723) | Soil microbial communities from Loxahatchee National Wildlife Refuge, Florida, United States - Lox_Sample_2.4 | ecosystem: Environmental > Terrestrial > Soil > Wetlands | place: USA... | reverse complement strand
AGTTCAGCGTCTCGGCGTATCGCGCCCGGGACTCGCTGTAGGTCATAGTCTTCACTCACACGCCTCCTCTCTGCGTACAAGATATTGTACGTCAGTGCGGGATCCGGCGCCACCGCAGCGGCCACCCCGCCCGCGCGAGATTCCCCTCAATGGACCCGCGCCGGCTCGGCCGACCGCAAGCGGATGTCCCTCCTCGGGCCCAGGCGTCCGAGCGGGCCCGCGCGCCTCTTAGGCTGGCGTAGTGCTTGGAGAGCGACAGAAGGCAGCGGCGACGGAGCTGGCTCAGTGGTGGGACGGGATCCGGCAGGGCGGCATCGGCTCGCATGCGGTCCTGGTGGCCGGGCCGCCCGGCTGGGGGCGTTCCACCGTACTTGACCAGCTGCCGGAGGTCATCGGCGCGGCCGATAGCCCGATGAGCTTGCTCGTCCGCATCGACGGCAGATCGATGCCGGATGGACCTGGACTACAGGCGCAGGCCCTCAGGGACCGCCTGCTCGGGGCCGAGGTGCGGCGGCAAGCAGCCGCCCTGCTCTGCCGCAGCCGACAGCGCGGCGGGCGACTGGGCTCGGATCGTTTGCTCACCGCCGGGATGGCCGGCACGATCTCGGTGGCGCTGGCCACCCTGACGGCGGCCGCCGCGGGCACAGCGACGGACGAGCGTCCCGCAGGCGAGAACGGCGCCGTCGCTCGCGCTGCCAGGGTCGTGGCAGCGGTTTCAGCATCAACGCCAACCCTGGTCGTGATTGACGACGCTGATTACGTAGAACCAGGCCTGGCCGTCACCATGATCGAGAACCTGATCGACCACTACGACAGCCACGTGCTGGTGGTTGCCGCCATCGACCTGGGCAGTAACCTCGCCACAGCCCTCACCTCGCGTGCCAGGTACGGGCCAACCGCGGGACGGGTGCACCGGGCAGCCATCGACCCCCGGATGGGCAGCCGATCTCGCGCTGAACTGGCGGGCGAGCTTAGCCCGTACCTGACTCCGGCGGAAGCCCAGCAGCTGGCACGGCAGAACCTGACATTCGCAGAGATCTTCGCAGCCACCCGATCCGGGCCACTGCCCCCGACCCGGTAATCGTGCAGATCGCGCGCTTCAGGGACGGAACGTCCGGCGGTAGGTCTCGGGCGGCACGCCGACCTGATCGCTGAAATGACGACGCAGCGTCGCCCCGGTGCCCATGCCCGTCCGCGACGCGATCTGCTCGACGCCCAGGTCCGAGGTTTCCAGCAGTTCCTGTGCAAGTCTCACCCGCTGCGTCAGCAGCCAGCGCAGCGGGCTCGTCCCGGCTACCGCGTTGAAGTGCCTGGCGAGGTTGCGCGAGCTCATCCCGGCCTCGCGAGCGAGGTCACGCACCGTCAGCGGCTGCTCGAGGCGTTCGGTTGCCCACGCCATCAGGTCGGCAAGAACATTGTTCCGGCCGTGCGCGACCGCCGCCGGGATGAACTGAGCCTGTCCGCCAGGGCGGTGCGGGGGCACCACCAGGCTGCGTGCCAGCGCATTGGCCACCGCGGTGCCGTGGTCAGTGCGGACGAGGTGCAGGCAGAGGTCCAAGGCCGCCGCTTTCCCTGCCGACGTCAGCACGTCTCCCTCATCGACGTAGAGCACGTTGGGGTCGACGCGCACCGCAGGGTACCGGTCGTGCAGAGCCGAGGCGTGCGCCCAGTGCGTGGTCGCTCGGCGGCCGTCGAGCAATCCCGCCTCGGCAAGCACGAAAGCACCGGTGCACAGCGAGGCCACCCGGGCGCCACGCCGATGCGCCGCACGGACGGCGTCGACCAGCGCCCGCGGTGGCGGTTCGGCAACATCCCGACAGGAGGGAACGACCACTGTCCCGGCACTGGCCAGCGCCTCCAGGCCGCGATCAAGGCCGGTCGTCAGCCACCCGCCGACCTGGGCGTCGTGCTGACCGCAGATAGTGAAGTCGTACCAGGCGGGGGTCAGGCCCCGGTCGACGCCGAAGACCTCGCACGCCAGGGCGAGTTCGAACAGCGGCGTGCCGTCTACGACAGCCAGGGCAACTGAGGGCATGTCCGAAACTGTACGGGATATGTCGTTACGGACACTGGCCGATGCCGGTCATCCAGGCGATGCTGAACGCCATGGAAGAGAGAGTCGCAGTCATCGGCGCCGGCGGCCACACTGGCAGCTTCGTCGTCGCCGAGCTCAAGCGCCGGGGTATGACGCCCATCCCGTGCGGTCGCGCAACCAACCTGGACCTGGCCTTCGGGAACGCCCACGCGGTGATCAACTGTGCCGGGCCGTTCGCAGCTACGGCGGAGCGGGTAATCGAGACCGCGATCCGGGCCGGGATCCCCTATCTCGACGTCACCGCCGAGATCGAGGTCGTGAGGGACACCTTCGCCACCTATGCCGGGGCTAGCATCCCCATCGTGCCGGCCGCCGCGTTCTACGGCGGCCTCGGGGACCTGCTCGCCACCGCGGCGCTCCGAGACTGGCCGGCGGCCGATCATCTGACCATCGCCTGCGCCCTCAGCAGCTGGCATCCGACCCCGGGCACCAGGGCGACAGGCCGCGTCTCCGCCCAGCGACGGAATGGGCGCCGGATCGCCTACACCGGCCGCCGGCTGCAGTTCCGTGAGGGCGAACAGCCCCGCGCTCAGTGGGCGTTCCCTGCGCCTGTCGGCACCCGTCCGGTGACCGGCGAAGTCGCGATGGCCGACAGCGCGACCATCCCGACGCACCTGGACATCCCCGAGATCTCCACTTACCTGTCGAGCAATGCTCTCGACGACCTGGCCGCCCCTGACTCGCCGGGTCCGGTCGCGGTCGATGAGAGCGGCCGCTCGGCGCAGACGTTCCTGGTCGAGGTCGTCGCACGGTCGGGTGGCAGCCAGCGCCGCGCGGCCGCCAGCGGCCGGGACATCTACGCGGTCACGGCGCCCCTGGTCGTCGAGGCAACCCGCCGGGTTCTTGCCGGAGCGGGCGACACCACCGGCGTCGCCTCGGTTGGCGCGCGCTTCGAGGCACGGGACTTTCTGGGGTCGCTCAGTCCCAACCACCTGACGCTCGGATAAGACGGCAAATGCCCGGTCGCGGATTGTTCGCTGGCCGGAATGCTGGGCACAATCACGAGGGTGAGCGTGCAGCTGAACCACACCATCGTCTCGTGCCGTGATCAGCGACGGTCCGCGGACTTCCTGACCGGCATCCTTGGCTTGCCGGCGGCAACGCGGTTTGCGCACTTTCTCGTCGTCGAAGCCGACAATGGCGTCTCGCTCGACTTCTCCGAGACCTCCGGGACGATCACGCCCCAGCACTACGCGTTCCTTGTCGGTGAGCAGGAGTTCGACGCAGCATTTGGCCGCATCCAGGGTCAGGACCTGCCGTACTGGGCAGATCCTGGCCAGTCGGAGCCGGGCACTATCAACCACCGCGACGGCGGGCGCGGCGTGTACTTCGAAGACCCCGACGGTCACATGCTAGAGATCATTACCCGGCCCTACGGCAGCGGGAGCTGAGCGTAGAGTCTGGCGGCGGCCGACCTCAGGCCGGCTCAGTCTAGTGACAGCAGTCCGGCGCTGGTCGGGGTGAACCCGCAAGCATCCAGGTAGAACGGGCGCAGGTGTTCATCAAAGTCAACATGGAGGTAGTCACAGCCTGCCGCCCTGGCTCCGTCACGCGCATGGGCGACGAGCTTGGTGCCGATGCCCTGACCGCGCGCGCTGGCGGCAACCATCGTGTCTTGCAGCCAGGCATGCACCAGGCCGTCCCACACCACGTTGACGAAGCCAACGAGTTGCTCGCCGTGCCGGGCAACTACCCAGCCCAGGCTGTACTGCCGGACGAGCCGGACCCAGTCCCACTCGGCATCGCTGAACAGCCGGGTGCCGAAGGCCTCCGCGTGCAGCGCGTTGACCTCCTGATTGGTGAACAGTCCCCGCCACTGGTAAACCGCGGTCACAGGCGGCAACCTAACGCTTGAAGATATCTCCCGTCACCTGAATAACCGGCCGTGCACTGGGCTGCTAAGTTGACCTGCCCGGCGATACGGCTGCGACTTCTTCCTGCGTTGCCGGCGCCAGGCCGTCGTACTCCACGAAGAGGTGCCTGGGCCCGCGTAGTTCCGGGTTGGGCCGGTACGGCGGCGGGTCGGCGACCAGCCGGGGATTGATCAGCCTGCGGGCCAGTTGAGGCAGCGCCACCTGAGCCTCTGTCCTGGCTAGCGGAGCGCCGAAACAGTAGTGAATGCCGCCGAAGAAGCCGAGGTGGCGGTTGCTGGCGCGGGCGGGGTCGAAGCGGTCCGGGTCAGCGAACTGGCTGGAGTCCCGGTTGCCGGCCGCGATGACGAGCGCTAGTGGCGCGCCTCGGGGAATGGTAGTGCCGCCAATGTCGATGTCGGCCACGGTGGCACGGTTGGTCCGCATCTGCACGGGCGGTTCGTAGCGCAACAGCTCCTCGACCAGCGTGATGATCAGGCCGGGCTCGCGGTTCAGCCGGTCGAGCACGGTCGGGTTGCGCAGCAGGGTCAGCATCCCGTTGCTGATGAGGTTGACAGTGGTCTCGTGTCCGGCGACGAGCAGCAGGTTGGCAGTGGCCAGTATGTCCTCGCGGGACATCGGCCCGTGCGGCCCCTGGTCGGTGAGCAGCCCGGAGATCAGGTCATCGCCTGGCTGACGGGAGCGGGTATCGACGATATGGCTGAAGTACTGGCCGAGTTCAGCCTGGACCTCGTCCTTCTTGCGCATCCGCTGCTCGAACGTCCCGGTGGTGGGGTCAACTGTCTCGATGATCGCGTCGGCCCACCGGCGGAAGCGCGGCTGGTCCTCGAGCGGAACTCCGAGGAGCTTGCAGATGGCCGTCACCGGCAGCGGGTAGGCAAAGTCCTGGACGATGTCGACGCGGTTCTTGCCGGCGAACTTGTCGATCAGGCCAGTGCCTATCTCGGCGAGCCAGGGCCGCATGCCGTCGATGCGACCTGGAGTACAGGGCGGTCCGAACGGACGCATCGCCAGTTCCCTGAGCCGGTCATGCTCGGGCGGGTCGCGGCTAATGAAGGCCAGCGGAACTCCGGGCTGCTCCTGATCCGGTGCGGCCGCCGCGCCAGCCTTTCCGAGACGGCTTCGGGGATCGGAGCTGACCCGCGGGTCGTGCATCAACGCGAAGATCTCGTTGTAGGTACTGACGACGTAAGTGCCGTCGTCCTCCCGCGTCACGGGAGTCTTGCGCAGCTCGGCGTAGAGGGGGTACGGGTCGGCCCGGTTAGCGGGGTCAAGGAGCTGCCGGTAGATGCTGGGCTGGGCCATGACGTCTTCCTCCTGCCGATTTGCTGTCGATGACGGCAGCAGCACCCGTGAGCCATCTGATGTCCAGCGAATCGCCCAGGTCAGCCGATGTGGATAATCTCCGCCTGCCGCTCGCTTGGATCGTGACCAGTCACCGCAACCGTGGCATGGAACCTTTCCTTCGAGTCGATCTGCGGAGGAAGGGGCTGCCGGTAGGACGGCTCGTCGACGACGGGGAACGGAGGCGGAAACGGCCCGGCCGCCTCGATCATTCTCTGGTAGTAGTCCAGCCAGATGCCATGGTCGAACGAGACGGCAGCGGTGATCCGGCCGCGGTACCCGTAGGCGGCCACGAACCGGCGCTCGGGCACCGACCCCTGGGCGACAACCACCTGATCGGAGAAGGTCGGCACACCGACCGACTTGATGTTCGCGCCGAACTGCTGCGACCAGAACACCGGGGTGGCCAGGTGCGGCCAGTGGTCTCCCGGCGGGCTGACCATGTTGTGGGCGGCGACCTCGGCCTGGGTGACCGCGTTACCCCAGTGCTCAAGCGCGACGAACTGGTATTCATACAGCGGGTGCGGGAAGCGCGAGACGTCCCCGGCGACAAAGATGTCCTCGGTCGTCACAGCATTGACATCGAAGGCGCGACAGCCAGCGTCGCAGGCGACCCCCCAGATACCAACGGCCAGCCCCGAGCCGCGCAGCCATTCGGTGTTGCGGATCGCCCCGAGGGCGACCACAGCTACGTCGGTGCCGATGGTTGTGCCGTCCGATAGCTGCGCCTGGCGCAACCGGCCGTTGCGGTCGCCCTCCAGGGAGGTGACGGTCGCGTCGCAGTGCAAGTCAACACCGTGGGCCCGCTGCAGCCCGGCGGCCACCCCGCCGACCACCCCGCCGAGGGCGCCGACCAGGGGCGCCGATCCCCGCTCGGCAACCGTGACGGCCAGATCCTGGTCCCGGCACGCCGAGGCGATCTCCGAGCCGGTGAACCCTGCTCCGATGACCAGCACACGATCGGGCCGGCGAGCAAGCCGCTGCCGCAGCGCGGCCGCCTCCTGGCGGGTGCGCAGCGTGAACACGCCGTCGAGCGCCGCCTCGCTCTCGTTGTGCCACGGACGGGCGCGGGTGCCGGTCGCGATCAGGAGCCGGTCATACTCGATCGCGCTCCCGTCGGCAAGCAGCACCCGCTTGCCTATCGAATCCAGCCCCGTCGCCCGGATTCCCAGCCGCCACTGCGCATCGACCTCAGCGCCGAGCGGCAGGCTGGCGTGGTCAGGCGGTATCCACCCGTCCAGGACCTGCTTGGACAGCGGCGGGCGGTCGTACGGGTGATCCGGCTCGTCCCCGATCAGAGTGAGTGACCCGGCGAAGCCTTCGCGTCGCAGAAACGCCGCAGCGGCCAGGCCAGCCAGCGAAGCGCCCACAATCACGATGCGGCCACTCCGGCGGAAGGCCTCGACCGTGGTAGCCCGCCAGCTGTCCGCAGCAGGCTCGCCCGCCCGCTGTGGTGGCACAGCCGGCGGCCGGGACGGCTTCGACCGTTCTGCGGCTGCTGCGGCGCCCGACACCATAGCCGTCGAGGTGTCGGTGGCATCGATCCGGTCAACCCGGATTGCCTGGACCGGACATGCCGCTGCCGCGCGCAGCACACGTTCCTGCTGCGCGTCCTCAGGTTCCGGGTCATCCCACAGCGCTTCGCCACCGCGCATGCGGAACACATCAGGAGCAAGGAAAGCGCACTGCCCGAACCCCTGGCATCGGGTGAGATCCACGACAAGCCTCATGGGCCAGCCCCCGTCCTGGCACTCCGCCGGCTTCCGCTTGTTCGTGCGTTTGCGGATCTTCACCCCATGCCCGACACAAGTTGTCGGCAAACTCTGAGCCGGCCGGTAGCGGCCGAGCGCTCAGGCCGCTCGGCTGGGATGCAAGACGACTTTGGTCCAGCCGTCCTCACGCGCGTCAAAGTGGGCGTAACCGTCCGGTGCCTGCTCCAGCGGTAGCTCCTTGGATACCACGAAGCTCGGCTTTGCCCGGCCGGCAAGGATGAGGTCGCGAAGATACCGGTTGTATGCCTTGACGTTGGCTTGGCCTGATCCCATCCGCAGGCCCTTCTCGAAGAACCGGCCGACCTTGAACAGCAACTCGCCCTTCGCCGCCTCCCGGTTGGGGGCGCCAGGATCGGACGGCACGTAGAGGCCGACGACGCCGATCATGCCTGTCGCCCGGACCGCCTCCACGAGACTGTTGAGTACCACGGCGGGCTGCTCTTCACCGCCACCGTGCACCGTGGCCTGGAAGCCGACCGCGTCGATGCCCTTGTCGGCGCCTTCCCCATTGGTCTGGTCCTTGATCTGCTCGGCCGGGTCGGCATCATCCAGGCTGATAGGGATAGCGCCGATCTGCTCCGCGAGCCGGAGCCGGCCGGGTACACGGTCGACGAGGAATACCGTGGACGCGCCCTTGATGAGCGCCGAGTAAGCCGCCATCAGGCCCACTGGTCCGCCGCCCATCACTGCCACCGTCTCGCCTGGCCCCACCTGCGCCAGCGCAGTGGCGTGATATCCGGTCGGGAAGATATCGGCCAGCATCGCGAAGTCGGATTCGTGCTCAGAGCCAGGTGGCAGCTGCAGGCAGTTGAAGTCAGCGAATGGCACCCGCAGATACTGGGCCTGCCCGCCGCGGTAGGGGCCCATCGACACGTAGCCGTAAGCGCCGCCAGCGAAGCCAGGATTGACGGTCAGGCAGAAGCCGGTAAAGCCGGCCGTGCAGTTCTTACAGAAACCGCATGCCACGTTGAAGGGCATCACCACCCGGTCGCCGGCCGCGACCGAAACGACGCCAGAGCCCGTTTCCACGACGATCCCCATGTTCTCGTGGCCGAAGACCGTACCTGGTTCGACGTCGGTTCTGCCTTCATACATATGCAGGTCAGAACCGCAGATTGCACTCGTGGTGACCTGCACTATGGCGTCGGTGGGCTGCTCGACTCGCGGGTCGTCGACGTCTTCAACGGCTACCGTGCGCGGCCCCTCGTACACGACTGCTTTCACCCGCCACCTCCGGCGCGTTAGGACAGTTCGGGTAAAGACGCTCGGTACCCGCTGCCGCTTGAACCGAAACTGGCAGGCCAGCTGCCGGCTCGTCCGGTCTCGGCGGCCGGCCCTGCGCCGGTCCGCTAGCTGCCGAGATGCGGCAGGTGCAGCACCGCGGGCATGAGCAGGCGCGTGCCGAGAACCAGCGCGGCGACGCACACGACCGTGAAACCTGCGACCCAGGCCCCGGCCGGCACTCCGGTGAGCCGGCCAAGCTGGTCGGCATCGGACGTGCTCATCTGACCGCGGCGACGGCTGCGACCGCGGGACCGCTGCAGCTCGGCGACCGCGCGAACTCCGCCCAGTAGCAGGAACCACGCGGCCGTGTAGCCAAAGGCCGCCTGGATCGCAGCCGTGCCGAACCAGCTCACCGCCAGGACCGCACTGACAGTGACGAGCACGGCCAAGACGCCGTGAGCGTTGCGGATCGCCAGGAACGTAGCGGTGAGCAGCGCGAGCAGCAGCCAGAGCATCGCGATCACGTGGTGCGCGGCCAGAAGCCAGGCGGCCCCGGCCCCGAGCAGCGACGGACTGACGTACCCCGCCGCCGAGGTGACCACCATCGCCGGGCCGGTTCGCCTGCCCCGCGAGTAAGTCACGCCTGAGGTGTCCGAATGCAGCCTGATCCCGTCGAGCCGCCTGCCACTCAGGACCGAGGCAAGCGCGTGGCCACCTTCATGGGCGATCGTGATCGAATTTCGCGCCAGGTGCCAGGCGCGGGTATTCAGCACGATCAGCAGGGCGGCTATGCCACTCGCCGCAATCACCCAGACGGGCGGAACAGCCTGCGTCCCGCACACACGGTCCCACAGCTCGTGTATCTGTGCGAATCCTGACATGTCGGCAAGGATAAGCGGCTGACCGGTGCCGGCTGACCACGCTTCGCAGTTAGCTAGGGAAGCTCCAGAGCCGCAGCCGCCAGGGTCACCTTCCGGGCTGCCTGCTGGAATGTCTCCGCTGCTGCTGCCCGCTCGGTCAGTCCGCTGATCTCGGCTATCGCGAGCTCGTCAGCGGCGGTGCGCGCTACCAGGTCAAGGTACCTGTCGTTCAGGTCCGACACGCGGAGCGCATCGTGCCAGTCCCGGTACGCGGTCGCCGCGGCGCGCACGCATTCGCCGTAGCACTCAAGTTCGGCAACCCTGGCCGTGATCGAGTCCTGGGCTTGGGCCAGAGCGCTTAGCTGCGACTCGAGAATGGCGTTGGTCATCGGGCCGACGCTGGCGGCAGCGTTCATCCCGTGCTCGGCCCGCAGGTCCGTGATGTCGCGCAGAGCCACAGCGATCTCCCATTCGTGCCGCAGGAGCGTGCTTTCTGGCACGGCACCGTCCGGCGCCGCGACCTCTCACAATGCTGAGTATCGCGGCGGCTGCAGGCCATCTGCCAGCGAGAGTTTGCCGCACGCGGGCGGCATCGGGATCCCTGGCCTGGTGCTACATGACGGCGCCGAGCTGCCAGGGCACGAATTCCTCGTCACCGAAGTCCTCCGCCTCGCTCTTGGTGGGCTTGCCCGAGGCGACCGCAACGAGTTCGGCGAAGATGCGGGCGCCGAGGTCGGTAACGCTGGTGCCGCCAAGTATGACGCCGCAGTCGATGTCCATGTCGCCGGGCATCCGCTGATACAGGTCGCTGCTGGTGGCCAGCTTGAGGCTAGGTACCGGTTTGCAGCCGAACACCGACCCGCGGCCAGTGGTGAAGCACACAAGGTTGGCACCGCCGGCGACCAGACCGGTCACGCTAACCGGGTCGTAGCCGGGGGTGTCCATGAAGATCAGGCCCCGCTCGGACGGCCGTTCGGCATAGGCGACCACCTGCCGCAGCGGCGTCGTGCCGCCCTTGGCGACCGCGCCAAGAGACTTCTCCAAGATGGTTGTGAGTCCGCCGTCCTTGTTACCCGGCGACGGGTTGTTGTCCATGCTGCCGCCGTGCATCGCGGTGTAGCGCTGCCACCAGGCGATCGTGTCCGCCAGCGCGGCGGCCACCGTCGGCGTGGCGGCCCGCCCTGCCAGCAGGTGCTCGGCGCCGTAAATCTCCGGGGTCTCAGCGAGCATCCCGGTGCCACCGTGCGCGACGAGCATGTCCACCGCCGCGCCGAGCGCGGGGTTGGCGGTCAGCCCTGAATATCCATCCGACCCGCCGCACTGCGTGCCGAGCACCAGTTCCGATACCGGGCATGGGGTGCGCCGGGCACGGCCGACCTCAGGAAGGATCTCGCGCAGCTGCGCTACCCCGGCGCGGACCGCGGCCGCGCTGCCGCCCAGTTCCTGGATGGTCCCGGTCACGACCGGGACGTCGGCCCGCTCCGCCAGCCGGCTGGTGAGCGTCCGGACCTGGTTGTCCTCGCACCCCAGGCCCAGCACGAGCACCCCGCCGACATTCGGATGACCCAGGTACCCGGCCAGCGTGCGCCGCAGCACCGCCATCCCTGCCCCGTCAGGCTGCATCCCGCACCCGGTGGAATGCGTCAGCGCGATCACCCCGTCCACGCCTGGCTGGTCGTCCAGCTCCCCGGAGTCGCTGACCTGCCGGGCGATCCGCTTGCACACCGTCGCGGAGCAGTTCACGGTCGACACCACCGCGACGTAGTTCCTGGTGCCCACCCGCCCGTCAGCCCGCCGGTACCCGGCAAACTCCATCGGCTCACCCCGCACTGCTGCCTCAGCCGCCGAGTGTCCGGTCACCGGCCCGGCGTCCCTGGCGAACTCACCGAACACCAGGTTGTGCACGTGCACGTGCTCGCCCGCCGAAATCGGCACCGACGCGAACCCGATCACCTGCCCGTACTTGCGCACCGGCGTACCCGCCGCGATCGCACGCAAGGCAACCTTGTGCCCCGGCGGAACCGGGCCAGCGATCCGCACGCGGCCAGCAGGCCCGTCCAGGTCTGAACCAGCCGCCAGGCCATCGACCGCCACACCGACATCATCGGCGTCATGCAGGACAACCAGACCGGACACCCTGGCCGTGACCGTCATCGGCGCGCTCCCCATTTCTTCGCATCGGAGGCAGCCAGCCACCGACAGACCGCGCTGACGTCATCATCGGCCGCCTGTGCCGACGCTACAGCAGCTCTTCATGATGCGATAGCGCCATCCGGGCGCCGTATCCCGCGGTGATGCCACGCTTACCCTGCTGGCTCGGCCGCCGCTTGGGGCGTTCAGCGCCGGCCGGCGGCCGCTATGGTTAGTTGCGCGGATAGAGACGACTCTGATGGACATGAACGCACGGCGTGAGCTTGCGAACCGGCTGCTGGATGGCTATGTACATGGCCCGGCAGCCGCGACCGAGGCCACCGCTCGGGCACTGGCGAAGGTGGCAACCGCAGAGGCCGTCGTGCTCGTCGAAGGCATCAGCGACCAGATCGCGGTCGAGACGCTTGCCGGCCGTCGCGGCCGGGACTTCGGCGCGGAGCGCGTGGTCGTCGTGCCGGCCGGCGGCGCGCACGCGATGACCCGCTACTTGACGCAGTTCGGCCCGGCGGGCGCTGGGCTAAGGCTGGCAGGACTATGCGATGTCGGTGAGCAGAACGTCGTCAGGCGCGGTCTGGCCAGTGCCGGCATCGGCTCGCCAGGGACGCGAGCCGACATGGAGCGGCTCGGGTTCTATGTTTGCGTCGAGGATCTGGAGGACGAGCTGATCCGCGCGATCGGCACCCCCGGGGTTGAGGCGCTCATTGACTCCCAGGGAGATCTCGGCTCGTTCCGCAGCTTGCAGCGACAGCCCGAGTGGCGCGGCCAGCCAGCCGGGGCACAGCTACGGCGGTTCCTCGGCAGCGGCGCCACGCGCAAGCTCCGCTACGCGCGCTTACTCGCCGGAGCAGTGGGTCTCGACCGGCTGCCGCATCCGCTCGAAGCAGTTCTCGCCCAGGCGTGACGCAGGGCCGCCCGGTACCGCAAGCGGTACCGGGCGGCCCGTAGAGAGCTAACCCGGAAATGCTGCCTGCTACTTCTTGTGCTTCTTTGGCGAAGTCGGCTTCAGCTCACCCTTGTTGCCGTACCAGTTGTCACCGCTGACGACGGCGCCGGTGGTCGGGTTGAGGATGACCGGAGTGTAGTGCGGCTTCACGTTGAAGTTAAGCAAGCCGCCGCGGCCGTCGATGCTGCCGGAAACAGCGTCGAACGAATCGGGGATGCGCTCGCCGCGCAGCCAGTTGTCCTCGATGAACCTGACGACCGAAGCAGTATTGAGCAACTTGCTGCTGACGTAGTTCTCCCGCGTGTAGGGCGAGATCACAAGGAACGGCATCCGGTCGCCATAACCGCAGCGGTCTTCCGCGGTGCCGACGGTGATCGGAACCGTCGAGCACACCCTGGTGTCGCCGACTGTCGTGTCGTTCGACCCGTTGACTACCGGCGGGGTGACGTGGTCATACCAGCCGTCCGAGTCGTCGTAGGTGAGGATGATCGCCGTGGACGACCAGTACCTGGACTGCTCGATCTGGTTGATTGTGTTGGCAACGAACTGCTGCTCCTCCAGCGGGTCGGAGTTGCCAGGGTGGGCGTTCTCGTATGCCGGCGGCTTGACGTAGCTCACCGCAGGCAGCGTGGCGCCGCCCGTGCCCTCGAGCGCGTCGGTGAAGTCCGACGTGTCGTACTGGTGGTTCGCCTGGTCGGTGTAGCCAATCTCGCTCAGCGTAGACGGCGGCAGGTGTGCCGGGTTCGCTGTCGACTCGTAGTACTGGAATGGCTCGTGGTGCGGCACGTAGTCGTTGACCTCGGACACGTTCTGCCCGTTCGAGGTCAGCTCGTGCTGTGAGCCGCAGATCGCGCCACCGCTGTCAGACGACGTCGGCGCGAAACCGCCCTGGAACCAGCCCCACGTGACGTGCGCCGTGTTGAGCAGGTCGCCGATATTCTTGCCGGTCAGCACCCCCTCAGGGCTCGGCGTGGTGCCGGGCTTCGGGGTGGCGTGGTTGCTGTCCGAGCACTGGTCATAGAACGGGTCGATGTCGCCGTAGATCGTGCCGGTGCCATCGCTCCCGAGAGCCGAGACGCTGCCAGGGTCGGTCGTCTTAACGCCAGGAGTGCTGCTGTTGTTCGCGTCGACCGCGTACCCGCCGCCGGTGTTGCCGGAGACGACATTGATCGCGCCCGGCGATGACGGCCCGAAATCGGTGTCGAAGTCGTTGTCGCTCATCGCGTAGTTCTGCGCGTAGTTCCACAGCCCGGTGACCGTGTTCCCGTCGAAGTAATCCAAGACGATGCCGGGCGGGCAGTACTCGGCACCGCAGCCGTTGGACGGCGTCGACGGCTCGGTGTTCTGGACGAACGCGTCCTGCCTGTTGTCGTCGTCGGCCTTCTGCTCGGGAACGTCGCTGTGGTTATTGCTCTCGGTCAGGGCCTGTGCGGAGGTCAGCCGCTGCGGGTTGAACTCGTTCGGGTTGTCGGTCAGCAGCGGGCCGACCGGCCCCGTTGAGGTGATCGCGCTGTACAGGCCGTTCACGGTCGGCGTGCCCGGCTTGGCCACGAACGGCGTGCCGTCGGTGTTCGCCGCGTACGGGTAGGTACCGAAGTAGTGGTCGAACGACTCGTTCTCGTCGAAGATCACCACGAGGTGCTTGATCGGCGTGGCAGTCGAGCTGTGGTCGTACAGAGCCTTCGAGGCGGTTGCCGGGATGTGGTAACCCGGGAACTCCGCCGCAAGCTTCGCCGCGAGCGTGGGGCTCGCATTCGCAGCGGTCGCCGCGGTGGCGCCGATGGCGGCGCCACCGCCCAAGATCACCGCCGTGCTGATCGCGATGAACGTCCGGTGCCGTTTGACCCGGCTCCGGATAGCTGGGCGTTCGCCCATTGTCCACCCTCCTGAGTTCTGCGGAACCAATGTGAGCGACACGCTTCGCAAAGGCCGAAACGCCGCCGCAGGGCCGCGCTGAGCGCATCCCCCGCCGATCAAGTTCTCATAACGAGGTTTACTTGCATGAGGAGAAATATGTCCGTGAGGCAAACGGCCTGCCAACAGCGGCCTAAACAATGCTCAGGAGCGACCCGCAGAGCCTGAACGCCCGGCAGCCGGCTCAGGCGAGCAGCGCTCGGCCGAAGTAGTCGTTGCTGTCTACGACACCGGGCAAGGCCAGGAAGTACCCGCCGCCAAATGGACTGATGTAGTCGGTAAGCGGCTCAGCGATGAGCCGCTTCTGTACCGTTTCGAACTGGCGCTTAATGTCCTGCTGGAAGCAGGTGAAGACCAGGCCCACGTCGAGGTCCCCGACCTGATCGAGCCCGCGGTCATAGTTCCAGGCACGCCGCAAGATCCGGCTGGTCGCGGTCTGCGGCGTCCGCGGGTTCGCGAGCCGCATGTGCGCGGTCAGCGGGATCACGTTGCCCATCGGGTCAGCCGCGTAGTCGGGCGTGCCGTAGATCCCGTCGGCGTCGAGCGGATAGCCAGAATCGCGGTAGCGGCCGAACATGAGCTGCTGCTCGTAGACGTCCACCCGATCCCAGAACTCGACGAACATCCTGATCAGCCGAACCACGAGGTAGCTGCCACCAGCCGTCCAGGCCGGCTCGCCGGCGGCAGACGGCTGGACCCAGACGAGCTCGTTCATCTGCGGCGCGCTCGTCACGGACGGGTTCGAGATGCCGTCCATGAACCCGAGCTGGTTGCGCGGCACAGTGCCGGCCGGCCGCGCGGGACTGGCGAAGCCGTCGATTCGCCAGTTGGCCTGCATGCCCCCGCGCGTGTGCTTCGCGATATCGCGAAGCGCGTGCAGCACCACGTCCTCGTGCCCGGCGGTGAGCTGAAGGATCAGGTCGCCATCGCACTGCGCCGGGTCAAGGTCGTCGTTGGGAAACGACTTCATCGCCGTCAGGTGCGCTGGCAGCCGGGACGCCAGCCCGTACCGGTCGTCGAACAGCGTCGGGCCGACGCCGAATGTGACCGTGAGCCCGTCGGGGACAACCGTCGGACCGAGTGTGCCGGAATCCGACGGCGGCCCGCCGATCCCGACGGGCGGCGGCGTGCCGCCCGTGGTCAGGAACCGGGCGCGGTCGGTCACCGTCTGGAAGAGCTCGGTCAGCTCGGCCCGGTTTCCTGCCGTGGCATTGAACGAGATGACCGCGGTCGCTGCCTTCGGCTCCGGCAGGATGCCGGCCTGATGCTTGCCGTGGAATGGCACCGCGGGCAGCCGCCCTTGCAGCGTCGCGAGATTCGTGGCAGCCGCCGGATCCGTACCGGTGGCTGTGCCCGCGTAGGCGTGCCCGGCGGCCGCGCCACCGAGCCCGCCGGCGACCACGCCGCCGGCGACACCGCTGGCCATGCCGCGAAGGAACGACCGCCGCCCCGGCCCCGTTGCCGTGACCGGCTCAGCACTCCCGGCGGTGTTAGCCCCCGCTGGGGGTTCAGCAGATTCAGAACTCATTGGCCGTATTCCTGGGATCTGCGATCGAGGCGATCGGGGAGAGTT